>Ga0182016_10007902_pt1 | contig 10839 bp, 9 predicted proteins | sample 712S2MmetaG_FD_120491 | JGI IMG/M metagenome (GOLD analysis project Ga0182016, IMG submission 120491) | Permafrost microbial communities from Stordalen Mire, Sweden - 712S2M metaG | ecosystem: Environmental > Terrestrial > Soil > Wetlands > Permafrost | place: Sweden: Stordalen | collected...
CCCCTCCCCGCGGCCCAGGCAAGCGCCATCGCGGAGCTCGCATCCCATACCGCCCTTGCCCTGGCCCGCCTCGAGTACGGGCAGCTGATCAGCGGTGTCACCCCCGGCCAGGACGACCCGGACATCTTCGGAGCCACGTCCTTCCGCGATCCCCTGACCAACCTCCCGAGCCGGATGCTCTTTCACGATCGCTTGGAGCACGCCCTGCACCGGCGGTCGCGGCACGTCCATCCGGTCGCGGTCATGGTCATCGACCTGGCCGGTTCGATCACGGCCGTCAAGCAGGGGATGGGGGGTGATGCCGCCGACCGGCTGATGGTGCAGGTCGCCAAGCGGCTTCAGCGCCTGGTCCGCTCGGCCGACAGCCTCGCCCGTCTGCGCGAGGACCAGCTGGGTGCCCTCCTCGACGACCTCGACAGCGCGGCGGACGCCGGTCTCGTCGCCGAGCGGCTGGTGGGTGCGCTGAGCACGCCGTTTGTCCTCGAGAGCGACGTCCCGGTCTCGATCCAGGCTCACATCGGCATCGCGGTCAACTCCGGCGCCGCGGAGTCGGCGGTCGAGCTGCTCCACAAGGCGGGGAAGACGGCGCAGGCGGCGCGGGAGCGCGGGGTGGGTTTCGAGGCCAACCCCGGACGGCCACGCGTCCACGTGAAGGCACGGTCCGCACGCTCCTAGCGCCGGGCCGGGCGGCGTCCTGGTGGACGCCAAGTCGAGTAGTCTCTTGGGAGGGGGTGGTCGAGAAGCCCCCTCTCAGCGAGGACTTATGACCTTCGACGCCTTTCTCCAGCAGCTACCCGACGCCGATCCCGACGAGACCGCGGAGTGGCTGGAATCACTCGACAACCTGGTCGCCACCGAGGGCGCGAGCCGCGCCCGGTACGTCATCGGCAAGCTGCTGGCCCGGGCCAAGCGCCTCCAGGTCGGCATCCCGGCGATGGTCCAGAGCGCCTTCATCAACACCATCCCGCCCGAGGAGGAGCCCTGGTTCCCCGGCGATGAGGCGATGGAGCGCCGCATCCGCCGGATCGTCCGTTGGAACGCGGCGGTCATGGTGGCCCGGGCCAACAAGAAGTTCGACGGCATCGGCGGCCATCTCTCGACCTACGCGTCGTCGGCGTCGCTCTACGAGGTCGGCTTCAACCACTTCTTCCGGGGCAAGGACGACGGCAGGCCGGGTGACCAGGTCTTCTATCAGGGGCACGCGGCTCCGGGCATCTACTCCCGCGCCTTCCTCGAGGGCCGGCTCAGCAAGGACCAGCTCGACCACTTCCGCCGTGAGACGGCGGGACGCGGGCTCAGCTCGTATCCGCACCCGCGGCTCCTTCCCGAGTTCTGGGAGTTCCCGACGGTCTCCATGGGCATCGGGCCCCTCAACGCGATCTACCAAGCGCGATTCAATCGCTACCTCTACAACCGTCAGCTGGTCGACACCTCGGAGTCGCGGGTCTGGGCCTTCCTAGGCGACGGGGAGTGCGACGAGCCGGAGGCGATCGGCGCTCTCTCGCTCGCAGCGCGCGAGGGTCTCGACAACCTCACCTTCGTCATCTCCTGCAACCTGCAGCGTCTCGACGGTCCGGTCCGGGGCAACAGCAAGGTCATCCAGGAGCTGGAGTCGATCTTCCGCGGCGCCGGCTGGAACGTCATCAAGGTGATCTGGGGCAGGGAGTGGGATCCGCTGCTCGCCCAGGACGCCGACGGCGTCCTGGTCAATCAGATGAACACGACCAACGACGGGCAGTTCCAGAAGTACGCCGTCGAGTCCGGCGCGTACATCCGCGAGCACTTCTTCGGGCCCGACCCGCGCCTCCGCAAGCTGGTGGCTCATCTCTCCGACGAGGACCTGCCCCGGCTGCGGCGCGGCGGCCACGACTACCGCAAGCTCTACTCCGCCTACAAGCTGGCGGTGGAGCAGAAGGAGATCCCCACCGTCATCCTCGCCCACACCCTCAAGGGCTGGACCCTCGGCCAGCAGTTCGAGGGGCGCAACGCCACCCACCAGCTCAAGAAGTTCACCGAGACCGAGCTGCGGGCGTTCCGCGACCGCATCCAGCTGCCCATCACCGACAAGCAGCTCTCCGAAGGCCTGCCCCCCTACTACCACCCCGGGCCGAAGTCACCCGAGGTCGAGTACCTGATGAGCCGGCGGCTCGCCCTGGGCGGGCCGGTGCCGCGGCGAAACGTGATCTCCAAGCAGCTGGACCCTCCGGATGACACGGCCTGGGACGACTCGTTCAAGGGGTCGGGAGGCCGGGCCGCGTCCACCACCGCCGCCTTCACCGCCATCCTCCGCAACCTCCTCCGTGACAAGAGCATCGGCCGCCGGATCGTCCCCATCATCCCCGACGAGGCGCGCACCTTCGGCATGGACGGGCTCTTCCGCGAGGTCAAGATCTACGCGGCCCACGGCCAGCAGTACGAGCCTGTCGACGCCGAGATGGTGCTCAGCTACAGCGAGGCGAAGGACGGGCAGATGCTCGAGGAGGGCATCACCGAGTCGGGCTCGATGGGCTCCTTCACCGCCGCCGGCACCGCCTACTCGACCTTCGGCGAGCCGATGATCCCCTTCTACATCTATTACTCGATGTTCGGCTACCAGCGGGTGGGGGACCTGGTCTGGGCCTTCGGCGACTCCCGTGGACGCGGATTCATGCTCGGTGGGACGGCGGGACGCACCACCCTGAACGGCGAGGGCCTGCAGCACCAGGACGGCCACTCGCCGCTCCTCTTCTCGGTCCTCCCCCACGTGCGCGTCTACGACCCCGCCTACGCCTACGAGCTGGCGGTGATCCTCCGTGAGGGCATCCAGCGGATGTGCAGCAACGACGGCGATGCCCTCTACTACCTCACCCTCTACAACGAGAACATCGTCCAGCCGCCCAAGCCGGACGGCGTGGACGAGGCCATCCTCCGCGGCCTCTACCTGCTGCGGCCTGCGCCGTTCGACAAGAAGCACCGGGCCACCATCCTCGCCAGCGGACCGGCGGTGGCGGCAGCGCTCACCGCCCAGGAGCGCCTGGCCGAGAACAACGATGTCGCCGCCGACGTGTGGAGCGTCACCAGCTACCAGCAGCTCCGCAACGACGCCCTCGAGGTGGAGCGGTGGAACCGGCTCCACCCGGAGCTGGAGCCGCGGGTCTCGCACATCGCAGAGCAGCTGGGCGAGCGTCCGGGACCGATCGTCGCCGTCACCGACTACGTCAAGGCGGTGTCCGACCAGGTGGCCCGATTCGTGCGCCAGGAGTTCATCCCCCTGGGGACCGACGGCTTCGGCCGGAGCGACACGCGGCAGGCGCTGCGCCGTCACTTCGAGACCGACGCCGAGCACGTCGCGGTCGCGGTCCTGGATGGGTTGGCCCGCGCCGGGGAGATCCCGCGCCACGAGGTCGCCGCCGCTCTGGAGCAGTACGAGATCGACACCGAGCTGCCCGAGCCGCGCGTGCGGTAGGGCTGGCGCCGGCCGTGGGCGGGCAACGGGCAACGGGCAACGGGCAACGGGCAACGGGCAACGGGCAACGGGACGGTCCCCTATCCCTCGCCGCCCAGGTTAAGGACTTTTCTGTCCTAAACCGCCTGGAGAGGTGCGAGGGGGCGGGCGGGGCTCGGCGTCAGAGTGGCCGGGTCATCCCCAGCTCGAGCAGGGAGGGGTCGTTCTCGCGCACCGGCTGCGTGCCGCCGGTGCGGACAAAGCCGAGACGGGCGTAGAGCGCCTCGGCGGCGTCGTTGCCCACCGTGACCCAGAGATCGATGGCCCGGTAGGGCCCGGCGGCGGCCCAGACGATGACCGCTCCCACCAGGAGGCCGCCGATCCCCCGGCGCCGCCATCCGGGATGCACCCACATCCCGACCAGCTCGGCATGACCCGCCACGTCCCCGGGGATCCCGGCCGCGGTGCCGACCAGACCGTGCGGCGCGCTGGCGGCAAAGGTTGACCTCCGGGTGAGCCGTACCCGCCAATCCGCGGGCGTCATCGCCTCCTCGCGGGCGACGTCTGAGCCGAAGGCACTCGGAGCATCGGCGAGCCCCGCCAGGCGGATCTCGCGGTACGTGGCCCAGTCGGCGGGTCGGAGACGGACGACCGTGATCTCGTTCACGCCGTCGACTCTAGGTGGGTGGCCGCGGCGCCCGTCTCAGATGCACAGGTTGGGGATGTCGATGTGTTCCGTCTGTCCAGCGTGGACCGTGACCGACACCCACGGCGCGATGGTCCTGGGCACCGGAAAGCGGGCACGGAGAACGTAGTCGCCCGCGGGCAGGACGAAGTCGTAGCTGGTGTCGACGCCGACCTGCTCGGTGACGACCACCGTGGTCGGGAATACCTGCACCGACGTGCCCGGGCCGGTGGTTCGCCAATGGATCTGCCCCTCGAGAACGGTGACGATGCCGGCGGCGTAGTGGGGCTCACCCGAGAGGGGCAGGCCCGAGCAGGGGATGATCCCGCCGGTGACGGTGCCGGTGTTCCCCGGCGAGCAGCCGGCCATCGCAGCGGCCAGTGCCGCCACTCCAAGGGCCAGAACGCGGCGCAGCATCGAGCTCACACTAGCCCAAGTCCGTGACCACCCAGACGGTTGAGGCGCCACGGCACCCGATAATGCAGAGCGAGACGGCACCACGAGGAGCACCGCCCATGGACGTCCCCGCCACGCTGACGATTCCGCAGATCGCCCGGCTGCTGAGGTCGAGCACCACCGCCATCGAGGCCGAGATGGGAGCCTCGCCGCCCGACCTGCTGACCTGGCATCCGGCGCCCGGCGAGTGGTGTGTCAAGGAGGTGCTGGGTCACCTGATCGAGGCGGACCGCCGCGGCTTCGCCGGGCGCATCCAGTTTCTCCTCGACCACGAGGACCCGGAGCTGCCAGGCTGGGACCAGGGCGAGGTGGCGAAGGCACGGCGTGATTGCGGGCGCGACGCCGGGGAGCTCCTCCGCGAGTTCGCCGCCGGGCGCGAGGCGGGGCTCCAGCTCCTGGCGCGTCTCACCGTGACCGAGCTGCGGCGCAGCGGGCGTCATCCCAAGGTCGGTGACCTGAGCGTCGGCGACATCGTCAGCGAGTGGGTCCACCACGACCGCAACCACCTGAAGCAGCTGCTCGCCAATGTCCAGGCGTACGTCTGGCCGCAGATGGGCGCCGCCCAGGGTTTCGCCGGGGAGTAGCCGGCCCGGGATCATCGGACCAGGTGGTCGAGGCTTCCGGCTAAGCCAGCGCCGCCCCCATCCGCTCGACGATCTCGGCGAGGATCTCGGGGGAGGTGGCGATCGTGGCCCGGACCCACCCGGTGCCGGCGGAACCGAAGTCCGGTCCGCGCCGGAGGGCGACCCGACCCTTCTTCAGGAACACCTTGGCAGGCTCTCCCCCCAGCTCCAGACGGGTGCAGTCGAGCCAGGCCAGGTAGGTGCCCTGGGGTGGGATGTAGCCGATCCCGGGGAGCCGATCGGCCAGGAGGTCGCCAAAGAGCCGGCGGTTGCCGTCGAGGAGCACCAGGAGCTCATCGAGCCACGCCCCACCGTCGCGATAGGCGGCGATCGAGGCAATGACGCCGAGGTTGCCGGCACCGTAGACCAGCTCCTCCGGCAGGCGGCGGACCAGGGCGCGGAGCGCCGGGGCGGCCGTGACCAGCTGAGCGCACTTGAGGCCGGGAAGGTTCCACGCCTTGCTGGCGGAGACCAGGGCGATGCCGCGAGCCTGCGCCTCGGGGAGGGAGAGAAAGGGGACGTGGCGGGCGCCGGCGAGGGTCAGGGGCGCGTGGATCTCATCGGCCAGCACCATGACCCGAAAGCGCTCGGCGAGCTCGGCGACCTGGCGGAGCTCCTCCTCGGTCATCACCAGTCCCGTCGGGTTGTGGGGATTGCAGAGGAGGTACACGGCGGCGCCCGTGGTGAAGGCCGCCTCGACGGCGTCCAGATCCAATACCCATCCACTGCCGGCGCGCGCCAGCGGAGCCTCGACCACCCGGCACCCGGTCTCTCCGATACGGCTGAAGAAGGGCGGATAGGCCGGAGTGTTGATGACCACCCCACTCCCCGAGGGCACCGCGCGGCGCAGGAGCTCGCTCACCCCGACCATGACGTCGGGGATCAGCTGGATGTCGGCAGGATCGACTTGCCAGCCGAAGCGCGCGTGGTGAAAGCTCGCCGCGGCCTGAGCCAGCTCGGGGTCGGCTGTCGCATAGCCGGTGTCACCCGCCGCGATGGCGTCCTGGAGGGCGCCGGCCACCGGGGCGGCGAGGGTGACGTCCATCTCGGCGACGAAGGTGGGGATCACATCGGCGGGATAGGCACGCCACTTGTAGCTCCGCCGCCGGCGCAGCTCGGAGAGCGGAAGCCACCGCGGCAGATCGTCGCTCATGGCGCCACCGCCGTCCCGGCGTCCCGACGACCGACCCCGATCCCGAATGGGAGCCGCGCCCGAACGTGGTAACCGTTCTTGGACTCGTAGAGGACGATCTGGTCGGCGGTGAAGGCCGGCAGTCCGACGGGAGCAGCCACCTCGCTCCGCCAGGCGAGCAGGTCGAAGCGCGGCTTCGGCCGGCCGATGGTCGCGTGCGGACGGAAGGGACGTGGGTCCACATCGAAGCCGCACCGGGCCACCGCGGCACGCACGGCGGCCGACAGGCCCGCGAGGGCCGCGGATTCCTCACCCAACCCGATCCAAAGCACCCGCGCCCGCGCCCCGCCGGGGAAGCTTCCCAGGCCATCCAAGCGCAGCGTGAACGGCTGCTCCCGCGCCATCGCGGCGCCGACGGCGTCGAGAACCCCGCCCATCCGATCGACCGGCAACTCCGCGAAGAAATGCAGGGTGATGTGGGTGGTGGCGGTCTCGACCCAGCGCACCCCGGCGACCCGGGGGCGGAGCCTCTCGACCTGCGCAGCGAGCAACCCGTCCGCAGGCGGTCCGACGGGGACGGCGAGGAAGGCTCTCAGGGCAGCGCCCCGGCCACGACGACGGCGGGACGGACCACAGGGGGCTTGCGCGAGCGCGGCATCCGACCCAGTTTACCGGCGGTGGGAGACGCCCCGGCTGCTCCCATTTCGGTTCCCGACTCGGCGTAGACTGCCACCGCTGTCGGTGAGCGTCCCGGGCTGGGACGGGCCGTCGACGCGGGAGGGTGAAACCCATGTCCAAGCACCCCAGATGGGCGGGCGTGGCCACTGCCTCCGCCACGATCGCGGTCATGGCCGCCGGTTGCGGGAGCAGCAGCAGCAGTCTCGTTTCGAAAACGCCGTCCCAGATCCTGGCTGCCGCGGAGGCGGCTATCAAAGGCGCCACCAGCTACGAGATCAGCGGTTCCGGCGGCAGCAGCGGCATCACCGGTTTCGACCTCAAGGTGGTGGGCACCGACATCAGCGGCTCGTACACGCTGAGCGGCACCACCGTCGACCTCTTGGACGTCGCCAGCACCATCTACATCAAGGCTCCGGTGGCCTTCTACACGGCTGAGGGCGCTTCCGCCGCCGGTGCCGCGCTGCTCGGGGGGGTCTGGGTGGAGATCCCGGCGAGCTCCTCGTATGCCAGCAAGTTCTCCAGCCTGTCGAACATCACCGACATCTCATCGAAGCTGACGACCACGGCCACGTTCACATCGGACGGCACCGGAACCGTCAACGGCCAGTCGGTCGTCTTGCTCAAGGACTCGAGCGGTGACGTCGTGGGCATCGCCACCTCGGGCACCCCCTACCCCCTGCAACTGACGTCGACCGGCTCCAATGCTGGGACATACGACCTGTCCAACTGGAACAGTCTCGCCACCTTCACGGCACCGCCGAACCCGGTCACGCTCCCCTGAGCAGCGGGCGAATCCCGCATTCCAGCCGTGGCCGGTATCGTCGACCTGTGCGTAGCGGTCTCCGATCCGGACATGCCAGGGGATGATCTCCATGCGCCAGGGTATCTCTGGGGTGGTGGTCGTGGCCGCGGCGCTCGCCGCCTGCGGCAGCGGAGGCCGGGCATCCGAGACGCCGACCCAGATCTACGAGGCAGCCGCGACCGCCACCGCCCAGGTGAGCGGGTACGAGGCGACGGGCGAGGTCGCGGTTGCGGGCTCGAAGGTCACCTTCGACTTCAGGGTGCACGGCAGCGACTTCGCCGGATCCTTTGTGCTGGACGGGAGCACCATCCAGGTGCTGGCCGTCCAGGGCACGTTCTACATCGACGCGCCGGAGGCCGCCCTCGCCACCGACTTCGGCATCTCCAGCGTGGAGGCGGCGCTGCTCGCCGACCGGTGGCTGAAGGTGCCATCCTCGGAGTCGGCCGACTTCACCGACCTCACCTCGGTGACCGACATCGCGGCCCAGCTGGCGCACCACAGCTCCCTCACCGCCGGCGGGACCGCGACCATCGACGGCCAGCAGGTCGTGCTGGTCCACGACGGCAGCGACAGCGTGCTGGCGGTGGCCACCTCAGGTCCCGCCTACCCGGTCCGGATCACGGCCACGGGGTCGAACGCCGGCCGCGCGGACTTCTCCAACTGGAACGGGATCGCACCGGTCACCGCTCCGCCGAGCCCGATCAGCCTGCCCGGATCCTGACCGGGGGCCGCACTCCGGTACCCCGCAGCGCTCAGGCCGCCACCGTCACTCCGGGCGATGGCACGACGTCAAGGAAGGTGCCGATGGCGTCGAGCTGGCCGCGAATGAATCCTTCGTTCCAGCCATGGCCGGCGTCGTCGATGCAGACGTAGTGGACCCGCGGCATCCCATTCACCAGGCGCTCCAGCGCGTCGCGGCGGAGGAGGCGATCGTCACCGGCGACGATGACCAGGCTCTCCCCCAGGTGCCCGGCGAGGACGGGCGCGTCGTGGCGGCGGAGGCCGCTCCGCAGCCACTCCTTCTGCGCGCGATGGGATGCCCGCTGCTGATTGCGGAAGTTCATCTCGGCCTGGCCAGAGTCGACGTCGGCACCCTCCACCATCAGGCGCTTGTACAGGTCGCTCACCACGCGGCGGCGGGAGAGCCAGCTGATCACCGGGAAGATCGGCCCGGAGGTCATCACCCCCGCCTGCACGTGGAAGCGGGCCCGGACCACCGACGGGTCCACCAGCGGGGTGTGGAGGATCAGACGGTCCACCCGCTCCGGCCATCTCGCCAGGTACTCGAAGGCGACTCCCGCGCCGAGGCAGAGGCCGCCGAGGTCAAATCGCTCCAGCCCCAGGGCCTCGACCAGAGGCTCGAGCGATCGGGCGAGAGCTGCGCAGGTGTGGCGGCCCGGCAAGGGCGGGCTCGCCCCGGATCCGGGAAGGTCGGGGACGATCAACGTCCGGCGCCGACCGACGTCCTCGAACCAGGTCTGGAAGTTCTCCGCGGAACCCAACAACCCGTGGCAGAGGAGCAGTGGCGGTCCGTCCCCGCCGATGAGGTAGCGCAGCGGTCGGGGCGAGTCGAGAAAGCGCTCCTCCACGGGGTCAGACGCCCCGCGGAGAGGGTGCGTTCATGCTCCTGCGGCCCCCAACGAGGCTTCCAGGATGTCGAGGCCGTGGGTCATCTCCTCCTCGGTGAGGGTGAGGGGCGGGATCAGCCGGATCACGTTCTCGTCGACCCCGCAGCTGAGGACGAGCAGGTTCCGATCGACGGCGGCCTTGATGATCCGCTGGACCAGCTCGGGCGCCGGGCGCCCGTCCTCCATGAACTCGAGACCGATCATGAATCCGCGCCCGCGCACGTCGCCGAGCCGGGGATGATCCACACGCCAGCCGCGGACCCGCTCCAGGATCCGCTCGCCCAGCGCTGCCGCCCGCTCCGGGAGCCGTTCGCTGCGCAGGGTCTCGATGACCGCCACCGCGGCGGCGCAGGCCACCGCGTTGCCGCCATAGGTGGTCCCGTGCTCGCCCGAGTGCCACTTGGACATCACCGAGGATTTGGCGACCATCGCTCCAATTGGCAGGCCGTTGCCCAGCCCCTTGGCAACGCACATGATGTCGGGGACCACTCCCGCGTGCTCGACCGCAAACATGCGGCCGGAGCGGCCGAAGCCGGTCTGCACCTCGTCCGCGACGAGCAGGATGCCGTGGGTGTCGCAGATCTCCCGCAGCTTGCGCAGGAAGCCGTCCGGGGGCACCACGTAGCCGCCCTCGCCCTGGATCGGCTCGACCACGATGGCGGCCACCGACTCGGGCGGCACGACGGTCTGGAAGAGGAGGTCGAGGTCCTGCCCGGCAGCGATCGGACAGGGCTCCCCGGGGCCGTGGCTGCAGAGGCGGAAGCAGTACGGGTAGCGGACGTGGTGCACGCCGGGTAGGAAGGGGCCCATCTGCACCCGGTACTTGGCCCGGCTGGCGGTGAGGGTCACCGCGCCGTAGGTCCTCCCGTGGAAGGCGCCGAAGAAGGCGATGATCTCGCTTCGGCCGGTGGCGCGACGGGCCAGCTTGATCGCCGCCTCGACCGCCTCGGCACCGCTGTTGCCGAAGAACACCGAGTTGAGCCCGGCGGGGGTAACGCCCACCAAGGCCTCGGCTGCCGCGACGAGCTGGGGGTGGTGGGTGGTGCCCGAGACGTGCCAGAGCCGGTCGACCTGCTCGTGCACCGCGCTCACCACCGCGGGATGGCGATGGCCCAGGTTGGTGACTCCGATGCCGCTGGTGAAGTCGAGCACCGACCTTCCATCGAGGGTGTGCAGCCACGCCCCCTCGGCGGTGTCCACCACGAGGTCGCTATACCGGCCCATGGCCGGCGAGATCAGCTCGCGATCCTTCTCGAGGAGGGTGGCGATGGACAGGTGGCTGTCGGCGATCGATCGATTCAACGGACCACGCTCCAGTATTGGGAACACGACGGCGGCTCAGGGCGCGTCGACGCCTTCCCGGGGCAGGTTACTCCTCACCGGTGAGCCCAGGCGGAGCCTGCCCAGGGAG
>Ga0182016_10007905_pt1 | contig 10838 bp, 9 predicted proteins | sample 712S2MmetaG_FD_120491 | JGI IMG/M metagenome (GOLD analysis project Ga0182016, IMG submission 120491) | Permafrost microbial communities from Stordalen Mire, Sweden - 712S2M metaG | ecosystem: Environmental > Terrestrial > Soil > Wetlands > Permafrost | place: Sweden: Stordalen | collected...
AAACCGCCGGCAAGCCCTGGGACTTCGCGCCGCTCAAGATCATCGCCGAGGAGGCGGGCGCGCGCTTCTTCGACTTCGAAGGCAAGTCCACAATCTACGGCGGCAACTGCGTCGTCTGCACGCTGGGGCTGGAAGAGACCGTCCGGCTATTTTTTTCCCAGCGCCGCGACTGATGGATATGACGCGCAAGTGTTTGACTCCGGGTCTCGCGATGGTGGTGGTGTGGATTGCCGCGATCAAGATGGCGGTCCATTTCTATGCCGGTCACAATTACGGCCACTTCGTTGACGAACTCTACTATCTGGCGTGCGGCCGGCATCTGGCCTGGGGCTATGTGGATCAGCCTCCGCTGATCGCGCTGATCGCCGCAGTCACCCGCGTGCTGGTTGGCGAATCGCTGCGGGCCATCCGCTTCCTGCCTGCCGTGGCGGGCGGCGCGATGGTGCTGCTCACCGGCCTGATGGCGCGTGAACTCGGCGGGGGCCGATTCGCGCAGGGTCTTGCAGCCCTGGCGGTACTGGTGGCGCCCGGCTTTCTGGCAATCGACAGCCTGTTCTCGATGAACGCCTTCGAACCGCTTTTCTGGATGGGTTGTGCGTACATGGTCATGCGCATCGTCAGGACCGGCAATCAAAAGCTGTGGCTCTGGTTCGGCTTGGTGGCCGGCATCGGGCTGGAAAACAAGCACTCCATGCTGATCTTCGGCTGCGGGATTGTGGTTGGCCTGCTCGCCACACCCGAACGCCGCCAACTCCGCTCGCCTTGGCTCTGGATTGCCGGTGCGCTCGCGCTGCTGATCTTTCTGCCCAACCTGCTGTGGAACGTGCAGCATCATTTCCCATTTCTGGAGTTGCAGGCGAACATCCGGCGCGCGCACCGCGATGTCGATTTGCGGCCGCTGGCATTCCTCGGCCAGGAGATCCTGACGATGCTTCCGGTCGCGCTTCCCGTTTGGGTGGCCGGGCTCTGGTATTTCCTGTTCAGCGAAAAGGGGAAGCCGTTTCGCCTGCTCGGGTGGGCCTGGCTCTTCACCATGGCCGTGATCATGATTATGAACCCGCGCGTTTACTACCCGTGGCCGGCCTTCCCGATGTTGTTTGCCGCGGGCGGAGTGCTCTGGGAGTCCTGGCTGGCTTCGCCACGCCTGCAATGGATCAAGCCCGCGTGGGTCACCCTGATGCTGGTCGCCGGTGCGATACTGGCTCCCTTCGTGGTTCCGGTGCTGCCGGTTGAGACGTACATCCGCTACTCACAGGAGCTCGGTTTCCAGCCGCCCAATCTCGAGACGCACAAACTCGGACCGCTGCCGCAGATCTATGCCGACCAATTCGGCTGGGAGGAGATGGCGGCCGCCGTGGCGAAGGTGTACAACGGCCTGCCGCCGGACGTGCGTTCCAGGACCGCGATCTTCGGGCAGAACTACGGCCAGGCCGGCGCGGTGGATCTGTTCGGTTCGAAATACGGACTGCCGAAGGCCATCAGCGGCCACCAGACTTACTTCCTCTGGGGACCGCGCGACTATACGGGCGAAAGCATGATCGTCATGGATGGGCGGCAAGCGGACCTCGAGAGCAAGTTCACCGCGGTCGAGAAGGTGGCCTACTTCGAGCATCCCTATTCCATGCCCTACGAGCACTTCGATATCTTCTACTGCCGCGGTTTGAAGTGGCCGCTCAGGGAGATTTGGCCGACGGTAAAAAACTGGGACTGAGGAAGAGGAGAGCAGCCGTCAGCAAGAGCGCCACGCCGGCGATCCATGCGCAAGGCGTCAGGTCGCGGGGGCCGGTCCATCTTAAGGTAATCTCGCAGTTGCCTTCGCACTCCGGCCGGATCAGGATCAGTCCGAGCCCATCGGCCGATACGGCCCGCGCCTGGCCATTGGCGGCGGCCTTCCAACCGGCGAACCAGGCTATTTGCACCGAAACCAGATCGTCGCGCCGCAGCGTCGCGCGAATGCGGGCCGTGCTGGGCCCCGACCACTCAAAGGCGGCCGCGGGCCGGGAATCGTCCTCGATGGCGTCCACATACTTGACCACTTCGGCGCGCGCGGCTTCGTGCCAGTCGGGTATGCGCGCATTTTCTCCGGGCCGCAGCACGTGGGCCAGCGACGTACCGCGCTGAGGCACGCCATAGATGGTTTCGCCGTGCTCGCGATGGAGCACCGGCAGCAGCGGGGCAAAGCGCTCCGGAGCCTTGATGTCCCTGTACTCCTCGGTACTCTCCGGCCCGCTGGCGACCAGCGCATGCGCGCCCAACGCTTCGAGGTAAACCACCGCTAACTTGGTCACTTCCGGGTTGTAGGCCGGATTCACTACGTACGGCAGAACCCGCAGGACCGGCATGGACGTACCCTGATCGCAGCAGCCATCCACCTGCGGGGTGTCGGTGAAGGCGTCCAGCCAGAAGCGATCCGAACCAGTGGCATAAACACGCTGCCCATGCAGGTGGGTATCCAACCATTGCGCGCTGGCGTACTCGGAGCGGGTGGCCGGGTCGACCGCTTGGATGTCGGCGCGCGCCCCCGCACGGTAGTTCCGGATCTGCACCGCGATTGCCGCGATCGCCACCACCAGCAGCACTGGCTTCAGCCACCGGGGACTGTGGTTGTAAATCCACCAGGCCAGCCCGCCAAGCAGCAGGCAAGTCGGTATCTCCATTTCAAGTTGCAGCCGGCCCACTTGCGGCAGCAGTTCGAACGTCTGGGGATGCGCGGTGAGCACCATCGCCGCCAACAGTCCGCAATACAGGAAGCCGAAGCGCGCGAACAGCGGCAGACGGCTGTACCGCAACAGGTAGCCCAATGCCGCCGCGGCAATCAGCGCGCCCGGCAACAGGAGGGGCGTTTTGTGCAAGGCGAACCAGAAACCAGTGTGCATGGGGCCGACATTTCCTACGACGGTAGCCAGGCTCGAGGGCGGCACGCCGTAGCAGGCGATGGCGTAGGCGAGACCGGATGCTCCCGCGGCGACCGCCCAACCGCGCGCCCAGCGGCCGGCAGGTTGCACGGCGATCCAGCAGAATACGGCCAAGCCGGTCGCCATAGTGCCGGGCACATTGGTGAGAAACAAAGTGGCGATGGCCAGCGCGGCGAGCGCGAAGGATCGCCGTGTTCGTCTTTCGAGCGCATGCTGCAAAGCCAGGATGACCAGCGGCAATAGGGCCATTGACGTCACATGCGGGCCTTCGCCGTAGACCGTCAGGACCTGCAGCCTCCGGCAATAAAACCAGCCGCCAACGTCCCTGGCCACGTCGGGCATCAGCAGGGCCGATGGCGAGAATAGCGAGTAAGCGAGCCCTGCCAGAAACGCCGCGCCGCGACTGGCCCCCAGCCGCATGGCCATCAGGAAGAGTGTGACCGCGCCCAGGAAGTAGGCGACGCCGATCACGTCGTGGTAGGCATGCGCGGCGGATATCCTCGCCAGGCTGGCCACCGCCGCCACCACCAGATGCACCAGGGGTACGTAGGTTTCCTGATACGGCATGCCGCAGTGCCACAGCGGCCACCAGGAGAAACCTCCCCAGTGCGTGGAAATGTGCCGGGCCATGGCAATGAAGAAGCCTTCGACGGAGTTGAAGTGCTGGGTGTACTCGACGCGAAAGAGACGCCAGCAGATCCAGACGTTCAGAGCGAAGAGAGCGGCCGCGCCCGCGGCATTCGATCCCAGACCGATCATGGCGCGGCCGGCCCACCGCCGCATGCTTATCTGGCTTCCGCGAGCGCTTTCATCAGGTCCGCGCTCAAAGTCGAAGGGCACCAGTATCGCTCGATGTGCTCCACGACCAACTCGGTTCCCCGGTCGTGGCTGAGGTAGGGACGGTCCTTGGGATTGTACATGCTATCGGTGAGGTCGCGGACCAGCACGCAGCGAATGCCCCAGTTGGTCATCTTCTTGATAGCGAACGAGCGATTCAGCACGCACATGTTCACATGGACGCCCATCACCAGCAAGTTGCGAATGCCGCGCTCGCGCAGGAAGCTGTAGATCTGCGGTCCATCGTCGGAAATGACGTCCGCGGAGCCTATGGGAAGCGCGGCGATCTCGCGCGTCCAGGCTTTGTAAAACGAGTCGCCGGTATCGCAACCGCCGCCGCTATCGTCGATGGGCAAAGGCGGATCCTCGAGTCCGAGCGGCGTCGGCGGTTCGATTTTCGCGACGTGCAGAATGCGCTGCCGCTGCGGGAAATCCTGGTAGAACTCCATGGTTTCGGACGGCGCATGGATAATCTGAATACCGCGCGCGCGAGCCTGGTCGATGACCGGCGCCATCCTGAGGGCCAGCGCTCCCACCCGGCGAGTAGCGCCGGAGCACCAGTGCCGGTCCCACATGTCGCAGATCAGGATGGCGGTCTGCGGGATGGGGAGCGCCGCATCGAGCCGCACTTCCTCCCAGACGCCGCTGCCCTTGAAGGCCTCCACGCGCGACCGCACGGGGAGCCTCAGGTCGGCCGCGAACGCCGCTCCCGCCAGGGTCAGCACCGGCGCCGCCAGATACCGCCACGAGGAACTCATGCGCACCATAATACCGCCTGAGCGGCGCGACCCGCTTTGCGAAATCGGCGTCCGACTGGGGCCGGGCGGCTACCAGACCGCGTCACCACGCCTGCCGTTTCCCGTGGTTTTGCCTGTGCACAGTTGTGCGCGGTTGTGCAGAATTGTGCACCGGAGGGCGGAGTGCAGAATGGTTTTTTTACGAACGAAGCCAATAAGTGCTTTTGAATCAGCCGATTTGCAAAACAGCGAAACCAATTTTGGCGGCGGAATGGACTAGGCTAGGCTAGAAACAGGACACGTTGAATCTTCGCACGGCGAAGTAGCTCGATAAGGGCGATGGCGCCGCGGGTTTTTCCAGTGCCGGTGGCGAGGACGAGCAGGAATCTGCGTTGAGCGGTTTCAATACGCTCTGAAACCGTCTTAATTGGACACCAATATACTTGCCTTACCATCGCTCGTGCCCTTAATTGCCACGATCTCGTAAGCCCGGTCGACGATCCGGGTTCGACGGAAGCTCCCAGCAGGGGTTCGTGGAAACGATCAAGAAAAGCTAGACGTTCGAGGTCCTCCCTGGTGAAAAATCCGCTCGCCGGGCGCGTCGGGTAGAGTAGTCGACGCCAAAAGAACACTTCGTTTCCGTTGGCCAGGAAGGTGAACGGATCAAACCCGTGAATCGATTTAATGCGATCAGCGTAGTCGGCGGCATGGCGTTCGCCCGCGAGAGCATCGCGCGAACTCTTCTTGGCTTCAACGATGGCGATTGGCCGTCCGTCCGGAAGGAGCAGAGCACAGCACAGTCGACGAACTCGTTCCCGCGCCCTGCCGGGTCGCTGGCGACTGCCGATTCTCCCGATAGGCACAAGTTCCTCGACCACCTGTCGCGCCGACGAGGACCATCCGGCTTTCGCCAACTGCTGATCTATGCGCTCTGCACGCGTAGTGGATTCAGTGATCACAGCCTTGTTCCCGAATGGGCCTTGGCTGCGAACTGCTCGTGACGGGCATCAAAAAATACGTGGTACCCGGATTGAGGCATTCATGGGCGTTTTGGCTACCCCCGCGTGGAATGTTGCGGTTATAGCTACTATTGGTTGGGTGGACACGTTTCGTCGATTCACGCGAACGCTCGTGCCCAGGAGCCCTCTTCCAAAAGGGCGCACGTGACTCGTCATCGGCCCGTTGTTCCCCCTTTATCGGAAGCTATTCTTGACTGGAAGACACGGCCCGCGGGCCGGACACCCGCGAAATATCCGCCCTTTTTCAGCGCTGCCCCGCGGCAAGAAACTCGATAGCGCGGGGAAGGTCGGCGTATTGATAGAGGATATAGTCCGGCTCGGTTTCGGGAGATCCACCAGCGTTACCGTGCGGGCAGAACAAAATGGTCTTCATCCCAACCTGCCGCGCTCCAAAGATGTCGCGGAAGCGGTCGTTTCCAACGAAAATGGCCTCCTCGGGGCGGACCTGCAATTCCGTCAGGGCCGCTTGAAACAGCCGGGAATCGGGTTTGCGATAGCCGTAGTCCCCCGAGATGATGACGGACGAAAAATAGGCGGCAAGGCCGGCGGCGCGAAGTTCCGGTAAACCATAAGCACTTTGGGCGTCGGAAACTACCGCCAGGCGATAGCGTGTTTTTGCCTGCGCCAGCATCTCCTGCGTCTGCGGAAATGCCACCAGCCGCTTGCGGGAGATCCCACGTTGCAGTTCGGCCAGGAACAGTGGCATCTGCAGGAGCCTCTCTGCTCCGAGAGTACCGGTGTACTCGGTAGCGTGCCGGCGCAACACTTCGCGCCAAACCGCGACCACGTCGAACTCTGGATAGGTTTCCTTGCTCACCGCGAACTGCTCTTTCATGATCTGGAAGTACGAATCACGCACTTCGCCACGATGCAGCGCGATGCCCTGATAAGTGAGAAAGTGCGCGATGGCGCGGTAGGTCTCCTCCATCCACTCATCGGTTTCGATGTCGATCAGGGTACCATTGACATCGAAGAGCAGGGCGCGAATCTCCATTCACGGCGTCCGCAAGATGATTTTGGCTTCTTCCACCAGCCGCCCGCGTTGGGGAGCGCTTACCCAGGAGTTTCGCGCAATGCGCAGCAAAGTGAGCGCCATCTGGAAAGGCAAGCGACCGGTGATGGCGCGGAACGCGCGGTCGCGGTCTGGGAAGTGGCAGGCATATTCCCAGAGAAAGTGCCCTATGAACGGCTCGGCGGCGTGCGTGTTCCCGGTGGCTTGCAGGAAATAGTGCTGCAACTCTCCGGCTATCCGTCCCAGATCGAAGACACGGTCGGCCCGCTTCATTCGTTCCAGGTCGATTGCGATCACGCTGAGACCGCGCCCAAACAACAGATTACTGGGAGTGGCGTCGCCATGCACGAGCACCTGCTTATCCTCCCACATGCGCGGCTTCTCCCGCCAGCGGTCGCGCAACCAATACAATTCATCCGCGTCCCAGGCGCCGACGACCTTCTGGGTTTGCAACTTCCGGACCAACCGGTCCAGATAGGCGCAGTCCTGGTGGAAATCCACGCGCAGCCCGTTGGCGGTACGGTTGTGGAGGGTCGCCAGGAAGTAGGCCAGTGCGGTTAGCTTGTCAAAAAGCGGCTGCGATTGCCCTTGGTGGATCGCATCATTGACGAAGGCGCTTAACGGGACCCCTGGCGCATATTCCTCGACCAAGATGCTGTTGAGCCACGCATTCGTGCCCAGCGGGCGTACGATGTGATGCGGGTATCCGGCCAGGCCATAGCCGCGCAGGAGCTGCAGATTGTCGAACTCCTGGCGCATACGCTTCATGCCGTCGGCTGAGTGGTGGCCGCCGCTCACGAAGAACTTGCCGACTACTTGGGCGCAACTGTGGCGCTCCTGGTAGAGATAGACTTTGCCGTCCTTCATGCTGAAGACGCGGAAGTCGGCCGCGCTGTTGCGAACTCCTATTTGCGGCAGGACGTCCTGCACCAGATAGGGATGCAGCGGATCGTGCGAGGAGAGATGTCCGAGGTACTGTTTTGGCACAGGCCCCTCTCAAACGAAAATCGCCGTACCTGCAGCATCCGATCAGGTAGGAAATCCGCCCATGCGGGCGAAATCTCCGCTAACAGGGCGTCATCGAATTGTAACATTAAATCGCAATACGGACTGCGCGAATCCTCGCTTCCGAGGGGTGTCCGCGGCGACCGATCCCGACTTCCCCTGGGACGCAGCTTCTATTGGCGGCGTTTTCGGCCAGCGGCTTGCCATTGGCACCGGTGGGGCGCGACGGGTGGGCCAACCAAGCTCGCTACTGAGTCCTTCGGACACTGGTCAAGGTGGCCAACGCGTTTGGCATCGCCGTTTCGGAGCACCGGCGGTTCGACCGCCCAGTGCCATCGTAGCCCTAAAATCGGCATTGGCAGGTCGCCCTTCAGCCCGTCCGAGTGGACATTGGCGCACCAATTATCTCTACCGGGCGAAAGCCAAGTCCACCTCCGCCACCATTGCAACCTAGCGCAACGATGCGGCGGCGGAAGAACCGCCCCATTGAACCTTGGCATTAGCCGCTTTGGCCATGGTCACTGGCACGTCACGGTGAAACGCTGCACCGTATTCCCCGGCCACCCCTGCGGCGAGCCGTACGTGAAAAAGACATAGAACTGCTCCCCTAGGACGTTTGGGTCGTCGCCCGTCCCGACGGGCACCGCATAATCGAAGCTCGCCTGGTTATTCTCATCTTGCGCCAACAGAACCGGAAGCGTCCAAGACAAACCATCCGCCGATTCCGCATACGCGATATGCTGCGTATCGTCGGTGATCATCACGTAGCGACCGAACGCGCTGTCGAAGGCCACGTTCGCCGAACCCGCATAGCCCGCTTTCGGATTCAGATCGGTCGATAATCCTCCGATCCCCGGCTGGCCCCACTCCCCTTCGTAGTACTTCTTAAACGCCGCCGCATGCGGACGTTCGTCAGACGCCGCCTCCAGCACCGATGCAATCGGCGCCCGCGCTACCGAAACGACCGTAGCGGTCGTGGGCTGGGTCGTTCCGTTTGCGATCCAATCCGGAAAGTACACGTAGAAATACTGCCCGTCGGGAGAGTCAACCAGGCGCGGCGACCCTATATCAAAACCCGCCAGGTCGGCTTCGTAAGGCTGGTTCGGCCGAATGATTTCGCCCAGGTCGGTCCAGTGAAGGCCGTCGTCCCTCGACACCGCCAACCCCAGCAAGGAGTAGAAACTCGTGACGGTGTTGATTTCGGCGTGATACACGTCGAGCAGACTTCCCGCCCCTGGCTTGCCCTGGGAGACGCGGTAAATTCTCCCGCCACCCAGATAGGTATAAGCGCCGTAGTTCGGATTCACCGCCGCATCCGGATTGGGATGGATGATCACGTCAATTGGCGGCGCCGTGCCCAACGGATTGTCCAGCGTGCCGAATGTGCGCGTCACCGACCCGTACTTGTTGTTGCCGTTGTGATGCGCGCCGTCGCTCGCAAAAAACGTGTAACTCGCGTCCGTCTTGAACACGCCAAATTCCGAGTCCGGCCACGCGAAGCCAAACTGGCGATCGGTGATGGGTGGTATCGCCTCGTTGCCCGCCGCCTTCCGCTGGGCGGCAGTTACGACCGTTTTCGGATTGCTGACCGCCGGCTGGCAGAGTTGCGTGATGCTCTGCGCCGCGGACCCGGTGGGCCAGACTCCCGCAATGCACACGAGCACTCGGCTCCAGCCAAAAAGTTCGCTCAAAACCCCTGCCCCCTCTGTCTGATTAGACAATTCACCAACTCGCATCGCCAGTTCCTCGGGTCCGGGAGATCTCATTCCCTATAAACCCTGCCTCAGGCAGAAAGTTCGGCTCTGGTGAGACTCTCTTCAGCCTTGCACGATCCAATCAAAATGTAAACGCCGTTCCTACAGGTTGCGCTGAAGAAGGAATGCGGCTCTGGTGCGCGACGCGGATAATGGAAACGTGGCAACCGCTACTACACCGAATCGCCAGGACCTTGTTCGCCAGGGCCAACGGGTCGAATACTTCACCATCGCTTACAACGGCGCCGAAGGTCTTGTTTCCGTCGTCGCCGGGTTGATCGCCGGGTCCGTATCCCTGATCGGCTTCGGCCTGGACAGCGGTATCGAAGTGGCGTCCGGTGCTGCTTTGCTCTGGCGGCTTCACTACGACTTGAACCGGTCCCGGCGTGAACTGGTTGAGCGGATTACCTTGCGAATCGTGGGCTGGTGCTTCGTTGCGCTGGCGCTGTACATCCTCTACGAATCCAGCTCCACGTTGATCCGGCACCAGCCACCCGAACGGAGCATCCCCGGAATCATCGTCGCCGCCGTCTCGGTGGTGGTGATGCCGATGTTGGCGGGAGCGAAGCGGCGGGTTGCTGCCGGAATCGGAAGCGGGGCCATGAGCGCCGATTCCAAACAAGCCGATTTTTGCACCTACCTCTCGGCGATCCTGTTGGGCGGCTTGCTTCTCAACGCCGTGCTTGGCTGGTGGTGGGCCGATCCGGTGGCGGGGCTGGTGATGGTTCCGATCATCACCAAGGAAGGTATCGACGGAATCAGGGGCAAGGCGTGTTGCGATGACTGCGGGTGCAACTGAAACGCCGCCGCAGTTGATGCTCCGCATCCTCGCACAGAGGAAGGTAGTCCGCTCCCGCCCTGTTCCCAGGCGTTCGGGCGGGCGGGGCTGGAAGACAGGAGTCCCAATCGTGGCTGACCCCAAACATTTTGCGGATCAGCGAGAATTGGGAGGGGTGTCAACGACATGATTGCTCATAAAGCGAAAATGGTTTGGGTCCTTCTAGGTTCGGCGGTATTCACGACGGAAGCCTACGCATGCTCCATTGCCGGTAAAATCTCGAACGTTGAGATGGTAAATGGCGCCGACGCAGTTGTTCGAGCTACCGCAGTAGAATATGCTTCTCCGCCGAGCAACCCCCAGATCTGGACGACTGGCGTTCCTGATTCCAAGGTTCGCTTCAAGGTGATCGAGAGTATTCGCGGCCCGGTGATCTCCGATCTGATCCTGCCAGGGTATCTCGTGGACAGCGACGACTTCAACGATCAGCAGCCACCGTACACGTTTGTCCGGCCAGGCGGTCGGGCGGGAAGTTGTTTCGCCAACTCGTACCGCTCCGGTGGACAGTTTCTTCTCTTCCTAAAGAAGACCAAGGCCGGAGGGCTTACGGTCAACTGGTATGCCCTGGCCCCTGTGAATGAACAGCTTCACTCAGACGATGACCCCTGGCTGCTTTGGGCTCGGGAACACGCGCATCGAGCGGAGGGCGCTCCCAACGCTGAAACCAAGCCTACCGCCAAAAAGTAGTGGGAGTAATCTATGAGGCTCGGTTCGACGGGCC
>Ga0182016_10007914_pt1 | contig 10833 bp, 4 predicted proteins | sample 712S2MmetaG_FD_120491 | JGI IMG/M metagenome (GOLD analysis project Ga0182016, IMG submission 120491) | Permafrost microbial communities from Stordalen Mire, Sweden - 712S2M metaG | ecosystem: Environmental > Terrestrial > Soil > Wetlands > Permafrost | place: Sweden: Stordalen | collected...
AGCAGCGCGTAACCGGGAACCTGTTTGTCACGTTCTCAACCAACGTGGCTTCAACACAGAGCCAGACCATCCAGGGACAGTACCAGGTATCGCCGCGGGTTGCATTCAGCGCCACCCGCGATCCGAATGGCGGGTTTGGGTTCGACACGTTGATCAAGAAGAGCTGGTGACGACGAATATCGACATGCAAGTAACATTTGACTGCTTTTCGGCTGACGTTTCCGTCGGTCGCAACCCTTGTTTTACCCACACAGAGGCTTCGTTATAAGATAACGTTCGTCCCATCGAAGCTATAAATCCCGGGCCATTGAGTGATGGTTGCAACGATTATGCAATTGGGCCCGGAACCGAAGGACAGAATGGTTTGGAGAAGAGTTCAATGCGCGTCGGTTTGTTTACACGCGAATATCCACCGGAAGTTTACGGCGGAGCCGGAGTTCACGTCGATTACCTAAGCCGTGAACTTGCACGAAAGATTGAGGTCGAAGTCCATTGCTGGGGACGACAGCATTCCGATGCAGCCAACCTCCATGTGCGGGGCGCGGAACCGTGGAGCGACCTTACCCAGGGGACCGAAGGCAAATTCAAGGGAGCGCTCGAAGCGCTCAGCCTGAACCTGACCCAGATCAAGGCGCTTCGAGGCATTGACATCGTTCATACGCATACTTGGTACGTATCGATGGCAGGTTATTTGGCAAAGAAGCTTTACGGAGTGCCATTTGTGCTGACCACGCACTCGCTTGAGCCATTGCGCGCGTGGAAGGCTGAGCAATTAGGAAGTGGCTATGCCATGAGTTCCTGGATGGAACTTACCGCCATTATGGATGCCGACGCTATCATTGCTGTCTCACAAGGCACAAGAGAAGATATCCTCCGCGCCTACCCAAACGTAGACCCGGGCCGCATCCATGTTATCTACAACGGTATCGATCTGGCCGAGTATCAGCAGAATCGAGATACACAGGCGTTGATCGATTATGGCGTTGACCCGGCAATTCCGTACATTCTTTTTGTAGGCCGGATCACACGGCAGAAAGGTGTAACCCATCTGGTCGATGCGATCCGCTATCTGCCGCCGGAAACGCAGGTGGTTCTCTGCGCCGGGGCGCCCGACACTCCCGGGATTGCGCTTGAACTGCGCAAGAAAGTCGAAGATGCGAGACAGCATCACCCGCGCATCATTTGGATCGAGAAAATGGTCACCAAGCCGGAGGCGATTCAGCTCTACAGCAACGCCCGCGTGTTCTGTTGCCCCTCGGTATACGAGCCGTTCGGAATCATTAATTTGGAAGCGATGGCCTGCCGCGCCCCGGTAGTCGCAAGCGCGACGGGAGGCATCAAAGAGGTCGTGGTCGACGGAGAGACAGGATACCTGGTGCCCTTTGATCAGGATCCTCACACCAGTTTCCCCACGAATCCGGAGAAGTTCGCGCGAGATTTGGCGTCCCGTATCCAAGAGCTTCTGGACGACCCGGAGAAGTGCCGGCTGTTTGGAGATGCGGGCAGGCGTCGCGTCGAGTCTATCTTCAGTTGGACGGCAATAGCCCGCCAGACCATTCAACTCTATGAAGGTTTGATTGCGCAACAGAGGTCGCACTCCAACACTTAGTTTCTATAACTCGTACGAGGCATCAACATGAATCGGAACCGGCAATCGACAAACTCGGAAGGATAGCGGAACCCAAGATGGAAGTAACTCATACCGATGGACGCAAGCGTGTGGTGATTGAAGGTATTTCTCCGCTGATTGACGGTGGAAGATTCCCCGTGAAACGCACGTTGGGAGACCAGGTCCGTGTCGAGGCAGATGTTTTCACGGATGGGCACGACTTGATCGCTGCGTCCCTGCTGGTTCACCGCGAAGATTCGGATGATTGGACTGAGATTCCGATGCAACCCGTGGTGAATGACCGCTGGACCGCGGCATTCCGTGTAAAAGAACTGGGCCGCTATGGCTTCAAAGTGCAAAGCTGGGTCAACCATTTTGAAACGTGGCACCACGATCTGTTGAAGCGCATCAAGGCCGAATCCGATACGCCCGTCGACTACCTGATTGGCGCAGATCTGATAGATGCCGCTGGTAGCCGCGCATCGGGTCTCGATGCGGAATGGCTTCATAAGCGCGCCGAGGTGTTGCGCTCCGTTACGGATCCAAAGCAACTGCGCACGCACGCGATTGACGCGACACTGCACGAGATCGCGCTCCGTCACCCCGATAAGCGTTTCGCGACCGAATCGGAACACGAGGGCATTGTGGTTGTTGATCCCGTGCATGCTCGATTCAGCGCATGGTACGAGTTCTTTCCCCGCTCTACTGCATCGGATCAAGCTGTCCACGGCACCTTCGCCGATTGCGAAAAGCGCCTTGAATATGCAGCGGAGTTGGGATTCAACGTCGTATACCTTCCACCGATTCATCCCATTGGCCGCCTCTTCCGCAAGGGCCCCAACAACAACCCTCAATCACAGCCGGGAGAGCCCGGCAGTCCATGGGCGATTGGTTCCGATGAGGGCGGGCATAAAGCGATTCATCCTGACCTGGGAACCATCGAGGACTTCCGCCATTTTGTCCGAAGAGCCAACAAGCTCGGCCTCATGGTCGCGCTTGACATCGCCTTTCAGGCAGCGCCTGATCACCCTTACGTGCGCGAACATGAGAACTGGTTCCGCAAGCGTCCAGACGGCACGATTCAGTACGCTGAAAACCCACCTAAGAAATACCAGGACATTTATCCCTTTGACTTTGAGAGCGATGACTGGGCCGGTATGTGGGAGGAATTGAAGGACGTTTTTCTCTACTGGATTGGCCAGGGCATCACTATCTTCCGTGTCGATAACCCGCATACCAAAGCCTTCCCTTTCTGGGAGTGGGTGATCACGGAAATCAAGCGGGAGCATCCGCAGGTTCTATTTCTCGCCGAGGCTTTTACGCGCCCCAAGATCATGTATCGACTTGCCAAGCTGGGCTTCAGCCAGTCTTATACTTATTTCCCATGGCGCAATGGTAAGGATGAGATCACTGCCTATCTGACGGAATTGACCCAGACACCGGTGCGCGAGTTTTTCCGGCCTAACCAATGGCCCAACACCCCAGACATCCTCACTGAATTCCTTCAGATTGGTGGCCGCCCCGCGTTTGAAATTCGCTTACTGCTCGCGGCAACGCTTGGCTCCAATTACGGTATTTACGGCCCGGCTTTTGAACTGCTCGAAAATCGCCCCGTCCGTCATGGCAGCGAAGAATATCTGGATTCGGAGAAATACCAGACACGCACATGGGACCTGAACCGAAGCGATAGCCTTCGCGAGTTGATCAAAGTAGTCAACGGAGCCCGCAAGAACAACAAGGCGCTGCAAAGCGACTGGTCGCTGAGATTTCACCGAACCGACAACGATCAGATAATTTGCTATAGCAAGGAGTCAGAGGATCGCACCAATCTTATTGTTGTTGTAGTGAACCTGGATCCGAATTATACCCAATCCGGATTTGTGACTTTGCCGCTGGACGAGTTGCAAATCCCGCAGGATCGGGCCTACGAGGCTGAGGACCTTCTAACCGGTAGCCGATACTTGTGGCATGGACCGCGCAATTACGTTGAATTGAATCCAGCGAAATTGTCAGGTCATTTCCTCAAGATTCATCGTCAATTGAAAGTCGAGACTGACTTCGAGTACTTCTTGTAAGGGCACGGCGACTGGGTAAACCAGGTTGCATCATCGGCTGATGATGACAACGGTGTTCGGCGCAAGTATAACTGCGCCGTCTAACACCAGCGGCACGCCGCGAGAGCCCAGAACTACGCGACCGCCTTCGGGCACCTGAAAGATTCTTTCAGCTTCACCCAGGTTGCAACTCACGGTTATGTCGCCTCGCTCCATCGATAGCCACTTTTCCTGCTCGTCATAGCTGACCCTCGTATGCCCCGGCTCGCCGTCGAACAAAGATGGAGTTTCCCGACGCAAACGGATCAATTTGCGATGCCAATCCAGCATCTCCGCATGATCGCCCTCAGTCGCTTCGTCCCACTTCAATTTCGATCGGACGAATGTCTCAACAGCTTCCGGGTCGGGTATCAACTCTGGCGCCCATCCAAATGTTTCAAACTCCCTTTTGCGCCCCTCTGAAACGAGTCTCGCCATCTCTTCATCATGGTCGGCAAAATACTGGAAGGGCGATGAAGCAGCCCACTCCTCGCCCTGAAACAGCATAGGAATGAATGGCCCCGTCAACACAAATGCAGCCGCAATCTTCGCGCGCGCAAAGCCGGCAATCTCGCGCAACCGATCTCCGAGTGCCCGATTGCCCACTTGATCGTGGTTCTGGATATAGCCGAGAAACTTGTGTTGTGACAGGTGTCCCGCAGGCCGACCGTGCACGCGTCCGCGGTATTTCGAATAGATTCCGTCATACACGAAATTCTGCTCCAACGATTTTGCCAGTTGGCCTAACTCCCCAAAATCCGCATAGTATCCTTTCGGCCCTTCCGGGTTGAGGACAGCAAACAATGCGTGATGAAAATCATCGCTCCATTGCGCATCCATACCAAGGCCTCCGGCTTCGCGCGGAGTAACAACCCGCGGATCGTTTAGATCGCTCTCCGCAATCAGCGTGAGCCCTCGTGCCAGCGTTGCGCTCAGCGTTTCGACTTCGGCCGCGAGTTGCTCAAGGAAATGGATCGCAGACCGGTCGACGAATGCGTGCACAGCATCCAGCCGCAATCCATCCACATGATAATCTCGCAGCCACATCAAAGCGTTATCGCAAAAGAACCTGCGCACCTCATTCGCGCCGGTTTCTTCAAGATTGACAGCACCGCCCCACGGGGTCCGATGCAACTCAGTCAGATAGGGTCCAAACTTCCCCGTGTAATTCCCTACCGGACCGAAATGGTTATAAACCACATCAAGCAGAACAGCGAGCCCCTTCTCATGCGCGGCGTTCACGAATCGCTTCATTGCATCCGGGCCGCCATACGGCTCGTGTACTGCAAACAGCGCCACGCCGTCATAGCCCCAGCCATGATTGCCCTCAAATGCCGCCACAGGCATCAGTTCCACATGGGTTATGCCAAGCTCAACAAGATATCCCAGCCTGCCAATCGCCGAATCAAGCGTGCCTTCCTCGGTGAACGTTCCAACATGCAACTCATAGATCGCAGCACTTGCAAGCGGAGTCGCCTGAAACTTCGTATCGGTCCAGCCGAAAGTGTCCTGGTCATACACTCTCGACATTCCATGCACGCCATTCGGCTGCCATTGTGAACGCGGGTCGGGATAAGCTTTGTCATCCTCGTCGATGAGGAAACCATAGTCGGTGCCCGGTCCAGCATCGGCCACAGCCAGACGCCACCAGCCGAATTCGTCCGGCCCGTTCATGGGGAGCGTGGCGCCGTTCATTCGCAATGAAACCTTTGTTGGCAGTGGAGCCCACACTTCACATCGATGCATCGCTACTCCGCTTCCCTCGTTAACAGCGCAACTGGAAACCGCCGCAACAGCGGTCCCACCCGCTGCCGTCCTCCGCTTGCTGCGTCACCGGTGAAGATGTCTTTCCACTTCCCCAACGGCAGATCCAACGTCGTCGCAGCCCAATTGCCTCCCAACCTGAGCGGCCACCTGGGCACAATCACAGCAACAGAATCTCCCCGTAAATACGCAATGAGATGGTCGACCTTCGAGCCCTCCAACACGATAGGCGTATATGCAGCCTCCGCACCAAACCACTCCGGATGTTCGCTGCGAAGGCGCAATGCTTTGTGAACCACGTACAGCTTCGGCATACCGCTGTCCGTTCTCCGCATGACCTCCTCCACATCCATGCCACGTTGTAGTACAGCTAGCATATCTCGCCGCAAAACGTAATCCACGGGCCTCCGATTGTCCGGGTCAACCAGGCTCAGGTCCCACAGCTCGCTGCCTTGATACGTGTCTGGAACGCCGGGAGCGGTGTATTTCAAAAGCGTCTGCGCCAGGCTATTTATACGTCCAGCCTCCAGCACGAGTCCCACAAAGCGCTCAAGCTCAGAGACGAACGCCGGCGCATCCAGAATTTTTTCGATGAAGGTCTTCAGCGCTTCTTCAAATTCCTTATCAGGTTGAGTCCAACTCGTCTGTTGCTTAGCTTCGCGCATCGCTTTTTCCATATACGCAACTAGCCGATCTTTGGATATAGGCCACGCTCCAACCATCGTCTGGTAGAGGAAATACTCCGTATTGCGGTCAGGGTAATTGCCGGTTCGAAAAGGCGCATTCATACGCGACCAGCGATTCACTGCGGCCCTCCATCGTCCAGGGATCTCGGTGATTACCGCCAACCGGGCCCGCACATCGTCGGCGCGTTTTGTGTCATGTGTTGAAAGCGTGGTCATTGTGTTCGGGTGGGTAGCCTGCATCTTCGTACAATACTCATGGAACTCCGCAACTGTCAGGCCATTGCGGTCAGGTGCTGCGCCCACCTCATTCAACCCAATCATCCGGTTGAAGCAGTAGAAAGCAGTATCCTCAACTCCTTTGGCCATCACAGGCGATGTGAATTGCTGAAAGCGCAGCAGAAACTCGGTCTCAAGCCCTCCGCGCGAACGCAGCGCCAATACATCGCCAATAAAATCCAGAATGCCCGGCTCCTGGTCATTGGTCCTTTTCTTTGCTTGCAACACTGCTTCGTCAATCAGCGCCCGGTCCTCGTTCGTAATCTGATCCCGATCAGGGACCAAGTAACTGCGGTAAACCGCGAAGCAAGCTGCCACCTCTCTCAACGCCCGGCGAATCTCCTCCCGCGTGTAATCGCGTCGATCGCGGTTGTTTTCGCATATCTCCAGAAACAAACTAGTCAGGCGATTCACGTCGCTTCCCAGGGCCGCCAACTCCACATTCAATTTCTTTTCGTGCGCCAATGTTTCAAAGTCAACGGTCTCATTTGAGAAGTCGCGGTAAATATCCGTCAGCTCTCTCAGGCCGCTGTCGTATACCAACAGCCCATTGCAAACGTTGAGAAAGTCGTAGCCGCTGGTTCCTTCAATCGGCCAGCTCTCGCGCAAAAACTCACCCGGCGCCACAATTTTCTCTCCGACAATCCATGCATCGGGTGCCCGGCTCCGCAGCCGCTTGAAATACTCCTCGGGATCGCGTAAACCGTCGGGATGATCCACGCGTACACCATCAAGCACTCCGTCCTTGAGCCATTCCAGAATCCTGCAATGCGTCGCCTCGAACACATGCGGGCGTTCCATCCGCAGACCGATAAGAGTGTTTACATCGAAGAACCGTCGGTAGCCCAATTCATGGTCTGCCATTCGCCAATAGGCGAGACGATATTGCTGCTGGTTCAGCAATTCGTCCAGCGCGTCGTAATCCTGATTCAATTCGCCAACAGCCGCGTCAATTGCCGCTAATACATCTGAGTCTTCATCGCAAAGACGCTTCAGCATCCCGTAGATCACGGCCTTGTCGCGGTGTCTCGACCTCGCGATTTCCTGATCGGTGGACTCTGGCGATGGCAGCCGCGATAGGCTGTCGGCAATAAAACTCAACGTATCGTTCTGTGCATGCTCAGCCGCCTCGGAAAGCACACTCGACAGCGACCTTGGCGCCACAGGAAACAGGTTATCCATGTAGCGTACCTGGAACCGTTCACAGTTACGTTCCACCTTGATCTGCCCCGCGCTCAACACGCGGCCATATTGGTCGCCCAGCACCGGGATCAGAATCTTATTCTGGAGACTCATGGCTACCGGGCGCCAATCGATATCGAACCACGTCGAATACCGGCTCGATGGGCCGTTCTCAAGCACATCCCACCAATTCCGGTTCTGCATCCCGATCGCCATGTGGTTGGGCACAATATCCAGAACCTGGCCCAGCCCCAGCTCCCCCAGCCGCTGGCAGAATCGCCTTTGCCCCTCTTCCCCGCCCAGCTCTTCGTTTACCTTTTGGTGGTCAACCACATCGTATCCATGCATGCTGCCTGGAACTGCCTGAAGATAGGGAGAGCAATAGACGTGAGAGACCCCCAGAGCCTGCAGATAGCCGGCTGCATTGATCGCATCGTCGAACGTGAACCCGCGATTCAGTTGCAGCCGGTATGTAGACGAGGGTATCCGTCGCATAATCTTCCTGCGCACCTTGAGCCGATGCAATTGGCGCTTGATAGTAGGAGTCCAATCTGCATGGAAAGGTTGTCGAGCCTCATCCCTATGGTTCCAATCGGCTTATTCGTTAAGACTTCGGGTGATCGATCCAGCTGAGATTGAGTGGCCTTAATGCGCCGCCACCCGGGAATTCGCAAGCGACCTATCGGGCGAAATTCCCGGCACAATGCGCGCTTTTCTCGTCTGCAAGTAACCCATAGTTCGCGCTTCTGCATCTCAACAAAATGGGATGCCCATCAACCTGGCCGAACAGAATCTCGCATCGCACTCCCCTTGGAATCGCGCCAACCAAGTGCGACAAGAAAGTAAGCGGAAACAATTTCAACGCTTTCGGAGAACGACTGAGTGAAAAAGCAGGCAAGTACCACTGATCCGCTTTGGTACAAAGACGCAGTCATCTATGAGTTGCACGTCCGCGCATTCTCCGATGCGAACGGAGACGGCATCGGCGATTTTCCCGGATTGCTCACAAAGCTCGATTACCTGCAGGATCTCGGCGTCACCTGCATCTGGCTATTGCCTTTCTTTCCCTCTCCTTTGCGCGACGACGGCTATGACATCTCCAACTACATCGATGTCAACCCGTCTTACGGAACCCTCAACGATTTCAAATCGTTTCTCGATGCCGCCCACGCGCGCAATATGCAGGTGATGATTGAGCTGGTCATCAATCACACCAGCGATCAGCACCCCTGGTTCAAAGGCGCCCGCATAGCTCCGCCCGATTCCGACGCCCGCAACATGTACGTGTGGTCCTCGAACGACCAGCTCTTCAAAGACGCGCGCATCATCTTTACAGACACGGAGAAATCCAACTGGACCTGGGATGAGACCGCGAAGGCTTATTACTGGCATCGTTTCTTTTCGCATCAACCCGACCTGAACTTCGACAACCCCCGGGTGGTTGAAGAAGTGCTCAAGGCCATGCGCTTCTGGCTAGATATGGGAGTAGATGCGCTGCGCATGGATGCCATTCCATACCTTGTGGAACGCGACGGCACATCCTGCGAGAACTTGCCCGAAACGCACAAGGTAATCAAGGCCATTCGCGCCGCCATCGACGCGGAGTATGCCAACCGCCTCATCCTCGCTGAAGCCAATCAGTGGCCTGCCGATGTCCGCCCCTACTTCGGCGATGGCGATGAATGCCACATGGCCTTTCACTTCCCCTTGATGCCGCGCATCTACATGGCGCTTCGCCAGGAGGATCGCCTACCCATTACCGACATCATGGCGCAGACGCCGGCCATTCCGGATAACTGCCAATGGGGTCTATTTCTCCGCAATCACGACGAGCTCACACTGGAGATGGTTACGAACGATGAGCGCGACTACATGTACTTTGCCTATTCGGCAGACCCGCGCATGCGTGTCAACGTGGGCATTCGCCGCCGCCTGGCGCCCTTGGTGGATAACAACCGCCGCCGGATCGAGCTGTTGAATTCGCTGCTCCTCAGCTTTCCCGGAACGCCAATTCTGTATTACGGCGACGAAATCGGCATGGGAGATAACATCTATCTCGGCGACCGCAACGGCGTGCGCACCCCCATGCAGTGGAACTCGGACCGCAACGCCGGCTTCTCGAGGTGCGATCCCGCTCGGCTCTACTTCCCCGTTGTGATGGATCCAATTTATGGATACCAGGTAATCAACGTTGAAGCGCAACTCAGCGATCAGTCCAGCCTGCTCCACTGGACCCGCAACATGATCGCCCTGCGGAAGCTGTTCCAGGTCTTCGGCCGAGGTACCCTGCGTTTCCTGAATCCAGAGAACCGAAAAATACTTGCTTACCTTCGCGACCTGGATCGCGGCGACGGCTCACACGAGACTGTCCTCTGCGTCGCCAACCTCAGCCGTTTTGCCCAACCCGTCTCGCTTGACTTGGCGGAATACGCCGGCTTTGAGCCCGTCGAGATGCTCGGCTACGTACAGTTCCCCACAATAGACGAAACACCCTATGCCCTCAGCCTCGCTCCGTATTCGTTCTTGTGGCTCGAACTCCAACCCGCGAATGCAAGACCGCAAACACTGCCGGAGGTAGAACTGCAACCAACGGAAGAAAACAAGGTGAACCAGGCCGCCGCGGTTGATCTTCTGGCTATCGGCTGGCCAGGATTGCTCGCCGGGCACGGGTTGGCCGTCCTTGAAAGCGCTCTGCAAGACTGGATGCCACGCCAACGCTGGTTTGGAGCAAAGTCACGCAACATTGAGTCCGTGCACATGCTCCACTGGGTTGAGCTAGCTCCAGGAGATTCGCTCGGCACTACTACTCGTGATGCTCGCAATCTCGCCGCCGGCAATCGCACCCCTCCCGCCGTGTTTTACGTCGAGATTCACTACTCCGACGGCGTCTCAGACGTCTTCCAGGTCCCGCTCGCCTTCAGCACAGCCGTGGACGCTGAAGAGCTGACGTTGCGCAGCCCTCAGAGCATTCTGGCTTCGCTTCCAACTCCCACGGGGCCCGGCGTTTTGCATGACGCAACCATACTGGATGATTTCCGCCAGAGTCTCCTCGCGCTGATTCAACGAAACGCCTCTCTCTCTCTATCCAAGCCTGCTTCGGCCGCCGTTGACGTTCTGGCCGCTGATCCTACGTTGCTCGCCAGTCCTGCGTCCGTGGAGCTGCCTCCAGATACGTTAAGTGTTCCGTCCGCGCAGTTCGCCACCGCTGCTTCCGTTGCGCCGG
>Ga0182016_10007916_pt1 | contig 10831 bp, 9 predicted proteins | sample 712S2MmetaG_FD_120491 | JGI IMG/M metagenome (GOLD analysis project Ga0182016, IMG submission 120491) | Permafrost microbial communities from Stordalen Mire, Sweden - 712S2M metaG | ecosystem: Environmental > Terrestrial > Soil > Wetlands > Permafrost | place: Sweden: Stordalen | collected...
ACGTCGGCGTCGGTCATGATGATGATCTTGTGGTAGCGCAGCTTGTCGGCGTTGAACTCGTCGGTGCCGATGCCGGTGCCGAGCGCGGTGATCAGCGTGCCGATCTGCTCGGACGACAACATCTTGTCCATGCGGGCGCGCTCGACGTTTAGGATCTTGCCGCGTAGCGGCAGCACGGCCTGGAACTCGCGATTGCGGCCCTGCTTGGCGGAGCCGCCGGCGCTATCGCCCTCGACGATGAAGAGCTCGGATTTCGCCGGATCGCGTTCCTGGCAATCGGCGAGTTTTCCCGGCAGCGAAGTGATGCCGATCGCGCTCTTGCGCGTCATCTCGCGCGCTTTGCGGGCAGCCTCGCGGGCGGCGGCGGCCTGAATCACCTTGCCGACGACGATCTTGGCTTCGCCGGGATGCTCTTCGAGCCAGGCTTTGAGCATTTCATTGATGACGCCCTCGACCACGGGGCGAACCTCAGAGGAAACGAGCTTGTCCTTGGTCTGGGATGAAAATTTCGGGTCGGGCACCTTGACCGACAGCACCGCGGTCAGTCCCTCGCGGCAATCGTCGCCGGTCAGCGCCACCTTCTCTTTGCGGGCGCCGCCGCTGGATTCCGCATAGCCGGTGATCTGGCGCGTCAGCGCGCCGCGGAAGCCCGCCAAATGGGTGCCGCCGTCGCGTTGCGGGATGTTGTTGGTGAAGCACAGCACCGACTCGTGATAGCCGTCGTTCCACCACAGCGCGCATTCGACGCCGGTGCCGTCACGCTCGGCCTGCATGACGATCGGCTGCGGGATCAGCGGCGTCTTGTTGCGGTCGAGATATTTGACGAAGGCCTCGACGCCGCCTTCGTAGCGCATCACCTCGCGCTTCTCGACGGCGTGGCGCATGTCGGACAGCACGATGGTGACGCCGGAATTGAGGAAGGCGAGTTCGCGCAGCCGGTGTTCCAGGGTCGCGAAATCGAACTCCGTCATGGTGAAGGTGTTTTTCGACGGCAGAAACGTCACCTCGGTGCCGCGCTTGTCGCGCGCGGCGCCCACCATCGCGAGTGGCGCCACCGGCTCGCCGTCGTGGAACTCCATGAAATGTTCTTCGCCGTCGCGCCAGATGCGCAGCTTCAGCCAACTCGACAGCGCGTTGACCACCGAGACGCCGACGCCGTGCAGACCGCCGGAAACCTTGTAGGAGTTCTGATCGAATTTTCCGCCGGCGTGCAGCTGGGTCATGATGACCTCGGCGGCCGATACGCCTTCGCCCTTGTGGATGTCGGTCGGAATGCCGCGGCCATCGTCGCGTACGGTGCAGGAACCGTCGGGATTGAGCGTGACGGTCACTTCCTTGGCATAGCCGGCAAGCGCTTCGTCGATGGCATTGTCGACGGTCTCGTAGACCATGTGATGCAGGCCCGAGCCGTCATCGGTGTCGCCGATATACATGCCCGGCCGTTTGCGTACGGCATCGAGTCCCTTGAGCACCTTGATCGATTCGGCATCGTAATCGGAAGGCGAGGGTATGGGCTTACGGACTGGTTCGACCATGTAGGGGGCTTTCGAATCGCTCTGAAAAGGCGAAAATAAACGACTGAATCTTGTACACGAAAACAGTACCCGGTACAGCGCAAAGTCGTGGCGCTTAAGATATTGTCAAATCGTGATTTTTCAAGGTTTTGCCGGCCGCCGAAACAGGCCCGGATTCGGCCCCGAAAAGGCCGCTTCTGATAACGCGCCGTGAAGGACGTTTAGGCGGCCCGCGCAGGCGGGGCAATTACAGTCCGGCGCGGCGCGGCGGGCGGTTCGGCGACGGGTTGAGCAGATACGGATCCGTCTGATAGGTCGGGACCGGATGCGCAAAGGAGCCGAGCGCGGCCGCCCAAAGTTCCATCCGATCGAGATCCTCGCGCAAGCGCTCGAGGCTTTCGATCAGGTTGCGAACGATCAAATCTTCTGCCGGTTCCGGCATTGTATTTGGGCCTTTGTCCCTAGCAAGTTTTCTTGCAGCTTGTGGGGTTAAGACCCGGCGCGCACGGTTGTTCCAGGTCTGCCGCACGCCATATCTGCGAATCATCGCAGTAGTTTGGAACCTTTTTCCGCTTGAGACCGCATCAGAGTTTCTTGATTCTGGGCTCGAGCCTTCCGGATCGGACTTCAACGACCGCGGCATCGCTGGGGGCTTCCTTAAAGAGCGCCGGATCGGCCCCGGTCATCCAGACCTGGGTGCCAAGCTGCAGGAGCTCCTGATGCAAGGCTTCGCGGCGACCAGGATCGAGATGGGCCGCCACTTCATCGAGCAGCAGAATTGGCGCGTGTCCGGTCATCTCGGCGATGAGTTTTGCATGCGCCAAGACGATGCCAATCAGCAGCGCTTTTTGCTCGCCGGTCGAGGCGTCCGCCGCGGGGATGGATTTGGCAGCATAGCTGACTTTCAGATCGGTCAGATGCGGGCCATCGAGCGTGCGCCCGGCCGCGGCATCCCGGCCCCGGTTGTCGCGCAACACCGCGCGGTAGCGTTCCTCGATTTCGGCGGCGGGATAGGCCGGGATGAGTTGTTCCATCCAGCCGTCGAGCGCGATCGCGGCCGGCGGAAAGGCCGAGCCGGCACGGCTCGCCAGCACCGTTTCGAGCCGGCGAACGGTTTCCACGCGCAAACCCGCCACCGCGACCGCGAGCTCGGCGGTCTCGTGCTCGACCGCATCGAGCCAATGCGCGTCGGGCCGCGGATCTTCCAGCAACCGATTGCGCGAACGCAGCGACCGTTCGAGTGCATTGACGCGGCTCGAATGCTCGGCATCCACCGCAAGTACCAGGCGATCGAGGAAGCGCCGGCGTTCGGACGGGGCGCCGGCGAACAGCGCGTCCATCGCCGGCACCAGCCAGAGCACGCGCAGATGATCGGCAAAGCCCGCTGCCGAAGCGACCGGCTCGCGGTCGATCCGGCACTTGCGCTGGACCGAGGCGCCGTCCTCCGGCAAACGGTCGACGCCGGTGCCCAGCGTCGCAAGCCCAAGCGCGCCCTCGATTTCGGCGGCCACTGCCCAGGAGCCATCGGCCTCGCTGAAGGCCACTTCGTCGAGCGCGGCGCGGCGCAGCCCGCGTCCCGGCGCCAGAAACGAAATCGCCTCCAGCAGATTGGTCTTGCCGGCGCCGTTCGGCCCGACCAGCACCACCGTCGCTGCGTCGACTGAAAGCGACGCCGCGTGATAGTTGCGGAAATTGGTGACGGTCAGGCGCCGGACAGACATCAGGGTGCAGGGATCGGTCTTCAGGGACCAGGAATCAAGCCCCGAACCCGTTAGAGTCTGAGAGCCCTCAGACCCGCATCGGCATCAGCACATAGAGCGCGCCGTGCGGCTCCTTGTCCTGGATCAGCGTCGGGGAGCCCGGATCGGCAAGCTTGAGCACGGCGGCCTCGCTCTCGATCTGGGCTGCGATGTCGAGCAGGTAGCGCGAGTTGAAGCCGATATCGATCGGATCGGACTCGTATTCGATTTCGAGCTCCTCGGTGGCGCTGCCGGAGTCCGGATTGGTCACCGACAGCAGCAGGCGGCCGGCGGTGATCGATAGTTTGACGGCGCGACCCCGTTCGCTCGACACCGTCGACACGCGGTCGACCGCTGCCTCGAATTCCTTCTTGTCGACCACGAGCTCCTTGTCGTTGCCGATCGGAATGACCCGTGCGTAATCCGGGAACGTGCCGTCGATCAGTTTCGAGGTCAGGATCGCCTGGCCGACGGTGAAGCGGATTTTGCCGGGCGACAACTCGATCAAGACCTCGGCCTCGCTGTCCTCCATCAATCGCTGCACTTCGCTGACGGTTTTGCGCGGCACGATGATGCCCGGCATGCCGGCGGCGCCCTTGGGCAGTTCAAGCTCCATTTGCGCCAGCCGATGGCCGTCGGTCGCGACCGCGCGCAGCGTCTGCGCCTTGGCGGTACCTGCGGCATGCAGATAGATGCCATTGAGGTAGTAGCGGGTTTCTTCGGTCGAGATGGCGAACTGAGTCTTGTCGATGAGCCGCTTCAGGTCGGCCGCCTTCAGCGTGAATTTGTGGGTCATCTCGCCCGGGGCGAGGTCGGGAAAGTCGCTTTCCGGCAGCGTCTGTAGCGTGAAGCGCGAGCGGCCAGCGCGAATCGACAGCGCGGCGCGGTCGCCGGACGATTCCAGGATGATCTGTGCGCCCTCGGGAAGCTTGCGCACGATGTCGAAGAACATATGGGCGGGCACAGTGGTCGAGCCGCCCGGGCCGACCTCGGCTGCGATCGTGTCGGTCACCTCGACATCGAGGTCAGTTGCCTTCAGCGCAAGCTTGGAGCGGTCCGCCTGCAACAGCACATTGGCGAGGATCGGAATGGTGTTACGGCGTTCGACCACGCGATGCACGTGGCCCAGCGATTTCAGCAATTCGGAACGCTCTACCGTGACCTTCATCGCGCAATCCGTTGACGAGTAGATCCCTAGTCCCTTGGCGGACGACAAAGGTGGCGTGGCGGGACGCTTTCGGCAAGTCCGGGTCCCAATTGACCCGGTCGTTTTCGCGGTTTTCTTTGGCTTTTCCCAGCCTTTTCACAGTCCGCAGGGGCAATCAGTCCTGCAACTGGCGTTTGAGCGCCTCAATCTCCTCCGCAAAGACGCTGTCGTTGCCGGCCAAGTTTTCGATTTTGCGGACCGCGTGGAGAACCGTGGTGTGATCGCGGCCGCCGAAACGGCGGCCGATTTCGGGCAGCGACCGCAGCGTCAAAACCTTTGCCAGATACATCGCGACCTGGCGCGGCCGCACCACATTGGCGGTCCGTCGCGACGATAACAGATCGGCACGGCTGACGTTGTACTGCCGGGCGACGATCCGCTGGATATCCTCGATCCGCACCCGCTTCGGCTCGGCCGGGCGGATCAGATCGCGCATCTCACGCTCGGCCATTTCGAGCGTGACGGGCTGGCCGGTGAGTTTGCTGTGGGCGAGCAGACGGTTCACCGCGCCTTCGAGATCGCGGCCGTTATGCGTCACGGCCTTGGCAACAAAGACCAGGACCGGCGCCGGCACCTCGAATCCGGGGTGATGGAGGCGGGCGGCATGGATGCGGCTCTTGAGGATTTCGAGCCGCAGCTCTTCGCCGAGCGAGCCGATCTCGACGACCAGCCCGCCGGCGAGCCGCGACCGAACCCGATCGTCCAGACTTTCGAGATCCGACGGCGGACGATCGCTGGCAATGACGACCTGCCGGCCGGCATCGATCAGTGTATTCAGGGTGTGGCAGAACTCGGCCTGCGTTGAACGGCCTTGCAGGAACTGCAAATCGTCGATCACCAGCACGTCGATGGCGCGTACCGCTTCCTTGAAGGCAAGCGTGGTCTGGCTGCGCAGCGCCGAGACAAACCCGTACATGAAGCGTTCGGCGGTCAGATAGAGCATCTTGCGATCGCCGCTGCGATTGCCCGCCCAGGTGACGGCCTGCAACAGGTGCGTTTTGCCGAGCCCGACCGCAGCGTGGATATAGAGCGGGTTGAACATCAGCGGCTCGCCGCGCGGGCTGGTCGCGACTTGCTTTGCGGCGGCATGCGCCAGCGTGTTCGAGCGGCCGACTATGAAGCTCTCGAAGCTGAGCCGGGGATCGAGCGGGGAGCCGCCCAGCGCCTCGTGCACCGACAGGAACGGCACGCCGTTGCGGCCGTTGGCGCCGTCAAGCAGACCGTCCCGCTGCTCACGCGACGGCGGCGCCTCCGTTTTTGGCTTCACGGTCGGAACGCGGATAGTTGCCGAGCGCACGCTTAATTCCAGCCGGGTCACGTCGTTCTCCTGCTCCTGCCACTGCGCCAAGACGCGCTCGCTGTAATGCGACTGAATCCAGTTGCGCAGGAACCGGGTCGGCACTGAAAGGCGCACCACGCCCTTTTCCACGGCATCGAGCTCCATGCGTCCGAACCAGCTGGTGAAGACATCGTCGCCAAGTTCGGTGCGCAAACGTTCCTTGACCCGCCGCCAGCGATCCTGATCCGTGTTGGTCATTTCGATCTGCTTCTTTTCGTCGGAGGAAGTTGAGCCCGGCGGGGCGAACGGCGTCGATTCCCCGTTTCCCGACTTTGCCGAGACGCAATTCACTGGAATTTCGAGGTTAGATTTCAAGTATGGGTCGGCGGCGAACGCGATCACGGATGAAACCGAACGCGAAGTCCGACCGGTGAAGATCGAGGATTAGCCGCTTGAGGCGGCCCTCGGCCAAAAGCACCCGGCCCCTGTGTGGCCCGCAGTCGAAATGGTTCTAAGCATCGTCGTTGTCATGCCCCACCTCCATCGCTCCCAGATTCGATGGTTATCGCTGACTTACTCGAGGAGTTTGGCTACGAAACGGCTATCGTGAATTTCAAGCAGCTCGTCGATAACCTAGGCTTCCCCTCTTGGCTCAGCACGCACACAATAAGAATCGAAGGACTTTGGCTCAGCCGCACATAGTTATCCCGCACCCATTCCACGATGAGTTAGCGCTCAGGCCGGTTTTTGAAGACCTTCGACAACCGAAGGCAAGGGAAAGGTAGCACCAGATTTGCGGCCCGCAACCGTAAAAACCCCGACAGCATTGGGTTTTCAGAACGTCGTGCCTGCCGCCGTCGCGGCCGTGTCGTGTTCAAAGTATTGAAGCAATTTGCGATTCACATTCCTGCAATATGTGACAGCAAGCTGAAATTTTAGACTCTGCAGGCCCGAACAAACAAAATAGTGGCGATTGGATTCACGCCGGATTCGAAGCCCAGCGAATTGCCATAGGCCTAACCCTTTCAATCCAAATAAATTCTTCTGACCAATTTTTTAGGGTAGCCGTCGCGCATCAAATATGGAGCAAATAAAGCGCGATGCAGACACAATACATGCCCCATTATCGCTGAATCCTGTGACAGTTGCACAACAGATTGATGGCAATCCACGATGTGGATCGCCTGTGCAGGCCAGAATTCACGGGAAAGCGCAGCCGCAGAATTACTTATTGTCGAGCTTGGCAATACGATGGGCGAGCCGGGAAACCTTCCGGCGGGCCGCATTGCGGTGCACTATATTCTTTTGCGCTGCACGAATGATCGCCGGCTCGGCGGTGGCCATAGCAGTCATCGCCTGCGACCGATCGCCGGCGGCGATTGCCTCTTCGACTTTGCGGATAGCGGACCGGACGCGCGAGCGCCGCGCTTTATTGACGACGGTGCGGCGCACGGTTTGGCGGGCGGCCTTCTTGGCGGACTTGGTATTGGCCATCGGTATCGATTATCGACTTTGTGAATGAGAGCGGGGCTTATACGGCCGCAAGACGCCAGCGTCAACGCCAGATCCCCGGTTGCTAGGCCACGCGTTTAGCGCGCACCGCATCATAGCCTGCCACCACGGCGGCGCGGTCGGCTGCCGGGAACGCCGATAATGGCGGCTCGACGCGTCCCCATTGCGGCTCGGCGTGGATATGGGCCAGGAGCGCCTTTATGCCAGGGACCAAGGGCTTACCGTCGAACAGCTTGCGGATCGTGACCGCTTCCCCGAGTGCGACCGCATCGCCGGTGCGATAGGCCCGCGCGCAGAGATCGGCATTGAGATTGGCGGTCGCCGAGATGCAGCCGGCAAACAGGCCGGAGCGTGCCTCCGGCAGCGCCGCTTCGGTCGAAGGAAACACCTTGAACCGCGGCATGATGCCCGCGGCCTCACGCGCATAGGCCATGTCGCCGGAAGAATCCTTAAGGCCCACGATGCGCTCGCCGAACGCTTCGAGCAGGCGGCGGATCAGCCCGACGTGCCAGTGCAGGCCCGATTGCGCCGGGAAATGGTACAGATAGAGCGGGATCGGTCGCGCAGCTGTGGCCGTCAGGATGGCTTCGATATAGGCGACCAATCCATCGTCGTGAACACCTTTGTAATAGAAGGGCGGCAGTACCAGCGCACCGGCAAAGCCGAGCTCAGCGGCATGCTTGGTCAGCGCGACGGCGTCCGCAAGCGCCGCAGCGCCAGTCCCGACCATCATTCGATCGAGTGGCAGGCCGCTTGCCGCATAAGCGCTCATGACGCGCCGGCGCTGATCGAGCGAGAACGAGGTCGCTTCGCCCGTGGTCCCGAGCACATTGAGGCCGTCACAGCCGCCATCGAGCAGGTAGCCGGCGAGCGCGGTCGAGCGCGCGCTGTCCGGTTCGCCCTTTTCGTCGACGGCCGTTGCGATCGCGGCGATCACGCCGTGGAGCGGTTTGGTCATGGTCTTTGTCACTGTCTTGGCCCTTGCCGTTACATCCTGCGCACGAGCGGCCTCGCTTGCGCCGGCCGCCGATCCAGTAAAGCATGCGCCGGCAAGGTTCAATCAAGAGCCGGCGCCAAGCAAGGTCAAGAACGACCAACCGCGGGTGGAAGCGCAATGACCGAAAGTTTCGATGTTATCATTCTGGGCGCCGGTGCTTCCGGCTGTGTGTTGGCGAACCGGCTGTCGGCGCGTTCTAGCCTGCGGGTGCTGTTGCTCGAAGCCGGACGCGATTTGCCTGCCGGCGCGGAGCCGGACGACGTCCTCGATTCCTATCCGCGATCTTATTACAACGACGCTTATTTCTGGCCCGGCCTGAAAGTGCATTGGCGGCGCAAGGACAATTCGCCGCCGGTGGGCTTTTCCCAAGGCCGCGTGTTGGGCGGCGGCTCGAGTGTGATGGGCATGGTGGCCTATCGGGGCACGCCTGACGATTATGCCGAATGGCAGGCGCTCGGCGCCGCGGGTTGGGGTTGGGACGACGTCCTGCCCTATTACCGCAAGCTCGAAACCGACTGGGATTTCGACGGCGCCATGCATGGCAAAGCCGGCCCGGTGCCGATCCGTCGCACCGCAGCGGAAGATTGGGCGCCGCTGTCCAAGGCGGTGCATGCTTTCGCGCAAGAGCGGCAGATCCCCTTCGTCGCCGACATGAATGCCGATTTTCGCGACGGCTATGGCTCGGTGCCGATGAGCAATTGGCCGCAGAAGCGCGGCTCGGCGGCGATCTGTTACCTCACACCCGAGGTGCGCCGCCGGCCCAATCTCACCGTCACGGCCGGCGCCACGGTCACCGGCCTTAAGTTCGATGGGCGCCGCGCGACAGGCGTCACGGCGATGGTCGGCGGCGAGCAATGCGAGTTTCACGGCGGTGAAATTATTGTCGCGCTGGGCGGCATTCACTCGCCGGCCTTCTTGATGCGCGCCGGCATCGGCCCGGCGCCGGCGTTGCGCCAACTCGGCATCGAGGTTCGCGCCGATCTGCCGGGCGTAGGTGAAAATCTATCCAATCACGCCATCCTGTTTATCGGCCTTTTGCAAAAGCCGGGCACACGGCAATCCAAGAAAATCCGACCGCACCCGATGACGGCGTTTCGTTATTCGACCGGACTCCCAGGGGCGCCGCCGGCCGACATGTATCTAAATGTGCAGTGCAAAACCTCATGGAGCCCGCTCGGGCACCAGGTCGCCAATCTGGCGCCGACGCTGCTCAAGCCGATGTCGCGCGGCCGCGTGGCGCTCACATCCTCCGATCCGGTGGTCTATCCGCAAGTCGAATTTAATTTCACCGGCGAAGATCTCGACCTCAAACGCTTCATGCAGGGCTTTCGCCGCTGCGTGGAAATCCTGCAGCACGACGCCGTGCGCGCCATGACGACGCTGACCTTCCCGGTAAAATTCAGCGACCGGTTGCGGCGGCTCAACCGCATTACGCCCGGTAACAAGATCAAGAGCGCCGCCATTGCGGCTCTCATCGACGCGATGCCGTCGCTCGCCGGTCCGATCTTCGGCACGCTTGCCGACCGCCGCGTCGATCTCGCGGCATTGGTCGAGGACGACGAGGCCTTGGCCGACCACGTCCGCAATAATGTCGCCGGCACGTTTCATCCGGTCGGCACCTGCCGCATGGGCGGCGCGGACGATCGCGACGCGGTGACCGATCCGGAGGGGCGGGTGCACGGCATGGAGCATTTGCGGGTGATCGACGCGTCGATCATGCCGACAGTGCCGCGCGGCAATACCAATATCCCGACCATCATGGTGGCGGAGAAGCTAGCCGATCGAATGTTGAGCGAGATCGGGCAGTCAGGCTGACGTGACAAGACCCGATCTACTTTTGAATTGGAAAGTATCTAAGGAAGCTTGCCTTGTTTCATTTGTTGCCCCCGTATCAAAAACTGCGGTAGTGGAAATCAGATCGACGATGAACTTGAAGAAAATAACAGAGATCTTGAATGGAAGAATTGAACGGCCGGATGATCGCCTGCCAGATATTGATCGCCGGCTTGATCGCGCGTGTCGCCAACGACGCGAAAGACCCGCTGCGCTTCATTTCCGACTTTCGTGACGAGATTCATGCCGTGGTCCGCCAGGTGCGGATTGCCGGCGCGCTCGATGCCGGGCAGGTGCGGCAAATCGCCATCGCCACCGTCGACGAACTCTTTTCACTGATGAAGCCCCCGAGTTCCGCCAGCGACGAAGCGGAATGATGCGAACCGCCGTCGCGATTCATGCCGACAGTAAAAAGATTTGGTTCGTTTATTGGAATCAGTAAATGTCGAAAGTAGATTTAGAAAGCGGAATATAGGGCATAATACATCACCTTTTTATTGGAATGATTAAAGTATAAACTACTCTAAATACTCGATATTTATTTGACCTACCCCGGCACCGTCGTTACCGTTTCATTTGAAACTATATGCCGCGTCGCGACGGCGCGGCTGACGGGGGCGGGTATGTCGGAATTAGCTGATACTCCTTTTGACGGCGCCGCGAGCCTTCACCGGGCGCCATCCAGAGTGCCATTCTCATTGCGCGCGCGGCGTCCGGCAGAGGCGTTCGATGCAACGCTAAACGCCAGTC
>Ga0182016_10007920_pt1 | contig 10829 bp, 11 predicted proteins | sample 712S2MmetaG_FD_120491 | JGI IMG/M metagenome (GOLD analysis project Ga0182016, IMG submission 120491) | Permafrost microbial communities from Stordalen Mire, Sweden - 712S2M metaG | ecosystem: Environmental > Terrestrial > Soil > Wetlands > Permafrost | place: Sweden: Stordalen | collected...
GGGAGTTTTCCGGATTGAACTCCGCTGCAGCAATCGATGCGATCGCCTTGGCGCTCGAGCAGCGACAGCTGGGCTGCAAGCGCGTGCAATGGCGCCTGCGCGACTGGGGCATCTCGCGTCAGCGCTACTGGGGCTGTCCGATTCCGCTGATCCACTGCGAACGCTGCGGCACGGTGCCGGTGCCCGATGAGCAGCTGCCGGTGGTGCTGCCGGAGGGGCTGCTGCCCGATGGGAGCGGTAATCCGCTGCTGCATTACGCGACGTTCCTGCACTGCAAGTGCCCGCGCTGTGGCGCTGCGGCTCGTCGTGAAACCGATACGATGGATACCTTTGTCGACTCCTCCTGGTACTTCATGCGCTATACGAGCGCTGACCAGCGGCACAAGCCGGTCGATGCACGCGCCAATTACTGGCTGCCCGTGGATCAGTACATTGGCGGCATCGAGCACGCCATCCTGCATCTGCTGTACTCGCGCTTCTGGACCCGCACCATGCGTGACATGGACTTAATCTCGCTGTCCGAACCGTTCCGGAACCTGCTGACTCAGGGCATGGTGCTCAATCACATCTACTACCGCCAGCCCGCGGCAGGTCGGCGCCAGTTCTTCAGCCCCGCTGAGGTGCGTACCGTCACGGCCGCGGACGGTTCGCGCGGCGAGAGCACGCTCATCAGTGACGGCGAGGCGGTGAGCTACGGCGGCCTGGGCACGATGTCCAAGTCCAAGAACAACGGCGTCGATCCGCAGAGCCTGGTCGAGCAGTACGGCGCTGACACCGCGCGCCTGTTCATGATGTTTGCTGCGCCACCGGAGCAGTCACTGGAGTGGTCTGAGGAGGGCGTGCAGGGGCAGTTCCGCTTCCTGCGCCGCTTGTGGAAGGCGGTCTACGATCATGTGCAGCACGGTGCCGTGACCCGCGGCGAGCCGGCGCAGTGGCCGGCAGCGGCGCGCGATCTGCGCCGCCTGGCGCACCAGACGCTCGCCAAGGTGAGCTCGGATATCGCCCGCCGTCGCACCTTCAATACCGCGATCGCCGCCACGATGGAGCTTCTGAACGCAGTCAGCCGCGCGGGCCCGGAGAGCCCGGCGCTGCACGCCGCGCGCCAGGAGGCGCTGGAGATTGCGGTGCTGTGCCTCTCGCCGATGGTGCCGCATATCACCCACGGGCTCTGGTATGCGCTCGGGCATGAGCGCGCGATCATCGATGAGCCCTGGCCGGAGCCGGATCCGCAGGCGCTCGCCCAGGAGAGTGTGGAACTCATTGTGCAGGTCAATGGCAAGCTCCGGGGCCGCATTCAGGCGCCGGCCGGGTGCGATGAGGCCACAGCCCTCGCGGCAGCACTGACGGAGCCGACGGTGCGGCGCTTCGTCGGCGAACAAACGCTGCGCAAGGTGGTGTATGTGCCCGGCAAGCTGCTGAACCTGGTGGTCTGATGCGCTCTAGCCGCCAGATACTGCTGCTGATCGCGATCGCGCTGCTGGCCGGCTGCGGCTTTCACCTGCAGGGCCGCGCTGTGTTGCCGGCCTCGCTTGCTGCCGTGCGCATCGAGGCGATCGATCCGCAGTCAGAGTTCGTGCATGAGCTGCGCGCGGCGCTGCTTGCTTCGGGTACGCGTCTGGATGATGCGGGCGATGCCGTGGATGTGGCGGTGCTGCACATCACCGAGGACACCAATTTCGACAAAGTACTCTCGGTCTCGATCCACAATGTCCCGACCGACTATCGGCTCACCTACACGGTGAAGCTCTCGGTGAGTCACGGGGCCAAGGAGCTGATGCCGAGTGAAATGCATGAGCTTTCGCGCGAATACACTTTCGATGAGACCACGATGCTCGCCAAGCAGCGCGAGCGCGACACGTTGGTCGCGGCACTCGCCGCGGAGCTGGCCGATGTGACGATGCGGCGGCTGGCCACGCTGTAGATTCAAGGCATGCCTGCCCCGGTGCTGCTGCTCTCGGACCTAAGGCCGACGTTCATCGCCCGCTTTCTGCTGCGCTTTGGGCTTGAGCTGCGCCTGGTGCCTAATGAGGAGCCGATCCCGGCCTCCTACTGGGGTGAGAGCGAAGCGGGCCTGCGCGGCAGCGTGCTGCTGGCGCGGCTCGATACCCCGATTCACTCGATCCTGCACGAGGCCTCGCACTTCATCTGCATGGGACCCGAGCGCCGCACCGGGCTGCTCAAGGATGCGGGCGGTGATGATGCCGAGGAGAACGCGGTCTGCTACCTGCAGGTGCTGCTGGCGATGAAGCTGCCGGGTGTCGGCAAGCAGCGCTTGTTCCAGGACATGGATGCCTGGGGCTACAGCTTCCGCCTAGGCAGCGCCCGCGCCTGGTTCGAGCAGGATGCCGAGGATGCGCGCCAGTGGCTGCTGCGTGCGGGGATTATCGACGCCGACTCGCGCGTGACCGGGCAGTTGCGCGCTTAGCGGCAAAGGCGTCGGTGGCGGCCACGAGCTGCGCACAGATACCGGGCTCGAAGGCCGAGTGCCCCGCGTCGGGTATGACATGCAGCTGCGCCTCAGGCCACGCGCAATGCAGATCCCAGGCGCTGCGCATCGGGCACACGGCATCATAGCGGCCCTGCACGATCACGGCGGGAATTTGCCGAATGCGCTTCACGTCGCGCAGCAGCTGATCATCGCGCTTGAGGAAGCCGTGATTGATGAAGTAGTGGCACTCAATGCGCGCGAAGGCCGCGGCATAGAGTGCATCCTCGAACTTCTCGAGGTAGCTGGCGCTCATCAGCAGGTGGCTGGTGGCGCCTTCCCAGATCGACCAGGCGCGGGCCGCGGCGGCGCGCACGGAGCGGCTCCTGGAGGTCAGGCGGCGGTAGTAGGCGCCCACCATGTCGGCGCGCTCGCGCTTGGGAATCTGCGCTTCGTAGTCGGCCCAGCGATCGGGGAATAGCGAGCCGGCCCCTTGCGGGTTCTGGTAGAGCCACTTGATCTCCGTGCTGCGCAGCAGGAAGATGCCGCGCAGCACGAGCTCGCTGACCTGTTCGGGATACTGCTCGGCATAGGCGAGTGCCAGCGTCGAACCCCAGGAGCCGCCAAACACCAGCCACTGATCGACGCCGAGGTGTTTGCGCAGTGTCTCGATGTCGGCGGTCAGGTGCCACGTGGTGTTCTCCCGCAGCTCCGCGTGTGGGCGGCTCTTGCCGCAGCCGCGCTGATCGAACAGCACGATCAGGTAGCGCTTGGGATCAAACAATGATCGATGCGCCGGATCGGTGGCAGCGCCTGGGCCGCCATGCAGGAACACAGCCGGTTTACCCTCGGGATTGCCGCTTAGCTCGTAATAGATCTGATGCAGCGCTGAGACCTGCAGATACCCGGTACGAAACGGCTTGATCGGTGGGTAGAGCGTATCGGGCAGCTCGGCCATGGTTAAGGTGCACTCAGCATCGGGCCCAGCGGGCGGCCGCCGAGCAGGTGCACATGCAGGTGGTAGACCTCCTGGCCGCCGTGCGTATTGCAGTTGATGATCAGCCGGTAGCCATCCGCGGCGATGCCCTCGCTCCGTGCCAGATCGCGCGCGACCGTGAACATATGGCCGATGAGCGCTTCATCGCTATCCTGGATGTCGTTGCTGGTCGGGATCGCCTTGTTCGGCACGATCAGGATGTGCACCGGGGCACGCGGGTGGATGTCGCGGAAGGCTGTGACCCGCGCATCGCGATGGACGATGGCGGCCGGCAATTCCCCGGAAACAATGCGTTCAAAGAGCGTGGGCATAGGGCGCGAAGCCTAGACGGTGGCTTTGACTCCGGCAAGTCGCCAAAATGGCAGGCTTAGGAGTCCAACAACCTTGAAACTGACCACCGAAGCCCTGGCGGCCCACCTGGCCGGCACGCTGCTGCCCAGCTACCTGGTGGCCGGCGACGAGCCGCTGCTGTGCGGGGAGTGCGCCGACATGATTCGCGCCAGTGCGCGCACCGCCGGGTTTAGCGAGCGGCAGGTATTCTTCATCGACCGTACCGGTGCGCCGTGGGATGAGCTGCTGCAATCGGCGCACTCGATGTCGCTGTTCGCCGAGCGGCGCCTGATCGAAATCCGCATGCCCAGTGCTCGCCCGGGCGCGGGCGCAGCGCGGCTGCTCAAGCTCCTGGAGGCCGCAGGGCCCGATCTGATGGTGCTGATCCTGACGGGGCGGCTCGAGCGCGAGGTGGCCGACGCCGAGTGGGTGCGCGCCATCCAGGCGCGCGGCGGCTTCCTCCCGGTATGGCCAGTGGCCGCGGCGCAGTTCCCGCAGTGGATGCGTCAGCGCCTGCGTCGCGCCGGAATCGAGATCAGCGAAGAGGCCCTGCAGCTGCTGGTGCAGCGGACCGAGGGCAATCTGCTGGCTGCGCAGCAGGAAGCCGAGAAGCTCGCGCTGCTGCTGGGGCCCGGGGGCCGGGCCGGCATTGCCGAGATCGCTGCCAGCAGCGGTGAGAGCGCACGTTTCAATCATTTTCAGCTGGCCGATGCCTGCGCCGCGATGGATGCCGAGCGCGCGCTGCGGGTCCTGGAGGGCCTCAGGGCCGAAGGCGCCGAAGCACTGCTGGTACTATGGGCGCTCGCCAGGGAACTGCGCAACCGCCAGTCAGGGCGTGGGGGCGGTGCCTATGGCAGCCGCACCATCCGTGCCAGCGGCAACACCCGCCAGGCCCCATTCGCGCGCCTGACGATGCGTGCGGCGCGGGCGGACCGGATGGCCAAGGGTATGCTGCACGGCGATGTGTGGGATGAGCTGGCGTTGCTGACCACGGAGCTGTGCGGCCGGCGCACGCTGCCGCTGCCACGCTGGCAACCGGCCCTCTAAGAGACTGCGCAGGAACCGACAACTACATGAGTGAACCGATCGGGCTCTTCGGAGGTACCTTTGATCCGATCCACAATGGGCACCTGCGTACCGCCTTTGAGCTGTGGCAGGCCTTGCGCCTGGCCCAGGTGCGCTTCATGCCCACTGGCAGCCCGCCGCACCGCGAGCAACCCCTGGCCACTGCCGAGATGCGCCGCGAGATGGTGCGGGCGGCAGTAGCGGGCCAAAGTGCCTTCGTGGTCGATGATCGCGAGATGCGCCGCCCCGGGGTTTCCTACTCGGTCGATACGCTGCTCGATCTGCGCACCGAGCTGCCCGAACGCTCGCTGTGCCTGCTGCTCGGCATGGATGCCTTCCTTGGCATGCCGCACTGGCATCGCTGGCGCGAGATTTTCGATCTGGCGCACATCGTCGTGGCACACCGCCCGGGCTGGAAAGCGCCCATGACCGGACCCCTGGGGGAAGTCATGGTCGATCGGGGCACGGGCAGTTACCGCGACCTGCACGCGGCGCCAGCCGGACGCATTTATGTCCATGCCGTGACACAGCTGGAGATTTCCTCGACCGAGCTGCGCCAGCTGATTCTCACCGGGCAGGACCTGCGCTATCTGGTGCCCGACAGCGTGCGGGAGATCATCCTGCGTACCGGGTGCTATGCTCAGCATACTGGCCACTAACCGAGCCTCAGGCTTAAGGCTCCCAAGGGTGCTCCAATCCGCATGACTACCTCAGCCCGTACGCGCCGCAAGCCCACCCGCCATCCGGCCCTCGTCGAACTTGAAAAGCTTGTACTGGCAGCGCTCGAGGATCTGAAGGCGGTCAATATCAAGGTGCTCGATGTGCGTGGCCTCACCGATGTCGCCGATACGATGATCGTGGCCTCGGGCAATTCCGATCGACACGTGCGCTCGATTGCCGAACACGTGATCGAACGTGCCAAAGGTGCAGGACGCCGGCCAATGGGCACCGAAGGCACGCAGGACGGGGAATGGGTGCTGGTTGATCTGCAGGACGTGCTGGTGCATGTGATGCTGCCGCGTGTGCGCGAGTTCTACGCCCTCGAGCAGCTTTGGGAGGCACCTGCTGCGGCGCGCGCCGCCCGGGTCCCCGCCAAGGCGCGAGCGGCGCGTCCGCGTGCCGCGGCGGCCGCGAAGCGGCGCAAGCCGCGCGCTTGAGCTGAAACGGCGGCGCCCGTGCGCATCCGCGTGATCGCAGTGGGCACCCGTATGCCCGAGTGGGTCGATCAGGGGTGCGCGGAGTACCTGCGACGGCTGCGCAGTTCGATGCCGGTGACGCTCCAGGAAGTTCCAGTTGCCCGCCGCACGACCTCGGCCAGCCCCGCCCAGGCGATCGAGACCGAGACGCGCTCGCTGCTGGCGGCGCTTAATGAGGATGAGACGGTGATAGCGCTCGATGAGCGCGGCAAGCAGTGGACGACGCTGGAATTGTCCGAGTGGCTCGGGGCCCAGCAGCATGAAGGCGTGGACCTGGCCTTCGTGATCGGCGGACCCGATGGTCACGGAGCCGCATTACTCGAGCGCGCGCAGCGACGCTGGTCGCTGTCGCGTTTGACGCTGCCGCACGGGCTGGTGCGCGTGCTGCTGGCCGAACAGCTCTACCGTGCCGCGACGGTGCTTGCCGGGCACCCCTACCATCGCCAGTAAGCCATGGACGAGAGCCCATCGCAGTATGCTGCGGCACCCGAGCTGGTTCTGGCCTCGGCTTCGCCCCGGCGGCGCGAGCTGCTGGAGCAGATCGGCGTGCGCTACCGCGTGGTGGCCGCGGCCCTGGATGAGAGGCAACTGCCCAATGAATCCCCGGTAGAGTGTGTGCAGCGGCTGGCACTGGCCAAGGCGCAGCACGTGCGGGCGCGCGAGCGCTCGCCGGCGGTGGTGGTGCTCGGTGCCGATACCGCGGTGGTGCTCGATGGGCTGATGCTGGGCAAACCCGCCGATGGCACTGAGCATGAGTGCATGATGAGCGCGCTCTCGGGTCGCGTGCACCAGGTGCTGACCGCAGTGGCCGTGGTCAGCGCGTACGGCGCTAGCGTCTGTCTTAGCCAGAGCAGCGTGCAGATGGGTGAGCTGAGCGCCGAGGAGGCGCGCGCCTACTGGGCAACGGGTGAGCCGGCCGACAAGGCCGGAGGCTACGCCATCCAGGGGCGCGGCGCGGTGTTCGTGGCCGATCTGCGCGGCAGTTACTCGGGCGTGATGGGCTTGCCGCTGTTTGAGACCGCTGCCCTTCTGGAGGAGCACGGCATCATGACGGGCTGGAAGGAGCAGGTGTGACCCGCGAGATTCTCGTCAATGTGATCCCGCGCGAAACACGCGCGGCGCTGGTGGAAAACGGGGTACTGCAGGAGCTGTACATCGAGCGTGCCGGCCGCCGTGGCATTGTGGGCAACCTCTACAAGGGCCGCGCTTCGCGCGTACTGCCGGGCATGCAGGCCGCCTTCGTCGACATTGGACTCGAGCGCACGGCGTTCTTGCATGCCGCCGACATCGCCCGCTCGGCACCGGCCGAAGCCGAGGGGGCCCCGCCGGTCGAAGACATCAATCGGCTACTCAGCCAGGGCGATGACCTGCTGGTGCAGGTGCTCAAGGATCCGCTCGGCAGCAAAGGCGCGCGCCTGTCCACGTTTATCTCGTTGCCTTCGCGGCTGCTGGTCTACATGCCACGCGGCAGCGGGGTCGGCGTGTCCTCGCGCATCGAGGAGCCCGAGGAGCGCGAACGGCTGCGGGCGCTGGTGCGCGAGCTGGCCGGTGAGGGCGCGGGCGGCTACATCCTGCGCACGGCCGCGCAGCAGGCGAGCGCCGAGGCGTTGCGCGCCGACATGCTCTATCTGGCGCGACTGTGGGAGCACGTGCAGCAGCGCTGCCTGTATGTTCAGCCGGCGACGCTGGTGCATGCGGACCTGCCTCTGGCGGTGCGCGTGCTGCGCGATGAGCATGGTCCGGAGGTGCGCCGTGTGCTGGTCGATTCCGCCGCCGAGCATGCGGAAATGCGGCACTTTGCGGAAACCTTCATGCCTGAGGTTGCCGATCGCATCGAGATGTACGCCGGCACCCGTCCGCTCTTTGACCTGCATGGCATCGAGGAGGAGATCACCCGGGCGCTCGAGCGCAAGGTGATGCTCAAGAGCGGCGGCTACATCGTGATCGACCAGACCGAAGCGATGACCACCGTGGATGTGAACACCGGTGGCTATGTCGGCCACCGCAATCTTGAAGAGACGATCTTTCGCACCAACCTTGAGGCGGCCGTGACCATTGCGCGCCAGCTGCGGCTGCGCAACCTGGGCGGCATGATCATCATCGATTTTATCGATATGGAGGATCTGTCGCACCGCGAGCAGCTGCTTGCGGCATTGCAGTCGGCGCTTGCTGGGGACCGGGCGCAGAATCAGGTGGCCGGCGTGTCGGAACTGGGGCTGGTGCAGTTGACGCGCAAGCGCACCCGCGAGAGCCTTGAGCATCTGATGTGCGAGCCGTGCCCGACCTGCGCCGGGCGCGGCTTCGTCAAGAGCGTCGAGAGTATCTGCCATGACATCTATCGCGAGGTGCTGCGCCAGTGCCGGCAGTTTGATGTGGAGCAGCTGCTGATTCTGGCGCATCCCGAGGTCATCGAGCGGCTACTGGATGAGGAGGCACCGGCGCTGGCGGAAATGGAGCTGCAGTTGGGACGGCCGATTCGCTTGCAGGCCGAGGCGCTCTACACTATCGAGCAGTACGACGTCGTGCTGGCCTGAGCTGCAGCCACCGCAAGGAGTCTTAGGGGTCATGGATGCGAACGAAAAGCCGACCGTGAAGGTTGCCGCGGTGCAGATGTGCTCGGGCGCCGACCGGGACGCGAACCTGGCAACTGCCGCCGCATTGCTGGCGCGCGCCGCCGGCGAGGGTGCGCGCGTTGCCGTGCTGCCCGAGAACTTTGCGATGATGGCGCGCCACGATGCCGAGCGGCGCGCGATCGCCGAGGCCGACGGACTCGGGGTGATCCAGGAGTTCCTCGCGCGCACTGCGCAGGATCTGAAACTGTGGATTGTCGGGGGTACCATTCCGATCCACGCGCCCGAGGATGGCCGGCTCGCGGCAGCGTGCCTGGTCTATGACGAGCAAGGCGCGCGCGTGGCCCGCTATGACAAGATTCATCTGTTCGATGTGGATGTGCCGGGCCCAAAGGAAAGCTATCGCGAGTCGGCCTACATGCGCCCCGGGGGCAGCATCGTGGTCCTCGACACCCCGGCAGGTCGACTTGGATTATCGGTGTGCTATGACATGCGCTTCCCCGAGCTGTACCGCGCGCTGCAGGCCGAGGGGGCCCAGTGGTTCTCCATTCCATCGGCTTTCACGGTGCCGACGGGCCGCGCCCACTGGGAAACGCTGCTGCGGGCCCGTGCTATCGAGAACCTGTGCTACGTTGTGGCCAGTGGGCAGTGCGGGACGCACCCGAATGGACGCGGTACCTGGGGCCACAGCCTGATTGCCGACTACTGGGGTGCGATCAGCGCCGAACTCGCCGATGGCGAGGGCGTCGTCTGCGCGCCGATCGACCTGGCAGCGCAAGCTGAGACGCGCCGCAAGTTTCCCGCCCTGCAGCATCGCGTGCTGTAGGCCGACCCGAGAGCCGCTACCGCCAAGGAACTGCAGATGAATGCGCCCCCCCTGCCGACTGTGATTGAGCCGCTGGAGCTGGCACGCCGCAATATCCTCGCGCCCGCGGGTCTGGACGAGCAGCGCATCACGCGCGCGCTGGAGATGATTCTCGGCAATGCGGTCGACTCGGCTGACCTGTACTTCCAGGTCTCACAGGAAGAGTCCTGGGCGCTGGAGGATGGCATCGTCAAGGAAGGCAGCGCGAGTATCGAGCAGGGCGTTGGGGTGCGGGCGCTCGCCGGGGAGCGCACCGGCTTTGCCTATTCCGATGAAATCATACTGCCGGCACTGGAAGAGGCGGCACGCGCCGCGCGCGCCATCAGCAGCGGCCCGGCGCGCGGGGGCGTGCAGGCCTGGAACGGCGTGCATGGGCACCAGCTGTATCCGGCAGTCGACCCGCTGCGGGATCTGAGCGATGCCCAGAAAGTTTCGTGGCTCGAGCGCATCGATCGGGAAACCCGGCGCATCGATCCGCGCGTGGTGCAGGTGATGGCGAGCCTTCATGCCGTGCATGAACTGGTGCTGGTGGCCAGTAGCGACGGCGGACTCGCAGCCGATGTGCGGCCGCTGGTGCGCATGAACGTCTCGGTCATCGTGGAACAGAATGGGAGGCGCGAGCAGGGCTACGCCGGCTGTGGCGGACGCTGCGGTCTGGCCGAACTGCTCGAGGAGGATCGGCCGCTCAAGCTGGCGCGCGAGGCCGTGCGCCAGGGGCTGGTGAATCTCGAGGCCATCGGCGCCCCAGCGGGCACCATGACCGTGGTGCTCGGTTCGGGCTGGCCGGGGATCCTGCTGCACGAGGCGATCGGGCACGGCCTGGAGGGCGACTTCAACCGTAAGGGGACCTCGGCCTTCAGTCAGCGCATTGGCGAGCGCGTGGCAAGCCCGGGCTGCACGGTCGTCGATGATGGCACGCTGCCGGGCCGGCGCGGTTCGCTGAACATCGATGATGAGGGCACGCCCACGCAGTGCACGACGCTGATCGAGGATGGCGTGCTGCGTGGCTACCTGCAGGACAAGCTCAATGCCAAGCTGATGGGCACGAAATCAACCGGCAACGGGCGCCGCGAGTCCTTTGCCCACGTGACGCTGCCGCGCATGACCAACACCTATATGAGGGCCGGCTCCTATGCGCCGGAGGAAATAATCCGCTCGGTCGAGCGTGGCATCTATGCGGTCAATTTCGGCGGCGGGCAAGTGGACATCACCTCGGGCAAGTTCGTGTTCTCGGCCAGCGAGGCGTATCTGATCGAGGGCGGCAAACTGGGGGCGCCGATCCGCGGGGCAACGCTGATAGGTAACGGCCCGGATGTGCTGACGCGGGTGAGCATGGTCGGGAATGATCTTAAGCTCGATGATGGCATCGGCACCTGCGGCA
>Ga0182016_10007926_pt1 | contig 10822 bp, 10 predicted proteins | sample 712S2MmetaG_FD_120491 | JGI IMG/M metagenome (GOLD analysis project Ga0182016, IMG submission 120491) | Permafrost microbial communities from Stordalen Mire, Sweden - 712S2M metaG | ecosystem: Environmental > Terrestrial > Soil > Wetlands > Permafrost | place: Sweden: Stordalen | collected...
ACCGAAGGCCGATTGACCAGGACCGCTGGATATTCACACCCATTTTGAGAGGCCAGCGCGTTTACGGTTCATTCATAGAAACCCCTCGCAATGCTTGGTGTTGAATTATTTTATGCAGAAGGCCAAAATATTCATTTGGGGAGCAAGTTTGATCGCATTTGTTTTATCGTGCCTGGGGCAGGACACCAATGTCGGTGTCTCCACGAAAGGAAATGCGTCAATCGATTCCCAGACTGAAGCTTTAATCGACGAATTGCCACAAATTTCGAAAGTCGAGTATGTGGATTATGCCCTGTTCGGCGGTTTACAATTCCCACCGACGCTGGTTTTTTCAAATGGCCGTGCGCTGTTGTCGGAGTCGCCAACCGCCACCAATTCCGGAATCATTGAACGGATCGTAAGCCGGGGAATTCTCGCTGCACCCTCGCTCCTGCAACATCTCGACGATGCCCGTGCGGCGGCGATTCCGCCCATGTCGGGCCAAAGAGCGACATTTATTCTGGACAAATATGATTACAACCGGCGGTTGCGAAACGATCCTCCAACTGGAGTGAACCTGGAGGAGACCTTGAGGCTATACCCATCCACGAATTACACAATTAAAGTCGGAGACCTTTGCTTTGCCGCCCTTGGAGCAATTTTAAATCGTTATTTTTCGGCCGCACAACACGAACTACTTGGCGGTGGGCTCAATGTGAGTTCCCCAACTATTTCAAAGCGGCTCTGCGAAGTTGTTCGGATCGATTTTGCGGGTCTGACGGAAAAGCAACACCGTGAATCTCTTGCCCAAGATTTGCTGGCCGCCGACTCGGAATTCCGGCGTTTGGGCGCCTACCGAAGGATTGCGTTCTATTACCCCGATATGCTTGAACCTCTGGTTCTCAGACAGTTGGCGGTCCCGACTTATGACGTTTTTAAAGTTGAGTTTCTGGTCAGAAACGGATTGTACCCAAATAAATCGCCTGAAAAACGCCGGGCGATGTTTGACGAGTTTCTCCGCGGCAATGGACCGGCATTTTCGGACGGCGTGCTGCTCCAACTATTTGACGATTTGAGTCTCGAAGAGGCATATGAGCATCACCTCGGGGGACGTGAATATGACGCCCGGTCACTGCTGGTTCAATTGTACGGGTACCCCGAGTTTGTTTCGAGCACGAACAAGCCATATGTCACCCATTGGGACTGCGCTGACTTGGCGCGATTCGTGAATGCCTTGGGACAGGATAAAAGCCTGAAGGTTGACGCGGCGGTCCATGCCATTTTCAAGAAAATTACGGATAACGACTATTTGGCCCTCGCCTGTATCGGGCGCCTAATCGGCAAAGGGTACGACGAGGAAATTCTTGATTATTGTCAGCGCCGGATTCCAAATAGCATGCACTACGCAACTGAACTCCGGGCGATACGGAGCAAACTTGATTCCAAGACGCCGACCGATACTCAGTCGAATTGATCTCATTGTCGGCCATCCACAATCCACAAAAATAATAGCCCGCACCAGTCTGGCGCTTCACCCAGTATTAATTCCCGAACTTCAAGGGGGCGCAGACAGTTTTCCGGAAAAGACGGACGGCGGGTTGGTAGCAATCAAAGCGCTGGCTTCGCGCATGAGAATACCGGCGAACACCCAGTCCCACCAGAAGCCCTGGTGCGCATTCCCCAGCCCGGGCGGGTTTTTGAATTTATCCAGTATGACATCCCGTCCCAGCGCCAGTTCACCTTGCGCCTGAGCACGCCGGCCAAGCTGCCAATCGGCCAGGGCCAGAAGAATGCGGTCCGTTTGAATCTGCACCGGGTATTCATTTTTGTTGGTCAGGCAAAGCGTGCACAATTCCGCCGCTGCCGCGTAGTCGCCGCACCGATACTTCCATAGGGCCATGGAAATGGAACCCCACGGGTCATTTACCCCCGCGCGCCGCGACACCACCGTATAATCCCGCTCCGCCACCCTGGCCAGGGGGCTGAGCGCGGTGATCAAGGCCGGGTCCGCTGGCAGCAGCAGGCCAGCCTTTAAGATGCGCCAGTCGGCGCGACCATTGGTGGACACCTCAAAGTTCGCCACCATCTCGCGCCGAAACCGCTGGTAACGGTCCAACTCACCACTTTCCACCAGTTCCGTGCCGTACAATTGATGGTCCAGCGTTACATCATTCCAGTCGTCCAACGTGTCCACTTTCAGCAGGCTGGCAAAGCGCTCGGCCGCGTCCTGCCAGCGGCCTTGAATGGCCAGTAAATTACCGACCAGGCGGAACGTCGAGGCGCCCTCCACACTCGGCGGCGGAATCGCCATGGCGTCCAGCAGCTTGTCGGCTTCCACGTAACGTTGTTGCGTGATTAAAATGGCCGCCTGATTCATCCGCTCCCGCGCCTCGGCTTGCCGGCGCAGGGCGGTTTCGCGGATCTCCGACGCCTCGGCGGCCGCCCGCAGCCGGGCCTCCTCGCGCAGTGCCGCCCGTTCCCGGAAATAAAGCCACGTGGCCGCGCCCAACCCGATCACCAGCGCGGCAACCACCGCTGCCGCCGCGCCAAACACCAGCTTATTGCGCCGCACCAGTTTCTGGAATCGATACCGCTGGCTCGGCGGCCGGGCCGCCACCGGCTCACTCTCCAAATACCGTTGCACATCCAGCGCCAGGCCATTCGCGGTTTGGTAGCGGTGGGCGCGATCCTTCTCCAGCGCTTTCATCACGATCCAATCCAGATCCCCGCGCAACTGTCCGGCCAGCCTCGCTGGCTCCGCCTGGCGGTTGACCGCGACCCTCGTCAAGTCCCCGGCGGGCATGGATTTCACCATGGCGGAGGGCCGTGGCGGGTCCGCTTCCCGCAACGTCCGGCGCATGCGTTCCATGCCGGATTCCGCCAGCTTCCTGCCGTCAAACGGCGTCCGCCCGGTCAGCAATTCATAGAGCAGCACGCCCAGACTGTACACATCGCTCCGCGTGTCAATATCCAGCCCGCTGCGTTCCGCCTGCTCCGGACTCACGTACGCCGGAGTGCCGACAAATTGTTCCGAGGCGGTCAATACCGGGTTGTCAGTCAGCCTTCCGTCCGTGGCCTTGGCAATGCCGAAATCAATCACCTTGGGCAGCGGCACCCCATCCTGAAGCGTGACCATGACGTTCGAAGGCTTGATGTCCCGATGAATGATGCCTTTCTGATGCGCATGCTGTATGGCATGGCAAATCTGGACAAAGAGTTGGAGCCGGACACGGAGATCCAGTCGATGCCCGTCGCAAAAATCGCTCACCCGGGTGCCCTGCACCAGTTCCATGACAAAGTAGGGTCGTCCGGTGTCCGTGGCGCCCGCATCCAACACCCGGGCAATGTTCGGATGATCCATCAACGCCAGCGCCTGACGCTCGGCCTCAAACCGGGCAATGACACTGTTCGTATCCATGCCCAGCTTGATCACCTTGAGCGCAACCTGACGCCGGACCGGCTCGGCTTGTTCCGCCCGGTAAACCACCCCGCATCCGCCCTCGCCAATCCGCTCAAGCAGTTGGTAGCGGCCGATCCGGGTGCCAATCCGTTCATCCACCACGGGGCTCGCGCGGCCAGCTCCGGGAAAGCCGGGCGTGGCCAGATCGAGATCGTCCGCCCCCAGGGCCAGGGCGGAGCTTCCGGCGGCAAAAAAGCGCTCCGCCTCGGCTTGCGTCCGCCAGAGGGCCTCAACTTCAGTGCGCAAATCGGGATCGCCGACACAAGCCTGGTCCAGTAACCGCCGGCTCTGCGCCGGATCGGGCAGTTCCAGCAAGGTGGCTAAAACCTCGTCGGGTAGTGGTCTGGTTGCGCTCATGATTGCGCGCGGGGTTGCCATGTCGTTGATTTGGGCGTCTCGGAAGAATGCTCTTCCCAAGATTACCTCAAGCCATGAATTTACGCATCAACTTCTTGACCGGATCCAGCGGAATAGCCAGCCCTTGGCGCTGGCCCATTGCCGGCCCACCGTGCGCTCGCCCAACCCGAGATTCTCCGCCACCTCCTCGTTGGAAAGCCCGCCGAAGAATTTCAGCACCACGATGCGCGCCTGCATGGGATCCGTCAGTTCCAGGGATTTCAGGGCCTCATCGATCAGCAGCACCTTCTCATCCGGCGTGGTCCCGGCCAGGTCCAGCTCACTGACATCCAGCCGCGCCAGGCCACCGCCGTGTTTGAGCCGGGATTTGCGCCTCGCCTTGTCGATCAGGATGCGCCGCATCGCATCCGCGGCCGCGCCAAAAAAATGCGCGCGATTCTGCCAGGTTCGATCCCCGTTGGCGACCAGTTGCAACCACGCATCATGCACCAGCGCCGTTGGCTGCAGCGTGTGTCCCGCCGCCTCCTGCGCCATCCGCACCGCCGCCAGCCGGCGCAAATCCTCATATACCAGGGGCAGCAAATGTTCCGCCGCCTGGTTTGGCTCACGACCGACGGCATGCCGCGCCGAGGTAATGTCGCTCATGGTACGCTTCAAGCATAGGTTTCCAGCCCGGTTTTCACAAGTTGCAATTCGGCTCGCAATTCGGCTGGAAAGACCCATGAGTGCGGTTGCCGCGGCGGCGACCACCGCCATCTTCTAACGCAGGTTAAAGCCCGCCTGGCAGCGCGGCCAAGTTGCCCCTCGGCTCAATTGTTCCGGGGATTTGCCCCCAATGGATTCCATTTCTGTTCGTACGCCACGATCTCGGCAAATTTCTTCTCCTCCCGTTCAAAGGCCGCCTGCGCCATTTTTAAGCGCGCCGCGCTCTGGCTGCCCCGGCGCAAGACCTCCAGATCCTTGGCAAACTGTCGCAAGATGCGCAGTTGGGCGCGGATCGCTTCGTTGTCCGTCCCATCCCAACTGGCCGCCACGGCCGCGTATCGCCCGGCCAGGGCCGTGGCCAGTTGATCAATCAGGTTGCCGCCGGCGGCGGCATCCAATTCGCCGGCCACCGCCGCCAGGTCACGGGCCTGGTCCAGCAGCTTCTGGCGGGCCCGCCACCGCACAAAGCCACCCGCGCGCCATTCCTCAAGGTCTGGCAGGCCAATGGGCTCGCCGGCAAAGTCACTAGCCAACAGCGCCCCGACGCCGGGTGCGGAGTTGAGCCACTGCAAGAGGGCGCCGCCCTCCTCGTTGTTGGCCAGGCGTTGGTTGAGTTCGTCCCGCACCGGGCGCGGCAGACTGGCGATCTTACGGTTGCGTTGCATAATCGTTGGTTTGGTTTCGGCTCGTTGCAAAAACCAATGGGACCATATCCGCTGTTTCGTCCCTGTCAACCGCAAATTCACTATGCACACCAGGTTCCCGGCCCCGCCGGCTCGCGCCCGCCGCCCGTCCGGCAGCTCCCGCCAACTGGTTTCCCAACCAGCGAAGCTTTCCGGGCGGCCTACCGGCTGGTCGGGGGCTGGGCCTGGAGGGTGACGCTGCCACTGGCCAGGCTTCCGCCATTGGCGGTGACGGTGATGACCCCGGCATCGGCGGTCGCGCGCACATAGGCGGTGCATTTGCCGTACCCGGCGGAAATCTGATTCCCCCGGAAAACGTGGTTGAATGGCGCGCCGTTGTCGATGGCCACCAGTTCACCCGGTCCGGTGATCGCGAACCGAACTTCCGGCAACGCATAAGCCACCAGGTTCCCGGCCCTGTCGATGATGTCAGCCTGCACTAATGGCGACATCATCGTAGTCATGTGGCAGAGCGGATTGACCGGACTCGATGGTCAGGCCGATTTTGGCGGCGGGGCCGGCCGCCGACAGTTCATTCGTAGCGACGGCCAGGCCATCCTGGTATCCGATGGCCCTGAGGTTGCCGGCAGCGGCCGTCCAGATGCGGGGGGAATCGTCGGCGGGTTTGTCCTTGGTGCCGAGGGATTGGCCGTTCAGAAAGAGTTCCACTTTCGGGCAATTGCTGAAAACGGAGAAGGGTCGGCTGCCCGCCTCGGCATTGGTGGCCGCCTCCGCCATGGTCGTGTTCGCGGCCTCGTCCGGCGGCAGGCCGCCGGCCGCCGCTCCACCACGATTCTCGTGTCCGCCTGGACCGCCCGCGAGCATGGGCAAGACATAAACCATGGGCCGCGAGGTCCACCAACTTTGGCGCTGGTATCCCAGTGGTTTGATGCGGGCGTTGCGGTCAATCAATCCCGAACCGTTACCCACCCGTGGCCAGGCGCCCGCCTCACCCAGATAATCAATACCAGTCCATAGGAATTGCCCCGCGTAGGCCGGGTGATCCCGCAGAGCCAGCCAGGTCGCCAGTTCATAGTGGTTTTCGGTGCCGAGGATTTTGTAGTCCGGACGCGCTTCATGTTCATTGAGCAAATCCCGCTCGTGATAATTGACGCCCACCACATCCATCAAGTCGGAAAAACCGCTCGTAAAGATCCTATGTTGCACCGGCTGGAGGATGGCCATGGTGACGGGCCGGGCAGGGTCGAGCTGATATGCTAGATCGCATCAAAATTCTGGCCGCGTCCGGGTGCGATCCGGGCGGAGGCGACGACGGGGACCAGCAAAACTGGCAGGAGCCGCCGCAGGATTTGGTTTGACGCAACGCAAACACGAGAAAACTTTCTTCTGGTAGGGTGCATGAGCCATTGATACTCGGCGGAGAAGCAGGGGTGTCAATCGTTTTTTACCAAGCGGAACCGGCAACGGACACCATGACCGGCTCCCCCACCGCGTCCCCTCTCCCCAATCTTTGACCGGTTAAACCTGATTGACCAAGGTCACTTAGTGTACTGTTTTAGCGGCAATAATAACCGATGCGCCCTTGATTGGACGGACGGGACCGCTGACATCCACCCACCAGGGAACCCTGATCATGATCACATTCGCGCCGCCACCACATCCTGCTACGCTGGAAAACATCGACGAAGCGAACCTCACGGTACCCACGCCGGGGTCAAACCCAAGGCATTGTTTCCACGAAAAACCGCCGCCGCCATAAGTGTTTCACATTTCAGACCAAAACGTCCACCAGACGATGCGGATGGCTTATATGCACGTAGTTCATTTGCATGACATGACAATTCCCAACCCTGTGATAAAAGTAAGCCTTACAGCCCAGACCCAGTCTACTTTCGGAAGCGCATTTTTTTATGCGGCGCGTTGCCTGCTGCCGTCCGCGCCTCTGGAAGGTCAGCCGCACCCACAACCATGAACACAGCCAGTCCAACCAAACCTCGCCGCCCGGATGTTTTTTGGAGTCCGGCGCGAAACCAATGCAAATGATGAAAACAAACTCCAAACTGAAACAACTGTTCCGCTCGGCGACCGCCGCCATGCTGGCCGCAATGGCACTCGCGGCGGCCGTACCGGGCCACGCTCAATTCATCAACGGCGCCTTTATCAAAGGCGCCAATCTGGCGTGGCTCGATGGCGCCTACAATACGTGGCTCGCCCTCGATCCCACGGAAACCGGCTGGGGCTGCGCCTACAACTCGGCGCACATGAACCAATACCTCGCCGACATGCACAACATGGGCATCACCGTCGTGCGGATTTGGATTAATGAGGGCGACATGGGTTGCACCATTGACGGCAGTGACAATGTCACCGGAGTGACCTCGCTCTGCTGGGCCAACCTGGACAATTGCGTCCAACTGGCTGGTAATAATGGCGTCAAGCTTTACCTCACCCTCAACAACGGCCGGGCGGACTGGCTTAACAACCCGTCCCAAGCCAACGCCTACAAGAACAACGCCCTTATTCCCCTGGTCCAGCGCTACAAGGGCAATGGCAATATTTTTGCCATTGATTTGATGAATGAAATCGACGGCGTGGTGGGCGGTTCGGAGGGCAATTACGGCAGTGGCCCCTCCTGGGCGCAGGCGCAGGCTTATATTTCAAATTTTGCCGCGGCTGTCCACAGCGCCGATTCCGGCCGGAAAGTGAGTTGCTCGACCGGCTGGCATCAATGGAACAATCTCAGCTATTTCAAGGGATTGGGGCTGGATTTCTACGATTTTCATTACTACGGCGACACCCCTTCCTTTCCCTCGGCCGCGAGTCTGGGCATGGACAAGCCCATTTACATCGGTGAATGCGGCCAGGGCACCCAATCGTGGAATGATTCCATCCAAAACACCTGTGAGGCGGACGCCCTCAACAGCGCCTCCAGCCAGGGCTACGCCGGGCTGGAAATCTGGGCTTATGATTATCCCGGTAGCACGGATATTTTCGCGATGGTCAATGCCAACGGAAGCTGGCGCCCGGTGTGCACCACGATCAAAAACTTCAGCGCCGGCGGTGGTGGTGGTGGTGGCGGCGGCGGTGGCGGCACGCTTGCCAACGGAACTTATAAAATCATCAATCGCAATAGCGGTCTGGCCCTGGAGGCGTATGCTGCTGGCACCGCCAACGGCACCCAAATCGATCAATGGTCCTATACCGGTGGCGGCAATCAGAAATGGACTGTCACCAGCCTGGGTAACGGCAATTACAAAATACTCGGCGTTCAAAGCGGTCTTTCACTGGACGTGTACGCCGGAGGTTCAGCCAATGGCACCAAAATCGAATTGTGGGGTTACAAGGGAGGCACCTCCCAAACCTGGACTCTTACCAGCACCGGCAGCGGCAACTATCGAATCACCCCGGCTTGCGCCACGGGTTCCTGCCTCGATCTGACCGGCGCTTCCACCGCCAGTGGCGCATTGGCGGAACTGTGGGGCTATGGCGGCGGCTATAATCAACAGTGGAGCTTTCAAGCTCCATGAAAACCAACTCGTCCACACTACCTGACCGGAGCAACCCCCCCTCCCATCCAGGTCGGTAGATCGGACCGGGACGAACCCGCTGAACTGGCGGACGCAGTATCGATGACTGTGTCCGCCAATCATTCTTAGTGGCTGCCAGCGTGGCGATCGTCGGCGTGGAATTTCGGGAAGCACCACTCATCCCCATGGCCGGCTGAAGCCGCGGTTCCATTCAACGCCCCTTGACATGTTTAAGCTGCGCCCGCTTGAGCTCGCGGTCCGAATCGCGCTGCCGGATATCGTCACGCTTGTCAAACTCCTGCTTGCCCTTGCCCACCGCGAGTGAAACTTTCACCTTGCCGTTTTTCCAGTGAAAATCCAGGGGGAAAAGCGCGTTGCCCTTGACGGACGCCAATCCGAATAACTTGCGGATTTCGGCTTTGTGCAGCAGCAGTTTCCGGGGCGCCTTGAGCGCATGATTGTGGACATTTCCATGCGAATACTCGTCGATCTGGGCATTATAAAGCCAGACTTCGTCCTTCTCGACCCGGGCAAAGGCGTCCGCAATCTGACCCTTGCCCGCGCGCAATGATTTGACCTCCGTGCCGTGCAGGACGATGCCGGCCTCGAACGTGTCCAGGACGTGGTAATCCCGCCGGGCTTTGTGATTGGTCACGAGGTCGGACATGACCAAATTTAGATTAAGGTTGAAGGATTACCCGCGCGGCCCGCGGCCCCATCACAGAGCACGGATCGCGCAGTAAAATCAATGTTTGCGACGTTTTTTTGAGGCGGGGCGCACAGCCGCGACTTCGTCGGGCACTTCCCAGCCCATTTTCCCTTCCAACAGTTCCGTCAAGGCGATGTCTGCCAGCCCCATGCTGGCCGGCACGTTGACCAGCGGGCGCCCCAAACCGCCGCCGCCGCCGGTAAGCTGGCGTACGCGACGGGAAATAAGGTTCACCAGCACGTTCGGATTGCCGACTTTTTCCACGGCCCTTTTGCAGAGTTCAGCGTTCATTTAGTAAATTTAAATCGAATATAGTCTGGCATCATACTCAATGCACCCGCTGGCGCAATCCTAAAAATTGCCTTCAAACGCGGCGACGTTTCAGGCATTTTGGCGCGCAAATTTATGTCCACCGCCAACGCTTTTGAATTAAACTCCTTTTTAACCGCGCGCACCGCCTCGGTCAACCGCGCCCTCGACCGGTTTCTCCCGTCCGAAAAAACCAGGCCGGCCACCCTTCACAAAGCCATGCGCTATTCGCTCTTTGCGGGCGGCAAACGCACACGCCCAGCCCTGCTGCTGGCCGCCTGCCAGGCGTGCGGCGGGTCCGAAAAAGCCGCGCTGCCGCTGGCCTGCGCGGTCGAATGCATCCACACCTACTCGCTCATCCATGACGATTTGCCGGCCATGGACAATGACGATTTCCGCCGCGGCAAGCCGACCAACCACAAGGTCTTTGGGGAGGGCATTGCCGTCCTGGCCGGCGACGCCCTGCTGACGCAGGCCTTCGAGGTTGCCGCGCAATCCCCGAAATTCCCCCGCTATGCGCCCGACCGGATTGTCCTGGAAATCGCCCGGGCGGCCGGCTCGTTGCAGCTCGTCGGCGGCCAGGTGGCGGACTTGGAAGGCGAGAACCAAAAGCTCTCCCTGGCCGAACTCCGGTATATTCACGAGCGCAAGACCTCCGCCCTGCTCTGCTGTTCCGTGCGCCTGGGCGGCATGAGCGCCAATTGTACCGCCGCGCAACTCGCCGCGCTCACCGACTTCGGCTACCATGTCGGTTTGGCATTCCAGGTCATTGACGACATCCTGGATGTGACCCAGACCAGCGAACAACTCGGCAAAACGGCAGGCAAGGACGTGGCCGTGCAAAAGGCCACCTACCCGGCCATAGTCGGCCTGGAAAAATCCAGGAAAATTGCCCGGCAACTGACCGGCAAGGCGTTTGCCGCTCTGAAAATATTCAAGGGCAACGCCGTGGCGCTTGAGGCGCTCGCGGAATTTTTGCTCAAGCGGGACAAATAAGGCGTTATTGTCCCTGCACGCGATAAAACATTCCCGCATTAGTAGGTGAAACCATCAAATTCGTGGTGTCGCTGGCGGCCCCCAGGTTTTGCCAGCCGGAACTGGCCGGATTCGTGCAGAACTGCACCTGGTAGGG
>Ga0182016_10007927_pt1 | contig 10822 bp, 5 predicted proteins | sample 712S2MmetaG_FD_120491 | JGI IMG/M metagenome (GOLD analysis project Ga0182016, IMG submission 120491) | Permafrost microbial communities from Stordalen Mire, Sweden - 712S2M metaG | ecosystem: Environmental > Terrestrial > Soil > Wetlands > Permafrost | place: Sweden: Stordalen | collected...
CCTCGCGCATCGCTCTGCTCGACTTTCACACAGGACTCGGCCCCCACGGTTACGCCGAACCGATCATCGGCCAACCACGCGCCGATCCCGCCTTCGTACGGGCCCGCTCCTGGATCGGGGGCGGTGCGAAATCGTTGTACGGCGACGGCTCGGTGTCCGCCGAGATCAAGGGGGATGGTCTCACGGCGCTACCCGGCCTCCTGCCGCGCGCCACAGTCGATGCGATCGCTCTCGAATGCGGCATCCGGCCCATCATGGAGGTCGCCCAGGCGCTCAGAGCCGATGCGTGGCTTCATGCGCACGGCGATCCACTCTCCGACGCGGCCAAGCCGATCAAGCACTCAATTCGCGGAGCCTTCCACAGTGACGACCCTCTCTGGCAAGGCATGGCCTTAGGTCAGGGTATCGCGGCCTGCCAGGCCGCGATCGGCGGCCTCGGGTCGTCCTGAATGGGTCTCCATCGCGGTTCGCTTCGAAACCGTCGCCCGAGATAGGATGCTCGCCGGCGATAACCAACCGCTCATCCATTATGAAACTCTCGGGGCGGATGCGGCGCTGGGGGATCGATTTCCATGTTGGCGGTTCAGCTGGGGAATTGAGGTGACTCACCCGCGACCCTAACGACGCTTGATCTTACGTTGCAAGATGTTAACAATCGCATCCATTTCACAGTCTGCAACATCCGCTGCGCCGTTTGCTTGCTGCATCGCACGGCACCCGATAGTCTCGTTTTTCTCCCCTCGGAGTCGATATGCCCAACCCATTTGAAGTCGACCGTGGAGAATTTCAGGTTGTGGTCAATCACGAGGGGCAATACAGCATTTGGCCCACGTTTCGTGCGCTTCCCGCCGGCTGGAAGGTCGTCGGTCAACGCGGCGAACGGCAGGCCTGCTTGAACTGGATCGAGACGCATTGGACGGACATTCGCCCGCTTTCCCTCCTCGGAACTGCCGCACCGAACGAAGACTGATGTTGCACGGGGCCCACCACGACCCGTCTTCGGCGCCCGAGCCGCTGCTGCCCCTTTCGACGGCGCAGAGGGATGTTTGGCATGCGCAACTGCTTGAACCCAACCGCTCGATTTATAACATCGGCGGCTATGTGGCCATCGACGGAGCGGTCGATCGCGCGGCGTTGGAGCGCGCCATGCGCCAGGTGATCGACGAGTCGGACTCGCACCATCTCATATTCGTAGATACGCCCGCGGGCCCGCATGCGCGCATGAACCGCCGATACGTCGACATCCCATTCCTGGATTTCAGTACGCCCGCGAACGGCGACGCCGCGGCGCTCGCGTGGATGCGGGGGGAAGTCGCGAAGCCCTTCGACCTTTTCGCCGGCCCGCTGTTTCGGATTGCGTTGCTCGAGATTGCCGATCATCGGTACGTCTGCTTTGCGTGTGTGCACCATCTGGTGTCGGATGCTCTCGGCATGGGTGTGCTCGTACGGCGCCTCGGCGCGGTGTACGGCGAACAGCTGGGCGCGCCGCGAAAGTTCAAGCCGGCGACTTCGTGGCGCGACTATTTACTCGATGAAGCGGGCTATCTCGAGTCGGACGAATACGAACGTGATGGGGTCTACTGGCACAAACAGCTCGAGTCTCGACCCGACACCGCCACGCTATCCGGCAACGCGCCCGCCAGGCCGGGCGACGTCATCGTCAGCATCGGCCACCTCGCTCCGGCGGTGGTGGCGCGCCTCGAGCAGGTCGGAGCCGCGGCGCACGCCACGTTGGCGGCGGTCGTCCTCGCGGCGACGGCGGTTCACCTGTCCCGCCTCAGCGGCCTGCGGGATATCGTCCTCGGCGTGCCGATGTCGGGGCGCACGAGTCCGACGCTCCGCCGCGTCTATGGGTTTTTGTCGAACGTCGTTCCGCTCCGGCTGGATGTGGATCCCTATGCACCCTTTGCGGCATTGGTGGAGCAGGCCGGTGTGCGGTTGCAGTCGGCGCTGCGGCATCAGCGCTATCCGGCCAACTCCTTGCGGCGTGATCTCGGCCTCGCGGCCGATGCCCCCAACATCTACGGCACCGTGGTCAACATCCTGCGGCAGGACACAGAAACGAATTTCGGCGCGCAGTGCGGCAAGTTGCATTTCTTCACGCAGGCCAGCCGCGTCGAGGACGTAACGGTGACCCTTCATGTGGGCGGAGCGTCCGGCCTGCGAGTGCGGTTCGACGCCAACCGCGCCCGCTACGATGCCGCATCGTTGGATCAGATCAGGCGAAGCTTCATCTGTCTGCTCGAGTCGGTCGCCGATTCTGCGGCGGGACCGACGGCGTTGATGCCCTTGGTGGGTGCGGAGGAGCGGCAGCGCCTGTTGTACGCTCCGTCACCCCGGGACGTTGCGGCGCCACCCGCCCGGTTTCTCCACGAGCTATTCGAGAGCCAGGCCGCCCGCACGCCCGAGGCCGTCGCACTGATCGACGGCGGCAGCCACTTGAGCTATGCCCAACTGAACGCGCGCGCCAATCGTTGGGCGCATCGATTGATCGCCGCAGGAGTCGGGCCGGAGAGCATCGTGGGCCTGTGCGTCGAGCGCTCGCCCGAGATGATCATGGCGCTGCTGGCGGTATCCAAAGCCGGCGGAGCCTACCTTCCGCTCGACCCCTCGTATCCAAAGGCGCGTCTGCATCGGATGCTTGACGATGCGTCGCCCGCGATGGTCCTATTCAGCCAGGCAACGGCACGAATGTGGCTCGAGCAAGAGCTGCCCCCGGTTGCCCAACCGCTGATCTTGGACGCGGCGCTCGCCGTGCCGATGGACATCGACACCGAGGCACAGAACCCCTCCGACCGGGTGCGTCGTGCGCCGCTGGATATCAGACACCCGGCCTATGTCATCTTCACGTCCGGTTCGACCGGAGCGCCCAAGGGGGTGGTGGTGACGCACGCCGGTTTGAGCGCGTTGGCCGCCGAGTCGGTGCGTCAGTTCGGTGTCGGCGCGGCATCGCGCGTGCTGCAATACTCCTCGCTGAACTTCGACGTGTCCGTCTGCGATGTCGTGACGGCGTTGAGCAGCGGCGCGGCGCTGGTCTTGAGGCCGGATGCCGCCTCCGGCGGTGCTCCGCTGCGCCGGCTCCTGGTCGACCAACGCATCACTCATGTGGCTGTGTCCGCCTCCGTCCTGCCGACTCTCACGCCGGGTGACGATTTGATGCTCGAGTGCCTGATCGTCGGCGGCGAATCCTGTCCACCCGCGTTGATTGCCGAATGGTCGGAGTCGGTGCGCATGATCAACGCGTATGGACCCACCGAATGCACGGTTTCCGCGATGGTGAGCGCACCGCTCCAGGGCGCCATCGTCGCGCCGTTGGGTGAGCCCCTGGTCGGCACTCGCGTCTACGTACTCGACGCCTCGCTCGAGCCCGTGCCGCTTGGCGCCCACGGCGAGCTGTACATCGCGGGCATCGGCTTGGCGCGCGGTTACCTGGGCCGTCCGGCGCTCACGGCCGAACGCTTCGTACCCGACCCTTACGGCGAGCCCGGCAGCCGCATGTATCGCAGCGGCGATCGGGTGCTGCGCCGAACGGACGGCAGTCTGGAATTCGCGGGGCGCGCGGACCAACAGGTGAAGCTGCGCGGCTTTCGCGTCGAGCTCGGCGACATCGAGGCCGCGTTGCGCGACATCGACGGCGTGCGGCAGGCGGCCGCCCTGGTGCGGGAGGATGAGCCGGGTGCTCGAATCCTGACCGCCTACGTGGTGCCGAAGGCTGAAGGCGAGCTCGATGTCGCCGAGCTTCGCTCCGCTCTCGCCGCGCGCCTTCCGGATCACATGGTGCCCGCGGTGTTCGTGCGGCTCGCCCAGCTGCCCTTCACCTCGAACGGCAAGCTCGATAAGCGCGCGCTGCCGAAACCCGATAAAAACGCCCCGGACTCTGGCGCGTACGAGGCGCCGCGCAGTCTCACCGAAGAGCGCCTGGCCTCGATCTGGCGCGAGATACTGCACGTCGAGCGCGTCGGCCGGAATGACGATTTCTTCGAATTGGGCGGCCATTCGTTGCTCGCCTTGCAGGTCGTCGCGCGCGTGCGCGACCTGCTCGAGCTGGAGCTGCCGCTGAAGGATGTGTTCACCGAGCGCAGCCTCGCTGCCCTGGCGCGCCGCATCGACCTCGCCGTCGCCGCCCGCGAGCAGGCGCCGGTCCTCGCTGCGATTCGTGCCGGCGCCGCCGAGGGACCCGCGCCGCTGTCGTACTCCCAGGAGCGGATGTGGTTGATTCAATCGCTCAACCCCGGCACCACCGCCTACAACATGGGTGCGGCGCTCCACATTCGCGGCAGTCTCGACGCTCGGAACATGACCGAGAGCTTCGAGCAGCTGGTCGAACGGCACCCCATTCTTCGCTCCAGCGTTCGCCTGATCGACGACCGGCCGGCTCAAACCGTCGAGCCTGCGACACGCGACGTCTTGCCGTACGTGGATTTGCGCGGGCAACCGGACCCCTATGGGGCCGCCCTGCAGCGCGCCGCGGATATGAACCGCACGCCGTTCGATCTCGGCGCCGAGCCGGTGGCGCGCACCGGGCTGTTTCGGATTGGCGATGAGGCACACATACTCGCCATCGTTCTGCATCACATTGCCGGTGACCAATGGTCCATGGGCGTGCTCGGCCGCGAGCTCGCGTCGCTCTACAACCATCGCCGGAGCGGCGTCACGTTCGAGCTGCCGCCACTGCCGGTCAGCTATCGCGACTACTCGATTTGGCAGCGCAGCGCCGCCTTCGGTGCCCAGTTCGAGCAGCAGCTCGATTTCTGGCGGCTCAAGCTCTCCGCCTTGCCCACCGTCGATCTGCCCACCGATCATCCGCGGCCGCGCGTGTGGACCACGAACGGCTCGTACCACGAGCGGCAGATTCCTGCGACCCTGTTCGAGCAGCTGACAGTTTTTTCGCGGCGCGCCGGCGTGACCTTGTTCATGAGCACGTTCGCCGCGTTTGCCGTGCTCCTACGGCGACTCACCGGTCAAACGGATATCCCCATCGGCGTGCCCGTCGCAAACCGGACCCACAGCGCGCTCGAAGGCTTGGTCGGCACCTTCGTCAATACCTTGGTGCTGCGCAACGACTTATCCGGTGATCCGACGTTCGAGACGCTGCTGCGGCGGGTGCGCGCCACGGCGCTCGAGGCGTTCGCACGGCAGGACGTACCCTTCGACCGCCTGGTGCAGGAAATCGGACAACGCGGCGATCGCAGCCGCGCCCCGCTCGCCCAGGTGATGTTCAACGTCACCAACGCGCCCATGCATGGCATTGCCATCCAGGGTGTCGACTGGGAGCCGGTGGAACTGGATCGCGGCGGGGCGCAGTTCGAACTGAGCTTTTCGGTCGACACCGAGATCAGCCGCAAGATCAATGTCGAGTACAACACGGACCTTTTCGAGCGCGCGACCATCGAGCGCTGGATTGCGGAATACTTCACGCTGCTCGAGGCCGTGGCCGCGGGCGCAACGCTCCCCATCAGCGCGCTCCCGCTGTTGCCGGCCGAGGAGTCCTCGACGCTCGCGGCCTGGAATGCCACCCGTGTCGACTATCCCCAGCATCGGCTCTTTCCCCGCCTGTTCGAGGAACAAGTGCAGCGATGCCCGCACGCCACGGCGATCACCTACGAAGGCGCCCGCTGCACCTACGCGGAGCTCGATTCCCAGTCCAACGCAGTCGCGCGGCGGCTCGGCGATCTCGGCATGGGAGCGGGCCGATTGGCGGCGGTGTGCATGAGCCGCTCGCCCCTGATCCTCGTGAGCCTGCTCGCGACTCTGAAGAGCGGCGGCGGCTATGTGCCGCTCGATCCCGACTTCCCTGCGGCGCGCCTCCAATACATGCTCGCCGACAGCGGCGCGGCCGTGTTGTTGACGGCAGGCGGCGTTCCGCCGGGACTCGAGGTTCCCGAAGGGATCGTCATCCTCGACGTGGCGCCGATCGCCTTGGCGCACGCCGACGCGGCCGCCCCCGCGGCCGAGGTCGCCAATCTCCACGGCAAACCGGGTCCCGCCGATACGGCCTACGTCATCTATACGTCGGGCTCCACGGGACGTCCGAAGGGCGTCTCGGTGTCGCACGGTGCCTTGCTCAACTTTCTTTGTTCCATGCGGGACCGGCCCGGACTCGGTGCGACCGACGTGCTGGCCGCGGTCACCACCATCTCCTTCGACATCGCGGCGCTCGAGCTCTTTCTGCCGTTGATGGTGGGAGCGCATATCGAACTGGTAGCGCGCAAGACGGCCACGGACGGCGAGGCGTTGGCGAACCTGCTGAAAAGCAGCGGCGCGACATTGTTGCAGGCGACTCCGGCAACCTGGCGCATGCTGCTGGAGACCTCGTGGTCGCCGCGTGCCGGTTTTCGCGCCTTGAGCGGCGGCGAACCCCTGTCGCGGGCGCTCGCCGACTCGCTGCTCGGGCGGGTCGGCGAGTTGTGGAACCTGTATGGCCCCACCGAAACGACGGTGTGGTCCACCCTCGAGAAGGTCGAGCGCGGGACGTCGCCGGTCAGTATCGGCGTGCCCATTGCGAACACCCAGGTGCACATTCTGGATGCATCGGGGGGAGCGGCTCCCATCGGGGTCATCGGCGAGATCTGCATCGGGGGTGCCGGGGTCGCCACCGGTTACCATCGTCGTCCGGCGCTCACCGCCGAGCGCTTCATACCCGATCCCTACGCCCCCACCGCGGGGGCGCGCCTGTACTGCACCGGCGATCTCGGCCGATGGCATGAAGGCAGGCTCCATCACTTCGGCCGGTCCGATTTGCAGGTCAAGATTCGGGGGTTTCGCATCGAATTGGGTGAAATCGAACAGGTGCTCGGCGCCCATCCGGCGGTTCGCGAAGCGGTTGTCGTGGTACGCGAAGCGCAGCAGGACGACCCCCGTCTGGCCGCGTACGTGGTTTACGGCGAAGGCGAAGAGCCTACACTCAACGACATGAAGCGGTACCTCCGCGGCGAGCTGCCCGACTATATGGTGCCGTCCATCGTCATGGCCTTGCCGACCATGCCGCTCACGCCGAACGGCAAGCTGGATCGCGGCGCGCTGCCGGATCCGTTCTCCGCGTCTCAGGCGCAGGCGCCGCATCACGATCCCCCGACGACAGAGACGGAGAAACTCCTGGCCGAGATCTGGCGCTCGGTGCTCAACTGCGAGCGCGTCGATGCCGGCGACAATTTCTTCGAGCTGGGCGGCTACTCGCTGTTGTCGCTGCGGGTCGCCAATATGCTGGAACAGCGCACCCAGTATCGGATGGATCCGCGCGCTCTGTTCTTCAATAACCTGCGCCAGGTTGCCGCGTTGATCGATGCCGAGGCGCCTCGGTGAATCCGCTCTATGTAGGCTCCGGCGATCGGCGCCTGTTCGCGATCTACGAGCCGCCGGCGGTGAAGCGTGCGCATCCCAGGGCGGCGGCGCTCTGTTACCCCTGGGGCTCGGAATACGTCAATGCGCATCGTTCGATGCGCCATCTCGCCACGAAGCTGTCTCAAGCCGGCTTCCATACGTTGCGCTTCGATTACTTCGGCACCGGCGACTCGGCGGGGGATCTGATCGATGCCGATTTGACCGGTTGGGAGGGCGACGCCGAGTCCGCCATCGAGGGGCTCAAGGACATCGCGGGCGCTCCCCGCGTGACGCTGGTCGGAATGCGCATCGGCGCCACGGTGGCCGCGAGGGCGGCGGCGCGGCTTGCCGACGAGATCGAGGCTTTGGTCCTCTGGGACCCCATCGTCTCGGGCCCGGAATATCTGCGCAGCCTGAACATCGCCGATACGCCCGGGGTCGCCGAGATCGACGGGTTCCCCCTATCGGCACGGATGCTGCGGGAGTTCCAGGCCATCGACTTGCGCGCGGATCTCGCAGCCGCGAAGCGGCGCACTCTCGTGCTGGTGACCGAGCGGCTTGCCTCGCATGCGGATCTCGAACGCGACATGCCCCGGGCGGGCGCGCACGCCGCGCTCGAGTTCATCGATGCGCGCTGCCCCTGGCGCGAAGATGTAACCTTGACCGGCGAGGTGCAGGTGCAGGCCATCCAGCGCATCGTCGAGTGGCTGGCATGAGCGGTTCGTTCACCGAGCACATCGTCGCGTTCGGCCGGCGGCAATCGCTCGTGGGCATACTCTCGCGACCCGCGCGGCCGCTGCCCGATGCGCCGGCCATCGTGATTTTGAATACCGGGATCGTGCATCGCGTGGGACACCACCGCATGTATGTCCTCATGGCGCGTCAGCTGGCCGCGGCCGGCCATCCCGTGCTGCGCTTCGATTTCTCGGGTATCGGCGACTCGAGCCAGCGGGTCGATCACCTGTCGCCCGTGAACTCCTGTCTCGCCGACATCGCCGAGGTGTTGGATTCGCTCGAGACGCATCATCAGGTGAAACGCGTGGTGCTGGTCGGCCTGTGTTCGGGCGCCGACCATGCGGTGCTTTACGCCCGCCGGGATCCGCGCGTTGTCGGCCTGGTGCTCATCAATCCGACCATTCCGCCGACGGCGCGCTACTATTATCATTACATTGCGCAACGCCTGCTGCGGCTGCGCAACTGGATCAGCATCGCCACCCTGCGAAGCGGGCTGCTCCGACGCCTGCTGACGCACGTCAGGCACGGCGTGCTGCCGCAAAAACAGCCGGATACGCTCACGCTGGATGGCTTGGAATACAGCCCCTATCTCGAGCAGTCCTATCGCGAGGCCGTGCGCCGCGGCGTCAAGATGTTCGGCGTATTCTCCGCGCTTTCGCCGCGGGCGACCTACCGGCAGCAGATGCACGATGCATTCCGCGACGTGGAATTCGGCGACTCGCTCAGACTCGAGTTTTTCCCCGAGAGCGACCATTTGTTCACGCCGGGCAAAGAACGCGCGCGGCTCCGCGCAGTCATCAAGGATTGGCTGGCCGGCCTGTCGCCGACCTGAGCCGCAACCGAACCGCATTCCCGAATCTGCCGAGTTCATCGAGCAGCGGGTGGTGCGTGACTTTCAATCCCACGAGCCACCCTGCACCGGCGCCCACCAGCGCCAACGCCGTGGCCGCGAATCCAAGATCCGGGCCGCCATGGGCGGACAAGATCAGCGCCGGCCCCATGGCGCAGAGCAGCGTTACGCCCATGCTCTTTCGCGTCGCCACGAACAGGTCACGCCAATGAAACTTGAGGAAATGCCGGGCGATGCCGATCGCGAGAAGTCCGTTGCACGGCATGATGACCAAGGTGCTGAGCGCGGTCACGTACAACCCATGACGGGCCGCGAGCGTCAACGCGCCGACCGAGCAGAGCGCCTGCAGGATCATGATCGCCGGCATGTAGCGGATCGCGCCGACCGACACCACCATCGCATAATGAAGCACGATGGGAAAAGCGAACATCAAGGCAACGGCCAGGATTCGCATCAGCGGCGCCACGGCCAGCCACTGCGAGCCGAGAACGATCCCCACCAGGGGTTGGGCCAGGAGCGCCAGGAGAAGCAGCGACGGCCATTGAGCGGCAGTGACCAGCTCGATGGCGCGCAGGTAGCTGCCGCGAACGCCGCGGCCTTCACGGGCCTCCTGCGCGAACGCAGGCAGCGCCACGGCGCTGACGCCCGCCAGGACCACGCGTTCGGGCATCATGCACAGCATCACCGCGCGCTGCGCCAGTCCCACGGCGGCCGGCGTCAACAGCTTGCCGAAGATGAAATACGGGAGCGTATCCCCGAGCTGGGTGATGAGCGCCGTGGCGCTATCGTAGACGCCGAATTTGAGGAGGCTTCCCCAGCGCCTGAAAGTCGGCCTGAATATCGAACGATCCTCCCACCACATCCAGTACGACAGCATGGTCGTTGCGGTCGAGGCGGCGCCCGCCCACGCGAAGCTCATGTAGCTGAAACCGCGCAGCGCCAGCACGACGCTGACCCCCGCGTACACCAGGGAGGTTGCCACACCGACGGCGGCAATGCGGCCGAAGGCCATGCGCCTGCTCAAGAGCGCTCCGATGGGGTAGGTGAATGGCCCGGTCAGGTAGCCGAGCGTGGCCACGCGAAGGTAGGGCGCGAGCTGCGGCATCGCGAAAAACGTCGCCAGCGGCTGCGCCAACAGCCACAGCACTCCCGCAAGGAGTACGGTGGCGAGCAAGCTCACGGTGAAGCAGGCGCGGATGTCATCGTGGGCGAGATCGTGCTTCTGAATCAGGTAGGCGCCTCCGCCCAAGGCGCGAAGGGCTTCGGCAACCGCGAACACCGCACCGCCCAACACGGTGACGCCATACTCCCGGGGAGCGAGCAGGCGGGCCAGGATCAGCGTGGACACCAGACCGATGGCCATCGTGAGATAGCGCCCGGCCGATGCCCAGACGAAGGCCCGCCGGACGCTCATCCGGTCGGTACCTGGAAGGTGATTGTCATGGCCCGATTGTAGCGACGCGACCGCCCGCGGACCGGACAGCTTTCGCGACCCCCGATGGATCAGCCCGGCGCGAGCTCCCGTGTCCAGCCGAACGGATCCGGCGCACGCCGCTCCTGAATGGCCAGCAGCGACTCGCGCAGATGTTTTGCGACCACATCGGTTTGCCGCAGCTTGTATTCGCGACCATCGTCTTCCACCAAGAGCGCAATCGGGGCGACGATGGCGGCCGTGCCGCAGGCAAACATCTCGCCGCAGCGGCCGCTCTCGATGCCCTCGAGCACTTCATCGAGGGAGATCCGGCGCTCGTGCATCTGGTAGCCGAGGCTCCGCGCCAGAACGAGCAGCGAGTCCCGCGTGATCCCCGGCAGGATCGCGCCGTCGAGCTCCGGCGTATGCAGCTCGCCGTCCAGGACGGCGAAGATGTTCAAGCCCGAGAGCTCCTGCAGGTAGCGATGCTCGCTACCGTCGAGCCA
>Ga0182016_10007930_pt1 | contig 10818 bp, 13 predicted proteins | sample 712S2MmetaG_FD_120491 | JGI IMG/M metagenome (GOLD analysis project Ga0182016, IMG submission 120491) | Permafrost microbial communities from Stordalen Mire, Sweden - 712S2M metaG | ecosystem: Environmental > Terrestrial > Soil > Wetlands > Permafrost | place: Sweden: Stordalen | collected...
CTCCTTCATCGTCGACAGCTACCGCCACGATCCCGATCTGATGAAGGTGATCATCGTCGAGGTGACCCGCGCGGCCAACTCGTTCGGGCAGACCCACCTCGGCCAGATTCGCGAGGCCTACGAGCTGCTCGGGGAGATCGTCGCCAAGGCCCAGGCCGAAGGCGTTTTCAAGCCGGAGATCGAAGCGCGATTTGCCGCGATGGCCTTCTACGGTGCGATTGAGCAGCTGCTGACCGGCTGGATCTTCGGCCTGCTGCCCGACGGCGAGGACTACTACGAGCGCGCCAAGTGGCTGGTCGTCGAGACGGTCTGCGGTGGACTTGAAACGAGCGCCGTGGGCGAGGCAGCCGTCGGCTGAGCCGACAACTAGACTGCCACCCGGATGGAGAACAACATCTTCAAGCGCCTGATGTGGTCGGCCCTGCTGGCCGGGTTCGGGGCGATCTCGAGCATCGCGGCCCAGCGCGGCGCCGGGCTCGTATGGCGGCGCATGTTCGGCGAGGAGCCGCCCGAGTGAGCGGGAACCCGTCACCGCCGAGCGGCGATCGCGGCCCCGAGCAGCCCCAGAACATCGCGACGGCGATCGCCGAGGTGACCGAGCGCGCGACCGTGCTGGTCCGCGAGGAGATCGAACTCGCCAAGGCGGAGGTCGCCGAGAAGGTCAGCAAGCTCGTCAAGGGCGCCGTCGTCGCCGCAGCTGCCGGCATCTTCGTGGTCGTCGCGCTCGCCGTCGCGCTCGAGGGGCTCGCCTGGCTGATCTGGTGGGCGCTCGGGACCGATGAACCGAACTACTTCTGGGGCTTCTTCATCCTCGCCGGACTGCTCCTCGTGCTCGGCCTGATCGCCGGCCTGATCGCCGCCCGAGCCGTGAAAGCGGGCTCTCCGCCCGTTCCCAAGATGGCGATCGACGAGGCTCGCAAGATCCGCGAGACGGTCAGCCCGCCGCCCGCCCCACCGGGCGCTCCGGCCGGGTCCACGCCGCGTGCGCCGTCACCGCCCTCATCCTCTTCGGCTGGGCCCGCCTCGGGACCGGCCCCCAACCGCCCGGCAGCGCCGCCGGCGGGAAGCACGCCGCCGCCCGCCGCCGCGCGGCCGGCCCAAAGCACGCCGCCCGCTTCGACGCGAGCGGCTCCGCCGGCGCCGAGCGCCGGCAGGGACAGGCCGACCGCGCCCGCATCGACGGCGCCCCCTCCGTCGCCTCCGTCGCATGTGTCGCCGGCCGCTCCGCCGCCACCCGGGCCCCCGCCGGCTGCACCGGCTGCACCGCCGGCGCCTCATCAGCCATCATTTGCGCCGCCGCCGCTACCGCCGCCCGCTCCGCTGCCGCCGCCTGCGCGTCCGCCGGGCGATGATCATGGACCCGACGTCTCCAGGGAGGGACCGAGCTGATGCCCGAGCGTTCATCAGAGGAGATCCGCAAGTCGATCGAGAGCAACAGGATGGAGCTCCAGGTCTCGCTCGATCGACTGCGTGGGGAGGTCACCCATCTGACCGACTGGCGCGGCCACGTCGAGCGTCATCGCCGCGAGGTGCTCACGGGAGCAGCCGTCGCCGGCCTGCTCCTCGGCGTGCGCCTTCTGCGCCGTCGCCGGCGCTGATCGCCCCTTCGACCGGCCGACCGCTCCTTTGCCCGGCCGACCACCGCTTCGCCCGGCCGACCACCGCTTCGCCCGGCCGACCACCGCTTCGCCCGGCCGACCGCCGCTTTGCCCGGCCGACCACCGCTTTGCACGGCTGACCGCCGCTTTGCTCGGCCGATCGGCGCTCAAGCGAGCAGCGTGCGCGGGATGGCGCCCACGCCGATCATCCCCGGCCCGGTGTAGGTGCCGATCACGGGGCCGACCTCCGAGGTGAAGAGAGGCTCTGAGCCGAAGATGTCGCGGCAGCGGTCCATCAGGCGCTCGGCCTGCTCCGGCGCCTGGATGTGTTGGACCACCCAGCCGTCGGAGCCGTTGTCCTTCAGAAGCTGTGCGTACTCGACCATTCGCTCGAAGGCGCGGCCGGCCGTACGCACCCGCTCGACCGGGACGATCTCGCGTTCGAGCGAGAGGATCGGCTTGATCTTCAGGGTGCTGCCCAGCCATGCGCGCGCCTTGCCCACACGCCCGCCTCGCCGCAGGTACTCGAGCGTGTCCAGGCAGAACCACATCTTCAGAAGTGCGCGCGTCTCGCGCGCACGCGCGACGACCATCGCGCTGTCGGCGCCGGCGGCGGCGGCGGCGCAGGCGCCGAGTACGACCAGTCCCGTCCCTCCGCAGGCCGTTTCGCTGTCGACCACCGTCACGCGGTCGCCGAGCCCGCGCTCGGCCAGCATGCCGCGTGCCTGGCTGGCCGCCTCGTACGTCCCCGAGATCCCGCTCGCCAGGTGGATCGAAACGATGTCCTGCCCGCCCTCGAGCAGCGGCTCCCACACCGCCAGAAAGTCCCCGATCGACGGCTGTGAGGTGCTCGGGAGCTCCGGGTCCCGAGCCAGACGCTCGTAGAAGCCGTCGAAGCCGTCCATCTCGAGCTCACGCTCGGACTCCCCGCCCCAGCCCACGTACAGGCTCACCTGGTGGATTCCCAACTCGTCTGCCATCCGGCGCGGCAGGTAGTGGGTGCTGTCGGTGGCAACTACGACGGGGGGCATGCGGCGCGGGAGCCTACCGCAACGTCCGCTCCCGCTATTGCAACGCCTCCGCCAGCTCGCCCGACTCGAACATCTCGGTGACGATGTCGCAGCCTCCGACGAGCTCGCCGTTGGCGAACAGCTGAGGGATCGTCGGCCAGTTTGAGATCGCCGAGAGCTCCTGGCGAATCCGCGGGTCGGGCAGTACGTCCACCGCCGCAAACGGGGCATCGAGCGCCTGCAGCGCCGCCACCGTGCGCGCGGAGAAGCCGCATGCGGGCGCCTCGGGAGTGCCCTTCATGAACAGGATCACCTTGTGCTCGCCGATCGCATCGGCGATCGCTTCGCGGATCGGGTTCGACTCGGCGCTGGACGTCGGCTCCTGGCGGCTGTCGGCGGGCTCGCTTTGAACGGCTGTCGGCTCGGTCTGCATGGTGTTCTCCATTTGGATCGCGATGGTGTGGGGGTTACTGCGAGGGCGTCGGCGCTGCGGTGAGCGTCTTCAGCGAGAGTGCATGGATCGGCCCACCGATCTCCGCACCGAAGATGTCGTACACGAGTCGGTGCTGCTCGATGCGGCTGCGCCCCTCGAAGGCGGTCGCCGTCACGACTGCGCGGAAGTGATCGCCGCCGCCGGTGTAGTCCTCGACGTCGGCATGCGCCCCCGGGATGGAGGCCTCGATGCGCTGCTTGATTTCCTCTGCGGAAGCCATTTCCCAGAAGGGTAGAAGGTCTAGCCGCGCTAAACTTCAACTCGATGATCACGATCAGCGACAAGGGTGCCGAGAAGGTGCAGGAGTTCCTGGACTCACAGGACGCCGACATCAGCCTCGCGGGGCTGCGCGTCGGTGTGCGCGGCGGCGGCTGCTCGGGCTTTCAATATCAACTTGCCTTCGACGAGCGACGTGATGATGACGCCGTCTTCGAAAGCCATGGGCTGAAGCTGCTGGTCGACAAAGAGAGCCTCCCGTTCGTCAGCGGTTCGACGATCGATTACGAGGAGAGTCTCCAGGGCGCCGGCTTCAAGGTGAGCAACCCGAACGTAGTGGCCGCCTGCGGCTGCGGGTCCTCGTTCCGGGTGGCCGACGAGCAGCAGGTCTCAGCCGTCTAATCCGGCCAGGCCGGGCCCGTAGGACCTAGCAGTGCCTTCGCGGGGGTCGCTCGCGGCCGATGGGGACGCGCCCGCCCGGTTCGGCCTCTAGCCCGGTTCATTTTGAAGTGAGCGCCACAGGTACCTGCAGGCGAGCGTTCGCTGCGGCCTCCAGGGCTCGGCGATCTTCTCCATCGTCGCCGGAGCGGGGAGCCCGTCCAGTCCGTAGGCGCGTTCCATCGCGCGGCGGATGCCGAGGTCGCCGACCGGCAGTACGTCCGCGCGTCCGAGATGGAACATCAGAAACATGTGCGCCGTCCACACGCCCAGGCCCTTGACGGCGACGAGCTCCTCGATCACCTCGTCATCTCCCAGCTCGCCGAAGCGCTCGAGCTCGAGCCGGCCGTCGAGCACGTGCTCGGCGAGAGAGCGCAGGAACTCGACCTTCGCGCGCGAAAGGCCGACGCCGCGCAGCTCCAGCGGGTCGTCCTCGATGATCTCCTGCGGCGTCGGCGCGCGGTCTTCGAAGCGTGCGCTCAGCCGTCCGTAGATCGCGCGGGCCGCATGTACCGAGAGCTGCTGTCCGACGATCGCCCTGACAAGCGCGCCGTAGTGATCGTCGCGCTCGGGCCTGCCCTCGCGGGCGTCCGGCAGCGGTCCGGCAGCGTCGATCAGCTCTGCCAGGACCGGATCGCTCGCGCGCAGGTGGGCGATCGCTCGTGCAGGGGACACCTTGCGTGTCGTCGCGCCGGTACCAGCAGCGCGCCGCGGCACCTCAGGCCGTCGGCAGGTGCGCGTCGAGGGCCACCGGCTCGCCGTCGAGCGCGTTCAGAGCGCGCTCCAGCGACATCGCCAGGCAGGTGAAGCTCGGCGTATCGCGGACGGTGTACCGCGACGCCTCTGTCGTTCGCAATCGCTGGACCAGGTCCAGGAACGTGCCCACGTCGTCGGTGTCGAAGGCGACCACGAACTCCTGGTCGTCCAGGCCGAAGGAGTACGTCGTGTGGTTGTCAACGCCGGGATATTCCCGGCCGACCTCGATGTGACCCTGCATGATCCGCCAGCGCTCATCGGCCGGCAGCGCGTACCACTCGCGCGACTTCACGAACGGATAGACGAACGCGTAGCGCCCGCGAAACGCGCGCGGAATGTTCCGTTCGTCAGAGGCGTATTCCGAGCTCTTGCGCATCCCCAGGAACGAGTACGGGATCTCCGACCACTTCATCAGGCCGCTCTGCCCGAGCACGACGTGGAACTCGTGGATGCGGTCGAGGTTCTCCGCCTCGGCTATCAGCAGCAGATCGGCATCGCCGCGCGTGCCGATCAGCGAGAACGCCTGCAGCAGATGCCCGTCGGCGAAGTCCTCGCACGCGGCCATGAACTCCCGCTTGTCGAGCTCGCGCTGGCCGTCCGCTGCGCGGCGCCACGCGGGATCGAGCTTCAGGAACGTGTACTTGACGAAATGACGCTGGCTCAACCAGCTGATTATCGCAGCGCCGCGCGGCGGGCGACCACTTCGGTGGCTAGAGTGCAATCACCGTGCGTGTCGCCCTCGTCTCGCCCTATTCCTGGACCTACCCGGGTGGCGTGACGCGTCACATAGGGGCGCTCGCAGAGGCGCTCGCGGCGATCGGGCATGAGCCGCGAATCCTTGCGCCCTTCGACCCCGACGACGCGCTCTCGCGTCGCCTGCACCGGGGTGCCGCCCCGCAGGCCTGCGAGGCCCCCGATCGCCTGGTCCCGCTCGGCCGGACCGTCGGGCTGCCTGCCAACGGCGCCGTTTCCAACATGGCGCTGACGCCGCACTCCGTGTTCGCAATGCGCGACGAGCTGCGCGGCGGCGGCTATGACGTGGTCCACATCCACGAGCCCGTCGTCCCCGTCCTCTCCTGGGATGCGCTCTGCAGCGTTCCCGGCCTGCCGCTCGTGGGAACCTTTCATACCTATTCCGAGAATCGCCTGACCAACGGCATCGCGGCCGGACCACTCGGTGGACGGCGCCGAATGAACCGACTGCACGCCCGTATCGCCGTCTCAGAGGCCGCAGCCTGGACCGCCAGGCGCTTCTACGGCGGGCGCTACCGGATCATCCCGAACGGCGTTCACATCGAGGAGGAGCACACGGATGTGACGTGGGCCGACTGGAACATGTCCGATCCAGGGCAGGGCGGGGCGCCGCTCGGCGAGCAGGCCGTTGCGCCCAGGATCCTGTTCGTCGGGCAGGCCGTCGAGCGCAAGGGCCTCGCCGTCCTGTTGCCGGCGTTCGAGGCGCTGCGAGAGCACGTCCCGGCGGCGACGCTCACGCTCGTCGGCCCGTCCGCCGAGGAGGTCGCCCACATGATGCTCGACGATCGCGGCGTGAGCGCTCTCGGGAAGGTCTCCGAGGAGCGCAAGCGCTCGGAGCTCACTCGTGCGCATGTCGTCTGCGCGCCCTCGCTCGGCGGCGAGAGCTTCGGGATGGTTCTGACAGAGGCCTTCGCCGCCGCCACCCCCGTCGTCGCCTCCGACATCCCCGGTTATCGCGACGTCGTGCGCGACGGGACCGATGGCCTGCTCTCGCCGCCCGGGGACCCGTTGGCGCTTGCCGAGTCGCTGCGTAGGCTGATCCTCGACGAGCGCATGCGGGCGCAGATGGCGCGAGCCGCCAGGGAGCGTGCGGAGCGGTTCGCGTGGCCGCACGTCGCGCGGGAAGTACTCGACTCCTACGAGCAGGCGATCGACACCGCCGCGCGCTCGCGGCGGCAGGACGTGCGGCCGCTCGCGCGTGTGGCAAAGCGCCACGGGCTCGTGCCCGCCGATCTGCTCCCTCGTGTTCCCGCCCAGCGGCTTGCGAGCATTAGGGGCGATGCACCCGCTCCCGCCGTCAAGCGCAGTCGCGTGGCCCTGTTGCGCCGCGCCGCGCTCCTGACCAGTTCGGCTGTCGCGGCGGGTCTTGCGGCCTTCGCCCTGCAACGGGTCGGGCTCGCGCGCGTCGCCGCCTCGCTGCTCGCCTCAAAACCCGGTCTCATCGCGGCGGGTCTCGGGCTGATGTGCCTGGCGATGTTCGTGCGCGCGCTCGCCTGGCACGCGATCCTGGTCGCGGCGCCGACGTGGCGCAGGGCCAAACGGCGCGATGCGATGCAGGGAACGTTCATCGGCGTGCTCATGTCGGCGACGCTCCCCGCCCGGCTCGGCGAGCCCTCGCGTGCGCTGATCGTCTCGCGCCGGCTCGGTCGTGCGCGAGAGACCCTCCCGCTGGTACTCGGGACGATGGTCTCGCAGACGCTGCTGAACCTGCTCGCCCTGACGATTCTCGGCGGTGTGACCCTGTCCAGCGTCTCCGTGCTCGACGGCCACTCCGATCGGCTGCTCGTGCTGGTCGCGCTCGCTCCTCTGTTCGCGCTCGCCGCCCTGCTGCTCGCGCCGTTCGTTGTTCCCACCGCCGCGATCTCTCGCTCGCGCCGGCTGGAGCAGGCGCTCGGCAGTCTCCGCCGCGCGCTGCTGCATCTCCGCGAGGGGTTGTCCGTATTTCGCCGTCCGCGCTCCGCCCTGATCGCGAGCTCTGCCCAGCTCGGCGCGTGGGCCCTCCAATGGTTCGCGTGCTGGCTGCTTCTGACCGCACTCGGACTCGACTCCCACGCCGGTGCCGGAGCGGCGGCTGCGGTGCTGTTCGCGGTCAACATCACCGCCCTCGTGCCGGCCACGCCCGCGAACATCGGCGTCTTCCAGGCGGCCTGCGTGGCCGTTCTCGCCGGTGCCTACCACGTGTCAACCCCCGATGCGATCGCCTACGGCATCGTCCTGCAGGCGATCGAGCTTGCAGCTGCGCTGATCATGGGGCTGCCGGCCCTTGTCAACGAAGGACTCTCCTGGCGCGAGGTGCGACTGCGCACGATGAACGCCTCGCCCGTGAGACTCGGCCCGCTGCCGGACGGGGCCCGGGTGCTCTCCCGTGTCGAGGGGTAGAGGACGGCGGCGATGAAGGGGTCAGAACTAAAGAACGATCGGATAGATGCCGATGTGGGCGCCATGATCTTCTTCACGCCTGCCTCCACGCATATAGCCCGGTCGCGCATCACGCGGCTCGTTTCAGCTCGAACTCTCGCTTCGACAGCGCTTGCGCTCGCCGGTGGCCTGAGCGCGGTCCTGATCGGCGTGTCGCCCGGTCTTGCCGCCCCTCCGACCGGGCCGACCGGGCCCACCGGGCCGGCCGGCCCCCCCGGGGAATCGGTCTGTCTGAGCAAAAGGGTGGTCACGATCCACTGGCGCCTTCACCCGAACGTCGAGGTCGGACGGTTCACCGTGGTGGTCAACGGCGCAACCTATGAGACTTTGCCGGCGAGCGCGCGCAAGGCGACCGTGAGGCTCACCGAAACAGAAGGGCCTGAAACGATCACCGTCCAGGTTCGCGCGCGGACCCTCACCGGCGTGACGATCAAGAACACACGCATCTACCACACGTGTGTTCCCGCAGGGGCGCCGCACGCCGCCCCCGACCTCTATCTCGGCCCCTAGCCGGCGGGCTCCGCCGGACCCCGCACCACGCCCGGGTGCGACCCGGCGCCACGCCGGGTTGCCCCGGCCCCACGCCGGGGTCCCGCACGGCGCCAGGCCGGGGTTCGTTGCGGCGCCACGCCGGGGTCCCGCACGGCGCGAGGCCGGGGTTCGTTGCGGCGCCACGCCGGTGTTGCCCCGGCCCCGGGCCGGGGGTCCCGCACGGCGCCAGGCAGGGTTCGTCGCGGTCGCAGGCAGGGGTTCGCGTTTTCGATGCAGGCATCTGCGCCTGCGCGGCGTATCGATCGAGCGTGGCTGACGCGTGGGTATACGTGCTGCGCTGCTCCGACGGATCGCTTTACACCGGGTGGAGCACCGACGTTGAGCGAAGGCTCGCCCACCACCGAACCGGCAGGGCCAGCCGCTATACGGCAAGCCGGCTGCCGGTCGAGCTCGCGTTCGCCGCGCCGATGGCCGACCGGCGCGCGGCGATGCGCGAGGAGGCCCGAATCAAGCGGCTCGACAGGGCCGGGAAGCTTGCGCTGATTGCGGCCGTCCAGGCACCGCAACGGGGTGACTCCGGCGCTTAGGGCATGATGGGGGTGTGTCCACGCCCCCATCCACGCGCAGCGTCAAGATCTCAGAGGACGAGAGGACCGGTTGGTCCTCCGACCGCCCGCGCCGCGACGGCGCACCTCCGCGCCCGATGGATCTGTCGGTCCACTCGCGCGTGCTGAAGCCGATCGATCGCCTGCGCTATTCGCCCGGCAGCCTGCTCATCGTCGTCTCACCCTCGCCCGAGGAGCGCGACCGTTTCCTCAATCGCCTGGTCACCGACCGCGCCTGCCTGCTCTCGCCGGCGAAGGTTCGCGGCCTGCTCGCCGGGAAGGTCGCCGAGGCCGATATCGAGGAGCGCGCACAGGAGCTGCTGCAGGCGGCCGTGCGGAAACGGCTCGACAACAGGGAGACCGTCGTCCTCGGTCCCGACGGGCTCGGCGTGGCCGAGCGCGAGGGTTTTGTGCGTATGGCCGCAGAGCTGAAGCGCCCCCGCCATCTGATCCTGCTCGACACCGCCCGTGATCAGGTCCGCGACGAGGACCTCGCAGAGCTCAATGAGCTGCGCCGCCGCCTCGATGCCGGCGAGATGGGCGCCGAGGGCTTTCAGACGGTCCTGCGCCTCGGTGGCGGGACGGCCTCGGAGGTCAACAAAATCCTCTTCCGGCCTCCTCCGCGCGAAGACGACTAGTTAGGTCAGCGCCGGTTCGTCCTCGGCTTCGACCGCGCCCTGCGGCGGGTCGTCGTCATCGAGGTCGGCGAACAGCGACGGGTCGCGGTGGGAGCCGCGGATCAGATCGTCCGGCGAGCCGTCCGGAAGCAGGCGTCCCTGGCGCGTGCCGAAGTAGATCGCCTGCGGGTGGTGGGCGACCATCGCGAGCGTCGACTGCTCCGGTTCCGGCGCGTAGCCGTCTGTGATCTTCATCCCGATCTGCTCGAGGCCCAGCAGCTTCTCAACCTTCAGGTGCTCCGCCTGCTCGGGGACGGCCGGGTAGCCCCATGAGTAGCGCCGGCCCTGCGCAGCGGGAATCTCGAGCATCTCGCGCGCCTTGGCGTGGAGCCACTCGGCCAGTCCCTCCGCCGTCTGGACGCCGAGGCCGTGGACGAACAGCTGCTCTGCGAACTCGCCGTCTGACTCCAGGCGGGCCATCAGCTCGGTCACCTCCGAGCCGACCGTCACGGCCTGCACCGCGATCACGTCCAGTTCCTCCGGAGGCTTGCCGTCGACCGCCGGCCGGAAGAAGTCCGCGAGACAGATCCGGTCGCCCTTCGGCTGTCGCGGGCAGACGAAGCGAGTGAGCTCCGTCGAGCGATCCTCCGGGTCGAGCACGATGATGTCGTTGCCGAGCGAGTAGCAGGGGAAGAAGCCGAGCAGCGCTCGCGGGTGAAGGTAGTCCTGCTCGCGCCACATGCGCTCGAGGCGCGGGCGGAAGTCATCGCGCAAGAGAGTCCTCCATGCCTCGCCTTTGACGCCCTTCCCGCCCCAGTGCAACTTGAACAGCACGTGCGTGTCCAGATGACGGTAGACCTCGTCGAGGTCCACATCGATCTCCCTTACGCCCCAGTAGGGAGGTGTCGGGACGGGTACGTCCATGCGCGCCGCCGAGCGCACCGAATCGTCGCTCAAATCGAGCTCCTCGACCGGCGCGTCGCCCTTCTCGCGGAACTCCGTCGCCCCGGCGTAGAGCTTCTCCACGAGCGCCCCACGGGCCTCCGAGTCGATCAGCTGGTCCATCACAGCAAGGCCCTCGAACGCGTCCTTGCAGTAGAAGACACCCGGCTCATAGACCTCCTCTGAGTCCTTGCCGCCGGGGTAGAGCGCGCGGAAGCTGAACGCCCTGTTGATCGCCGCCCCGCCGATAAGCACCGGGTAGTCGAGCTTCTTCGCATGCAGCTCCTGGATGCACGCAGGCATCTGCTTCGACGTCGAGACCAGCAGGGCCGAGAGACCGATCGCCGTCGCCTTGTGCTCGACAGCCGCGTCGAGGATCGTCTGTATCGGGACCTGCTTGCCCAGGTCGATCACCGTGTAGCCGTTGTTCGTGAGGATCGTGTTGACGAGCGACTTGCCGATGTCGTGCACGTCGCCGAA
>Ga0182016_10007931_pt1 | contig 10818 bp, 6 predicted proteins | sample 712S2MmetaG_FD_120491 | JGI IMG/M metagenome (GOLD analysis project Ga0182016, IMG submission 120491) | Permafrost microbial communities from Stordalen Mire, Sweden - 712S2M metaG | ecosystem: Environmental > Terrestrial > Soil > Wetlands > Permafrost | place: Sweden: Stordalen | collected...
ACGCCAAAGCGTCCGCTGGCCACTTGCTTCACGGCGCTGCGGCGCAGATCGCCGTTGGCGTCGCGCTTGAAGCGGGCTTCATCCTCGCCGCCCTCGCCGGTGTTCGACATGCCGCCAATGCGGTTCATGGCGATGGCGAGGGTTTCGTGCGCTTCTTTGCTAATCGATCCGAAGCTCATGGCGCCGGTGGTGAAACGCTTGACGATCTCTTTGGCAGGCTCGACTTCATCCAGCGGAATCGGCTCGTCTGCGAATTTCAGCTTGAGCAGGCCGCGCAGGGTACACAAAGTGCGGTTCCGCTCATCCAGCAGGTCGGTGTACTCCTGGAAGGTGGCAGGGTTGTTCTGGCGCACGGACTGTTGCAGCTTGCTGATGGTAAGCGGGTTGAGCGTGTGATATTCGCCGCCCTCGCGGTATTGGTAATGGCCGCCGACCACAAGATCGGTCTCCGACTCAGTGAGCGGCTGGAAGGCATAAGCGTGTTTGAGCGCAGCTTCGCGCGCGAGAACGTCGAGGCCGACACCCTCGATGCGCGAGGCGGTTCCCGAGAAGTAAGCATCCACCAGATGCTGGTTCAGGCCGACAGCCTCGAAGACCTGCGCGCCGCGATAGCTTTGCAGGGTGCTGATGCCCATCTTGGAGAAGGTCTTGAGCAGGCCCTTGTTGATGGCCTTGATGAAGTTCTTCTCGGCGTACTCGGCGGTGATGTTGGCGGGCAGCAGGTTGCGCCGCTTGAGGTCGTGAACGGACTCGATGGCCAGATAGGGATTGATGGCGCTTGCGCCGTAGCCGATGAGCAGTGCAAAGTGCATCACCTCGCGCGGCTCGCCGCTCTCGATGATGAGCGCCACCTGGGTGCGGGTCTGGTCTCGCACCAGGCGATTGTGGACGGCGGCCATGGCCAGTAAGCTCGGGATCGGCGCATAGGTCGGGTCGACGCCCCGGTCGGAGAGAATCAGCAGCGTGTAGCCGGTGTTGACCGCGTGAGCCGCGCGGTTGCTCAAATCGTCGAGCGAGTGCTTGAGGCCGGCCTCGCCATCCTCGGCGCGGAAGAGCGCAGGCAGGGTGGTGGCCAGCAGATCGCCGGAGGAGACGCGGCGCAGCTTCTCCAGATCGCGATTGGTCAGGATGGGGTGCGGCAGCTTGAGCGTGTGGCAGTTGTCCGGCGCCTCGTCCAGAATGTTGCGCTCGGTGCCGATGTAGCTGATGAGCGACATCACCAGCTCTTCGCGGATGGGGTCGATGGGCGGATTGGTCACCTGCGCAAAGAGCTGCTTGAAGTAGCTGAACAACGCCTGCGGGCGGTCTGAGAGGCAGGCCAGGGGCACATCGGTTCCCATGGACCCGACCGGCTCCGCGCCCGCGGCGGCCATTGGCCCCAGCAGAATCCTGAGGTCTTCTTCGCTGTAGCCGAAAGCGCGCTGGCGGCGTAGGAGCGTCTCGGGATTAAACGGGATTGCCCGCGCAGGCGGCTCAGGCAAATGCTCGAGCGTGACCTGCTGCTCCTTGAGCCAAGTTGCGTAAGGCTGGCGGCCGGCCAACTGCTTCTTGATCTCTTTGTCGGAGATGATGCGCTGCTGGACCGTATCCACCAGGAACATGCGGCCGGGCTGCAAGCGGCCTTTCTTGCGCACGTCTTCAGCGGGAACGTCGAGAACGCCGGCCTCGGAGGCCAGCACGACTAAATCGTCTTTCGTAACGACGTAGCGGCCAGGGCGCAGGCCGTTGCGGTCCAGCGTAGCGCCAATCAAGCGCCCATCGGTGAATGCGATCGCGGCGGGACCGTCCCACGGCTCCATCAGCGAGGCGTGGTACTCGTAAAAGGCGCGCTTCTCCTCGTCCATGTCCGGGTTGCCGGACCAGGCTTCGGGAATGAGCAAGGCCATCACGTGAGGCAGCGAGCGGCCCGACTGGAAGAGGAATTCCACAGCGTTGTCAAGGGAACCGGAGTCGCTGCCGCCGGGCGTGACCACCGGATACAGCTTGTCGATCTGGCCGTCGTAGAGCGGGCTCTCCAGCACCGACTGGCGCGCGTTCATCCAACTGACATTGCCGCGAATGGTGTTGATTTCGCCGTTATGCGCCACATAGCGGTAAGGATGCGCCAGCTTCCAACTGGGAAAGGTGTTGGTGGAGAAGCGCTGGTGGATCAGGCACAGCGCGCTCTTGACGAGCGGGTTGGCCAGCTCGTAGTAAAACTTTTCAATCTGCGGCGCCAGCATCAGCCCCTTGTAGACGATGGTCCGGCAGGAGAACGAGGGTACGTAGAAGGTCTCCTTGTCCTCGATCTCCGAGGCTGCTATCTCGTTTTCCGTGCGGCGGCGGATTCTGTAGAGCAGGCGCTCGAAGGCGTCCTCGTCCAGGCCGGCCGGGCGGCTTACGAACAACTGCTCGATGTAGGGCTGGGAGGCGCGGGCTTCGCGGCCCACGGCGTCGCCGTTGATGGGCGTATCGCGCCAGCCGAGCACGGTCAGGCCCTCTTCCTGGGCAATGCGCTCGAAGACGCCCTCGCATTGCAGGCGGTCCTGCTTGTCTACAGGAAGGAAACACATGGCCACACCATAGGCGCCGGGCTCGGGCAGCTTGATGTCCAGAGCGTCGCACTCGCGCGCAAAAAACTCATGCGGAAGCTGAATCAGGATGCCAGCGCCGTCGCCGGTCTCCGGGTCGCAGCCCGCCGCGCCGCGGTGCGTCAGGTTGATCAGGACCTCAAGACCCTTGCGGATGATCTCATGGCTCTTTTCGCCTCGAATGTTGGCGACCAGACCCATTCCGCAGGCATCGTGCTCATTCCGTGGGTGATAGAGACCTTGCGGTCGAGGAGTGCGGAGACGACAATCCGATTTGTCCGATGTGATCATGGCAACCTCGTCAATAAGCATTTTTTAGTGCGAAGTACGCTGGCTGGCAGGAAAGACACAAACGCGTTGCGATCCCCGTCAAGGAAAATCGCTCTGATCTTTCTTTGAGAGGCTTGCCTGAGCAGCCCTGGCCGCGTCTTGGACTAAGCTGGACTCTTTAATATTATCTAAATTTCACGATTTTGCCGAACTTGCATGTGCAGCGGCGTCCGTTCGGGCATTCATACAGACCTCCAGACTGGCCCCGGCCTCGGCAGGGGCCAAGTTTACATCCCGCTGTTAACCCGAATTTGCGGCGTAATATATTGCCTCATAACAGGGAAGACCGCAGCAGATTCCAGCTCAGTCCTCATCCTGAGCCGCAATACAAATTGTCTGGAATGTGCTTCGATCAACAGGAGATCACAAAATGGGCGTGAGACATGAACTAAAAGTGCTCTTTGAAAAACTGACCCAGACCCATGTATACCGGGATCTGCCCAGAGGCACGAATCTTTTCCACGATCTCAGAGGATGGTTGCCGAATCTGCGTGTCGAGACTGTCTTCGATGTCGGCGCGAACGTGGGACAGTCCGCCCAAAAATATCTGATTGAATTTCCAGACTCCCAGATTTACTGTTTTGAGCCCGTGGAGGAAAACTTCCTAAAGCTTCAGGAAAGCCTGCGCGGCCAGGAGAAGGCGCAAAGTTTCAAGCTGGCATTGTCCTCCGCCAAAGGGACTGGTCATATAGCGCCTGGAGGCAGCTCGCAGATGTTCTTTCTTTTACGGGACGTTCCCGGCACACCATCCCAATCTTCTGTGTGCCTCGAAGAGATTCCTCTGGAAACGCTGGACGGATTTTGCCGGGACAGGAGGATTGGTCGGATGAGTTTTCTGAAGATCGACACGGAAGGCAACGACCTGGAGGTTCTCAAAGGTGCCGAGGAATTGCTTTCATTGCAAAACATCGATGTTGTCGAGGTTGAAGCTGGAATGAATGGCAAGAACAAGAGGCATGTTCCATTTGGAGACTTCACCGTTTTTCTTGAAGCCAGAAATTATGCTCTGTTCGGTGTCTACGACCAGGCGCATGAATGGCCGGCAAGAGAGCCGCAGCTTCGCCGCTCGAATCTGGTATTCATCTCGGAACGGACCATTCATGGAAATACCGGCCGCTGAACCGGGATAGAAGCTTTCAGCGCAATGCTATTCCCTTCACACCTGATCCCGCCAGAGCGCCACGCCGCCCAGAATGCCGCTCTCGTTAGAGACGATGCTCACGTTGCACGGCGGCGTGAAATGGATCTTTTTGGTGTTGCCGCCGCCTAGGTAGAGGTGGTCCCAGTTGAAGAGCGCTTCAGTCTGTTTGATGGCGGCCTCGAGGAAGTCGTTCCAGCGGGCTTTGCCGAAGCGGTCAAGGCCGCGGCGGCCGAGGTAGTCCTCGTAGGTCATGCCCTTCTTGCGCCAAGGATGGTGGCCCAGCTCCAGGCCGGGGCAGAGATGTCCACTGGTAAAGAGAGCCGCGCCCAATCCGGTGCCCAGCGTGAGCACCAGCTCCACGCCGTGGCCGTTGATGGCTCCGTAGCCTGCAACATCGGCGTCGTTGCCCACGCGGACGGGCTTCTTCCAAAGCTTTTCAAGCTCCGCCTGCAGCGGGTAGCCCGCAGCCCACAGCGGGTGCAGGTTGAAGGCGCCGAACGTTGCGCCGTGCTTGACCACGCCGGGAAAGCCGACCGAGACCCGATCGAAGTCTCCCATCAGCTTGCGCAAGTCGCCCAGGCCGGCCAGCACCGCGTCAGGCGTGGGCACGGCCGGAGTAAGCACGCGCTGGCGCTCACTGACCGGATTACCTGCCGCGTCAATCAGCATAGCCTTCAGCCCCGAGCCGCCAATGTCGATGGACATGGTGATGGGGCCAGCTGGGTTGGGCGAGGCGCTCGGCGAAGCGGCGGGCGCAGGGGCGGCGGCGGTTGCGGTCTTGGATGTCATGACGAATGAATTGTACTGCCTGCGAGCGTTGTTGTAACGGGAGGAAAACTGGCCGTTATTTTTCCGCGGGCGCCGGTTGAAACTCTTCGTTCATCCAGTTTTTCAGGGCGTCCATATTCTGCGGGCGTCCGAGAAAGTCCTTTACCAGTTCGGCGGCGGGCTTGCTTGCGCCCGGCTCCAGCACCGCGCGCCGGTAGCGCATGGCCGTCGGTCCATCCAGCATGTTGTGCTTGTCGAACTGAGCGAAGAAATCGATGGCGATCACCTTGTCGAGCACGTAGGTGTAGTAGTTGGATGCGTAGCCGGTCAGATGTGTGAAGGAGGCATAGGTGCGATCTCCTTCAACTGGAGTGAACGGGCTGAACCGCGCCAGGTCAGCCTTCAGAAGGGCGTCGAAGTCCAGGCTGGCTGGGGCCTGGTTGTGCACCTGGAGCGAGTAGCTTGAGTAGATCAACTGCCTTTGCAGCCATTGGCCGCGACCGTACGCGCTGGCCGCGTTCATCTTGGCAATCAGGCTGGCCGGAATCGTCTCGCCTGTCTGATAGTGCTTGCCGAAGGACTGCAATATGGCCGTGTCGTGGAACATCTCTTCCAGCATCTGCGAGGGGGATTCGACGAAATCTCCCTCCACATTGAAGCCGCCGGCCCCGGACCACTCGCCCTGGCTGCCCAGGATGTGATGCATGAGATGGCCAAACTCGTGGAAGAAGGTTACGACCTCGTTGTACTGCATCAGACCGGGATCTCCAGCTTTTCCGCCGGAGAAGTTGCAAACCAGCATCCCCTCGGGAAGCTGGTGCGCGCGAATGCCGGGAACGACAGGCGAGCTGGAGAACCATTTGTCCTTGCCCTCGCGCGGGTGCATATCGAGATAGATACGGCCGAGCAGCTTGCCCCGATTGCCTTCGGCGGCATCGTAGACGTCGAAGGTGTCCACCGAGCGGTCCCACACCACGGCGTCCTTGACAGGCTTGAACGAGACATGGAAGAGGCGCGCCGCGGTTTTCAGAATGCCCGCCTGCACCTCGTCATAGGGGAAGTAGGGGCGCACGCTCTGCGCGTTGAAATCGTATTTCGCCCGCCGGTATTGTTCGCTCCAATAACTCGCGTCCGAGCTGCTCATGCCGGTCAGTCCCGGCTGCTGCTGTTGCGCAAAGGCCAGCAACTGCGCGTACTCTCGCGCGGCGGCCGGGCGCGAGGCCTCATCCACCTGCTGCAGCATCCGCTCCACATTGGCGGCCGAGCCGATCATCTGGTCGGCAGTGGCCAGGTCCGCGTAGTGGGAATAGCCGAGGATGGTCGCCAGATCCTGACGCGCGGTCAACAAATCTCTGAGCACCTGAACGTTCTGGGGGTACGCCCGCTGGTTGTAGGCCAGGAACATCCTGCGCCGCAAGTCGGCGCTCTTGGCAAAGGTCAGCACCGGCCCCACTTCCGGCTGCTCCGTGGTGAGGGTATAGACGCCATCGGCGCCTGGCTTGTGAAGCGCAATGAAGTCCGCAGGAAGCCCTTCGAGCTCGGCCTGGGAGGCTGTAATCTTTAGCGTGCCGTCGGAGACGTTGCGGTTGAAAGTGAGCGAAAGCGCGGTGATCTTGTCCTGCAGCTCGCGAATCTTGGCTCGCGTGGCGTCGTCCTTGTCCACGCCGGAAAGCCGGTACTCCAGCAGCGTCCGCTCCAGGTAATGACGCGTGGCCGGATCGTTGGCGGGCAGGGGAATCGCCGCCAGCGCGCTGTAAACTTTCTGATTCAGGCTCAGATCGGTGGACGCGGAGCTGATCTTGGCCGTGAGCGCCTGCCCTTTGTCGCGCATGGCCGCGGCATCGGCCAGCGAGTAGAGCAGGGAGGCATTGTTCGAGGCAATCGCAAGTTGATTCTGGGCGTCGTCGTAGGGCCGCAGGGTGTTCTCAACGGTTCGCGGACCGGTAACTGCCAACAGCTTGTCGATGTCGGCCTGTTCCTCGGCCAGGCGCAGATTGACCCACGATTCCAGCGCGGCTGGATCGCTGCTCGACACCCAGGCATGAAGAGGGTCAACGGCCGGCTGCTGCTGGGCAGCCACGTTGACCGCGCCGGCAGAGAGCGCGATCAGCAGAAAGGCAAATAGGGGGGCAAACCGACGGGGAAAGCTCATGGTAGAGTAGTTTACCTCGATTCAGGCATGGAAAATGTCATTCTTGAAAATCCTTCATATGGTTTTGACAAGGCTCTGACCTGAAGGTCAACCACATCACGAGGACGAGCCGCTCTTGAGCGACGATCTGCCTGCATTGGTCGAGTGGACGGCGAAGCGCAATCTGGCCCGCAGGGCGAGCCGTTGACTTGCGGTTTGGAATCGAGCTAATCTGCCAGGGATGGCATCTTACGTGTCCAAGCTTCGCCCCCGCAGCGGTAACTATACGGCCGCGCCGATTGGCGTCCCACCAGGCTACGTGAGACTTGATGAGTTCAATACAACCGTCAACAAAAACGGCAAGTATTCGGGCATCCAGGGCAAAGGCGTCAAAGAAGCCGGAATATGGGTCAAAGAGCACAAAGGCAAGATTCTTCTTTGGTGGGAAAAGCCGGAGCACCAGTTCGACAATTTTTTCTATAGTGGCAAGAGTCAAGAGGATATCGATGCTTGTTACGCTAAATTAGGCCACCAGAAGATGGAAGCTCTGGGGAGCGGGTATACCTGGCATCATACGGGATACCCAACTGAGGAATCCTACGGGACGATGCAGTTGGTTCCGACCCATGAGCACTCAGCCCTGACGCATATCGGCGGAGCGGCTATCTCACAGGGAAAGTACTAAGGGGACGGCTGCGGGCTCCAAATGAGCAGCGCGGATTGCACAAAAGGCGATTCCCGGCCCTATCCCCTACACTGATGCTTGCCTCCCATGCCCGTCTGCTGCGAAGTCGCGTTGCCTGTTCCGCTGGACCGCACCTTCACCTATGCGGTGCGCGAGGGCCAGATTCCGCAGCGGGGGGCGCGTGTCATTGCGCCCTTTCGCAATGAGAAGCTGATCGGCGTGGTGACTGCGGTCAACGCCAGCGCGCCGGCCGATTTCGAGGTCCGCTATCTTGAGGCGGTGCTGGACGACGAGCCGCTCTTGAGCGGCGAACTGCTCGAGCTGGCCGAGTGGATGGCCCAGTATTATCTGGCGCCGCTGGGCGAGGTGCTGCGCGGGATGCTGCCGCTGATGGCCGAGGTTCGGCGGACTGTCTACTACCGCCTCACCGACCTGGGGCGGGATGCGCTGGCGGAGTGTGTGGATGGGGAGGCTGGGGATCCTCTGGTCTCAAAATCAAATCCCGAGGCACATTGTAAATTTCCCGAAGAGCGTACCTCAGGGGCTAAAGCCCACGATGATTTAGCAGCTTTTACGGCACGACTGAAGTCGTGCCCAGAGACAAACCAGCGTTTTCCCTCGGCTTCCAAGAGCGGCCTGAATAAGGGAGGCGCCAAGCGGCGCGGTAAGCTCTCTGCCGAAGAGCAGGATCTGGAGCATCGCGTCCTTAGCCGCCTGGCCGCCGGCGAGCCGGTCAAAGTCTCCACACTGCGCACATCGACGGCTGCGACGCTTCCAGTCCTGGCCAGCCTGGTTCGCAAGAAATGGATCTCCCGGGAGACCGCGGCCGCTGAACGAGACGCCCGCCGCGTCGAGCGCTTTGCCGTGCTGATTCCCGAGGCGCGGCTGCCCGCTTTGACCCAGAAGCAACAGGCGATCCTGGCCGAGCTGGCGGCCAGCGGGAACGAATTGCCTTTGGCCGAGTTGCACCGTAAAGATCTGCCTTCTTCAACCCTGCAAACCCTTGTCCGCCGCGGCCTGGTCCGCATCGATGAGCGGCCCATGGCATTTCGCCTCGGCGGCCTTGCGCCGGCCGCTGAGCCCTTCCGGCTGAACGAGCCACAGACTGAAGCGCTGGCCAGCCTGGCCACTGCTCTTGGTGGATTCCATCCCTTTTTACTTCATGGCGTGACGGGTTCGGGCAAGACGGCCGTCTATCTGGCCGCCATGCAGCGCGCCCTGGATCGCGGCCTCTCGTCCATCCTGCTGGTTCCGGAGATCGGCCTGACGCCGCAGACCGCCGGCCTGCTCGACGCCGCCTTCGGACAAAAGGTCGCCCTGCTCCACTCCGCGCTCACGCCGGAAGAGCGTAGCGAGCAGTGGCGGCGCATCCGGCGTGGGGAAGCGCCGATTGTGGTCGGCACGCGCTCGGCCATCTTTGCGCCTGCGCCCAACCTGGGATTGATTTTGGTGGACGAAGAGCACGACCAGAGCTACAAGCAGGAAGAGACGCCCCGCTACAATGCCCGCGATGTGGCCGTAATGCGCGCCAAGCTCGCTGGCGCTGTGGTGGTGCTGGGCTCGGCAACGCCTTCGCTTGAGAGCTGGCAAAACTCAGCGAAAGGCAAATATGTACGCATCGAAATCCGCGACCGCGTGATGGACCGGCCCCTGCCATTGGTTGAGCTGATCGACATGCGCCGCGAGTTTCAGGAGACGGGCAAGGAGCAGCTCTTTTCGCGGGCGCTTGTTGACCAGACCCGCGAAGCCCTCGATCGCGGCGACCAAGCGCTTATCCTGCTCAACCGCCGCGGCTACTCCTTCGCCGTGATCTGCCGAGCCTGCGGTGAAAAGCTCGAGTGCCAGAACTGCGCCATCTCCCTTACCCATCACAAGCCACCGGGCGACGATGCGGGAGTAGCGCGTCAGGGCCAGCGGCTGGAATGCCACTACTGCGGTTTCAGCCGCACCGTGCCAGCCCGCTGCCCGAAGTGCGATAGCGAGCACCTCTACTATCTGGGCGCAGGGTCGGAACAAGGAGAAGAACGGCTGGCCGAGATATTTCCCTCGGCGCGCATCGGCCGCATGGATCGCGATACGGTCCGTGGCCGCTACGATCTGGAACGGCTGCTGGCGCGGCTCCATTCCGGCGAGATCAACTTGCTGGTGGGCACGCAGATGGTCGCCAAGGGCCACGATATTCACGGCATCACGCTGGTGGGCGTGGTGGGCTGCGACCACGCGCTCTCGATGCCCGATTTTCGAGCCGCCGAGCGGGTCTTCCAGTTGATGACCCAGGTCTCAGGGCGCGCCGGCCGCGGTGAGCTGCCCGGCCGCGTGGTGGTGCAAACCTATTACCCCGACCACTATGCCATCGTCACCGCCAGCACCCACGATTACGCGAGCTTTGTGGAGCGCGAGCTGAAATACCGCCGCTGGATGCACTACCCGCCCTTCGGCGTGCTGGCCAACGTGCTGGTGCAGTCGGCCAAGCTTGAGGAAGCCGCCGGATGGTCGTCTGTCCTGGGCAAATATCTCGTCCAAAACCAGAGCAGCGGAGCTATGCGCGTGCTCGGCCCCTGCACGGCTCCCATCGCCCGCATCAAGGGCACCTATCGCTTCCATTTGATATTGAAAGCAGCGTCACGCAAAGCCCTGAACACCGCCCTGCGCGGAATGCTGGCCCACGCCGAGGCTGCCGCGGTTCCCCGCCGCAACCTGGTTGTCGACGTGGATGCGCTGCGGCTGATGTGAGGGCGAGGCATGGGCTTGAGGCGCGGATTCACTTGCTTGACAAGTGAGACGTGGAGCGCGACACTATACGGATGATCAAGAGCTTCCGGCATAGTGGAATCGAGAAATTTTTCACCACCGGGAGCAAAGCTGGAATTCAACCTTCCCACGCCGCCAAACTCTCCGTTCAACTCTTTCAGTTGAGCCGGGCCAAGATCGCGAGCGACATGGATGCTCCAGGATGGGGATTGCACCCCTTGCGCGGCGACCTCAAGGGCCATTGGGCAGTGAAGGTGAATGGCAATTGGCGTTTGACCTTCACGTTTGAAGGCGAGAATGCGATTCTCGTCGACTATCAGGATTACCACTAGGAGAAACGATATGCGCATGCACAACCCGCCACACCCCGGCAAAGTGCTACGGGAGTTTTTGGGCGACTTGGACGTAACAACCGCCGCAAAGCATTTGCAGGTCTCTCGCG
>Ga0182016_10007932_pt1 | contig 10816 bp, 12 predicted proteins | sample 712S2MmetaG_FD_120491 | JGI IMG/M metagenome (GOLD analysis project Ga0182016, IMG submission 120491) | Permafrost microbial communities from Stordalen Mire, Sweden - 712S2M metaG | ecosystem: Environmental > Terrestrial > Soil > Wetlands > Permafrost | place: Sweden: Stordalen | collected...
CAAGCGCTTCCGCCGCTTGACTGATCAATGGGTCGGTTCGGCCCTCCAACTGGCCCGATTGGAATTGGAAAAATGACCCCGTGAAGCCTGTTTTCAGCGGGAGAACGTACCACTCGTGAGTAAAATACATGAATAACATTATTGGGCAACCTGTTGAAGGAGATAACTTTTTTAATCGAGAGGAGGAAACTGATCAACTGTGGCGGACTCTCGAAGAAGGCAATCATGTTCTCCTGCTGGCTCCGCGACGCGTGGGAAAGACATCTCTCGCCCTTCGCGTCGGATCGATCGCTTCGAAGGCAGATTGGAAATTCATTCTTGTGGACGTGCAGGGTTGCCGGGACGAACTGAGTTTTCTCGACACCCTTTTCGAGAAGCTCAAGTCCATCGGTGTGAAGGTGCCTGTGCTCGCACGATTGATCGAATGGGTTACGTTTGCGCGGCGAAACCTCCCAGGCAAGGTCGAGGGCGGCGGTTTTTCCGTCGCAATTGTTCCAAGTGAAGGCCAAGAATCGACGACGTTGGAGCGTCAAATTGAACGGTTATTTGATGAGATGGATAGGTCGGGCGACAAGGTGCTCATTGCCGTAGATGAGCTGCCGGTCCTTCTTCAATCTCTGGAAGAGGGAGACCGGAGCGGCACGCGGCTGAAGGGATTCTTAAACTGGTTCCGCGCTTTGCGTTTGCGATACGGCCATAAGGTCCGATGGCTGCTCCTCGGCTCCGTCGGATTGGACACTTTCGCGGAAGTCCGCCGCTTGACCGCCTCGATTAACGATCTTCAACTATCCTCTCTAGGAGCTTACTCTGAGCCGACGGCCATCGCCTTCTTGCAAGCCCTGGGCAAAGGCAAAAACGTCAAGATGAGCAAGGCCCTTTGCAAGGTGATATTAAGGGAGATCGGTTGGCCGTTGCCCTTCTTTCTGCAGCTTGTGTTCCACGAATTGCATTCTCTGCTTGGAAGGCCGTCACGCCAAGCGCAGCCCAAGGACGCAAAGAAGGCGTGCGATCAACTGGTCGCGCCTGAGTTTTACAAGCACTTTGAACCTTGGCGCGGACGGTTGGGCGAGGGGATGAACGAAGAACATAAGCAAGCCGCGACGGTCCTGCTAAATGCAATCTGTTGTCACATTAATGGACTGCCTCGGGTTGGGTTGTTGAACGCTTTAATTGCGAAATACCCGCAACGAGACTCTGATGAAGTATCTCGCATTTTGGCAACGGTGCTAGGGCAGTTGGAGCGGGACGGCTAATTGGGGAAACTCAACGCGGCATCTTGCGCAGGCATTGGACTATATGGTCAAACCCAATGCTGAGGTTCCGTTCATGTTTATGCACTGGGCGCGTGCGACTGCCGTTCTGCTGCATTTGGGGCTTGGCGAAAAGCTGCGGCTGTTTCTAAGCGATCGAGGCGAGGACCAGCGGTTGCGTGCTTGGTTCGAGGCCGTACGAGCAATTCTGCGAGGGGATCGGCTATACTTGCGCAACATTCCCGCTGAGATGCAGAATTTGGCGGAAACGCTTTATGATGAGATTGATGTGAGGCTCAAGCATTTGCCCGAAAGCACTCGCCGTTGGCCGACGACCGATTCATCACCGGGGAATTAATTGCGCGCCACCTTCGTCCTCAGCCGCCTCGGTGCCTCAGCCCTGCTTTGAAATGTGGGTGCGCTTGTTCTTAGCTTGATTAGTATCCTGATAATTGATAAATTGGCCATACAGAAAAGCTAATGAAGCTGACTGAGGCTGAGTGAATCCGCTTTAACTTTTGCGGAAGGAGCAAATCCTTATGATGACGTCCACAAAAATCAGCGCGGTAATTGGCCTCGCTGCCGCCGCGCTTATCGTGTGGCAAGCGCACCAACTTTCCATACAAGAGCAAGCCCTTAGGTCACTTCAGGAACAGGTGGCGCAAGCCGCGCCTGAGGCGCCGCAACCCAGCCAAGCGTTGCAAGCGGAAATGGCAAAATTGCGGGAGCAAAACGCCGCTTATGCCAAGACGATTGAGGCGATGCAACGCGACGTGGCCAAAGCCCGCGCTCACGCGACCGACGCGCTGGCGGCCAAGTCCGCCGCCACCGCCGCGGCTGTCAGAGCCAAGGCGAACCCCTTCGGCGAGATGTTCAAGGACCCGGCCATGCTCGAATCCATGCGGCCGCAGCAGATCGCGACCGCCAAAATGATGTACGGGCCGCTGATCAAACAGCTCAATCTCTCCCCAGAACAGGCGGACAAGTTTTACAACCTTCTCGTGGATAATGGAATAAGGAGTATGACGGCACTCCAATCGGGAAACGCCGAAGAAATTAAAGCCGCCGATCAAGCGATCGAGGCGAATGTCCGGTCCTTTCTGGGCGACGCCGGTTATGCCCAATTCGAGAACTATGCCAAGAATGACGTCACCGACCAAGCTATATGGACCGGGTTGAAGAACGACTTCACGGAAAATCCATTGAGCGATACACAACAACAACAACTGCTGCAAGCGATGAAGGCGGCGCGCCAAAGTGTGACCGCCAGCAACCCTTTGGACCTTTCGCAAATCAACTTTTCCGACAAGGCAGCGGCGATGAGTCAAGCCATGCAACAGTCCTTGCAACAACAGGAGCAAATCAACCAGAACGTCCTCCAACAGGCCGCCGCTTTCCTCTCGCCGCAGCAACTGCAAACCCTCTCCACCTCGCAGTCCAATATGGTCGCTTCGCAGAAAGCCATGGCACCAATGATGCAACAAATGCTCAGCGGCCCATCCACCAGTCCGTAGCGGCGGGATTATTTTTGCCCACATTTGGCTGGCTCCCCATTTTTCCACTTGCCTTCCGCGCTGATTCCATTATGATATCACATAGATATCGGACAACCATAAATGAAAGATCCTATGAATACTGAAAAATCAACCCCCAGCCGCGAGCAAGAAAGATACGCCAGCAGTGGCTGGATCATGCTCCCAATCGACATTGCCTTAATGTTAGGCTCCGCGGCCTTGCTTGTGTTCTCCATCGTTGATGGCACCCGCACGGTGGGGCACCCGCACTGGGTGTTTTTCATCGTTGCGCTGCTGTTGGAATTCTGGAGTTGGGTCATGCTTTCAGGCTTCTTCACCTTGCAGCCGAATGAGGCGCGCGTCTTGCTCCTCTTCGGCGCTTACAAAGGAACCGTGCGCAAGAGTGGATTTCATTGGGCCAATCCTTTCTATTCCAGAAGGTTGAAAGGAGTCGCAACGCAGCCGCCTGCTTCACCGTCCTGCGGCAGGGACAAAGTCTCTTTGCGCGCCCGCACCCTCAACGTGGTGAAACTGAAGGTCAACGACAAACGGGGCAATCCTATCGAAATCGCCGCGGTCGTTGTTTGGCGCGTGGCTGATACCGCCCAGGCGGTCTTCGACGTGGATGACTATGAAGGCTACGTGCATCTCCAAAGCGAAAGCGCCCTGCGCCACTTGGCCAGCGCGTATCGGTACGATGATGGCGAAGAGAATGAACCCACCTTGCGCGGCAACGTCGATGAAATCTCCCAGGCCTTGCGCCGGGAATTGCAGGAACGGCTGGCCATCGCGGGCGTCGTGGCCGATGAAGCCCGGTTGACCAATTTGGCCTATGCGCCGGAGATTGCCCAGGTGATGCTGCGCCGCCAGCAAGCCGAGGCCGTCATTGCCGCCCGCCAAAAAATCGTGCATGGCGCCGTGAGCATGGTGGATATGGCCTTGAAAGATTTGGCGCAAAAAGAAGTGGTGGAATTGGACAACGAACGCAAGGCGGCCATGGTGAGCAATCTCATGGTTGTGCTCTGCAGCGAATCCGAAGTTCATCCGGTCGTCAACGCAGGCACGCTCTATCCTTGACCGATGGCCGCGCGAAAACCTTTCTTATTGCGGATTGATCCGGCGCTCTGGGGGGAACTGGAGTCCTGGGCGCAAAGCGAATTGCGCAGCGTCAACGGCCAGATTGAGTACGTGCTCAAGCAAGCCGTGGCCAAGCGCAAAGGCGGGTCATCCACCCGCAAGGAGGACGACAAAAAGAGAGATTGAGGCGCTCATTGTTCCTTCTTTGCCAGTTCGCGCAATCTTTGCGAGACGACCAGCAGGGCGCGGCCTTGGTGATAGCACTCGGTCTACATATCGGCTTTTGTCCGGCTCACGGGCGTGCCGTCGGCGCGCACGGTCGGCCACCAACCGCCGTGGACGGAATCAACTTGGGACTTTTGAATCCAATTCCATTCTTTGACAAAAGCGTCCCAATAGAGGTTGGTTTCTTTGGCGTTGTGCTCGTGCAGGAGCAGCAGGACGTTGAGTTGCTCGGCCTCGACCCACCAGATTTTTTCCGTCTTTACCTCTCCCGTCACCACGCCCTCGGGGTTAATCACCGCCGAATCGTACAGTCCGCCCCGCTCGTTGTCCCAGCCGTATTGCAAAGCGTGATCCACCAGATGGCGGGCTGTCGTCCAATTGCGGTCATCCTCGCCTTGTCCCAGCGTTTCGGCGGCTTCCACCATGAGGAAGCCAGCCTCGACGTCATGGCCAAAGGAATCAGGACTCAAGGTGCGGTGCCAATCACTGCTGAGGAATTGCACGAGGTAGCCCGGTTCCGCATAAAAGCGGGTACGGCAGATTTCCAGCATTTCCTGCACGCGTTGTTTGACCAACGGGTCCGGCCAAACCTGGTACAAACCGGTCAACGCCTCGAGTAAATGGATGCCGGTATTCATCGATTTCTGGCTGGCGGCGGCACCGACGGCGTTGCCTCCGCCGGGGCTGGCCGGTTTGCCGTCGGGGCCGACGTTCTCGAAATATCCCAGATGCACCGGATCATGGGCATGATCTTCCAGCCAGTGAAAAGCCTTCTGCGCCAGTTCCAAGGCCTTGGGGTCTTTGGTGGCTTGATAGCTCGCCGCCAGCGCGTAAATCCCGAAAGCATGGCCATACATTTGTTTGAGGGCGCCATGCGCTGGCTCGTCCGGGCTGACGGCCCAAAAGAAACCACCGCCCTCTTTGTCCCACATCGTCTCCGCCAAACACGCTGCGCCCCGGCGCGTCATGGCCAAATACATATCCGCCTTGTCCGGGAAACGTAGGGCGGCCTGCGCGCTGGTCCAGGTGAGGCGGCTCTGATAGACGATGCTCTTGGCCTCTCCCGGCAGTCGGGTCCAATCCAAGGCGTAGTTTTCGTGGAATCCTCCGCTCTTCTCATCCCCCGCGGCGGGAAAAAATTTGTCCAGAATCTGGGTCCGCAAGTTCGCTTCCACCTCATCGGCCAGACGCAGATATTCTGCTTTGCTGGGTGGACTTGCGGCCCGAAGAGAGGTGGCCGTCATTTCAGCGATACCCGCCAAGACAAATAAAATGGCAAGGAACCAAGATGTGTCATTCTTTTTGATTTTCATGGTGGCTAACGAAACAATAATCCGACTCTTTCCGCGACTCATTTTTCCCCAGGGACAAAAAGAGCATACCGAGACCGGCGGCTGAATCAAGAGTCCTCAACCAAACCGTTCACGGTAATTCCCTTGTTTCCGCCCGCTGCTTGGCGAAACATTGTCCGATGATTTCCACCGAAAGAGACGCCCCTACGGACAGGCGCGCGCCCGGTTTGTTCGCCGGGCGCTATCGCTGGATCATTTGCGGCCTGCTCTTTTTGGCGACGACGATTCTTTATATTGACCGGCAGATTCTGGCCTTGCTCAAAGGAATGCTGGACCAGGAATTGCATTGGACAGACACGCAGTTTGGTTTGGTGATGGCGTCCTTTCAGGCGACCTACGGTCTTGGCCTCCTGGGATTTGGATGGTTTGTTGACAGGGTGGGAGTGAAGATTGGTTACGGCGTGACGATGGGAGGTTCGAGCGCCTGGGCGATGTTCCACGCCCTGGCCGGGTCGGTCGGCGGATTCACCATTGCTCGCGCTGGCCTGGGTTTGAGCGAATCGGGAAATTTCCCGTCCGCGATCAAGGCGGTCGCGCAATGGTTTCCGCAAAAGGAGCGGGCGCTGGCCACGGCCATTTTCAATGCGGGGGCCTGCGTCGGACCGGTGATCGCGCCGGCGATCATTCCGTTCATTGCGGAAAGGTGGGGTTGGCGGGCCGATTTTCTGCTCCTGGGCGCGCTCGGCTTCGCCTGGCAGGGGGCGTGGTGGCTTTTTTATGACCGCCCGGAATCCCAAAAACGACTCTCCACGCCGGAACTGGCTTACATCGAGAGCGAGGCCGCAGTCTTGGTCGGAGTGGAGAAAACGCCCTGGAGGGTGCTGCTCAAATACCGCCAGACCTGGGCGTTCGTGGTGGCCAAATTATTGACAGACCCGGTCTGGTGGTTCTTTCTTTACTGGCTGCCGGATTATTTCAAAAAGACGCGCGGAATGGATATCCAGAAGAGTTGGTCTTACCTCGTGGCCATTTATGGACTGGTGACGGTCTTGAGCCTTTTTGGCGGATGGGTGACGGGGCACCTGGTGCGGAAGGGGTGGACGGTAACACGGTCGCGCAAGACGGGGCTGTTTTTCTTTGCGTTGTGCGTAACGCCCGTCTATTTCGCGACCCGCACGGGAAATTGGGGCGCGGTGGCGTTGATTGGCCTGGCGGGCGCGGCGCATCAATCCTGGTCCGCCAACCTTTTCACGACCGTTTCCGATATGTTCCCGAAGAGAGCCGTTGGTTCCGTGGTTGGCCTCGGCGGAATGGCTGGGGCTTTCGGAGGGGTAGTCTTCCAGATTTTCCCCGGCTGGCTCTTGGACCATGTTCCCAAAGCAACCGGCTACGCCATTCTCTTTGGCATCTGTGGGGGCGCATACCTGACCGCTTTCGTCGCAAACCATTTGCTGGCACCGCGCTTCGATCCGATCGTTCTGGAGTGATGATGCCGCCATCGTTCAACGGTGGCGGCTCCCAGCGAGGGCTAACGGGGCGATGGCCAAATCGGCCAACGGGAGAACAAGGAATCCGCCGAGCGTCACCCAAATCCACAAGTCCGTCCTCTGCAGCATGTAACAAATAAGGCCCGTGTAGCCGGTGACGAAAAGGCCGCACGCCAGCCATCCGCCGCTAATCCAGGCAATCGCGTCGGCTGTGATGGCGTGGCGCCGCCACCCCCAGATGAAGGCCGCAATGGAGACGGCCAACTTCGCAGTCAAACACGCGATGAGAATCGCAGGCAACCAATGCAACACCGCTTCCCTGAAATTGACATTATTCTTGACTGCGCCCAGCAGCGGCACAAGCCCCACGATGAGCACGAGCCTCCAATAAACCGACGCCGCGATGATCCAGGGGCGTCCGGTCAAGCCCACCCCAACGCCAGCCACCAGGTTCTTCCACGTCCAAATAACCAGCAGCAACAATCCCGGGGCGCACCCCCAGGTGTAGCTGATGGTTCCATACGGCGTGAGCACTCCCATCCTTGAGAAATGATCGCCTTTGCCTATCAGCGCCAGCCAGAAGCAAGCCGAACCGGCTGTCACCAACCACGTCAAGACACTCGTCGTCAAAGCCATCACGAGTTTTGCCAGGACAAAACCGCCATTGGTCATCGGCCGGACGGCGATGTAAACGGGCAACTCGTTTGTTGCATGGAAGGAGTCGAAACGGGCCAGCGCGGGCGCTAGCAAGACCGAAAGGACGAGAGGCAGGACCAACATGCCGGGAAGCACTTCTGGTGGAAACGTGTCCGCGCCCACCCATTGGAAACATTTCAATATGAGCGGAAAGATCAAGAAGACCATCCCGCCTGAGATACCCGGCAACAGCCATCCCTGCCTGCGCGATTCGAGCCAGAATTGCGCCGCGAACGCGGAACCAAACTTCTCGCTTCGCCGCCGTGCCCTTGGGAGGCGCAAGTGGCGCCAAAGCGCGGTAATTTGGGACGGGCCTTCCCACATTCCCTGGCGCATTAATTTCAGCCCGATCCAAGTGGCTGGCACGGTGAAACCGAGCAAGACGGTGAGGATCGGCCATTGCCAACCTGGCGAAATACTCCTGGGCAGACGTGGAATGCACCAGACTACAAAATGAATTACCGCCACGATAATGACGACAAACACGCTCCCTCTGAATGATGGAAGACACCAAGCCAGGGCTTGCATCCACCAAAAAAAGGACAAAAGCACCGCGCTCACCCAAAGCAGATCGGAGGCGGAGAGGTTAACTAAGTGTCGCAAGACCAATTCCGCCCAGACCGCAAAGACGGACACCATGGTTGCGCCGCCAAAAAGCATCGGCACCAGGGTAAGACGACCGGTGCTGACGGGCTTGAAGAGAAGCCGGCCCGGGAAGCCAAACTGGATTTTCCCCGCGTCCATTTCGACGTAGCCGAAACAGACCAGCAAATAAGAATTAGCGCCAATGAGGCAGGCGAAAGTGGCTATGCCGAGCAGATCCTGCAGAGCCGGGGACGCGCCGTTTTCTCTCCAGTGGACGAAGAGCACACTGGCCGCCAAGGCGATTCCTTGACAAAGGAAACTCCACCTGTGCCGGCCCCAGATTTCCCACAACATCGCGCCAGTGGGTGTTCGCCAAGGAAGTCTGCCTACGTTCATCATTCAGCTCCCCTTTCCGCCGGCCCGGGCCACGAGAATCTCGTCGAGTGTGGGCGTTCGTTCCTCGATCACGCGGGCGCCAACCGATGCCGCGGCCGTTTCCAACTCCAAATGCGAGCCGCCAAACAAAACGCGCCATTCAGAACCATACCCCGCGACGGCGTGCGCCCCGGCCACCACGGGTGCGGTCCTGGGCGGTTCGGCAAAGGCCAGCACGGCGAGGATGTGACCGCGGCGCACTTCCTCCATCCGTCCGTTCAGCACAACGCCGCCGCTCTTGAGCATGACGACGTGATCGGCCACCCGCTGGACCTCGTCGAGCAGGTGGGACGAGAAAAGAACAGTCCGGCCCTCCTCAGCCACCATGCGAATAATGGCCTCCAGAATGTCCCGGCGAACCACGGGATCCAATCCCGAACTGGGTTCGTCCAAAATGAGCAACTCCGGACGGTAGGCCAGGGCCGTGAGCAAACCGATTTTGGCCTGTTGCCCTTGTGAGAGGGTTTTGATTTTTTGGAATGGGTCCAGTTGAAATTGTTCCAGAAGTTGCTCGGCATATTGCTCGTCCCACTGCGGATAAAAAGCTTGAGTATAGCGCATAAACTGATCCACGCGCATCCAGCCCGGCAGGTCGCGCCGCTCCGACAAGTAACCCACGCGTCCCAAAACGCCGACTGGATCAAGCACCGGATCCAGGCCAAACATGCGGACGGTTCCCGACTGGGCCTTGAGCGCGCCCAGGAGATGTTTGATCAGCGTCGTTTTCCCGGCGCCATTTTCGCCCACCAACCCCAGCACGCTGCCGCGCGGGACGAACAGCGAGACGCCATTGAGGGCCGCCTTGGACCCGAAATGGCGCACCAAATCGCTTACGGCGATGACGGCCTCGGCTGATGAAGGGGAAGGGAATTTCATTTGGTTGACTCTGGTTGCATGGCGGCGTCACGTTCCCGCAAAAGGAGGATGACTTCCTCCAAGTTCACATTGAGATGCCGCGCATTGGTTAATAAGACATCGGCGGGCTCGGCCAGGAGGCGGAGCTTTTCCCGCCGGGGCAGGAGATTCTTGACCTGCGCCACCGTTGTCCCGAAACCTTGCTTCATGGTGACGACTCCCTCCCGTTCCAGTTCCAGATAGGCGCGCGCCACGGTATTAGGATTGATGCGCAATTGTTCCGCCAGAACGCGGATGGGGGGAACGTCGTCGCCGGGCTTGAGCCGTCCGGCGGCTACCAGGTACTTCACTTGTTCAACGATCTGTTGGTAGATCGGAGCGCCATCCTGCATGGAGATTCGCAATTGCATTGCCTTTAATTCATTCAGCGTTCCTGCTTCGACCCTTTGATTAATGTATCAATACTTTAATACATTGATACAAATCGTCAAGCCCTATTTTTTCCACGCGGACGCGCCGCAGCGAGCCGCAACCAAATTTCCCTTGGCCGGAAGATCGCGCGCAGGCTCAGAGCGCGCAGAGAAGAACTTTGCCAAAATGCGCCGTTCTCCGGCTTTACACTGAGGGGGTTTAGGGCGAAGATGGCCTACCCGATTCAGCGTTCCCACGAGAAACACAAGCGCGCCGAAGGACAGTCGATTCCAGGCTTGAAATCGGTTCTGATCTGAAGGACGCTCTGGAGATGATTACGGTCAAGCAAATCGAGTCGGCGCTTGAGCAGTTGCCGATTGAAGACCTGCAAGCCGTTCGTGATTGGCTGGATGATTTCATCGAAGATCGGTTGGAGGTCAGCGAAGAATTTAAAGCTAAGATCCAGCGAGCCAACCAAGAAATTGCCGACGGCGTTTATTCCCGCGTGCGCAAGACCGAAACCGGCCAGTGAGAGCCGGGCTCCAAATCTACTCGCGGGATTTCGACGCCGACTTCTTCAAATTGCCAACCGACATTAGAATCAGAATCGAATCGAGCATTGATCGATTGGGAATGAGGTTGGACAGCTACCCCCATCATCGTATGAAGGGGGTGGAAGCCTATCGCATTCGGGTGGGTGATTATCGTGTCATTTATAACTTTGACCAATCCAATGGAATTCTTTACTTGCTCAGTGTCGGGCACAGACGGGAAGTTTACCGCGGATAAGACGCACGTAATGATTTGTGGCACGTCTTAGTAATACTAGGTTAAGTATCATGTCGTGTTTTCGAAGCGCGTTTTACACCACTGCGGCGGGCGGCTTAAATCCGGCGTGAAAGTCGCGGGATAAAATTCTCTGGGGTATTCGGGCGATGAAAGAAAAAAGCCGGTGGAGGTTTTCACCGGCTGTGAATGCCAGAACGAGA
>Ga0182016_10007938_pt1 | contig 10809 bp, 4 predicted proteins | sample 712S2MmetaG_FD_120491 | JGI IMG/M metagenome (GOLD analysis project Ga0182016, IMG submission 120491) | Permafrost microbial communities from Stordalen Mire, Sweden - 712S2M metaG | ecosystem: Environmental > Terrestrial > Soil > Wetlands > Permafrost | place: Sweden: Stordalen | collected...
CCGGCACGTTGCACGTCTCGGTCGACGTCGAAAACCAGGGCGCGGTGGCCGGGGACGAGGTCGTGCAGCTCTATATCCACCAGCGGGCCGGCAGCGCATCGCGTCCCGTACGCGAATTGAAGGGCTTCGAGCGCGTCGCGCTCGCCGGCGGAGAGAAGAAGACGATCCGGTTCTCGCTCGGCCCGGAAGAGCTGAAATTCTGGAGTCCCCAAGCCAAGGCATGGGTAGTCGAGCCCGAGGAATTCGACGTCTGGGTCGGCGGAGACTCGAGGGCGTCGTTACACTCGGAGTTCCGAGTCACCCCATAAGACCTGTCTCCTCCCGGCTAATCACGGGTGATACCGCTGCCGACGTTCCTTGGATCACGGCGAAATGGTGCGCCATCCGCCAACCGGCCCCGCGCTTATTATGAACGCGACGCCTCCGCCCGGCGCGCATCCTCATTCGCGCAACCTTCGCTCGCCAGGGAGATGGCCTGCGCACAGGCTACGAGCCTGCTCCACGCAATCGCATAACATATAAGGGGAGGCTGCCTTGGCACACGACTTCACCAGACGCCATTTCTTCTTTGGGTCCCTGCTGGCCGGCGCGATTCCGGTAACGGGATTCGGTAGCGTGCCTTCGCTGACGAGGCTTGGCTACAAGTCGCCGAATGAGAAGTTGAACATCGCCTCGATCGGCGCGGGAGGCAAGGCCAACAGCGACATCAAGGGCTGCTCGGCGGAAAACATCGTGGCGCTTTGCGACGTGGATGAGCGCCGTGCCGCGCGAAAGTTCAGCGAGTACGAAAAGGCTCCGAAGTACAAAGACTTTCGCAAGATGCTCGATGAGCAGGCCAACAACATCGACGCGGTCATCGTCGCCATTCCGGATTTCATGCACGCCACTGCGGCGATGTGGTCGATGGAGCGCGGCAAACATGTATATGTGCAGAAGCCGCTGACACGAACGGTCTGGGAAGCGCGCCAATTGCTGGAGGCTGCCAACAAATACAAAGTCGCGACCCAGATGGGCAACCAGGGCTATTCCAACGAGGGGACGCGGCAGGCTGCCGAGATGATTTGGGCGGGGGAGATCGGGCAGGTGACCGAGGTGCATGCCTGGACGGACCGGCCGATCTGGCCGCAAGGGCTGACGCAGATTCCTCCTGCGGAGCCTGTGCCGGACACGCTCGATTGGGACCTTTGGCTGGGCATAGCCGAGAAGCGGCCGTACACCACCGGCGGTCCGGATTACAAGTCGCCGCTGAGCGGGCATTTCTATCAACCGGGCAACTGGCGCGGCTTTTACGATTTCGGATGCGGCGCGTTGGGCGACATGGCTTGCCACATCTTGGGCGCGCCGAACCTGGCGCTGCAACTGGGCGCGCCAGCCAGTGTAGAGTGCATTCAAATGGAAGGCCCGAGCGAGTTCATGTTTCCAAAGAAATCGGTGATCCGCTACGATTTTCCGGCGCGCGGAACGATGCCTCCGGTGAAGCTATTCTGGCACGACGGGTTGAAGGAAGCGCCGCAGATTCCGGGTGTGCCGGAGGGCGAACTGCTGGGGGATCTGCCGGAACGACCATCGCCGCGGCGCGACGAATCGCAGGGGCCTCCGCCGTTTACCGGTTTCATCGGCGACGTGTTCGACTACGAGAAGTTCCAGACCACGAAGAACGCCGCGGACGCCGAGAAACCTACCCCGGACGGCAGCCTGTTCATCGGCGACAAAGGCATGATCACCACCGGCACGTATGGCGAGGAGACCCGGCTGATTCCGGTGGAGAAGATGAAGGGCTATCAGTTCCCGCAACCCGTGCTCACGCGCTCGCCGGGCCACTACCGCGATTGGATTCGGGCCTGCAAGGGAGGCGAGCCGGCGTGTTCCAACTTCAACGTCGCCGTGCCTTTCGTGGAGTGGATGCTGCTGGGAGTGATCGCCCTGCGTGTGCCGGGGAAACTCGAGTGGGACGCGGCGAAGTTGCGGTTCACGAACAACACGGAGGCGAACCGGTATCTGAGGCCGACGTTCCGCAAAGGCTGGTCGTTCACTTAGCGCGGACCCGGCTTTGGTGCTTGGCTTCCGGCATTACAAACGGTGGCTCTTAGCCCGTCGTTCATTACGCCATGGCGGTACTGACCTTCGTGGACGCGGGTGTATTCTGGTCAGCCGACTCGGCGCAGGGTCGTGGCCGTGGCCGAAGGTCCGGTGGCCGTCGTCTTGTGCGGGGCTGAAATCACCGCGGCTGCCCTTGCCGCACGTGGAGAATTCTCGTGGTGAATTCTCGTGGTTGACTCGCCGGTGCGATTGGGCCTACAATTTCCCCCATGTGCACACGCATGGCAGTCTTGATCCTCTGCGCCAGCGCGCTGTTGTTCGCGCAAAAAGATACCGGCGCAATTGTGGGAACCGTTTTAGACGCAAGCGGCGCCTCCGTGCCGGGTGCGCAAGTCGCGGCGCTAGACACGGCCACCAACTTCATCTACAACGCCACCACGGATGCTACCGGACAGTACACAATGAGCCCGGTGCGCGTGGGCACTTATCGGATCTCGGTGGGCGCCAAAGGCTTCAAGACCGAGGTCGAATCCATCACCCTGGAGATCCAGCAGCGCGCGCGTGTGAATTTCACGCTGCAGCCAGGGGAACTGAAGGAGACTATCGAAGTCACCGGCATGGCGCCGGTGCTCGAAACGGACAACTCCGAGCGCGGCCAGGTAATTAACAGCCGTTACATGCAGGAGCTTCCGCTGAATGGCCGCAATCCGGTGCAGCTTGCGCAACTCACGGCGGGCGTGGTTTTCAGCGAGCCGGGTGCGCGCGACGAGCAGGGCTACGGTTTCTCGGCAAACGGCGCCCGATCGCTCCAGAACAACTTCCTGCTCGACGGCATCGACGATAATTCCAATCTGCCGGATCTGCTGAACGAGGCCAACTACGTGGTGATGCCTTCGGTGGACGCTCTCGAAGAGTTCAAGGTGGAGACGGACACCTACTCGGCGGAGTTGGGCCGGGCTAACGGAGCGGTGGTAAACGCCACGCTGAAATCGGGCAGCAACGAATTCCATGGCGTGCTATACGAGTTCCTGCGCAACGACAAAGTGGATGCGCGCAACTTCTTCGATCCTTCGCTGCCACCGTACAAGCAGAACCAGTTTGGCGCCACCCTGGGCGGACGCCTGATTCGCGACAAGCTGTTCTTCTTCGGTGACTACGAGGGCCTGCGGGTGCGCCAGGGCCAAACGCTGACGTCCCTTGTGCCGACACCTGCGCAGGCCAGTGGCGATTTCAGTTCCCAGCTCGATTTGACTTCCCCTACCGGGGTGCCGGACTGCAATGGCATGCCAACCTTTGCGGGCGAGTTGTTCGATACGCGCCTCACCCAGGCCAGCGCCTCGTCGCCGACCGGCTACTGCGGCGTGCCTTTCGGCTATAACGCCGACGGTACGCCCTCCAACGTGATTCCAACTTCGCGCCAGGATCCGCTGGGCCAGAAGCTGATGGCCCTGTTTCCGGCGCCCAACGCCAACGGCAACGGCTACAACTACGTTTCCAACCCTGTCCTGCAACAGAGCCGCAATCAGGGCGATGTGCGCGTCGACCAGGTTTTCTCGAGCAAGGACAACGCTTTCTACCGGTTCAGTATGTCCCGCTCGCCAACGCTGATCCCCTCGCCGCTGCCCGGGTTGGCGGATGGCGGCGGGTTCTTCGCGGGCATCCAGGATTTCGACGGCTACAATGCGGCCATCAGCGAGACGCATATCCTCAGCCCGACCCGCGTGAACGAGCTGCGCCTGGGGTACAACCGTTTGCGGGCCAGCCGTTTCCAGCAAAACTACAACACGGATGTAGCCTCCCAGATCGGTTTTCCGGGTGTGCCCTTCTCGCAGGGTACCGATAACGGAGGCCTGCCGCAGCTCACCTTCAGCGATGCCTCGAACCTGGGAAGCCCTACTTATCTTCCATCGCTGGAAATCCAAAACACCTACTCGGTCTCGGATACCGTCACCGTGATTCGCGGCGGGCAAACCTGGAAATTCGGCGGAGATTTCCGGCCGGAGGAGTTCACCATTTTTCAACCCGCCGCTCCCCGCGGTTATTTGGACTTCGGGCCGGTGTACACGGACAACCCGGCGCAGCCCGGAACCGGCGGCAGCGGGCTGGCGTCCATGCTGGCGGGACAGCCGGACGGGGGCGGCATCAACAACCTGCACAACGTGGATTACACGCGCAAGAACTATGCGGCGTTCGTGCAGAACGACTGGCGCGTGAACCATAAGCTCACCGTGAATCTGGGCCTGCGCTACGAGTTCTTCGGAGTGGTCAAGGAGCGTTTCGACTCGCAAGCCAACTTCAACCCGCTCACGGGCCAGTTGGATATTCCCGCCGGCAGCAACGTGAGCCTGACCCCCACCTTCGCGCAGTTGTTGCAGGTCAATCACAGCGCGCCCGCCGGCCTGGTGCATTCCGACTTCAACAACTTCGCCCCGCGCGTGGGCTTCGCATACCAGGCCGCTTCGAAGCTGGTGATCCGCAGCGCCTTCGGGGTTTTCTACAACGCCTCGGAGAACGGCCCGTATTCGAATCCCAGCCCGGGCTTCAATCCGCCCTACTTCGTCGGGCAGACTTTTGCCGCGCCTTGCGGACTGCCTTCCGCCAATGCCGCGCTGGATTGCTCCGTGCAAGGCCTGGGCTTCTTGTCGCAGGGATTCCCGGCGAATTCGCTGGTGGACCCTAATACGCCGACGCTGTTCTCGATGGATCCCTACATGCGCACGCCCTACGTCTTGCAGTGGCATTTCACGGCGCAATATCAGGCTGGCGCCAACAGCCTGCTGGAGGTCGCCTATGTGGGATCGAAAGGCACCAAGCTTTACACTTTCGGCAACGTCAACCAGGCTGCCCCAACGGCCGACCCGAGCGCGCCTTACGCGCCGCGGCGTCCGTTCCCGTCGATCGACACCAGCATCGCTTATCTGAATACGGCGGGCAACTCGGAATACGACGCGCTGCAAACCAAGTTTCAGCACCGCTTCTCGGGCGGGCTCAGCCTGCTCGCCAACTTCACCTGGAGCCACGCCCTAGGCAATGCCTCCAATGCCAATCTGGGCGCGCAGAACAACGACAGCTTCCGGTGGTTTGAGCACCCGGAATGGGAGCACGGCAACCTGGACTTCGATATCCGGCGCCGTCTCGTATTCAATTACATTTGGGAGTTGCCGTACGGCCACGAAAGGCACTTCGGATCGGCTGCGCCCAAGTTCGCCAACGCGGTGCTCGGCGATTGGGAATTCTCCGGTGTCACCACTATTTCGGATGGCACCTGGTACACCGTGACCGATGCCAATGCCAACTTCGCCAACTCCGACGGCCAGCAACGGCCGGATGCGGTGACGGGACAGAACCCCAACGGCAAGCCTTGTGTCCCCGGCACGTTCTTCAACACTTGCGCATTTGTCGACCCGGCCTACGGCTCGTTCGGCGACGTCGGCCAAAACACGGTGCGCGGACCGGGCTTGCAGGAGTGGGATATGTCGTTCCAAAAGAACTTCGCGGTGAGCGAACACAGACGGTTCCAATTCCGGGCGGAAATGTTCAATATCTTCAACCACCCGAACTTCCTGTTCGCGCAGCCGGGGCCGCAGAATTCGAATAACGCGACCGTGTTTGGCACGCCTTCTTTCGGCTATGTCACGGCCGCGCGTGCGCCGCGCCAGGTGCAGTTCGGCTTGAAGTTCTATTATTGAGCCGCACCGGGCGCGCTCATCGTACATCGCCGATGTCCCACGAAGCCACACCCAAAAGGACCACCGCGAACGGAGCTCTCCTGCAACTGGTTGCGATCGCCTGGGCGGTCGCCCCGTGTTTCGCCGCGGAAGGCGCGCGCGTAGATGGCAAGAATATCCGCATAGAGTTCGACAGCAACATGCACAGTCGCGTGGTGGCCGTGCTGGCTGGGCAGGAACGCGTCATCGGCGATTTCACCCCTTCCGAGTTCATCCGCGTATCCGGCCGCGATGTCACCGACTTCGCTTTGCAAGAACAGAAACGCGGGCCCGTCCGGGATCGGTTGGGGTCAGGCTCCCGGACGATCCTGACAGGCATCGCTCCGTCGCTCAAAAAAGTGTTGACCGTCACGGTGTATGATGCGTTTCCGCGCACGGCCATCTTCGAGGTCGCATACACCACTACGGGAGGCTCGGATCTGTCCGTGAGCGGCTGGACCAACCAGCATCATGCCATCAGCGCTCCTCCTGCAGCCGCGCAACCGGCGTTCTGGTCGTACCAGAGCGGCTCCTACGAGAAGCGGCCGGACTGGGTACTGCCGCTGAAGCCGGGTTTCAAACAGGAAAACTTCCTGGGCATGAACGCACCAGATTACGGCGGCGGCACTCCGGTTGTGGATGTGTGGTGTCGCGACGCCGGCATCGGCGTGGGACTCCTGGAAATGGCGCCGAAGCTGGTTTCTTTGCCCGTGACGGAACAGGGCCCGGGCCGTGCCTCGGTGGCGGTGGAGTTCAAGCAGAATCAGACGCTGAGGCCCGGCGCAACGTTGAAAACGTTTCGCAGCTTCGTCGCCGTCCACGAAGGCGATTACTTTCAAACACTACGCGATTATCGCGAGATGATGATTGCGCAAGGCATTCATTTTGACGCATCGCCCGACAGCGCGTTCGGCCCCATCTGGTGCGCCTGGGGATACGGCCGGAAGTTCACGCCCAGCCAGGTCTACGGCGCGCTTCCGATCGTGAAAAAGCTGGGCTTCACCTGGGTCACGCTGGATGACGGCTGGCAAACCGCGCAGGGCGATTGGTTCCTCCAGCCGCAGAAGTTTCCACAGGGCGACGCCGATATGCGGGCCCTGGTGGACAAGATCCACGCCGAAGGCTTCAAGGTCCAGTTGTGGTGGGCGCCGCTGACCGCGGATCCGGGTACGGAATTGGTCAGGAATCATCCGGACTGGCTGCTGCTGAATGCGGACGGCAGCAAGCGGAAGATCTCCTACTGGAACTCGTGGTATCTGTGTCCCGCCGATCCCGAAGTAGTGGCTTACCACACGGCCTTCGTGGTGAAGGCGCTCAGAGAGTGGGGTTTCGACGGGCTGAAGCTCGACGGCCAGCACATGAACGGAGCGCCTCCCTGCTACAACCCCGCGCACAAACACGCGCGGCCGGAGGAATCCGTGGAGGGAATGCCCAGGTTCTTCCAGGCCCTCTACGAGACCGCCCAGCAGACCAAGCCGGATGCGCTGGTCGAGTTTTGTCCGTGCGGCACATCCTACTCTTTCTTCACTCTGCCGTTCCTGAACATGTCGGTTGCCTCGGACCCCGAGTCGGCATGGCAGGTACGCACGAAGGGCAAGACGCTCAAGGCTCTCCAAGGCGATCGAGTAGCCTACTTCGGCGACCACGTCGATATGACGAAGGACGATTTCGCCTCCGCCATCGGTGTGGGCGGCGTCGTGGGAACCAACTTCACTTGGCCGGAAGGCTCGGCGCAGAGGAAGCGTGGCGACCTTACGCCGGCACGCGAGAAGAATTTCGAAAAGTGGATTGGTATCTACAAAGAGAAAATGCTCTCGCGCGGAGAGTACGCCGGAACTCTGTACGACATCGGTTTTGACCGGCCGGAGACGCACGCAGTTAGCAAGGACGGCAGTATGTACTACGCCTTCTATGCGCCGCGGTGGAGCGGCAAAATTACGTTGCGGGGCCTTTCCCCACGCGCTTACCGCGTTACAGACTACGTGGACGGCAAGGATTTGGGCACGGTCCGCGGACCCGCCGCCATGCTGGATGTCCAATTCGAGAAGCATTTATTGCTCGAAGCAAAACCGGAGTAGCGGCGTTGCGCAATCCAGCGTGTAGATCTCGGTACCGCCCTCGCCGGAGCCTTCTGGGCCTGGACTCCCAGTCCCACCTCTAAACTGTCAGCCCAACGGCCCCGCTGCCCCCATGCTCTGTCTCTTAAGCACTAGATTGTAGGTTCGATTCCTACCGCGCTCACCAGCAGAATGTACACCTTCAGAGGCGGCAGCAACGGCTCCCCAACCGCCGGGCTCACCTTTGGCCTCGGGAGGCGCTCTTTACGGCGTCACGCCAGTTCGGCATCGGGAAGAAGGGCGTGATGGTACAACCCTCTTTTCCTCCTGCATGCAGCAGACGAGCAGGAGGGCTCGCGGGCCGCGGACCCCGCGGAAAGGGGCATATTGAGGCGTTCAGCCCCGCGGTGCCGACCGATCGAGCCAGCTACGGATATTGGCAATTGATGGGTTTCCATTGCGTTCACCGAAGGCAACGAACGGCGGGTGCTGGCGCGAGTGTTGGCTCCTTCCATTGTTCTATAGCGCCGGTTCTTTGTGATACATCATGTCCTTTAAGTTGAATTTGGTCTTGACCTCCAACCTGCCCAGTTGCGTCGTGAAGCTGACTTCCTTGTCCTGAGGCGTCAATTGCAGCACTGCGTGCGAGAACCCGAACAACAACACGTTGGTCTCGAAACCGGCCGACCCCTGCTGCACCGTGCCGGGCTGCGCTGGTGACTTGCCTTTTGGCTCCAGGTAAGTGAGGTTCTTGATACGGTCAAGCACGTCCTGGCTGGGCCCCGTCGCGCCCGTGGAGTCGGAATCGCCGTCACTGGTGTGCTGCCGATCCCCAGTGACAATCGGGATGCCGCTCACGCTAATGACGTAAGCGTTTGCCAAACCCTCCGGAATAGGAGATTTCAGTACTTCCTGAATCGGCTTGGCGCTGACCCAGCGCACCACGCCGTGGTACTGGATCGGCGCTGGACCACCCATGCCGCCGCCGCGTCTGCCGCGGCCCATTCCGCCGCCACCCATCCCGCCGCCGGGGTATCCGGCCGCGCCGCCGTTGCCGCCGCTGCCCGATTGGCGCAGCGCGACGGTGACCGATCTTGCCCAAGGCGACTTCGTCTTCATCTTTTCAATTTCTTCGCTCGACCACTGTGATGGATCTTTCTTATTCCAGAATTCCGATTCTCCGGCGTATAGTCGAAACCAGGACTGCGCGCCCGCTCCCGAAACGAGCATCAGGAGTCCGCGGCGAGTCAGCCCGGATGTTTGAGCCATAGTTGTGGTGTCCTAACCTCCGTGAGACGTCGCCTGGTGCCCCACAGGTTCCAATATTAACGCCGCGTTTATTGAGTCTCGCATAATAAAGTGACAACCAGCTTGGATCTTGTGGGCCGGGCATTCTGCCCGCAGCCGGCTTTCAGCCGGCCCTTGCCGCCTGAAAAGGCGGCTGCGCCCAAGATTGGCCGCCCCACATCAGCCCGATGGAAAGTGCTCATTTGTCGCCGGAATTGTCACTGTATTAAGCGAACATCAATAGTTGGATCACGCTGATGGTCGCGGTGGCTGCGGGGTTGCGGGCTCGTCATTGGCGGCATGTCATGACGGCGCGCGTGCACAAGCACCACATTTGGGGAGGAAAGTTTTTGCTCAAAAGCCCCGAAAACGCGTCACCCTTTTGTCCCCCCTTGGCTGAACGCCAAGCGGCCAGAATACCTGGTCACAATCTTAGTTGATCAATCCGGTAATCGGAACCCGAATGAAACGAGGCATATAGTCATTGGCGCAGACCAGGTCCTGCTCCACGTTTGCATTTACGTTATAGGAGATAAGCACTCCCGAGGTGTCCGCGAACTCCGGATGGTCCTTCGGGTTATACGTATAAAGCGTACCCCTACTGCAGCCGGGTGAGTCGGACTCGGGCGTGACGTAAACGATGGTTCGGTGGGTCCATGGCCCCACCGGAGTACAAGAATAGTAGGTCACCACATTCTTCCAGTTCGGGTAACCCGGCGACCAGGTCTCCATGCCCGCCATCATGTAGAACACACCGGCGGCAGTAGTGTGCCGAGTCGCGCTGTACTCGTTGGTGATAGCCGGAACTCCCGCCATCGGCGTGGCGTTCGATTGCCCGGTCACCCAGCTTTTGGAAGTCGCATTCCAGTACTGCCAGGCCGCCGGGTTGGTCAGGTCGCTGTAAGAAGACATGCGCGCCACGTAGGGCAGCTTCTGCCATGTTCCGGGATCCTGGATGCCGTACAGGTACAAGTACTTCCCAACCTGCAAAAGCTGCGCGCCCCACTCGATGGTGAGGTCCGGAAGAGCCACCGCAACCACCGATTCCGTCGTCAGCGCGGGCCACGAAAGCGTCGCCACCGAGTTTCCCTGAAAGCTAAACGAGCCGGTCCACTCCAACAGCATGATTTGCACTTCGTAGACGCCCGGCGCGGTCTCGAATACGCCTGCGTCTCCCTGCCAAAACCAGTCATCTGGATTCGGCGGTGCAAAGTACGAGGTGGTCTGGGGCGGATATCCCAAGGTCGTGATCACTTCGCCACCAGGCGTCGAGCGAGTCAGCGAATTGTGCGCGGTGAATAGCCATCCCGAGCGCAGGCGCGTCTGCGGATTGACCGTGCCTATGAAAGAGTCCGACCACATCCACAGATCGGTACCATCGGGAAGCAGGGCCGAGTAGGTTCCATCACCGCCGGTCCAGCCGGGTCCGTTCTGAGTAACCAGCGCATTGAAGGAGGCGTCCGGCATTCCTTGGCCGGGAACCGGCGGAAGCTGGCAGGTCTGGGCTCCCAGAATCGCGCAAGAGAGACCGACAAGCGCAAATGTCCCGAGTACGGCGCGAACGAGCATAGGAAACATCATATCGCGCACCGCCTGTTTGCGGTCGGCCCAAGTCATGTTCACCGGCCCGGTTCTGCGGGCTGTTACCATCCTGCTGCTGCGCCCGATGGGCACCGGCATCCCGGTGAAGTGGCTGGTCGCCGACGTTCCCGGATCAC
>Ga0182016_10007939_pt1 | contig 10807 bp, 13 predicted proteins | sample 712S2MmetaG_FD_120491 | JGI IMG/M metagenome (GOLD analysis project Ga0182016, IMG submission 120491) | Permafrost microbial communities from Stordalen Mire, Sweden - 712S2M metaG | ecosystem: Environmental > Terrestrial > Soil > Wetlands > Permafrost | place: Sweden: Stordalen | collected...
ACTTGGAGTACAACTCAACGATGAGCTGCTCCTTGATCGATTCGTCGATCTGTTCGCGCTGGGGAACGATGCGCACGGTGACACTGAAGCCACCGTCACCGGTCTCGAGCCAGCCCGGCACGGTGCGGTCCAGGACGTCGAGGTTGCGCTTGACGTTGAAGTTCTCGCGCGTGACGTTCTTTAGCGCGATGACTTCGCCGGGACGGACACGATACGACGGGATGTTGACGCGCTTGCCGTCGATGGTCACGTGGCCGTGACGCACGAACTGGCGGGCCTGGGCGCGTGACGCACCCCAACCAGCGCGGTACGCAATGTTGTCGAGGCGCAGTTCGAGGAACTGCAACAGGTTCGTACCGGTCATGCCGGGACGACGACTGGCCTCTTCGTAGAGGTTGCGGAACTGCTTCTCCAGGAGGCCGTAGATACGGCGGGCCTTCTGCTTCTCGCGCAGCTGGGTCAGGTACTCAGAGCCCTGACGCTGGCGGTCACGACCGTGCATGCCCGGCGGGAAGGCGCGGGTCTGACGGTCCGAGTTCTCAGCGACGGGGCACTTCATCGTGAAGCAGCGCTCGCCCTTCAGGTAGAGCTTCGTGCGCTCACGACGACAGAGACGGCAAACGGGTCCGGTGTAACGAGCCATGACTAACCCCTACGACGCTTCTTGGGGCGACACCCGTTGTGCGGCAGTGGCGTGACGTCCTTGATGGCGACGACTTCAATACCGGCCGCGGCGATTGAGCGGATCGCGGTCTCGCGACCGGACCCCGGTCCGCGCACGAGTACGTCGACCTTCTTCACTCCGTGCTCCATCGCGGCGCGCGCGCACTTCTCAGCGGCGAGCTGCGCGGCGTACGGCGTGGACTTACGTGATCCCTTGAAACCGACTTGGCCCGAACTGGCCCACGACAGGACATTGCCCTCGGGGTCCGAGATCGAGACGATCGTGTTGTTGAAGGAGCTCTTGATGTGCGCGACGCCGAAGGCGACGTTCTTGCGCTCCTTCTTGCGACCCTTGCGAACAGTGTTCGGCTTTGCCATTACTTCGTTACCTTCTTCTTGCCGGCGACAGTGCGCTTGGGACCCTTGCGGGTGCGCGCGTTGGTACGGGTGCGCTGTCCTCGGACGGGCAGACCCTTGCGGTGACGGATCCCCTGCAAGCAGTTGATCTCCATCTTGCGCTTGATGTCCTGTTGGACGTCACGACGAAGGTCACCCTCGACGGTGACGTTCTGGTCGATGTAGGCGCGGAGCTTGTTGACGTCAGCTTCGCTGAGGTCCTTCACGCGGATCGATTCGTCGACGCCGGTTGCGGCGCAGACCTGTTGGGCGATGGTCGGACCAACACCGAAGATGTACGTGAGTGCGATGACAGTGCGCTTCTCGCGCGGGATGTCGACTCCTGCAATACGGGCCATGATCTTCTCCTAGCCCTGGCGCTGCTTGTGGCGAGGCTGCTCACAGATGACCCGGACGACGCCGGACCTGCGAATGACCTTGCACTTCTCACACATTGGCTTGACGCTTGCGCGAACCTTCATGATTCTCTTTCTCGATCTTCTGGGACTTGAGCTATTTGTAGCGGTAGGTGATGCGACCACGGGTCATGTCGTAGGGAGTTATCTCCACCTGGACTTTGTCGCCGGGAAGGATGCGGATGCGGTGCATGCGCATTTTCCCTGAACTGTGCGCGAGAACGGTGTACCCATTCTCCAATTCGACGCGAAACATTGCGTTCGGTAGAGGCTCGACGACGGTCCCCTCAACGGTAAACGCGTCTTCCTTTGGCTTGCTCAGGTTCCTTCTCCTTGTAACGGCACAGCGGGACGTGAAGGAGCAAATACTCCTTTACGGATGGACCTCGAGGCGTACCACGAGGTCGGCTGACAATTCTACCAAATTTCACACAAAACGCAAAAGTCGGTGATGGGTCAACTTCGTACCGTTCAATTCTAGGGCGCGCCGGCCCCGATTGAGACGCCCGAAAGTGGCCATTCGCGCCTCGTTCAACGGTCCAACGTTCGCCCCGCTGGCATCCCAAGGCATGGCTCGGAGAGGTTTTCCCCGACAAACGCGTCAGAACATCCCATGAATGGGCGTGCTCAATGAATCAGTGCGACAACGCTCGGCGTTTTGAGCTTGCGCGTCAGAGCCTTCCCCAGGGTCGCTCCATTGAAGCTGAACTGCGCCAAGGCGGTGATGGTCACGTTTTTCGCGTGAATCGCCCGCAACTGAGTTCGCAAGAACTGGGCCACGGCATCTGCCCTTCCCAAGCTCACCGCAAGTCGCTTCTTCGTCGAGGTCACACGACCGGCCATGCCCACGAGCAGAACCGTGTGGCTGTGATCGGTCTTGATCGTTTGGGCCAATCCCGCCACTTGGCTCTTCAATGACGTCGACAACGCCGCCGAGTTCACCGCGAAGGGACTGACAGCGACTGATTGCGAAACGTTCGTCGTAGGTGGCGTCGGGATCGTCTGCGTGGTGACCGGATGGGTGGTGGTCGTCACGGGCGTCGTCGTGGTCGTCGTCGTGGGCGCCTTCGTCGTCGTCGTCGTGGGCGCCTTCGTCGTGGTCGTCGTCGTGGGCGCCTTCGTCGTGGTCGTCGTCGTGGGCGCCTTCGTCGTCGTCGTAGTGGGCGTCGTGGTCGTCGTGACCGGCGGTGACGTGGTCGTCGTCACCGGGCTCGAAGCGCCCGCCGTGTACTCCGCAACCCAGTCAACTTGCAGCGAATTCGTCTCAGACGCCGTAGGGCACCCCCAGCCGTTGGCACACCAGGTCTGTTGTTGAATATTGAGGGTCATCGGCTCGCTAGAGATCACCGTGGGATCGGTCACCGACGCCCACTCTTGGCCATCGACGGTGTAAATGATTGAGGTGGCGCTCCAGATGACGCCCCACGTGTGCCATTGCGTCAAGTCATCTTGAATGTTGTTGATTATCTGCTCCGGGCTGCCATCGGCATTCAATGCCCACATCGTCGTTGACCATAGGCCGGTCGTCTCGCCGCCGGTCTCGGCGAAGTCGATCTCGGGCGGCCACGTGGTCGTTGGCCACAGCAACTCAACTTGCGTTGGGCCCGGCCCGGTCACGCGAGAGCGAACGAAGTACGCGCCATAGGTCTGGGAGTGGGAGCATTGACAGAGCCCGCCGGTGATCCATTGCCCCCCGACCTGGGCGGCGTTCAACGACAAGATACCGTTGGCGACTTGCACTTGCGACGCGGCCCATTGCCCGGCGCCCTGTGGCTGACCCGTGAACACGTCCCAATCGGAAGGCACGGACGTCCCCGTGAAGTCTTGAGTGTACGTTTCGGCGTAACCACTGAGGGCTGAGGCACTAGGTGGTCCCATGCCTGAAGGCTCAGACGCGTTGGTCGTCCCATCGGGATAAGGAGTCGTCGTGGCGGCGCTCGCCGTCGTACTGCGTCCGCCTTGCAACACGGTCGCGGCAACGGTGACGCCCGCGCACGGCACGACGAATGACGCCACGACCGCGATCGCCGCAAATGGCGACGTCACTTTCGTTCGTCGTCGGGTGTTGGAATCGCCTATGCGATGAAGAGACCACTTCACTGTCGGAACCTCAGTTTCACGTTGTGTTCTGCCCTTAACAAAATGTCAAACGAGTACAGCAATACGCATAGTTGAATGATTTGAATTGGAATTCAGATGTGTTCACCGCACGTAATAAAAAACGAACTTCAGAGACCGACTGCTTCCGACTTAAGACGGCTCTCGCAAGACACTAGTTGGTTTGAAAAACCTACAATTCGACGGTTTTGTGACGAAATAAATACGGTTTTCCATCAGGGAAAGCCTGACTGAGCACCAGGTGGAGAGGGTGACGCAAGACCCGGCGAGCGCAAGAACCTGCACGGAACCACGCCGAGAAGGGATCCGACCGAGGCGCCGCGGACGAATATGACGCTCGTCGCACCGACGAGGCGCGGCCACTCGACGCTCCGCTCGAAGTGAAGTGGGCGGCGCTTTGCAGTCATTTAGTGAAAAAAGTGACTGCTGACCCTAGTCGCAGTCAAGGGAATGCCTCCATGCTCGATTCATGACAGCAATGGGGCATTCCCTCTCCAGTGAACCCCTCACACGCGAGGACTGCCTACGACTCTTGGGCCGCGCCGATTTGGCTCGTGTCGTACTTTCCGTGCGCTGTCTTCCCGCCGCTCTGCCGGCTCGAATTGCCCTCGTCAAAGATGATCATCTCGTCCTCACGAGTCGAGAAAGTGCAGTAATCCTCGCCGCACAACGCGGCGACGTCATCTCGGTGCAGATCGACGGGCTCGAGTCCGACGACACGACATGGTCAGTGATGGTCTCAGGGATCGCGTCAACTGTCTCACCCGACGAAGTCCAGACCCGGAGAATCCAGGACTCGGTGGACCGAGGGGCGACCCTGCTGGCCCTGCCTCTTTCTGTGGTGATTGGCCAGCGAGGGCACTAGGGCTTTCATCCGATGCGCTCGGTGTGGGAGGCTTTCGATAGTGGCCTTTCACAAGATCAAAGATCCAGAGCGGCTACATGCCCTCATTGACGCAATCCTTCTAATTGAGACTGATGCGGACATCGACGGCCTCCTCGCACGGATCATCGAAACCGCGAGTCTCCTGGTCGGAGCGAAGTACGGCGCTCTCGGCGTCATCGCAGGTGACGGCGTCACCCTTTCTCGTTTCATCACCTACGGACTCGACGACGAGGAACGTGCCGCTATTGGCGACGAGCCAGTAGGCAAGGGCATCCTCGGCGAGATCATTCTCAACCCCTCTCCCCTGCGAATCGATGACCTGGCAGCGGACCCCAGGTCGCTCGGCTTCCCGCCGAACCACCCAGCGATGCATCGATTTCTTGGCGTGCCGGTCACCACCGGTGATGGTCACATCTACGGCAACCTCTACCTCACTGAACCGCTCGACGGCGAACCGTTCGGCGAGGAGTCCGAGTACCTCGTTGAGGCCTTCGGTCGCGCGGCTGGCCTCGTCATCGACCAGGAGATACTGCGCGCCAGCGTGCGCGAACTGACGCTCAGTGAAGAGCGCGAACGTCTCGCGCGCGACCTCCACGACACGGTCATCCAGCGCCTCTTCGGCGTCGGCCTCGCCCTACAGATCTCTCTCTCGTCAGTACTCGATGACGACGTGCGCGGCCGTATCAACAACGTGCTCGACGAACTCGACGCCACGATTCACGAGATCCGTACCACGATCTTCGAGATCGATCAGGAACAGCCGATCGGCCAGACGCTCGAACAGAGCGTGGGGCAACTCGCGGGCGAAGTCGAATCACGCCTGGGCATACTCGTGGAACTCAAGGTCGCGTCGGGCATCGATCAAGAGATCGGACCGCGCTGCGCGCGCCACGTGGTCCAGGCGCTGCGCGAGATCCTTTCGAACATCGTTCGACACAGCCAGGCCTCCGCGGTGCAGGTTCAGGTCGATACGACGCAGAATCTCATCGAGGTCATCGTGCGCGATAACGGCATTGGCTTCACGCCCAACGTTGGTTCGGGCCGAGGACTGCGCAATCTCTCGTCGCGGGCGAGGGAGTTGGGCGGGGACTGCACGATAAAATCAGAGATCGGCAGTGGAACCATGGTTCGCTGGACCGCCAACCGGATGGACTGAGATGATTCGAATACTCCTCGTTGACGACCACGAGATCGTGCGTCGAGGCCTCCGCGAACTCCTCGAGGCCGAGGGCGACCTCGAAGTCGTCGCCCAGGCCGGCTCCCTGGACGAGGCACTGGTCCTCGACATCGCCCACGTCGACGTGGCGGTCCTGGACGTCCGCCTCCCCGACGGCAGCGGCGTCGACCTCTGTCGCCAGCTGCGCGCCGAGCGTCCAGAGCTGGGATGCCTGATGCTGACGTCGTTCGCCGACAACGAAGCGCTCAATGCCTCGGTCCTCGCCGGCGCGCGGGGCTACGTCTTGAAGAACGTTCGCGGCGACGAACTCATCACCTCGATCCGACGCGTCGCCAACGGCGAGATGCTGCTCACGACCGACCAGGTCGAAAGGGCCCGCGAGCGTCTGCGTCGCCAAATCACCGAGGACATCCGCATCGAGAGCCTGAGCCCGCAAGAGCACCGGATACTCGACCTGCTCAGCGAAGGACTGAGCAATCGTGAGATCGCCGACGTCATGTTCCTCGCGGAGAAGACGGTCAAGAACTACGTCTCGAACCTGCTCGCGAAACTGGGGTTCCAGCGCCGCACCGAGGCCGCCCTCTTCGCGCAGCGTCAACAGGACCGCACACACCCCAAAGCCGACTAACCGCGTGTGTCCTCTTTGGACCCACCGGTTCGCCTTGACCAACTGAGCGAATTGGCTCAGCGGTGCTTGCTCGCCGTCGGACTTCCCAGACAATCATTCGTCTGAGTACTCGGTTCCGAGGCCAAGTATTGAGACCAGGTGTGACCCACAACGACCCGCGGCCACCAAGGTGACTGCCCCGTCCAGTGATCAAGATGAGGATGGTCTAGTGCGAAAACTCGCCGGTTGAGTGACTCTGCGGATCGGGCGTCACGACACGTTGGGGGCACAATGAAGGGTATGGAACTTCGGACCGAACGGCTCGTCATTCGAGAGTTTCGTCTCGATGACGAACCAGCAGTTCACCACTACGGATCAGACGAAGAGGTCACCCGCTACCTCAGGTGGGGACCCAACTCGTCGACCGACACCACGGCGTATCTCAAGCGGGTCGCGCTCGAGGCGGGTCGCGAACCTCGGACTTCGTTCACCCTCGCCGTCGCGACACTCGAGGGTGAACTGATAGGCGTAGCCAACCTCGCCATCACCGGGGAGCCGTCGACAGGTGAACTGGGCTACGTCCTGTCGAGGGAATCGTGGGGGCACGGCTACGCCACCGAAGTAGCTCGACGACTCATCAACTTCGGTTTCGATGATCTGGGGCTTCGCCGGATCACGGCGACCTGTCATCCCGACAATCTCGCATCGGCCCGAGTCCTTGAGAAGTCGGGAATGCACCCAGACGGCATCATTCGAGACCACCGCCAAGTTTTAGGTGAGTGGCGAGACTCCCGACTCTTCGCCATTTCAACTGACGACAAACACGACCACCTGAAGGACTGAAGGGCGCCATTTGGATCGAGAGTGGCCCTCTGATGCGACGCCACGGTCCGTCAGGCTCAGCACAGCGCTCGAAGGACCTCAGTGATTGAGGCGACGTGCAGCCATCCTGTGGCCGAGGTCACGGTCGTCTCGAAGCATCGCGTCAACAACGTGTCGCAGGTCGACCCCGTCTTTCGGTCCTCGTTTGGAGGGAAGCACGAGCAGGGTTCGAAGCGGTTCCACTGGGCATCGGTCAGATCGCTTGAATAGGCCACGACTTGACGGTGTCGGTCGTGTTTCTAAGTGCACTCGACAAATAGAACACACGTTTTAAGCGGCCGTAAAGACCTCGGGTCCGTGGTCGGTGACGGCGATGGTGTGCTCGAAGTGAGCCGAGAGCTTGCCGTCCTCGGTCATGACACTCCAGCCGTCGTCGAGCATGTAGGTCTCGTAGCCGCCGACGTTGACCATCGGTTCGATCGCGAAGACCATTCCTTCTTTCAACGTCGGTCCCGGCGTACCGGGCCAGTAGTTGGGCACCTGGGGATCTTCGTGCATCGCGGTGCCAATGGCGTGGCCGACGTATTCGCGCACCACGGAGAAGCCGGCCGCCTCGGCGACGCCCTGTACCGCGCGACCGACTTCGTTGAGGCGGTTGCCCTTGACGAGTTGATCGATGCCGGCCCACAGAGAACGCTCCGTCACTTCAATGAGCTTCTTGGCCTGATCGCTGATCTGCCCGACGCCGGCCGTGTACGCGGCGTCACCGTGGTAACCCTCGACGATCGCGCCCGCGTCGATGGAGATGATGTCGCCCTCTTTGAGCGTGTAGTCGCCGGGGATACCGTGCACGATCATGTCGTTGGGGCTCGTGCAGATGACGGCCGGGAAGCCGTGGTAGTTGAGGAAGTTCGAGCGGGCCCCGCGCTTCGCGAGGACCTCGGCGGCGATCTCGTTCAGTTGCATGGTCGTCACGCCCGGTCGAATCGCCGCGCGGGTCGCTTCGTGCATCTCGGCCACGACCTTGCCGGCCTTGCGCATCTTGTTCAGCTCGTCGGACGAGCGCCTCACGCCAGGCCTCGCTCGTGAACCACCCTCATGATCTCGGTGGTGACGTCGTCGGGAGGCTGGTCGCCGTCGACCGTGACGAGGAGTCCACGAGCCCCGTAGAACTCGAGGAGTGGCTCGGTGTCGCGTTCGTAGGTCTCGAGGCGTTTGCGGATCGCGTCGGGGTAGTCGTCGGTTCGCTGGATGACGTCGCCCCCGCAGGCCGAGCACGTGCCCGAGATCGCCTCAATGTCAGTGTCTCGATAGGTCGTACCGCACTCTTGGCAGACGCGACGTGACGAGAGCCGCTGGGTCACCAGTTCGGTCGGCACGTCGAGGTTGATGCAGAGCTTGATGCCGTCGTCGTCCAACATCTCCTCGAGCGCCTCGGCCTGACCAATGGTGCGCGGGAAGCCGTCGAGCACGACACCCTTTTGCGCGTCGGCCTCCTTGAAGCGTTCGCGCACGAGCTGGTTGACGAGGTCGTCACTGACGAGGTCGCCGGCCTTGAGGATCGACTCGACCTGGCGGCCGAGTTCGCTGCGGGCCGCGACCGCGTTGCGCAGGATGTCACCGGTCGAGACGTGCGGCACGCCGTAGCGCTCGGCCAGGACGGTGCTCTGGGTTCCCTTGCCCGCGCCCTGCTTGCCCAGGACGATCAGATTTAGACGTTGCGACATGATTACCGCTTCAGGAAGCCTTCGTAGTTACGCATCATGAGTTGACTGTCGATCTGGCGCATGGTCTCGAGCGCGACGCCGACCGCGATGAGCAGCGTCGTCCCGTAGTACGGAAAGGTGGTGATGCTCCAGAGCGCCATGAAGATGCTCGGCACGACCGCGACCGAGGCGAGGAAGAAGGCGCCGACGACGGTGATGCGAGAGAGCATCTTGGCGAAGTACCTCTCGGTCGGCATGCCCGGACGGATGCCGGGCACGAAGCCACCCTGCTGACGCAACATCTCGGCCTGCTGGTGCGGCTCGAAGGCAATGTACACGTAGAAGAAGGTGAAGGCGACGATGAGGACGAAGTCCGAGATGATGTAGAAGAAACTCGTCGGGTGTAGTGAGGAGTTCACGAAGTTGGTGAACGAGGCCCACGGCACGATGTTGGACATCAAGATCGGAATGTAGAGCACCGACGACGCGAAGATGATCGGGATAACCCCGGACTGGTTGACCTTGAGAGGGATGTACGTCGAGTTGCCGCCCATCTCCTTGCGCCCGACGACCCGTCGCGCGAACGTGACCGGGATGCGGCGCTGGCCGTTGTCCATGAAGACGATCAGCACGAGCAGACCGATCGACACGGCGAAGATGATGAAGAACTTGTAGGGGCCACCCTGGGTCCAGACCGCGCGTCCACCCGAAGGCAGTCCGGCGACGACGTTGGCGAAGATCAAGAGGCTCATGCCCTGGCCAATACCGCGCTGGGTGATCAGTTCCGCGAGCCACATGACGAAGGCCGTACCGGCGGTCATGATGGCGACCATGAAGAGACCGAGCGACAGGCTGAACTTGGGGATTAGGTCGATGTTGAAGCCGAGCAGCGCCTGGTCGTGGCCGTGGAAGGCGTAGATGAGACCGGTCGACTGCAGGAGCGCGAGACCGATCGTCAGGTAGCGCGTCGTCTGGGTGATCTTCTTCTGCCCCACCGCGCCCTGGTCGCGCCACTCGGTCAGTTTGGGGATGACCGTCGTGAGGAGCTGGATGACAATGGAGCTCGTGATATAGGGCATGACACCGAGGCCGAAGACGGCCAGTCGGGTCAGTGCGCCACCCGAGAACAGGTTCAAGAAGCCGAGCACGCCACTCGCGCCGGCCTTGCCCTGAAGGATCAGTACCTGGCTCCAGCTGACCCCGGGAATCGGAATGTTGGCACCGGCCTGGTAGAGGCAGATGACGCCAATCGTGAACAGGACCTTGTTACGGAGGTCCGGTACGCGAAAGATATTCCCGAGGCGGCGAAGCACTGTCGGACCTTAGCGGTTCTGGTGTTGGTTGCCCGACGCCGGAGGACGAACGGCGAAGGGCAGAGCCACCTGCGTCGTCGTGCCACCCGCGGCCTCGATGGCGGCTTTCGCCGACGCCGAGAATCGGTGCGCCGATACGTTCAACGCCGTGGTGAGTTCACCACGACCGAGGACCTTGACGAAGTCCTTCTTTCGCGCGAGACCACGCTCGACGAGCACGTCGAGCGTGATGTCACTGACACCAAGGACGCTGAGCGCGTCGAGGTTGACGGGCGTGTACTCCACGCGGAAGGGGTTCGTGAATCCCTTCAACTTGGGAATGCGCTGGAGGAGCGGCAACTGGCCACCCTCGAAGCCGGCCGGAATCTGACGACGGGCCTTCTGGCCCTTCGTGCCTCGTCCGGCGGTCTTGCCACCGCGACCACCAATACCACGACCGACGATCTTCTTACGCTTGATCGAGCCTTCGGGTGATTTGAGATCGTGCAACTTCATTAGTTGACCTCTTCCACTTTGATCAGGTGCGGGACCCGAGCGATCATCCCGTGAATCTCAGGACGGTCGGGCAGCACGTTGGACTGGCCAATGCCACGAAGTCCGAGCGCGCGCAGTGTCCCGCGGTGCTTGGGCTTGGTCGCGATGCCAGAGCGAATTTGCGTAACTTTCAGTTGACCCATGATCAGCCCTCCGTGACCTTGAACAG
>Ga0182016_10007944_pt1 | contig 10804 bp, 7 predicted proteins | sample 712S2MmetaG_FD_120491 | JGI IMG/M metagenome (GOLD analysis project Ga0182016, IMG submission 120491) | Permafrost microbial communities from Stordalen Mire, Sweden - 712S2M metaG | ecosystem: Environmental > Terrestrial > Soil > Wetlands > Permafrost | place: Sweden: Stordalen | collected...
AAATGCGCGGAGCCTTATACGCGCGAGGAGATTCTGGAAGGCCAGTTCGCGGAGGGGCTGCATGAGCTTGTGATTCCCCGCCCGATTCTGGACTGGTTGCACGAGGAATTCGTGGCCAGCGACGTGAGCGAGCATGCCGCCCGCGAGCAAACTGTGAGGCGCGATCAGCCCGAACTGATTCGACTCCAAAATCGCCTGGATGTGCTCTACGACAACCGGCTCGACGGGCGCATTGACGCCGGAACTTACGATAAGAAAGCCGGAGAGAGGCGCCAACAACAGGATCGGATGCGCCGTAGGCTCGCCGAGGCTCAATCTATCGCGCTACTGCCGGTAAGCCAAGCGGTCGACCTATTAGCACTCACGGCCAAAGCCGCTGACCTTTTCCTCAAGCAATCCGTGGCGGAGCAGCGAAAACTCCTCCGGCTCGTTCTAGAGGCTGCGACCTGGAAGGGCGGAGAGTTGCGGATGCCGTTCCGGGAGCCATTTTCGCAAATTACAACTTTCGAACCGTGCAACTCACACAAACAAAATGGACTTAGCTGCCAGCGGCAGCGATTTTGAGATCTGGCGGAGGAAGAGGGATTCGAACCCCCGAACGAGTTACCCCGTTAACGGTTTTCAAGACCGCCGCCTTCAGCCGCTCGGCCATTCCTCCGTCTTCTATCTTACCTGATTGAATCGGAGCTGTTGGGCGAGTCGTGCCACTGCGGCCCCTAACACCGGCCCGCCCAACCCGGAAGCGCTAATTCGCAGTTCTGCAAAGTGCGCGCCGCCCTGTCCTCGATCTCATCGCCGGCGAGCGAGCAGGGTCGGCGCGAAGCTCTTCTACGGCTGCATCTTCCTCGGCTGTGGGTGATGGAGTTCGAGGATTCCCGATTCCCCTTCGTGCCCGAAGAGTTCCGGATGCAGGTAGTGCCCCTGGTCCCCCGCCGATTTCTCCACTTCCAGCGGAATGCGGTGAGCGTTGGCCCACGCATCCTGCCGGATCCCGGTGACCTGCCACGACACTTCCACGCCCGGCTTGTCCGTCTTGATCGTGAATTGGCCGTTGGCGATCTTCGATGCCACCCAGGCTTGGGCCGGTTGGCCGATTGCCGTGAGCTGATAGCGGAAATCCCGGTTGAGCGTCTCAAACCAAGCGGGCAGCGTCACCATCGCCCTTCCGGAAGCGTCGGTCACCACATTGCCGTTGTAGATGTTCATCATATCCGGCGATTCCACGAACGAGTGGTACAGATACTTGTGTTCAGGATCGGCCGGGTGGTCGATGACAAACGACCCGCCGGACTTCAACAGATTGCCGGCCACCAACACGTTGCCGCCGAAAGCGCCCGCAAGCCCGTAGGTCATGCCGTCGCTGGGGCCTGGCCCGGGAACCGCGTAGATGCCATCGCCCGCCTCGCCATTGCAGCACGATGGTCCGCCTATGGCATAGACGCCTGGGCCGGCATGAACTTCGATCCCCGAACCCGGAACGCTTCCTCCGCCCTCGAACTGGCCGCCGGCTTGACCTAAGGCACCCGCGCCGGAGAGCTCTCCGCCAAGGCCAAGAACCCCTATGCCACCTTCGCCGGTGGTGGCGCCGCCGCCGATCCCAAACACCCCGTTGCCCGAGAGACAAGGCGTACTCGAGCATACAGGACCGCCGCCTATTGCGTAGATTCCAAGCCCCCCATTGGTGTTTTCGATGATTTGAAATCCGATGGGACCCGTATTGTCCGACGCCACAAAGGGCAGCGCGAAGTTCCACACGTCGAAGGTCCCGGTGAGCGTGCCCACAGTCACTTTCAACTGAAAGGTCCCCGTCCCCAGGGTCGGAAAACCGGTGGCCACAATCTGAGTTGGCGAGTGTGTCACCAGCGCGAGCGGCGCGCCGTCCAGGGTCACCGTGGGAGCCGCTGTTGCCGTCTCCAGGTGTGTGCCATTAATGGTGACCTGGTTCAGACCCGAGTTAATAGACGCGCTCAGAATTGTGGGCGGTTGCGCCGCCACGCCTAACGTGCAGGTGCTGAGCGAAAGCAGAACTGTTGCGAGTATCGATCGTTTCGTCATTTTGTTTTCTCCTCTAAGTGTTTTCTCCCCAATTCTTTTACGGTTGCTTCTTCAACGGCCGCGGATGATGCAATTCGTGAATATCCGGCTCTCCCGAGTGCCCGTACAATTCCGGATGCAGATAGTGCCCCTGATCCCCCGCGGCCTTCTCCACTTCCAGCGGGGTACGATGCGCATTGGCCCAGGCATCCTGCCGGATCCCGGTCACCTGCCAGGACACCTTGACGTTGGGCTTCTCGGTACGAATGACAAAGCTGCCATTGGCGATTTCCGAGGCCACCCACGCTTGCGAAGGTTGTCCAATCACCGTCAACTGATACCGGAAGTCGCGGTTCAGAGCCTCGAACCACTCCGGCATCTTCACTGCCGCGGCTCCCGAACTATCCGTTACGACGTTGCCGTCGTAGATATTCTTCATGTCGGGCGACTCGACAAACGAGTGATACAGATACTTATGTTCGGGATCGGCCGGATGGTCGATTACGAACGAACCACCAGCCTTGGCCAGGTTTCCGTTGACATACACAGGCCCCAAGAAGGCGCCGCTGAGTCCGTAGGTGAGGTTGTCCGTCGGCCCGATTCCTGCAACTGCAAAAATCCCATTTCCGCCAAACTGGCCGCCCGTTGTCGCATTACCCCCACCCGCATATATGCCAACGCCGGGAAGAGCGCTGGTGGCGTTGGCATCCCCGCCATGGGCCGCCATTCCCTCGCCGCCGACTTGGCCCGGGTCCGTAGCCTGGCCGCCCACTCCTGCCAAGCCAATGCCGGCTAGGCCTAAACTGTCGGGCGGACCACCTACGCCGAGAATTGCCGGATATCCGCCTAGCAACTGGTTGATGTGAACACAGGCCCCTCCCAGGACGCCTGCCCCGCAAAAGGCAGCGTCAGTGTGCCTGGCGGCCCTTGCGGACCCTGTGGCCCAGCCGGTCCAGGCGGACCTTGCGCGCCGTACGCCACCGCGAACCTGGCCACCAGGGTTCCTACCAACACCCTCAACTGATACGACCCCGGAGCCAGCGACGCCGGCAGGGTCGCCACAATCTGCGTCGCCGTCGCTCTCACCACCGTCAGTTCCGCATTTCCCAGCCCTACCGCGGCCGTCCCTGTTGCCGGCGCCAGGTTTAGGCCGGTGATCGTAATCTGGTTGGCCGCCGCGTTGATGGTCGCCGTCGTGATCGCCGGAAATTGCTGCGCGCCCGGCATCGTCCCCGCGCAAACGCAGAGAAGCCCCGCTGCGAGCATGGTTGTCTTCATCATCCGTTTCTCCATGACTTACCTCCCGTTGTTCTCAGGTTGCTTCTTCGCGGGCCGCGGATGATGTAACTCGTGAATATCCGGCTCTCGCCCGCGCCCAAACAACTCCGGATGTAGATAGTGCCCCTGGTCCGCTTCCGCCTTCTCCACTTCGAGCGGAATACGGTGCGCGTTCGCCCAGGCATCCTGCCGGATTCCCGTGACCTGCCAGGACACCTCCACGCCCGGCCTGTCAGTCTTAATCACGAACTGACCATTGGCAATCTTCGCAGCCACCCACGCTTGCGCAGGCTGCCCGATTGCGGTCAACTGATACCGGAAGTCCCGGTTCAATGCCTCGAACCAATCCGGCATCTTCACCACCGCCGCTCCTGAGCTATCCGTTACGACGTTGCCGTCGTAAATATTCTTCATGTCGGGCGATTCGACAAACGAGTGATACAGGTATTTATGCTCGGGATCGATGGGATGATCAATGACAAAGGAGCCCCCGGCTTTGGACAGATTGCCGTTGACATTCACGGATCCGGCGAAATAACCGGCGAGCCCATAAGTAAGGTTGTCGGACGGCCCCGTCCCCGGCCATGATTCGATCCCACTGCCGGCAAGACCTGGCGCCACCGCGTCACCGCCCTGTCCATAGATACCCGCGCCACCGTAGACCGCGGCGGAGTCGCTCCCGCCTCCACGGAAATAGCCCCCATCGCCGCCATACGCACTGCTGGCGCCGGCATCCCCGCCTTCCCCAGCCACCCCGAAGCCACCGCACTGGCCAGCTGCCCCGGCGGCGCCACCCAGGCCGGACAAACCAAAGCCACCGCTTCCCAGACTGCCGCCGCTGGGTCCGCCAATGCCGGCTATCCCCCCGCTCGCGGCGAGCAACTGCTGGATTTGTATGGCGTCGCTGACCGACGATACATTGTTATAGTAAGGCAGCGTCAACGTGCCTGGCGGCCCTTGGGGACCTTGCGGCCCAGCCGGCCCTGCAGGACCCTGCGCTCCGTATGCCACCGCGAACCGGGCCACCAGGGTTCCCACCAACACCTTCAACTGATACGACCCCGGAGACAGCGATGCCGGCAGGGTCGCGATAATCTGCGTCGCGGACCCGCTTACCACCGTCAGTTCCGCATTTCCCAGCCCTACCGCGGCCGTTCCCGTGGCCGGCGCCAGGTTCAGGCCGGTGATCGTAATCTGGTTAGCCGCTGAGTTGGTGGTGGCCGACGTGATTACCGGGTTTTGCTGCGCGCCAGTCAGCATCGCAGCACAAGTGCAGAGTAGCATTGGTCTAAGTATCGAAAGCTTGGTCATTGGTCTCCTCCATTGTTCTGTCTATCTGGACTTGTTAAGTCACTGCGCCGGCCGGGCGAAGTACCCGTTGTTGTTGCCGTTGCTGTCGATATACCAACCGACAAACCAGTTGCTGTTGTTCATTCCCGCGGTAACTAATCCGTTCACTGCCGCTGCCGGCGAAGCGATTTTGGTGAACGTGGCGCTGGAGATGTTATAGAAAAATCCGTGATCGTAGCCGTTGGCAGGCGCAGCCCACCCGATAGCTTCCCCGGAGTCGTTAACCCCGGTGAGCTCGGTGATTCTGGCTCCAGGGTAACTCACCGCGTAGCCACAGTTGCTATAGCCCGCCACATAGGCGCCGCCTTGAGTGGGACTGCTGGTGTACCAGCCAACTACCTGTCCGTCATTGTTAATGGCGGCGGCGCCGCTGGTCGCGGCGGTGGCCGGACAGGTGAAAACGCCGGGATTCCCCAACGCCCACGCCCAACTGTAGGATTGAGAGCCTACGAAGCAATTGCCCACGGTGAAGCCCGTGTTGTTGATGCCGTTCAGCCTGTTGTTCAATCCCCCATCGGCGCAGGGTACATCAAGCTGGCTAAAGTCGCCAGCCGAGTCTGTAAAGCTCAAGGTGTAAGGCAGGCCCGCAACTGGGAAGTAGAAACCCCCGACGACACCGGAATCGTTGATAGACGTGGCCCACGTGGCGCCGGGCGCCCCTCCGGGATAGTCTATGGGATAGACCCAGGCGCGCTTTTTCAGGTTGTAAGTGAAACCGTGCCAGCCGAGGGTTGCGCTGTCCTGGTAATAGCCCGCGATCATGTATTCATTGTTGATGCCCATGGGGATGGTGGAGTATGGCGCCGACCCGGGCACGGCGATCGTAACGAACTGGTAACGCGTCGCGGCGCTGGCGGCAACGGCGGTGAGAACTACAAGAGCGGTAGCAATTAGTTTCTTCATGACAGCTCCCTTTCTGTACCTTCTATCTCTCTTTCTTTGCGGGCCTCGGGTGATGTAACTCGTGAATATCCGGCTCACCCGCGTGCCCGAACAATTCCGGATGCAGATAGTGCCCTTGATCCGGCTGTGCCTTCTCCACTTCCAGCGGAATGCGATGCGCGTTCGCCCAGGCATCCTGCCGGATCCCGGTCACCTGCCAGGACACTTCCACGCCCGGCTTGTCCGTCTTGATCGAGAACTGGCCATTGGCCATCTTTGAGGCCACCATCGCCTGGGCGAACTGCCCGATTACGGTCAACTGAGACCGGAAGTCTCTATTGAGAGCCTCGAACCACTCCGGCATCTTCACCACAGCGGTTCCCGAGCCGTCCGTCACAACGGTGCCGTCGTAAACGTTCTTCATGTCCGGCGATTCGACAAACGAGTGATACAGGTATTTGTGGTCCGGATCGGTCGGATGGTCGATCACAAAGGACCCGCCAGCCTTGTTCAGGTTTCCGTCGACAGTGACCGCCCCGACGAAATATCCGGAGAGTCCATAAGTCAGGCCATCAGTCGGCCCTGCCCCCTCCGTTGCCTCGATTCCGTTGCCGGTGTAGCTCAACGAAGCGCCGCCGACCACATAAGCCCCGGGGCCCGCGTACACGTCCGCCGAGGTGTTGCCGCCGCCAAGGAAGTAACCGCCTTCGCCACCGACGCTTCCCACCGCAACGGCAGCGCCCCCCCTTCCATTCACTCCGGCCCCGCCAACAACGGCCGCGGCGGCGGCCGCGCCGCCTTGGCCCACCGGGCCCGAACCGCCGGGAATCTGTTCGCTAGTGGTCGGGCCGCCAAGTCCGTAGATCGCTGCGCTGCCATCGCCGAACTGATCGACTTCGAAAGCATTACCGCTCGAAGTCACCTGCCCCAGATACGGCAGCGTCAGCGTACCCGCTCCTGCCTGCGTGTACGCCACATCGAACCTCGCGCTCAGCGTTCCAACCGTCACCCTCAACGCATAGGTCCCGGGCGAAAGCGACGGCGGCAGTGTCGCCACGATCATCGACGCCGTCGCGCTCACGACAGTCAATCCCGCATTCCCAAGCCCCACCGCGGGCATCCCTGTCGCGGGCAACAGGTTTACTCCGGTGATCGTGATCTGATTCGCGGCCGGATTGATCGCCGCCGACTCAATCACGGGCAACTGGGTAGCGCCTGGCAGCAGCCAGGAGAATGCGCACAACAACACTGGTATCGTGGTCTTGGTCATTGGTTTCGTCCTTGTGCTATTGCTTGCCTCACTGCCGGCCGCGGGTGATGTAACGCGTGAATATCCGGCTCGCCGGCGTGCCCGAATAACTCCGGATGCAGATAGTGGCCTTGCTCAGGCGCTTCTTTCTCCACTTCCAGAGGAATGCGATGCGCGTTGGCCCACGCATCCTGGCGGACGCCAGTCACCTGCCAGGACACCTTCACGCCGGGCCGGTCGGTGCGAACGATGAACTGGCCGCCCGAGATCTCCGACGCCACTATGGCCTGCGCAAACTGGCCGATCACGGTCAACTGATACCGGAAGTCCCGGTTCAGAGCTTCGAACCACTCCGGCATCTTCACCACGGCGGATCCCGATCCGTCGGTGACCACGTTGCCGTTGTAGATATTCATCATGTCCGGCGATTCCACGAAGGAGTGCAACAGATACTTGTGCTCGGGATCGGTCGGATGGTCGATCAGGAAAGATCCACCGGATTTGGCCAGGTTTCCAGCAACCAGCACATTTCCATTGAAGTATCCGGCGAGGCCGTAATTGGTCCCTGACGGTCCGGGCCCCGGGTAGGCGTCGATTCCGTCGCCGGCTTCCGCGCCGGTGCCGAACCCGGATTCCCCGCCCACGGCAACCACGCCGATGCCACCCTGAGTTGGACCAGCGCTGCTGCCGCCGGCGTAGAAGTCGCCACCATCGCCACCCAAGCCTAGACCGCTCAGCCCGGGACCGTTGGACACACCGTTGGGGGCCGTGTCGCCGCCGAGCGCCCAAACGCCCGCGCCGCCACCAACATCCGCGGCCACGTTAGTACCACCGTAGAATAGGCCTCCATATCCGCCGACACTCTCCGCGGCGACTGGATTACCGCCTTGGCCGTATACTCCCGAGCCTCCCGTCCCGGTGTTGCTCGCGGTCGCGCCTCCTTGGCCGGATAGGCCCGAGCCTCCGGACGGAAGGCTGCCATCGGTATATCCGCCGAGCCCGTAGAACGCCGTGCCTCCTAGACCGACCTGCTCGACATCAAACGCATTGCCGCCCGAGGTGAGTTGCCCAAAAAAAGGCAAGGTCAGCGCGGGCCCTTGCGGCCCTTGTGGCCCCTGCGGCCCCGTAGGTCCGGCCGGACCTTGAGCTCCGTCCACGGCCACGAAGAAGCCGTTCTGCGAGGCGACCGTGACCCTCAACAAGTACGCACCGGGGGCCAGATTCGCGGGCACCGAAGCAGCAATTTTGGTCGCAGTAGAGGTTACTACGGTAAGTTGAATGACTCCCAGCGTCACTGTGGGCGATGGGGTGAGATTCTGGCCCTGGATAATCAGTTGGTTCGTCGTTGAGTTGATGCTTGCCGTTGCAATCGACGGCGGGTTGCCCGCGCTCAGGTGCCCGCACACGCACAGCAGAATCGCCGCGAGTATCGTAGTCTTCATCTTCGTCATGGTTCCCTCCTGTTGTCCTGATATTGCTTCCTCAAAGGCCGCGGGTGATACAACTCGTGGATGTCAGGCTCACCAGCGTGCCCGAACAATTCCGGATGCAGGTAGTGACCCTGATCCGGCTGTGCCTTCTCCACTTCCAGCGGAATGCGATGCGCGTTCGCCCAGGCATCCTGCCGGATCCCAGTGACCTGCCACGACACCTTAACGCCCGGCTTGTCGGTGCGAATCACGAAGCTGCCGTTCGCGATCTCCGAGGCGACCCACGCTTGCGAAGGCTGCCCGATCGCTGTCAACTGATACCGGAAGTCCCGGTTCAACGACTCAAACCAGTCCGGCATCTTCACTACCGCCGTTCCTGATCCATTCGTCACCACGTTGCCGTTGTAGATGTTCATCATGTCCGGCGACTCGACGAACGAGTGATACAGATATTTGTGCTCCGGATCCGTCGGATGGTCGATCACAAAGGAACCGCCTGGCTTGTTTAGCGCTCCGGCAACAGTCACCGCGCCGTTAAGGTACGCGGCAATTCCGTAACTGAGGTTATCGGTCGGTCCACCTCCACCCATTGCCTCGATCCCATTGCCCGCATAACCACCCGGGAGGGCGGACCCCCCTAGCGCGAAAATACCTTGGCCACCCGGCGTCAGAGTCTCGCTGTCGCCGCCGTTAAAGTCGCCGCCGTCGCCGGAAATACTGTTGTCGGTGGCGGTACTGCCGCCCTGAGCATATACCCCGGGGGCACCAAAGCCCTGCGTCGCCATGTTTCCGCCGCCGTAGAATGCGCCGCCATCGCCTCCGTAGCTGCCGGCCACGATTCCAACCCCGCCATGAGCAACCACTCCGGCGCCGCCGTAGTCGTTTGAAGCCACGGAAGCACCGCCTTGCGCAGCCACACCAGTACCGTTTTGATCGCTCTGGCCGTAGATCGCCGTGCCGCCACCCGCAACCTGATCGACTTCAAACGCAGTGCCACCCGTGGTGGACTGCCCCAGATAAGGCAATGCCAATGTGCCCGCGGGCCCCTGGGGCCCTTGCGGCCCTTGTGCCCCCGCCGGTCCTGCCGGCCCTGCCGGTCCCGCTGGCCCCACTGGACCTTGCCGTCCCGACGGACCTTGCGCTCCGTAGGTCACATCGCACCAGCCGGTGACCGTTCCGATCGTCACCCCCAGCAGATAGGTTCCCGGTGTAAGTGTCGCCGGCACCGTCGCGACGATTGTTGTCGTTGTCGCGCTGACCAGCGTCAGGAGCGATTTCCCCAGCCTTACCACGGGCATCCCCATGGCCGGCGCGAGACTCGCGCCGGTAATCGTAATCTCGCTGTTCGCCGAGTCGATCGTCGCGGTGAGAATCAGCGGCGCTTGCGGCGCGGCTGGCAGCGCAGCGCAAAGGCACAATACCGCTGCCGCCCACATCGTTTTAGTCAGCATCTCCGTCGTGCCCTCCTTCATACCCTCTTAGGCGCAAAACCGCGGCGGTTTTCCCAAGAACAGATGAATTCTTTATTTGGTTGGTAGCCTGGAGAGGATCTATGGGATCGGAGGCTCACGGCGCCAGCGCAGTTACTGTCCTACTGCGCGAGTGGTTCCTTCTTCGCGGGCCGCGGATGATGCAGTTCGTGAATGTCCGGCTCTCCGGCGTGCCCGAACAATTCCGGATGCAGATAGTGCCCCTGATCCTTCTCCGCCTTCTCCACTTCCAGCGGGATGCGGTGAGCGTTCGCCCAGGCATCCTGCCGGATGCCCGTTACCTGCCAGGAAACTTCCACGCCCGGCTTGTCCGTCCTGATGGCGAATTGGCCATTGGCTAACTTGGATGCCACGATCGCCTGCGCGAACTGCCCGATCACGGTAAGTTGATAACGGAAGTCCCGATTGAGGGCCTCAAACCATTCCGGCATCTTTACCACCGCCGTTCCCGACCGGTCTGTCACTACGTTGCCATTGTAGATATTCATCATGTCCGGCGATTCCACAAACGAGTGATACAGATACTTATGCTCCGGGTCCGTCGGATGGTCGATCACGAACGATCCTCCGGGCTTGTTCAAGGTCCCCGTCACAGTTACCGTCCCGTCGAAATAACCGGCGATTCCGTAGCTGAGATTATCCGTCGGCCCCTCCCCGCTCGCCGCGAGGATCCCATCGCCGGCCTCGCCTCCCGTGGACGCGTTGCCGCCTATTGCCAGAACACCAAGCCCAGCGATGGAAGCATCGCCGCCTGTCGCGATAACACCCGCGCCGGCAAAAGCCGCCTGGGTCGCGACGGCCCCACCGCCAGCGAACTGGCCACCATATCCGCCCGTGCCGTTGGTGACAACGGGAGCGCCACCTTGCCCGTACACCCCACTGCCACCAAACCCAACACCGCCTCCAATCAGGGTCGCGCCCCCAACACCCCAAAGGCCCGCGCCGCCCGTGGACGCGCTTCCATCGGTGTATCCGCCAATGCCGTAAATCGCCGTGCCTCCCACGCCGAGATTCTGAACCTCAAACGCATCGCCACCCGTGGTCGCGCTGCCGGAATAGGGGAGAGCCAATGTGCCCGCGGGCCCTTGCGG
>Ga0182016_10007945_pt1 | contig 10801 bp, 7 predicted proteins | sample 712S2MmetaG_FD_120491 | JGI IMG/M metagenome (GOLD analysis project Ga0182016, IMG submission 120491) | Permafrost microbial communities from Stordalen Mire, Sweden - 712S2M metaG | ecosystem: Environmental > Terrestrial > Soil > Wetlands > Permafrost | place: Sweden: Stordalen | collected...
AACGTGATAACAAACATTAATATCGTGTTTAAATTTTTAGAAAATTTCATTTTCCAAGTTCACCCTACGAGATGGGTGAGTTTACCATGCGAAACGCGTATTTTTCTCAATTTATGCAGTGTTTTTCTGATAATTCGGGGAGGTGAAAAGCAAAACTCTCAACAGACATTTTCAAGGCAACTGGTCTATTTTCTGGGAAAAATCTCCAAAAAGTATTCAGCCGCCAAAGAGGGTCATGATTCGGCCCATATGTTTGAGATAATTAGGCACCACATCTACACAAAGAATCATGGTTTTTCCCTGCTTATCGTTGTAACGGGTTGCGATGGTAAGGCAAAAAAGTCCTGTCGCGGGAGAAATGTAGGGCTCGCTGGTAAAGGATTTGCGGTTAAACCCGCCATCCATCAGGACATAGTAAAAATCCCTGGTGGAATAGTCCGTTCCCTTGGGGGGCACCCGAAAAATACCTTTTCGAGGCTGGTGGTCCATCACACAGGCCATTTGGGAGGTTTGAAGGCCGTGATCGTCCAGCACATATAACGCCTTGGCGACGGAATGGTTCAAAAGGGCGGCGGATAGCTTCTCATCCACCTGATCCTCCGAAAGAGTGGAGATTTCACTTACCAAATTTTCAATCATCAGGGTATAGCGCTCGTGTTGAATCTTATTGATATTCAGTTTTTCCACCATTCGCTTTTTGAACTTTTTCGCCATGGGATCAACCAGATGGTTAACCAGCCCGGCGAAATCAAAATTGGGTTCTTGGGGCTTGGAAAAGTAATAACCTTGTATCAAATCAGTACCCAATTCCATAACTTCCATGGCCTCTTCTTCCGTTTCAACACCCTCCGCTAAAACAACTGCCCCGATTTTGTGAGACAATTGACCTATCGCTTTAAATATTTCCTGTCGGTAGTAATCATCTTGGAGGTTCATTACGAGGGAGCGGTCAATTTTGATGATGTCGGGGTGAATTACCGGAATACGGTCAAAATTGGAATGCCCCCTACCAACATCGTCCAGCGCGATCAGGAATCCGTTCTCACGGTGGATGTTGACAAATTTGGCGAGAGCCTCAACGTTCTTCATCTTGGACTCGAGTATCTCAATGACGATATTCGCGGGGTTCAAGTTAAGCTGACGGGTAAGCTGGATAAGCTGAAGTGAACCGATTTCCTTATCAATAATCGAAGTTTCGAAATTAAGGCTGAGAATCAATTCGTGCGGCTGCGGGCAAAAATTGCTAAAGCATTCCAATATTTTTTTGCGCATGAGACGGTCGAGTTCCATAATGAAGCCGGCTTCTTTTGCGACTTTCAACAATGTCAGGGGAGGAATTATTTCTCCGGATAGTGGATGAATGCCTCTGGAAAGCGCCTCATAACCCACGATCATTTTTTCGCGGATAGAAAAGAAAGGCTGGAAGTGTACCTTGACCAGCTCATTTTCCAGGAGGACTTTTAAATCGATTTCACTAATTTCGTCAGTGGAGAGTGTCATTTAGTTCCTTAAAAATATGCAAAACCCAAATACCACTTTTACCGATTATAACATCCTCCATTTTCGCGACCATGGTTTATTTGAAATTTCAAAAATAAAGCCTTGGAACAATTTGGACATCATAAGGGCCGGTTTGTTTTAATGGTTCGAGATTATGAAAAAATTTGAGACGGTGCATCAAGCCAATTAATCACCAAATGCAGACTAGCTAAAAAACTTCTTAAAAATTTTTACTCAATCAGGGGTTGAAGATCAGATACTTCGTAAGCTTGGGTCACCAACTGACTCCCCACTTTACAAACCCAGGTGTTTTTATCCAAATTCTTATTGGCGCGCAATTGAGAAATGGTGAAAGGACCATCCCAATTATGGTTCAGGAAAACCATGAAAGAAACGCCCTCCGGCGCCTCGGAAACGGGCGACAAAAAGAAGAAATCCTTATTTTCAGACACTGTTTCCTTCTTTTTACCATTGTCCTTTAACGGATTTGATTGTTCAGAAAAAGGAGAAGGAACTTTCAAAAGTTTTGTAAAAATATCATTTTTATCTTTCGGTTTAGAAATAGGAGCATTGGTTGTTTTCTCTTTTGACGATACTAATGACTCTTTTTCTTCGGCGGACTTGGGTGAACCGACCTCTTCTTTCGCGGACGCCGAATCATCCTTTTCATCCTTTGTCTTGAGCTGTTGAACTTCATTCTTGAGTTGTTTAATCTTTTCCTGGTCCGGCTCCGGTTTCGCCATTTCTTTTTCAAGCTCGAAGCGTTTGACATAAAGAGCGTAAGATTTTTGAATGAATTTAAAATACTTATCCAGTTCAGGTTCGGCGGGGTTAGGCTGAAGGACAATGAGATTCAAGGCGATGGTGTAGGCTGTTTCCGAGATTTCAGAGTCAACCTTAGGATTGAGGGCGGCCTGCTGGTTAAACCGCTTGATCGTATTGAGATAAATCTGGTGCGCCTGACGATTATCCTTGTCTTCCTGATAATATTTTCCCACAAGATAATGGCATTCAATGTCGAAACCATCAGCGTTTTCAATGGTTTTAAAGAGTTTTAGGGCTTCCGCGATATGACTTTCGGCGATTTGTTTGTTGGTCGAACGGTTCAGCAGGCAAAATTTAACAAACTGAGCTTTGATACCATAATCGTCCGGTTTGCTTTCCATGTCTTTTTTAAACTGATCGTATTCGGCAGGATTACTATCCGCTTTTTCCGCCGCAGCCGCCGTTACTTCTCCAGCCTTTATCTGCGGGGCCATCATCACTTTTTCTTCGTCAGCTTTGCCCGGGTAGGTTTCCTCATTCAATTGTCCCCGAGCTTCCGGTTCCAGCGCGTCTATTTCCAGTTTTAGCGGAGAGTGTTTCACATCAACGGGGTATGGTTTACGGATGATCTTAAAACATTTTTCGACTTCAGGATCGACGGGGTTCGACTGAATGTTTAAAAGTCTTGAAGCTGTCAAATAGGCCAATTCAGATTTATCGAGCTCGATATCAGCGGTCAAAACCGCGTACTGGTTAAACCGCTTGATCGCATTGTGATAAATCTGATAGGCCTTAGCGTCGTCCTTTTCTTCCTCGTAATACTTACCCACCTGAAAATGGCATTCCAGATCGAAGCCATGGGCATTTTCGATGGTTTTAAAGAGCGCCAGAACTTCGGCGATATGACTTTCAGTGATTTGCGGGTTGGCTGAGCGGTTTTTCAGGCAAAATTTGATGAACTGTACTTTGAGGCTATAGTCGTCCGGATTGTTTTCCATCTCTTGTTTAAGCTGGTCGTATTCATCAAGATTACTCGCGGATTTTTCAATCGCTTCCGCCGAAATTTCCTTTTCTTCCTCCGCCTTGAGCATGCGGACTTCTTCCTTCAATTGCTTGATCCGCGCTTTGTCCGGCGCGGGTTTCGCCATTTCATTTTCAAACTCGAAGCGTTTTACATGAAGAGCGTATGATTTGTGGATGATCTTAAAACATTTTTCCACTTCAGGATCGATGGGGTTTGACTGAAGGATCATCAGGTTCAACGAGATGGAATAGGCCAATTCCGAGTTTTCGGTTTTAAGGTTGGGATGTTTGGCGACATACTGGTTAAAACGCCTGATCGCGGTGAGATAAATCTGATACGCCTTACGGTAATCCTTGTCTTCCTGATAGTACTTGCCGACCAAATAATGGCATTGAATGTCGAACCCATGGTCATTCTCTATAGTTTCAAAGAGCGCCAGAGCTTCTGCGATATAATTTTCTATGCTTTTATTATTGGTGAAACGGTTCAGCAGGCAGAATTTAATGAACTGGGTTTTAAGTCCATAGTCGCCGTTATTGCGCTCCATGGTTTTTTTAAACCGCTTGTAAGTGGCTGAAACATCGGAGTCTTTCCCGAAAAGGTCTGAAAGTTTCATAAAATCCACTGGGTCTTTCTTTGAAAAATTAAAATTCGGGAGTAGCGAAGAAATTTATAAAGTGTAAAAAGACGGGATTCGCGGTTAAAACAATCTCCATCGCAGAAGTCTGACAACCCAATTTGGTTTCTTTTCGATTTCTTTCGAAACTTGCGATTCTTCAATACTCCTGCTCACCCCTTGGTTTTCTAAAGTTTTTTCGGCTTGGGGTTTTTCGACTGCCTTCTCCACCCTGGGTTTGTCAGAAACTTTGCTCGGTTTGGATTTTCCAAAACCCTTTTGGACAGCCAGCTCCACGTTCGGGTAGGATTTTAAAATGGTTTCGAATTCCAGAAGTTCGTAGGCTTCCGTCACTTCAGGGCTCATGCCCACCAGAAACAGATTTCCTTTTTGACTGCGAATCCGCCTGATTTCACCCACAAAAATTCCCCAGCCGGCGCTGCTGATATAGTTGACCTCTTTCAGGTCGATGATCAGGTTGAATTTATTGTCAGCTAAAACTCTTTGAAAAGTTTTCTCGAATTCCGGCGCGGTGTTCGTGTCAATGAAACCCTTAACCGAAAGCAGGGTTATGTCTTTATATTGGGGGTGGGTTGTGTCAGCAACCGTAATGTTCTGCATAGCGTTGATCCTTAAATAGACTAAATATGAACTTATTATTGCTTTGGTTGGCTTTGCTTTCAAGCCCCTCGTTGCCCTTCACAAGTCATCATTTCGATGGCTTTTAAAAAGGAATACACACTCTTCCGCTCCCTGCCGACAAATACAAGGGTGAATTGATTGGTTTTGAAGCCAGAAAATACAACAAAGGGGCTGTTTCTTATGCGCTAAATTTCGATCAAGATTCGATTAAAATTCGAGCAATAAAATCCATATAAACCAACAAAAATAATTGATGGGCCAAAACAGAGAAAAGATGAAAATTTTAAAATAGGGCATTTTTTTGAATAAAAAATATCTTCTAAAATGCTTTTTTCCAAGAACCTGATAAACCTTTCTGTCGGGCAGGCCTAATGTGTCAAATGAACCATTTGCCTCAAAATTGTAGTTTTTCTGTCGGGTTTTAAACTCTACAGTAGTAAAAATAGAAAAATTTTTATGGACACTTCTTTCTTTGTTGAAACCGTTTCGTTTCTTCTCCTACTCTTTTTAACAGCCTGAAAATTCCGTTTTCGGGCTGTTCCTTCTCTGCAAGTCTAAATAAATAAAAAACCCAAGTTCTTTCGAACTTGGGTTTGAATTTTGGTAGCCCCACGGGGAATCGAACCCCGATTTAATGGCTGAGAACCATCCGTCCTAACCGTTAGACGATGAGGCCACTTAAAGAAAACTTAAGCGGAGCAAAATTCTAGAAAAAGCTCTCCCCTTTTACAACCGCTAATTTCATATCAAAATCAGGGGTTGGAAACCAACGGATCAAAGATACTGGTGACTTTGTGAACGGTTCCAAAAGCTTCCAGATCTTTTTCCAGTTCTTCTGGACCGGCGACGATCAAAACCCAATCTTTTTGGGAAAGGATCGCGCTGGCCGCGCTGGCGGCCTGAACTTGAGTCACCGCTTTCACTTTGTCCCGGTAGGTTTGCAAATAATCATCCGGATAACCGTTAAACGTAAGACTCGTGTGATAGTCGGCCAAAGCAAAGGGAGACTCGAAGTTGTAAGCGAATTCTTCCACCATGGATTTTTGCGCCTGTTGGAGTTCGGATTCGGTCGGGCCTGTCTTGGCGAAATCGTTCAATACCTGGAACATCACAGTCAGGTACTCTTTCACCGAATCAGGCCGGGTGCCGCCGATGACCTCAAAAATACCCCGGATGTTAAAAGGCACCGTCACGCTATCCACAAAATAAGCCAATCCCCTGTCCGAACGGATCTGATGCATCAACCGCGAGGTAAAGCCGGACCCTCCCAAAATATAATTGGCAACGGAAAGCGGAATGTCCTGGGGGTCATGCCGTTTAAGTCCCAAAACCCCGAAGCGGATAAAAACCTGGCTGACTTGTTTTGGATAAAAATAAATCACCGGACCCAGTGACTTGGCCTCCGCGTAATCGGGAAGTTTCTCCTGCGCTGTCCAGTCTCCGAAAAGGCTTTCCAACTGAGCGAGAACTTTTTCCTCATCGACATTTCCCGTCACTTCCAAAACCGAGCCCGCGGGGCCCAGATGAGCCTGATAAAACTTCAAAACATCGCCTTGTTTAACGAGTGAAAGCGATTTGGGACTGGCGGAATGCCCGTAAGGACTTTGATCCAAAAGCGCCTTGGAAAAGAGAACGCGGGTTAAGGCGTCTGGCGTATCTTCCAAACGGCTCACCTCATCGATTGAATCGGCCTTATCGGTTTCAAAACGTTTGATATTAAATTGAGGGCGGCGAAGCATATCCGCGAAGAGGGGCAGAACTTCCGGCAAATCCCGGGACAAACATTTAAATCCCGCGGAAAAAGATTCCTTGTCCACCGAAGCCGACATATCCACCGCTTTGTTCTCCAAAGCCGCATCAAAGGCTTCCGGCGAAAGATCACCCGCCCCGCCGTTACGAAGACAGGACGTCATGAGCGAACCCAGTCCTTCCTGACCTTCCGGGTCCAAAATGGAGCCACCGGGAATCATGAGATTGATCGAAACCAACGGCATTTCATCGCTTTTGAGAAAAATAACCTTAATGCCGCAGGTCAGGGTTTTGACATCAAACGCGGGAACTTGAATATTCAGCGGGGCTGTTTCGGGAACAAACGGCGCCTTAGAAAACCCGATGGATGGCAAAAATACGGTTATCCATCCAACAACCGCCGAAAATAAAATGCCCTTTAATTTCAAATTTTGAATTTTAAATTTAGAATTAAAGGAACTGAAATTTAGAATTGAAAATTCATAATTCATAATTTTCCTCATTTTGCGGGCCTTTCTAAATAAGCGATCGTTCGGTTCTCGGAAGTAAGGTATTCAGCCGCCACTTTTTTAATATCATCCGGGGTTAGGGCCCGAACCATATCCATGTAGCGTGTCACATAACGCCAATCGCCATGCACCGCCTGGTTATAGGCCAGATCCTGGGCCAAATCCGAAGTGGATATTTTTCCCCACAAAAAGGCCGACTCGATATTGCGTCTGGCCCGGTCCAACTCCGCCTGGGTGACCCCGTTGTTTTGAATGTCCGCGATTTCAGCGTCAATCGCCGACACAATGGAATCCGCGCTGTGCCCTGGAGCGGGGTTAAAAGAAAGCACAAAAAGATTGGGGCTTCGGTCGCCGGGAAAACCCGTTTCGGTCGAAATCGAAGTGACTAATTTTTTCCCAAACAATAAATGCTGCATTAAGCGGGAAGTATTACCCGTGGTCAAAATATCGGACAAAACATCCAGCGCTAAACCATCCGCGTGGGGAAAGTTCGGCATGTGCCAGCCCATCATCACCATCGGGTCCGCGTCAAAATAAACGTGAACGGTCTTTTGCCCTTCCTGGGGCGGCTCTTTCGTCCAATTCTTTTTCAGGGGCGGCACCGTGGGATTAGGCACCTGACCCAGGGTTTTTTCCAGGATAGGAATAATATCTTTCGCCTGAACCCCGCCCACAATGGCTAAAACACCCTGATCTGGCCGGTAGGTTTGGTGGTAAAAGGCTTCCGCGTCCGGACGCATGAGTTTCATAATGTCCGACATCCAGCCAATCGCCGGATCTTTGTAGGGGCTGGCTGAAAAGGCTGTGGACTCCAACGCCTCGGACAATTTTCCCTCGGGATTGGACTCGGTCCGCCAGCGGCGTTCCTGGGCCACGACGTTTCGTTCCGAGTAAAATTCCCGAAAAACCGGATGGGACAAACGGTCCTGCTCGATGGTCGCGTACAAATTAAATTTATTGGCCGGTAAGGTAATGGTGTAATTCGTGGCGTCCTGGCTGGTCCAGGCGTTCAGGCTTTGACCGCCGTTTTGGGTATAAATAGCCGAAAGCTCGTCCTTCACTACCACTTGATGATGTTCTTGTTCCAGCTTTTCCATTTGATCCGCCAGAGCTTTTAACCGTTCGGTTGAAGGCTGGAGCTTTTCGTTTTCATCATTGGTTTCCTGGGCGACTTTATCCATCTCATCCAGAATCGGTTTTTCTTTGGCGTAAGAAAGAGTACCGATGGTTTCGGTTCCCTTAAACATCATGTGTTCCAGCATGTGAGGCAGTCCGGTTTTGCCTTTGGGCGCGTCCTGCGCTCCCACGGGCTGCATGAGGGAGAAAGAAACGACTGGTACTCCCGGACGCTCCAAAATCAGAACGGTTAACCCATTTTGTAAAACTTTTTCAACGACAGGAAGATTAAAATTGGAATCCGCGTCGGTGGTTTCCTGGGCCGACAAAGGCGAAAAAGCGGCCAAGGCGGTAAAAATTAAAGCAAAAACACAAAACCGCTTGCAAAAAAGTCTCATGATTTCTCCAAAGGAACTAAAGATAGAGGAAGTGAATTTTATACTAAAAAGCGCGGTTAAAGCGAGAGGGTAAAGGAATCAAAAGAACATTGAAAGATGAATTCCCGGAACGATACCGCTTAAATCCACATTTGTCGGACTTGCCCCGCTGGGCGGGGTTTGTGAACTGGGTATGGGCTTAATGGACGGCCATTGTCCATTGGGTAAGGTATAAAGCGTGGCGTTGATATCGAGGTTGTTGGCGTTGTCGATGAGATCGCCGCTGAAATTATTGGCGCTGACCGCCTGCAGGGTAACGAGAGGCCCAAAAGAAATATTGCCCAGCACATGGAAATCGACCCCCAATTGAACCTGACCGCCAAACCCCCAGCTGGTGAAATTACCATTGATCGGAACATCGTTCACCACATTGGAATAATTGATGGAAATAGGCGCCAAGAGAGGCCCGGCCGCGATAAAAAATTTCACCGGACCCTCACCAATGAGCCATCTTAAGTTCAACCCCAATTCATAGGCCGTAATCTCGTAAGAATTGGTAGTGGTGGTGCCGCCCTGGCTGTATTGCTCGGAAAAAGTTCCCACCGGCATAACCGCAACAACAAAACCTAATTCGATATCCTGCGCCAGATTAACCACCGGTTCAAAACCCAGGTAAGCGGCCATATTGGGTTCGGAAGCGTTATAAGACGCTGACCCGTTTTGAGCCAGAGCGAAAGTCGTTCCGTTATTCGCTTCAGCCGTAAAATCGGTCAAATTGGGAAAGGCCACTCCCCCTTCCAAACGCAAAGCGTAATCCGTGGCGTTAGCGGGGCGGGTATGCAAATTAATTTCCTTGCCGCCGGCCGCGGCGGACAACTGTTGATCTACCCAGTCACGGTCATCCTGGGAAAGCTTTAAACGGTTTGACTTGACGTAAGAGGATAGCTGAGGAGTCGATTTAATTTGATTGGCCAAACCCAAGGCCAGGGTGGCATTCTTTAAATCACCCAGGAACTTGTACGTCAGACCGAGGTAATAGAAAAGATTATAATCCGTATGGTTTTTTTGAAGGGCTGTTTCAAAATCCTTTGCCGCCGCGGTGTATTGTTTGCTCTGAAAATCCAGTTTTCCCTTTTCAAAAAGCCCCTGATAGTCTCCGGCGGACGAGTTGCCGCCAGCCATCATATCCGGCGAGGAAGCTCCTCCCATTTTCGCCTGAATACGGTCGATAAATTGATTGATCTCAGGTGAAGGTCTGAGCTGTTGAACTTGCCGATAATCCTGTAAAGCATCCGCGTAATCCGCTTTGGCGTAATAACAATTGCCTCGCCCCTGATAAGCCGCCGCGTTTTGCGGATCCAGCTTGATCGCGGCGCCAAAATACGGGAGAGCCCTGCTGTAATCCTGGCTCGAATAAAGTTTTAATCCGGCTTGATAATAGACATCTGAAGTTTGGGCTTGGACGCCGACAGCTAGAAGCAAAAGAAAAGCCGTAACCGAAAACCGGCAAACGATTTTAACTATTTTCATGAAACTTCCTTTTAGCTGATACCGCAGAACGCTGTGTTGAATGCGCAACAGGCAGTTTAAACGAAATAAAACCTGTCGCAACCCATTATTTCGATGATCTCTTCTAGTAAAAACACCTGTCTTAGCGCCCTTGACCCCCGAATGATCGTCAGTCAAAATTATCAGGAATTTTTAAAAATTTCTTTCATTCTTAAACCATCAAGGAAAACTATGAAAGCTATCCGCGTCAGTCAATTTGGAGGACCAGAAGTTTTAAAATGGGAAGAAATCCCTGATTTAATACCGGCCGCCACCCAAGTGCTTGTCGCCATCAAAGCGGTGGGCGTTAATCCCGTCGAAAATTATGTGCGAACCGGCACTTACGCCTTAAAACCGAATCTTCCTTATACCCCCGGCGCGGATGGCGCCGGTATCGTTCAAGCGGTCGGTGTGTCAGTTACCCGGTTTAAAACGGGCGACTCGGTTTACGTGATTGGCTCACAAACCGGCACCTACGCCGAACAGGCTTTAGCTTTGGAAAACCAGGTTTTCCCTCTTCCGAAAAACATCACTTTCGCTCAAGGCGCCGCCCTGGGTGTTCCCTACAGTACCGCCCACCGCGCCCTTTTTACCCGCGCTCAAGCCCAAAAAGGCGAATCGGTTTTGATTCACGGCGCCAGCGGCGGCGTAGGCACCGCAGCGATTCAACTGGCGAAGCGCGCCGGATTGACTGTCATTGGCACAGGCGGAACGGACCAGGGCCAGCAATTGATCAAAGACTTGGGCGCGGATTTTGTTTTGGACCACCACGATCCCAACTTTTCTCAAAAACTTTTGGAAGTCACAGAAAATAAAGGCGTGAATATTATTATTGAAATGCTTGCCAATATAAATTTGGGAAACGACCTGACTTATCTGTCCAAATACGGCCGGGTGGTAGTGGTCGGCAGCCGGGGGTCCGTGGAAATCAATCCACGGGATTTGATGGGCCGAG
>Ga0182016_10007948_pt1 | contig 10797 bp, 11 predicted proteins | sample 712S2MmetaG_FD_120491 | JGI IMG/M metagenome (GOLD analysis project Ga0182016, IMG submission 120491) | Permafrost microbial communities from Stordalen Mire, Sweden - 712S2M metaG | ecosystem: Environmental > Terrestrial > Soil > Wetlands > Permafrost | place: Sweden: Stordalen | collected...
GGCGTCGCGCCGATATTGGTGATGTTGTGCCAGGTCCCCGCCGGAACGAGGACACACCAGCCGTTTGACACTTCCTTTTCAAAAGTCAGTTTATCCTTCGCGGGTCCCATCTGCACTCGACCGCTGCCAGCGTCGAGGCGCAGGAACTGATCAGTTTCCGGATGCGCTTCAAGGCCAATGTCGCCGCCAGCGGGAATCGACATCAGCGTCACTTGCAGATAGCGACCGCTCCAGGCGACCGAACGGTAATTTGTGTTTTCCTTTGTCGCGCGTTCAATGTCGAACGATTGCGGCTGGGGCCCAATGTCTTTGATCCTGTCAGAAGTCTTCTTGGCATTTACCATGCTTCTATCCTCGGTGAGAGGGTAGTTGAAACCACTCGGAAGTGTCTGTTCCATTTTGAACGCATTGATGGAGTGGTGACTCCGGGCTGCATCGACCGGTCAGCCTTCCTTGGAAGGTGGTTGCGATCTGGTCAGACCTTGGGGGCGCAGGCGTACCAACAGATCCGCACTTTTGCGAAGTACGCAGCCACGCAGCGCATCGCCCGCCTGGTGTAGGACGGGTCGCAGGGCAACCCGTTGGCTGCCTCCGCTGAGGGCATCAGGGTGGTGGTGTTCTTGACCCGTGAGGAGATTAGGCAAACTTCTCAGCTGTGGAAACCTCGACGGCGTGATGCTGCCCTGACACCCTATCGATCTCGAGTCCGCACAGGGAGCGTGATCGCTCCAGGCGCCTGGGTGCTATGTGTCGTTTAAGTGTTGTGAAATCGCCGTGTGTTTCGTAATCACGGCTAGACGCCCGGTTCAGGATTACTTACCACTTGGCCTGTTCGCGCCAAGCTATCCTTCCCGCCCTACAGCAGACCTCACGTAGAATTGGTGCGAAACTGCTCTCACATGCAAACCTCGTCGTGCCTACTGTCATCGCGGGGGCACCGGTCTGTGGCCTGAAGGAGAAGAAGTAATGCACTCTCAGACAACCGCTGTAAAGTTCACATTGGCTGCCCTTGCCATATCAGGCATGTTCTTGGCACCTCGGGCCTTCGCCGCCGACATAAAAGGTCAAGTGATCGGCGGAGGGGCCCCCATCGCGAAGTCAACTGTCACTCTGTGGGAGGCCGGCGCGGACGCTCCCAAGCAACTCGCTCAGACCAAAACCAACGATGACGGCCGGTTTGAAGTTCGCACAAAAGGCGCGCACAGCGATGCCATGCTGTATCTGGTGGCGAACGGTGGCGTACCCAAGGCCAGTAAGGCAGGTACTGACGATCCCGCCATCGCGCTGTTAGCGGTTGTGGGCAGCGATCCTCCTGCGAGTGTGACGATCAACGAGCTCACGACCGTCGCATCCGCGTTTACCAATGCGCGATTTATTAACGGCGATGCGATTTCGGGAAATCCGCTCGGCCTCAAGATCGCTGCAGGAAATGTTCCGAACCTGGTCGATCCCGTGACCGGCGGATGGGGCAAGGTGCTGCTTGACCCGCTCAACAGCTCAATGACTACGACTATGGCGAACCTGGACACGCTCGGCTCGCTCATTACGGCGTCGTTCACGGTGGCCAACGACGACTGGCGCACCCGCTTCTACAAGGCCGCAACCCCAACCGGTGGAACAACTCCCAAGAACACCCTGGAGGCGATGGCTGGCATTGCCCGCGAGCCGTGGGCCGACCCGAAGGACCTTTATGCGTTGTTCGACGAAGCCTATCCGCTGCCCGCGCCCGATGGGCGGCGCAGTTCGCCCTTCGTGCCGTATCTCGTCTACCCGCCAGCTGATTTCGCTCTTGCGCTGGCTTTCTCGGGCGGAGGCGATTATGCCAACGGTCGTTTTATGTTTGATGCGGCGGCCAATCTCTGGTGCGGCATGAACTGGATGCCCGGCTCGCAGTCCGGCGTCAACAAGAGCACCGGTGGCGGCGTGGGTAAGTTCAGTCCCAATGGAGTTGCCCTCTCACCGTAACCGTCCGGCCACACTTTCAATTACCCACAATTCTGGCGGGATGGGTCGGGAGTGGGCGGTTCGTGAAATAGGTTCAGCCTCAGGGTAAGCACTTATGCGACAGGGATAGCGGATGCTGAACTGCCGTCATGAACGAACATCTGGGACGGTTGAGGTGGGCGGAGCGAGATCTCGGCTGCACGACTTCCCGGAGCGATGTCTGGATTGATCAGGAGCTTGCGGACTGCCAATTCAGAGATGTGCGGCTCGGCAAGCGATTCCGCAAGCTTCTGCAGCAGTTCTCCGACGGCCTAGGTGGAAGCATCCCATGGGTTTGCCAGGATTGGGCGAACACCAAGGCTGCCTATCGTTTTTTCTCGAACGGCAAGGTTAGCGAAGAAGAGATCTTGGCCGGACATTTTCAGTCCACCCGCGAGCGTTTTGCCGCCAGCGACGGGCCGATTCTGATTCTTCATGACACGACAGAGTTCGTCTACCGGCGTGACGATGTGACCGCTGTCGGGGTTCTTCACGACTCAACAACGGGCCGGGACAATCTGGGCCGTGTGCGCCACCATACCGTCTGTGGCATCTCCATGCACTCTAGTCTAGCGGTCACCTTGGCAGGTCTGCCGCTGGGTCTGGTGGCCATCAAGTTCTGGACCAGAGACAAGTTTCATGGCTGCAATGCCTTGAAGAAGAAGATCAACCCGACCCGAGTACCCATCGAAAAGAAGGAGAGCGTCCGCTGGCTGGAAAACCTGAGGCAATCCACCGCCCTCTTGAATGATCCCGAGCGCTGTGTCCACGTCGGCGATCGCGAGAGCGACATCTACGAACTGTTCTGCACCGCCCAGCGGATGGGCACCCACTTTCTGGTGCGCACCTGCGTCGACCGCCTCGCCGGAGACGGTACCAGTACGATCGGCAAGGAGATGAAGCAGGTGCGCGTTCAAGGCCTGCACCGCATACAGGTCAGAGACCAGAAAGGCGAGTTGTCCGAGGCCGTGCTGGAGATTCGCTACTGTCGTCTCGTAGTTCTTCCGCCCATTGGCAAGCAGAAAAACTACCCGAAACTGATTCTCACCGCGATCCACGCTCAAGAACGAGGCAGGCCGCAGGGACGGGACAGAATCGAGTGGAAACTGCTCACCGACCTGCCGGTGTGTTCGCGCCAAGAGGCCGTGGAGAAACTGGTCTGGTATTCCATGCGATGGAAGATCGAGACGTTCCACAAGATCCTGAAGTCCGGCTGCAAGGCGGAGGAGGCGAAGCTGCGGACGGCGGAGCGGCTGGTAAATCTGTTGGCGGTCCTCTGCATCCTGAGTTGGCGAATCTTCTGGATGACCATGATCAACCGCGCGGCACCCGATGCTCCACCGGAACTGGCATTCACCAGGATAGAGCTTCGGCTGCTCGATGCACTGGTGAAAGACAAGCCTACCCGTAGGCGCAAAAAGACACTCTCCACTTATCTAACCAAGGTCGCACAACTCGGGGGCTATCTCGCTCGTGCTACCGATTCTCCACCCGGCAACTTGGTCATGTGGAGAGGCTTGTCCCGTCTCACTGATATCGAACTGGGGGCCACCATCGGTACTGACTTTATGGGTAATTGAAACGAATATGCTCAGTCCCTCAAGGAACATGATCGGAAAATAGCAGGCATAGAGATGGAGGCGGTTGGCGTAGCACTGGCCTGCTATGGGCGATGCGATTTTTTGGTAGTGAAGTCGATTTCAGATTGGGCGGACAAAGCGAAGGGAGATGACCTCCATTCGTATTGCACGCAAATTAGCGCCGATCTGGTCATTTCAATGATTGAGGACGAGACCATTTAGCCAAGCTAGTCCCACCGTGAATGATGACGATCCTTCGTCGAGTTTTAAGTACAAGGACTGATCCAACACTCAGTAATTATCACGCGAATGCGTTGCACGACTGCAACAGGGGGTGCTAGGGTTTCAGCAACAGACAAGCGAGTATGGTGAAATCAGACCAGCCCATTCGTATCCGGGATGTCGTTTATGTTGTCGGCGCGGGATTCTCCGCCGGCCTCGGCTACCCATTGACCAATAGTCTTCTCATTGATGTATGGAATCGTCTTCCGTGCGATTCCCGAGGACAGTTAGAAAAGATAATTCAGTTTCACCACCCGGATTTTAATCCCGATCACAGGACGAGCTTTCCCGATATCGAGCATCTCCTTACCGAAATCGAGGTGAACCTCCAGATGTTCGATTCCAGCCGGCCTGCAGAAGGGCGCTTCACTAAACAGCAGCTCAAGGAATCGCGCGGAATCCTGCTCTTCACGATTGCCACATGGTTTCACGACATCTACAAGACAGCACACCGTTCCGAGTGGCTCTCAGAAATTGTCGATCGTATGCGGCAAGAGAACGCCGCCGTCGTATCTTTCAACTGGGACCTGCTTCTGGATCATCTGCTGTTCAAGGGTAACCTTTGCGCTGAGAACTACGGGCTTTCTAAGAAGCTCGGGCATGGCCCCGTACTTCTTAAGCCGCATGGCTCCCTCAATTGGTATCAGGGGACGCAGTTAAAACACGTCCCAGAGGTCAAGCGAATTGAAATTTTTCACCGAAGCGACTCCTCCAAATCCGTTCATGCTTTCCTTCGGCCCCGCGAAGTCCGGTCGAAGTCGGGGAAGCGTTACACTCCGCTGATCATACCGCCGACCCATATCAAGGACTTCAAGCAACTCATATTCCGGCGCCTCTGGCAAAACTGCACCGATGTGCTCAGCACGCCGAAGAAACTAGTTTTTCTCGGCTACTCGCTGCCCGCGGCAGATATGCACGCACAATTTATCTTCCGCTGCGGATTCCATAACCAGATCAACGGCAGAATCAAGAACAACGAAGAACGCCATCCCGCGACCAAACAGGCAGAGGTGATCATCGTCAATCCTGACCAGGAGGCCGCGCGGCGAATCGAGGCTGTAGCTGGCCCGGAATTTCAGTGCTCTTGGATTCCCAAGCGCCTTCAGGAGTGGGTCGAAGCGGGCGACTAACCCGTTTTATCGACTACATCCACATCCCTGAGTCCCCCTTGCCGCAAGCGCACCCCGCCCTCTCGCTTCATGACGGCGACGGTAGCGGGCTGCCGCTATTTCTCATTCACATAAGCGACGTAGTAATCGGGGTGGACCCACCCCCCGCTATCGGGATTGTGAAACCAGACTCGGGTCTTTCCGTCCGACATTGCCAATGCTCCACCAGAACCGGGAATATGATTCGTTGCGCGTCGTGCGCAAGGGCGGACGGCACGAGGCGCTCGCCATCAATCCGCAAACGGCGCAGCGCATCCGCGCTTACTTTGAGAAAGCCGGCCATGCGGCCGATATCGAAGGGCCGATGTTCCGCCCACTTCGCCGCAACCGCAAGAATCAGGTAACACGGAGGGCGATGAACCCGGACGCCGTTGACCGCGTCGTGCGCAAGTTTGCGGCGAAGATAGGGCTGGACAGGGGGTATTCGGCGCATTCGATGCAGGCGACCTTCGTCACCACGGCGCTGGAAAACGGGGCGCAGCTCGAAGACGTGCAGAAGGCGGCGGGCCACCGCGACCCCAGCACCACCAAGCTCTATGACCGCAGGGGCTACAATCCAGAGAAGGCGGCAAGCTTCTTCGCGACGTATTGAAGCTGTCGTGTTTCCGTTGCTCGCGACGGTTACAGCCGCGTCCAATTATCGGCGGGAGCAGCTCACGGTAAGTAAGCTTGAATATGCGGATTCTGGCGGAATAGACTAAGTCGATAATCCCTAGAGAATTCGAGGCAAGGCAAAACGAAGCGTGATTCACCGTCGACGAAGGGCACTCGGCCTCTGCTAAAGAGGAGTTCCCACGTCCCCGCTCAAGCGCTGGGATATCTCATTCAACCTATCAGACTGCTCCAGATATTGCTGGACGCGCCGGTCGACAGCTTCGTGACGCTGGAGGTCTTTGAAGACGTAGGTCTTGAAACGAGCGACGGGCAAAGGACAGCCTCCCAGGTCAAAACTGGACTCGTCAAGAATCCCTTAGCCGACAGATCTCCAGAATTGTGGAAGACCCTCGCGAACTGGTGTGATGCGATTGAGCAAGCTGAACTCGATCCAGCTAAGACTATTTTTGAGATTTATGTCGCTAAGCCGCAAAAAGGAAGAATTGCAACATTATTCCATGATGCAAGATCGGCGAATGATGCCAAGGCCGCGATAGTAGAGGCGCAGAAGTTTTTTGCGAAGAAAACGCGCCGTTCTGGAGTGGCGGCCAAGGAGACGGAAGCGGAATCATACGCAAACCGTGCATTGCGTTTCGATGGGCCTGCCTTGGAAATGTTGATCCAGAATTTTCGGGTCACAACGGCAAAACGTAACCCTCTTGCTGATCTGCGCCCGGCTGTGGCCGCGAAGTGGATTCGTCCGGAGAGCGTCGATCTGGTAATTCAACATGCCCACGGTTGGATTAAGGAACGGCTAGACGGATTGCTCCTCGCGCAAATGCCCGCCACTATCGGTGCGAACGACTTTAACCGTGAGATTCTCGCCTTTCTGCCACGATGTGATTTTCGAACCATGGTCACCAGCATGGCGGGCTTGCCCTCCGCCGAGCAAATTGCGGCCGAAAAAGCAAAGATCTATGTTCAGCAGTTGGAAATCGTCGATCTGGACGATGACGCAATCCTGCAGTCCATCAACGAATATCTCCGGGCCTCGGTAACGCGTACGAAGCTTGCAGAACAGGGTATCGTACACGAAGACAGCTTTGTCGAATATCAGGAGGCTCTAATGGCCTTCTGGAGGAACAAGAAACGGCAAAACGCTCTTACGCACACCCAACATAAGCCAGAAGGTTTGGGTCAACTCCTATTCAGTGATTGTTGTTTACACAAAGAAAAGCTTCAGGGCCTGGAGATGCCCGCCTATTTCACCCCCGGAAGCTTTCATGCGCTGGCGGATGACCGAACGATCGGCTGGCACCCTGATTACCAAGTGAAATTGAGAGGTGCCTGTGCGTAGCGCAGCGACAAGTCTGAACCGAGAATTGCGGGCTGTCCAAAACCCCGCGCTTGCAGCAATGCTCCTTTGGCGATGCGCCTCGGGATATTCTGCGGGAAGCAATCGGAGCGCGCCGATCCCTTTGCCTTTGCTATTTCTCGTGCTCCCAATTCTTCTTCACCAGGAAACGGCCGAGCTGGTCACCTCTACGCAGAAGGCTTCGGGACTGCGAAAGTTCGTGGAGAAATTTCAGCTCGCGGCTCAAAGCAAAACCGATCTTCTTCTCGCCATCGGTCCGCGTGCTCAAGCGATGCGTGACCTCACGGGGGAGGCCTTGGGAATAGCCGTCCTATGTGGGGTACTGGCTTTTGAAGACGACGCGGCCAGAGCTTTCTCATTGTCGGATACGCCGCCTGTCGCGGGCATTCCCCAATCAGTTCGACCACTTCTCGGCGGCGCGGAAAAGCTCGGCGCATGGTTTGCCGGGGCCTCACTGTACGAGGTAACCCTTCTGCTCCAGGTGTCACTCTAATGCATTTTGAAATCTTGCGTGTCATTCTCTGGCCGAAGGATGCCTCCAAAGACATACGGATCGTTCAATTTAAGCCAGGCCAATTGAATGTGATCAGCGGCGTTTCCAGAACCGGAAAATCCGCGGTCATTCCGATAATCGACTATTGCCTCGGCGCAGACAAATGCACCATACCTACCGGGATCATTCGGGAGAAGACCGCTTGGTTCGGCGTCGTTGTGGGCACCGCTGAGGGTGAAAAACTTTTTGCCCGCCGGGAGCCAGGGGCACTCCAGGCGACTGATGACATGCATATCTCGGAGGCGGCGGATAGCGTCGAAATTCCTGTTTCGATACAGAGGAACGCGGCGAGAGATCTTGTGAAGCAACGGCTTGATCACCTTGCCGGACTCACGAAGCTCAGTTTTTCCGAGGAGGGCCCGGAGGGTGGCTACGGCCGGCCCAGCTTCCGCGACCTAGCGGCATTCACATTTCAGCCGCAGAATATCGTCGCCAATCCCAACGCGCTCTTCTACAAGGCCGATACCGTCGATCATCGGCAGAAACTTCGTTCAATTTTTCCGTATGTACTTGGGGCGATCAGTGCACAGACCCTTGCGAGGCGACATCAACTTCAACAAATGCAGCGGGATCTTCGGCGCAAGGAGCAGGAATTGGCCAACATCGCCGCCGTTTCGGAGAAGTGGCGGGCGACGGCCTCGGCGAGGGTCTCTGAAGCTCGGGATCTGGGGCTGGTTCCTCAGTTGTCCTCAGAGCCCCTGAGTTATCTGGCGACGTTAGATCTCCTGCGACAAATCGCTTCTTCACCGAAACCCGATGTAAATGTGACGGCGACCTCAATCAATGAAGGCATCGAGGAACTTAACCGGCTTAACGCGGAGGAGGAGGTGCTGGCTCAAGAGTTGTCGCAGCTTCGCAAGCGCCTCGTCGAAATGGAGGAACTACGAAAAAATGCGGAGAGTTTTAGCGGTGCGCTTCAGACCCAACGCGACCGCCTTTATGTAAGCCGCTGGCTGCAGGACAAGGTCTCTGATGATCACTCCTGTCCGGTCTGTGGAAACAGATTGTCGACGTCCAATGTTCGACTGCAAGGTCTTGTCTCTAATCTCGAAGAGCTTGAAAAGGCTGCTGGGAGGATGGATTTCGTCCCACCGAGCTTTGATCGCGAGTTAGAGCGTGTTCGAACCTCCGCCTTGCAGAATACGGAGAAACTTCAGGGCGTTCGCATCAGACGGTCTGCCCTCGAATCCCACTCCGCTCAGGCGCGGCAACGCCAATACAGTGTTCTCGCCGCCTCTAGGTTCCTTGGAAGGTTGGAGTCTGATTTGCGAGTTTTGGAAAGTGTCGGCGAAAGCGGCGCGCTGAGGTCGGAGGTTGAGAGTTTGCGGGAGGCCGTTGAGGCACTGGAACGGCTGGTGTCCGAGGCGGACATGAACCGGCGTCTGCGGTCGGCGCTCGATGCGGTGAATCTGAACGCGGGTCGGTTAATACCGCTGTTGGACGCGGAGCGGCCGAACGATCCCATCCAACTCATGGAATCCGAGCTGACCGTTCGTGTGAGGGGAGAAGGCCGAGACGATTTCCTGTGGGAAATAGGTAGCGGTTCGAACTGGCTTTCCTACCACGTTGCCGTAACCCTGGGACTTCAGGAGTATTTCCTAAGGCTTAGTGACTGCCCAGTCCCAAATTTCCTCGTCTATGACCAGCCGAGCCAAGTCTACTTTCCCCGCAGACTAGTCCAGCGCGAGGGCGAGCAGCAAGAAGAACCTAATTGGCAAGATCAAGATGTCGAAGCCGTTCGCCGCGTCATCAACGGGATGGCGTCGGCAATCGCACACACCAAGAACAAACTGCAGATCATCGTTTTAGATCACGCCTCGGAGGACGTGTGGGGCGGCCTTCCTCTTATCCACTTGGTCGAGGATTGGCGCAATGGCAGAGCTCTCATTCCTGCGGAGTGGTAATCCGCTCAAGGGCACTGCTGATTACCAGCAGTCGTGCTTGGATCGAGCACAAAAATCTCCGAAACTGCAGAGTTGGGCGGAGCAAAAGTTGGTCGTGGCTCGAAGTGGTATGCGTCCGACGAGGAGACTCTCGAACGCCTGAGGAGTGACCAGGTGGCTCAATGGCTCCGGCCTAAACCGGCGACAATGGCGTCGTTTTTCGCTGGCGCTGACATACGTTCTCCTCGTAAAGCTGATCTCTGCGCTCGAGTACTGCACCCCTCCACCTCTGGTACACTCTGTGCGAACCCGGGTTGCGAAAGGATTGCCATTACGAGTGAGTGTGATAACAGTTGAGTGACCCTGAACATTTCAATCAACAACAAGAGAAGCGTCTGTTGGATCTGCTGGCGCACGGCCTCTCGCAAGGATTTCCCAATCCGGACCGCATCGGGTGCCCTGATCCGACAGTTCTCCGAGGCATCGCTTTTCGTAGGCTGGCACTCACCCATGTCCGCCGCTGGCTCGATCACCTCAGCACGTGCAGCCCCTGTTTCCAGCAATTCAGCGAATTCCGCAAAGAGGCGAAACGGGAGCGCCGTTGAAGAACGTGTCGATGAGCCGTCGATTGACTCTTGAAACTGACGCGATCTATCGATCTATCGAACACCGAGGAACCGTCGATAGCGCCTGCATGGAAGTCGTCGAAAACTGACCAGCCCAATCCCGCCCCAGCTCATTCAAGTGCGTTGTCTTTCCACAACCCGGAAGTCCCGCTACCATGAGAATCTTCGGGGTCACAAATTGCTCTGAGCAGAACGAGCAACCGAGCAACGTCGATGAGCCCGCTACATCTTAGAGTCGCAACTCGCTGCGGAATCGAACGGGTACACGCGAGTGGGCGGCAGCGGGCGCCTTCGTGCAAGGATCGGATTCCGATCGCATCGCATTCGCCCAGCGGGAATCTTCAAACCGGACTGCCTGTCATCCCTCCAGAGAAAGCGGCCGCAGAGCTTGCCTGCTGGATCCAGCAGGACGCTTTCGCCGAGTCCGGCTTAAGTGCAAAAGACGCAGGATTACGGGATTACGGGGATTTGCCGCGATTTTCAGAGAAAGAAAAGTCGCGGCGTGAATTTGTGGCAATCTTGTGGCAATAGCCTGCACAAATTGCCACAAATAGGCCCAAATCGGCGGTTTCGGGAGACCCGACCTGCGAGTCTGCTGACGAGAGGCAATGGCATTGAGTTCAACTACTTGGACAGTCAGTAGTCAGCGGTTCTCGAACGCCTAAAAAGCAGGGTTAGAAGATTCTCAATCTTCAAACCCGGGTTCGATTCCCGGTAGCGCTACCAAACTATCATCCAAGAGAATCCAGTAA
>Ga0182016_10007950_pt1 | contig 10793 bp, 9 predicted proteins | sample 712S2MmetaG_FD_120491 | JGI IMG/M metagenome (GOLD analysis project Ga0182016, IMG submission 120491) | Permafrost microbial communities from Stordalen Mire, Sweden - 712S2M metaG | ecosystem: Environmental > Terrestrial > Soil > Wetlands > Permafrost | place: Sweden: Stordalen | collected...
ATGAGGCTATCGCGCGGTCGCCCCTTGATCGCACTGCCCAGCAGCTCCTCCGAGGAACCGGCGGAGTAGATGTCTGCGGTGTCGAACATATTGATGCCGGCCTCGAGGCAGATATCGACCAGATGCCGCGCCTCGACCGCACCGCTGGCGCCCCAGGCCTGGAAGAATTCCCCTTTTCCACCGAAGGTGCCGGCGCCGAAGCTGAGGACCGGGACATTAAAACCGGAGGCTCCGAGTCTGCGAAATTCCACTTTGTAGCTCCTTGATTTGGTGAGCGGATTACACAGCCCGGCAGCCTGTCTATGGCTCCAGTGCGACCGCTCGGGCCGTGCCAACGTTGGATAGTCCGTTATACCCTGAACGCGCGCCACCCACGCTCACGGACATGCCCCAGGAGATCACGTGTGCTACGCAGATACGATCGGACGATATGCGCGCTGGCAGGAACGATGGCGCGACCCGATGCTCACTGCACTGCTGGTGCTGCTGGCCCTGGAAGTCTTCGTGGGCATTCCCCTGGCCCGGGCGCATTTCTCGGAAGCACCGCTGTTTGTCGTGGCGTGGTTTCTGCTGATAATGGCGCGCAGCCTGTCCAACCTTGAAGCCGTGATCGGCCCGTTGTTTCCGGCAACGCGACTGGCAGGAATTGTGGCGCTGGAAATACGGGCGCGCCGGAGCAGTGGCACCGGGACTTGATGCAGGCGCATAGATGAAATTACAGGGCTTAGGGTTGCTCATTTGTGCTGCACCTCCGGGTAGTACAGTCCGAGCAACCGGCGGTCCCACCATAGACCCCTGGCCTTTTCCTCACCGCTGGAATAGGTATAGCGGTAGAACTGTGCGCGCACATACACCGGCGGCTGGTCCGGAAAGGGGTTGCTCTGCATCAGTGCCATCACCGTGGGCCTGTTCTCCAGTAGCGCCTGGAGGAAGCTCGGGAACCATCGCAGCCGACGGGGGTCCTCGAGCGCTGCGAACCACATCTGCCAGTCCAGCCGCGGCTGGTGCGGAATGTTCCACGGCGGACGGCGCGAAACATCGCCAGGCTTGTACCGGAAATGGTACTCGCGCCATTCGGCGCCATCGCGTGAACCCTCGATGACGATTTCATCACGTTCGGTAGTCATCACGGCGAACAAGCCGTAACCGCTGACGATATGCAACGGTTCAATGACCCGATCGATGGCCTGCGCCAGCGCGGGCGGGTCACCGCCGAAGCGCGCATCCATCTGTACAAGACTGCAGAACACAATCAGCAACCCCAATGCGCCGGCGATCCATGTAATCGCGCGCTGGCGCGGCCTGTGCTGCATGCGTTCCGGCTGCAACAGCATTAGCCGCCGCGGCAATATCCTCTTGAGAGCCGCATCGTCAAACAGCAACAGGCACAGCAACATGGTCTGCAGATTGAACCAGTTGTAGTTGCCAGTGAGCACAATGCAGCCTTGCAGCGCCAGGATGCCAAAGGCGGCAAAGAATCGCAGCCGACGCGGGCAGAAGATCCAGAACGGCAGCAACAGCTCGACAAAGAAAGTCGCTGCGGTCAGGAACCTTAGCCATCCCAGCGGCAGGTGCGCGGCGTACCAGCCCACGGGTGTGGGCAGCGGCTGTGTAAGAAAATGAAATGCCAGCGCCGACAGGTTCCACCAATTCGGATCCCCGCTCAGCAGCTTGACCATGCCCGACATGAACAGGAAGCGAAACAGCAGCCAGCGCAACAGCCAGACACCAGGCATGGTAGTGAATCTCAGCAACAGTGCGAGGACGCCGGTTTCCAGCAGGAACGTGTCCCACTGGTAGGTCATGAAATCCTGCCCGCCATAGAGGAGCGAGAGATACAGCCCATAAAGCAGCAGCAGGCTCAGGCGCGGCAGCACGTTCAGGACCAGCAGCAGTGACAACCCGGCACCGGCCCAGCACACCGCCTGGATGGCGACATCGCTGGCGTTCCACCAGAACACCATCGGCATCAGATAGAAACGCTCCGGACCGACACGGGCACCGAGGACATCGACCAGTCTGGCCAGTGGCAGGATGCCGTGGCTGCCGATCAGCCCCTGTGCCTGCACGCCGAACGAAATGAAAGCTGACAGATAGATCAGCCCAAACAGACGCAGGAACAGCGATGAGACCAGATCGTAACGTGGTGGTTCGAAGATCCTGCCCCACAGAAGCAGGCTGATGCGATAGAAGGCGGCGCGGTGCGCCGCCATGAAGGCGTAAGTCAATTCCGAGGCGGCGGCGAAACCTGGTAGTTTTCGGTAGAGCGCGAGCCACACTCCGTTTCCGGGCGCATGGCTCAGAGTCAGGAAGCTGGCCTCGGCAGCGCTCGCACGGCGCCCGTCGGATGAAATGTATTGGACCGCGCGTTTAAAATCCGCAATCGGGATCTCCGGATATTGCGCCGCTACCTCCTGGTACGGCCGGTAGCAGACAGCATCACCGGTAAGCTTGTTCCAATAGCCCGCCCAGTAGCCGCAGAACGCGCAATCACCGTCATAAATCAATAGCGGCCGTTGTCGCTCTCGATCGGGGGGAGCGCCATTCGAACGCAGCATCGGGATCGGGCGATGCATGGATTGTTATTCCTGGTGCGCGCCTGTAGCGCTATTCCGCTCCTCTATCATCTCACGCGCGGGCTGACGCCTGTACAGTGGTGCCGACGAGGATAGACTTGATACCGATGAAAAATGAAACCGGATTCATCAGCCAGAAACAGCGCGCGCTACCGATCGCAATGAGTTGCCCACTGACAGCCCGAATGCTGATGGCAATTGCATGGGTCCTGTTGCCGTATCTGTGGTTTGGGGTGGCTCGGTCCGCCGAACCCAGCGGCAACGTCAACGGCAACGCCACCAACGTACCGACCGTACCGCTGGTCGGGTGTCGCGCCGACGGGGAGATGAGCCCAGCCAAGTCCGGGCCGGGCCAGTCGCTGGCGGTTACGCCGGACCCGCGCACGGCCGCGCTGATCGCCTACTACCGTGCCGCACACGGTCCGGGCGTCTACGCGCCCAAGGGGTGGTACTGCCTGAGCTTGGAGGGATCGAACGGAATCATTCTGGTCGTGACACCCCGGCGCATACCGCCGCCCTATTTTCCGCTGCCGGTCATTACCGGGCCCGCTGTGACGATACAATCCTCCGATGCCGGAAGCTCCGGGCGATTTCATGTCGCCGTAGTGGCCGCACAGGTATTTCCAGTCGTGGGCGCGGACTTCATCGCACGAATCCGCGACGAACATCTGATTGCGGATTCCTCTTTTGAGGCCGAATCCTATCCGGACGATCAGCTGCAATACCTGAGCGATCGACTGGTGGAATTCTTCACGCCTCCCAATCACACCGGACTGGGGACTGAAGGCCTGTTCGAGATGTCTGATCTGCCGACCAGGGGACTGATCATCCTGAATCTGCAGGACGAGGCGAATTCGCTGACCGAACTTCGGGTCCGGCTGCCGCCCGGGTTGAACTCCGTCGCAGCGGCGATCATACAGCTGGAAACGATCTGCCTGCAGCTGCATGGTCGGTGCAGAGCCGACTAGCGCGGCCGGCGGTCCACGGCGACGGCCCGTTTCAGCGCAGCGTAGTGAATACCCGATCTGGGCGCGGCAGGAAATATCGATCCGGATTCAGTGATAGCACGACCCGAGTTGCGCATCCGACGATGTTGCGCCGTGGAACGAAACCGATGAAGCGCGAGCCGGCGCTGTTATCCCGTTTGTCGCCCAGCACGAAATACATCCCAGCTGGCCACGCGCCGGGTCGGCGCCGTCGGCCACGTGTGTGGCGGAAAACGGCACGCGCACTCCGTAGAGGTGCCTGTCAAACAGCAGCCGATCGCCTCCCAGAATCGTCGGATTCATCGAGCCGGTCGGCACGTACACCCAGTCGGCCCAGGCCGAGCGGAAGCCGCCCGCAACCGGGCGCCGGCGCTCTGGGCCGGCCCTCCGGCCCTTTGACTCCCGGCCCGGGCGCGCTGCACACTTGCGACGATGAGCGCCAATCGCGCAGTCGACGTCGTCATCGTGCCGCCAACGCACGATCTTGGCGACGGGTTCCATGTACGCCGCGCGTTGCCCAGCAGGCAGCGGCGCATGGTCGGCCCGTTCGTATTCTTCGACCAGATGGGCCCGACCGTGCTGCGTGCCGGAACCGGCCTCGATGTCCGGCCGCACCCTCACATCGGGCTGGCGACCGTGACCTACCTGTTCGACGGCGAGATCATCCACCGCGACAGCCTCGGCACCACGCAGGCAATACGGCCGGGTGCCGTCAACTGGATGATCGCCGGCCGCGGCATCGTGCACTCCGAACGCACTGCGGTCGGTAAACGCAGCAGCCCCTCCTCGCTATCCGGAATCCAGACCTGGGTAGCACTCCCAAAGAAGGAGGAAGAGCGCGCTCCGAGCTTTCATCACCACGCCGCCGCCGAGCTGCCGCTGATCGAGGACCACGGCGCATCGATACGGTTGATCGCCGGCGCGCTGTACGGCGCTCGAGCTCCCGTGGCTACGCTGTCGGACATGTTCTATGCCGATGTCATACTGGCCGCCGATGCCCGGCTGCCGCTAGCGTGCGACTACGAAGAGCGCGCCCTCTATATCATCCGCGGCCGCATCGAGATCGGTGCCGGCCAGTTCAACGCCGGCCAGTTTGAGGTCGGCCAGCTGGTGGTGCTGCACCCGAGGCAGCCGATGACGTTGCGCGCGCTCGAGCCGGCACAGCTGCTGCTGCTCGGCGGGGCGCCAATGGATGGCCCGCGACATGTATGGTGGAATTTTGTCTCCAGCTCCACTGAACGCATCGAGCAGGCAAAGCTGGATTGGCGTGAGGGACACCTTGGCAGCGTGCCGGGAGATAGCGAGTTCATCCCGCTGCCTGCCACGCCCGCGGTGCAGTCATCGCCGGTTGACTACCCGTGATACGGGTAGATGGAGAATGCCGCGACGCCACATTGTCTTAAGACATATCTTAAGATATAGTTACCGATATTGGTTACGGCAGGTATATGGACAGGTATGTGCAAAGGTATATCCAATGAGAACACATAAACATCAGTCGCCGTACTTCGGCGAACACGGCCGCCACGGCCACTTCGGCCGCAGGCGCGGTTTCATGGGCGGGTTCGGCGAGGCATTCGGCGGCCGCGGAATGCGTGCCGGCAAGATGCTCGCATCCGGGGATCTGCAACTGATCATCCTGGCACTGCTGAATGACAAGCCCCGGCATGGCTATGAGATCATCAAGGCCATCGAGGAACACTGCAGCGGTATCTATACCCCCAGTCCCGGCGTGGTCTACCCGGCGCTCACCTATCTGGAGGAGACCGGGTTCGCCGTGTCGGAGACCGATGGCAGCAAGAAGCTCTACCGGATTGCCGCACCAGGCGTCGAGCATCTGGCCCTGCATCGGGCCGAGGCGGATGAAATGCTCGAACAGCTGGCACGCTTCGGCAAGAAGATGGCGCAGTTTCAGCGCCAGTTCGTCGAGGACGAGGTGGCCGGCGAGGAATGGGGTGGCAGCCCGCGCGATCAGGAAAAGAAGGAATGGCGGCAACTGAAGGCGGAATTCTACGAATTGAAGCATCAGTTCAAGGCCGCGCTGTTTGAGAAACTGCACGCCTCGATGGAAGAAAAGCAGCGCGTACTCGCGATTCTGCGGCGAACCATCGATGAAATCCGTGGTCGTTGAAGCAGGAAATACGATGCCTATCGTGACCCCGGCCGAGCCGGCCAAGAGCGCGTTATCGCGCTACCAGAAAGGCGTGCTGGCACTGCTCGCCTTTCTGCAGTTCACCGTGATTCTGGATTTCATGATCATCTCGCCGCTGGGCGCGATACTGATGCCGACGCTCGGCATCACTCCGGCGCAGTTTGGCCTGGTGGTATCGGTCTATGCATTCAGCGCCGGAGCATGCGGCCTGCTGGCGGCCGGTTTTGCCGATCGCTATGACCGCAAGAAGCTGCTGCTGCTGTTCTATTGTGGCTTTGTGGCCGGCACGCTGCTGTGCGGCCTGGCGCACAGCTATGGCTTCCTGCTGTTTGCCCGCATGATCACCGGCGTGTTCGCCGGCGTGATCGGCTCGACGATTTTCGCGATCATCACCGACCTGTTTGCCTTCCAGCTGCGCGGCCGGGTCATGGGCATCATCCAGACCGCGTTCGCCGCCAGCAGCGTGGCTGGCATTCCGATGGGCTTGTACCTGTCCAACCGCTGGGGCTGGAACGCGCCGTTCCTGCTGATTGTGGCCATCAGCGTGCTGGTGGGCGTGGTCATGGTCCGCTTCCTGCGCCCGATTGATGCGCACCTGAAACTGCAGCAGGATCGCACTCCTCTGCGCCACTTCATCCATACGCTGTCGACACCCAGCTATCTGCAGGGATTCGCCACCACCGCGCTGCTGTCGACCGGCGGTTTTCTGCTGATGCCCTACATGAGTGCCTTCAGTGTCCACAATCTCGGCATCTCGCTGCAACGCCTGCCGCTGGTCTACATGGTTACCGGTGTGTGCTCCATCATTGCCGGTCCGCTGATCGGGCGCGCCAGCGACGCCATCGGCAAGTACCTGGTGTTCTGCCTCGGCTGCGCCGCGACCATCATCATGGTGGTCATCTACACCCATCTGGGCGTGACGCCGATAAGCCTGGTTATTCTGATCAACTGCCTGCTGTTCGTCGGCGTCACCTCGCGCATGATCTCCGCTTCGGCGCTGATCTCCGCCATCCCGCAGCCGGCCGACCGAGGCTCGTACATGTCGATCAGCAGTTCCATTCAGCAGATCTCCGGCGGCTTCGCCGCAGTGCTGGGCGGACTGATCGTGACCGAGAGCAGCAGCGGCGCGCTGCAGCACTTCGATACCGTCGGCTACATGCTGGTCGCCACCACGCTGATCACGATGGTGATGATGTATTTCATCAGTCGCCGCATCGCAGCGGTGACGCTGTCGCCGGTCGCAGCTACACCAGCGCCGTCTTGAATAGCTCGAGCATGCGGCTCCAGGCCTTATCGGCCTGCGGCTGGTTGTAGACGTTGGAATCGATCACACACCAGCCGTGCATGGTTCCGGCGTAGACCTCGATTTCCGCCGGCAGCCTCGCTTTGGCAAACGCGTCACGCAGCAGCGTCTTAGCCTGCGGGTCGCGCTGATCATCGTTCTCCGCGATCGCGATCAGGTAGTGGGCCTTCATCTTTGGCACCAGTAGGTGCGGGCTGTCGGGTTTGTCGCTGGCAAGATTGGCACCATGGAAAGAGGCGCCGGCGCCAATGCGGTCTGGGAAGGTCGCGGCGGTGCGCATGGTCATCGGCCCGCCCATGCAGAACCCGGCGGTTCCCATCTTGCGTTTGCGGTCCACAGCGGCCTGCGCGTTCAGAAACTCGACATGGGCCTTGGCGTCTGTGACCTGCGCCTCGGGGGTCAACGTGCCCATCAATGTCATCAGCTTCTGGCGCGTGGCGTCATCCGCCATGCTGGCCCCCTCGGGCATGATCGGCGCCTTGCTGACGCGGTAGAACGGATTGGGCACCAGCACGGAATAACCCGCGACGGCTAGTCGCTTGCCCATGGTTCTCAGGGCCGGCCGTAGGCCCAAGATGTCCGGCCACATCAGCACCCCGGGATGCGCGCCGCTGCTCGGATGCACGAAGTAGGCGTCGGCGGTGCCATCGGCGGTCTTGATCTCAACTTCGGTCTCGGTCAGCTCCGCTGCGTCCGCGATGGCAGGTAGCAGCATCGATACGCCGCCGGCCAGTGACAGGGCGCCAAAGCGCCGCCGCGTTAGTTCGGCCGAGCGGCGCGCATAATCATTCATGTCGTTGATAGAGTCGTTGTCGCACATCGTCTGGTCCCTCCAAAAATGAGGTCGAGCACAGTTCGTTTGCCGCATGGTAGCGGTTGGCTCGCGTCCTGGCGACTGTCAGCCGCTGCCGCTTAGGTCGCCCCTGATCTGCAGGATGTCGCATTTCAATGCGCGATTACGGGCCCCGGAGCGTGTAATTGCTGCTGCGGTGCCAATCTTGACCGTACAGTATCGGTAACCTATCTTGCAGCGAGCGCCCTGAAGCCTCGCCGATGGATGCCGGCCAATTGCCCCGCGAGCTTAAGGAAACGCCCTGATGAGTCTGAATACGCTCATGAATCACCTGCCTGAGGCGCCCCGGTTACCGCGGGCCATCAATCGCGATCCTCCGGTGGCGCTCGGCGATCTGTTCAAGATCGGCATCGGGCCGTCGTCATCTCACACGATGGGACCGATGAAAGCCGCCGGACTGTTCCTGCAGCATCTTGTGTATCGCTTCGATCAGGTGCAGCGCGTGGTCGCGACGGTGTATGGGTCACTGGCCTGGACCGGCAGGGGGCACGCCACCGATAAGGCGCTGATGCTCGGTCTGGCCGGTGAGACGGCCGATACTATCGATCCGGACCAGATGGAGCAGAAACTGCACGCGATGCTCGCCAGCCGCCAACTGAAACTGCCGGATGGCAGGCCGATCGCATTCGACCCGACCAGTGACATTGTGTTCGATACCGTACAGAGCTTCTCGCGCCACCCGAATGCGATGACCTTCGAGGCTTTCGACGCCGCCGGACACAGCGTGCTGCGCGAACTGTGGTTCTCGATCGGCGGCGGATTCGTCGAACTGGACAACGCCCAGCGGCAAGACGCCGCGCAGCCGCCGGCCCGCTATCACTTCGAGAACACACATACGCTGCTGGCCCTGGGGCGATCGAGCGGCCTGTCGATCCCGGCAATGGTACTCGCCAACGAGAGGACGCGGCGTCCCGAGAGCGAAATCCTCGACAGCATCGAGCACATCGCCGCTGTGATGCACGCCTGCATCGACCGCGGCCTGTCACGCGAAGGACCGCTGCCGGGCGGCCTGAAGATCAAGCGGCGCGCCAAAGGTCTTTATGAAAAGGCGGAAGCGGCCCGGCGCAGCAGCAATCGCTCCGGCCTCGACGCCATGAACTACGTATCGGCGTTCGCAATCGCAGTCAACGAGGAGAACGCCTGCGGCGGGCGCGTGGTTACCGCTCCGACCAACGGCGCCGCTGGCGTGGTACCGGCGGTGCTGCGCTACTATCGGGATTTCTGCACGCCTTGCGACCGCCAGGGAGTAGCCAATTTCTTCCTTGCCGCGACCGCGATCGGCGGCATCATAAAGCGCAACGCCTCGATTTCTGGTGCCGAAATGGGCTGCCAGGGCGAGGTCGGCTCGGCCGCCGCGATGGCGGCGGCGGGTCTTGCGGCCGCACTCGCCGGCAGCAACGAGCAGATTGAGAATGCGGCCGAGATCGCGCTCGAACATCACTTGGGCATGACCTGCGATCCAATCGGCGGGCTGGTTCAGATTCCATGCATTGAGCGCAATGCCTTTGGTGCCATCAAGGCGATCAACGCCGCCTCGATGGCACTACATGGCGATGGCACGCATCGCGTGTCGCTCGACCAGGCGATCGAGACCCTGCGCCAGACCGGCACCGACATGCAGTCCAAATATCGCGAGACCTCGCGCGGCGGCCTGGCCGTCAACGTGCCGGAATGTTGAAGACGCCATGGTGAGCGCGACTGCGCCCGCGGCGCGCGGTGACCGGGAATTGCTCGATATCAACCGGCGTTTCTATGATCTGCTGTGGTCAGGGGCGCGCCTGGTTGAGCCGCAGCGCTTCAACACCTGGCCGCTGGTGAATTCCGTGCTGCCGCGCTCGCAGCGGCAACTGGAAATTGCACCCGGCCTGCGGCCGCGCCTGCCGATCGAGACCACCCGGTTCGTTGACATCAGCATGCCGGCGCTGGCGATGCTGCGTGCGCGCGGCGCCAGCGTGATGCTCGGGCTGGTCTCCTCGCTGCCGTTCGCCGCCGCCACGTTCGATCTGGTGTGCACGCTCGACATCGTCGAGCACGTGGACAACGACGATGCGGCGCTGTCGGAGATCGCGCGTGTAGCGGCGCCCGGCGCCGTGCTGCTGCTGTCGGCGCCGTTGCATCCGTCGCGCTGGACGCCATTTGATGATTTCGTCGGCCACCGCAGGCGCTACGAGCCGCAGGATCTGCTGGCCAAGCTGGCGCGACACGGCCTGTCAGTAGAGCGCAGTGGTGTCTACGGCATGCAGCCGCGTTCATCGAAGCTGCTGGATCTTGGCATGTGGTGGCTCACGCATCATCGCGAGCGGGCCATGTGGTGGTACAACCGCGCCCTGATGCCGCTGGGGGTCCGGTTCCAGAAAAAGATCACGCTGGCCCCGGGCATGATCGATGCTGCTGCGGTCGACGAGGTGTTGCTGGTGTGCCGCAAGCAGGGCGCATCGCCCGCAGCGCTGTTGCACTGAGCGCCGACGGCGGCGCGCTGGCGCCGGCCTGGATTCTTCGCTGCCGGCGGCACTGCTGCTGCAGTGCCGCCGGCAATCGCTAGTGCCTCCCCTTGAGGCGGACTATATGTGGAACGTGGCCGTGATACCGAAGGTGCGCGGCCTGAAAGTATAGTTGTTGTACTGCGGCCCCGGAGGCGTGTTGGGATTATTGCTATCGATGAAAGTGGCCTCGTAATTCGTGGTGGTATGCGAGTTCAGCAGGTTATCGATGAAGAACGATGCCTCCCAGGCACCGAGCGTCGTGCCGGTTCGAAATTGCACGAAGGTCGTCGAAGGCAGCGTATAGGAGAGCGGTGTCGTGGTGCCGCCGCCAACGCCCCCCGCATATTCATTCGAACGCGGATCCTGAACCGCGGCTAGCCACGGGTTGCGGCTTTCGAATTCATAGTCGAAGCGCGCGTAGCTCCTATGGTCGGCGAGCA
>Ga0182016_10007951_pt1 | contig 10791 bp, 9 predicted proteins | sample 712S2MmetaG_FD_120491 | JGI IMG/M metagenome (GOLD analysis project Ga0182016, IMG submission 120491) | Permafrost microbial communities from Stordalen Mire, Sweden - 712S2M metaG | ecosystem: Environmental > Terrestrial > Soil > Wetlands > Permafrost | place: Sweden: Stordalen | collected...
AATGTAGCGAACTGCGTTGAATACATCGCGAAGCGCATAATCCCGCTGCGCAGCGTCCTCGCGACACAGCGCCAAATACGGGGCTACAAACGCCCACTCCTCATCGGATACATCGCTCGGATATCCAGACCGGACACGCTTTCCCATACATCCATCGTCTGTCAACCCAATCCGAATCCTTTATCCAAAAGCAAACAAAGGGATAAAGTTAATAACGGGCTCTAGACTCCGTATTCGGACTGCGATCTAGCTTCCCATGCTGTTAGTTTTCGCAATCGGCTCCTGAAGTTAGCTATGGAGTAATCTGCCGGATAACACGCGCTGGAATCCCCATCGCCATCGACAAAGCTGGAATATCTTTAGTTACAACTGCACCGGCGCCAATGATGGTGCCTTTGCCAATATGCACGCCGGGCAGCACAATCGCGCCTGTCCCGAGCCAGCAGTCTTCTTCAATGTTAACTGGCACTTCGATTCCAAGTCGGCGAGTCGCCAATCGCTCGGAATGAGTGATGGAGGCGATTGAACAGCCGGTGGAAATCATGGTTCTTGCTCCGATATGCACGCCTCCCCCGCCAAATATATGCGTGAAGCTATTAATCACTACGTCGTCTTCCAGCGTCACGCCGCGTGTTCCCCAAATGATTGCGTGGGGGCTGATCATAACCCTCGCCCCGCAGTAATCCAGCGATTCTCTTAGTAGGGCGGCCTGATACTCACGATGCCATCGAATAAGTTTGTCAATGCCCCTGTACGCCAGACGACGCAACATTCTCGGCTCCTTTCTCGATGTCTTCACTCTTCCTACAGAGTAGAGACATCGGAGCAGCACTCCTTGGAGATGTCTTATACAAAGCTACTTGCGCCTCTGCGACGGCGATCGCGACGCGCTACGGCTCGGGCAATTAACTATTGTAAGTCATATTCCAGTGTGACCAGCCATAGGCACTCTAACCACAACGGGACCAGATTAGTCCATGTCGTTTCGTATTGGGCCGTCTCATTTGACAGCTCACTCCACTTATGTTCTCAATTGCTAGCAATACTGGATCCAATAACGGCTTCAACGGACTCTAGAATCGATCGCCCAAATGCCTCCCTTGAGAAGAGACTATACGCACGTTCCCAGGCCGCCATTCGCTTTTCCACAATAGAGCCCGATATTGCGCTTCGTAGAGCGTCTACAAAACCGTCTCGGCTTCGGGGACTGTAACCCGCGCCCACTCCTCCCATGATCTCATCGAATGGACTGATGGCAGGCGCAACTGGAATGAGCCCATTGGCCATAGATTCCACCAAGACATATCCCCAATCGTCTAGCAGCGACCCAAAACAGAAGACGTCTGCCTGCCGCATGACCGCTTGGAGTTCCGTCCGCTTCAGGCGCCCCAGAAACTCGACACGAATACAAAGCAGCATTGCTGCTTGCCGGACCGATTCCTCCGACTCACCCACCAGTTGAAGAACAGTCCCTGCCGGTAATCTTGCATCTTTCATCGCATCCAACATCCATAGTATCCTCTTTCGCGGCTCGTTGAGTTGGACAGCGGCCATTAGTAGCCGGATCTCACTCCCGTTACGATCTGGCTTAGGGCCGACACTGGTGCCTGGATAAGCAAGCGACGCGGTCACGGAACGGCGCCGCAGGCAATCGAGCAGGGTCTTTGTTACAGTGAGTACCCGGTCTGCCGCATGGTAGCCTCGCCAATCTCTTCGCCACCAACCCACCCACAATAGGCCCACATGGAGAAAGGATCTCAAAGTATTGTCTGGAACCAGAAGCGGAATTTTCCGCAAGTAGGCAAAGAGACTAGTTGGATATCCCCAGGCTGCTACCAGCTGGGGACAAGGCACCCTTCGATCTACGAGAGACGATTGGTTGAGGATATAGGCCGCCGGATGAATGCCTCTGTCCGCCAGATACTTGTGTGTAAGCAGTAACACCCCATTTGCACCTGCCGCAAGATGTCCTTTTACCGTGTCGACAACCCCCATGAGCCGGCATTCTTGCGGCCGATAGCCGTCCGATCCGTCGATAGTAAAAACTTCAACAGCAGGAGTGCCTGGGAGTGGCGCTCCCGGGGCGGCGACTAGCAGCACATTGTGACCTAATTCATGAAGTGAATGTGCGGCTTCCCAGCACCAAGTAGCCATTCCATTGGTGTTATATAACCAGGCGACAACCAGCGGACCAGATGATCCCGAATATTGCGGAATCACGTAACTTCCTGGATTGCTTAATTGGGCCGTGCTCATGTTAACCGACTCTCCATCGTCTTAGCCGAAGCGGGCACGCAAATCATGTACTTACTCTCTTAAATCAGCCTTGCTCATGTTACCCATGCCGTGTAGTATTCTCATCGCCTACACTTATTATCTTCCTAACTCAGTCAGCACCTTTCAGGTTAACCTTCTTGGCTGCTACGGACCTAACAAGACCCGAGTAGGCGGTATTGACAAGTCCCGCTACCGCTCGCCAAGTAAATACTTGGCTTGCATCTCTGGATGCTTGCTCTCCGAGCCTCCTCCGAAGCCCAGAATCGTTCCTCAGCAACTCGACCGAACTAATAATCTGTCCTGAATCCCCAGTAGCTATTAGAACACCGTTCTTCCCATCTTCGACAATATCTTTCATCCCGCAAGTTGCAGTCGCAATCACAGGCATCCCAGTTCCCATAGCCTGAACCAAGGTCGCGGGCGTGCCCTCATAGAAGCTTGGCAGCAGAAAGATATCGTAACCAAGATGAATCTCAGCGTAGTCTGTATGGGAAAGAATAGGAGGAAATACCTCGATTTTGCCACGAAGCGATACTGGAAAGTCAGCAAGAACGACTGATTCAGGAATCCCTGCGCCAACAATGCCAAGCTTCATAGAAGGGTATTTCTCAGCCAAGACTGAAAAGGCTTCGACGATCTGCCTGATTCCCTTTCTGCTAATCCAAGTGCCGCAAAACAAAAGCTTATTGCAACAGCGTTCGTGACATCGTCTAGCGGCCACATTTATAAACTCGCCACCTAGACCTGGAAACACTCGGGTGATTTTCTCGGGACTTACATGCAGGCGTTTAACAAGAAACGACCTGTCTTCCTCGCTCATGCACAAGATATGGTTGGCGCGACGCAAGGTTAGCCGTGACTGCCACAGGCTAGTCGCGGGAAATAACACTCTCGTTTTCCAGCCAGGTGGATCTGGAAAGGGAGGATCCTTCCTCAGGCGCAGTTCCCAGTAGCGTTGTTCAAGACCGTGTGACATTGCCACAATTGCGGGCCAGCCTATCCGTCGCTGTCCGAATACTACTCCCGCTCCCGTAGGTTCATGGACGTTGATTACATTAAACGGCCTCCCGCGTAGAAATGCCTCCCGAGCGTAGCAACGAACATACCAGGGAAAAGCATAACGGCAAAACCTCTGGCCAGCTGCCGCAGGCATATCGTCAGCAGTAAAGTACTCCGTTTTCCATCCAAAGTTCTCCAACTCGGCATGAATGGACTCCATCATGCGCGCCATACCGCCCCAGTGACCTCGCTTGACGTTATGAGCTACTAGGACGCGCCTAGCATCGACAGGGTGGACTATGACCATCAATGTGCCTGATGTCGCCTGGTAATAAAATAGCCAATTGAGCTGAAGCTGGTTAAGCTATGAATCGGCTTGCGAACTCTGCCACTACGCAACATACAAAGTCCGAGCTCAAGCAAGAAACGATCCCGGAGGTGTATGCATCGCGCGGTAATCATGAGAATACTCTTCCAATTTGGTGGGATCCTGATTTCGTCTATAACCTCGACACCACATCCGGGAACGGAGCCAGCTTGTCTTTTAAGCGCAAAAATGGCAATTCAAAGAATTTGTAACTCAGCACAGCTGTCGCGAGCGTTCCCATAAACCACAGGATGAGATACACTATGGCTCCAGCGGTCCTTGAGTGCAGATAGTTAGCCAGCCAATGCAACTCCAGGATCATAGTTGGCCAGAATAGAACCTGATAAACGTAGATTCCGTAGCTGTAACGTCCCATAAAGCGCATAAAGCGCGTTTGGAAGAAGTTCAATTCCCAACTGCCCGCAACAAAGCATCTCAAGAGCAGGCCTGCAAATACAATGGGAATTGCCGCAAAGCCTACTATTTCCATTGAAGGTAGGCGAAAGTCAAATGTTCGATCATATACTCCAACACCCAGAAGGACAGTAGAAGCGACCCAGACCAGCCATCTCACTTTGTGCCACAGTTTAGCAGCCGGCCATCGGCGCATTGCCATCGCCAAGCACGAACCGAGCAACAGGCCATCCCAGTGTGTTGGCAACTCCCAATAAATTAAATATAGCGCAACCTGATTCGGCAATATCATTGACAGCACAATACGCAGCCCGATGCTGCAGGTCATCAACGCCAGACATAGCTTCATGATCTTTCGCTCATCGCGGACGAGCCAAACTATGAGTGGCCAGAGCAGATAATACTGCTCTTCTACCGCTAAGGACCAGTATGGGCCTATATAAACTGACGGCGCCACATCTACGAGGCGATGATCGAAGGCCAACGCTATGTTCTGGCAGTAGAAGAGGTATGCTAGGTGGCCTCTATGCCACTGAAGATGTAAAACTGGCGTTAAGATCGCCAAGAGCGCGAATGTTCCGTAAAATACCGGAAAGATGCGGAGGGACCGCCGAATATAAAAATTCCTGAAGTACCTTGGATGGGCTACAGTTTCGAGGAGTATCCCGGTAATCAAGAATCCAGAGAGGACGAAGAACAGATCTACTCCCATCCAGCCGCAACTAGCCGCCAAAACGGCAGCCTTGCCCGCAAAAGACGCTCTGAAATGATCAGCCGTTCCAGATATGTGATAAACAAAAACAAGAAGAATTGCTAGGCCTCGCACCCCGTCAAGCGCCCCATAGTGCACATGACTAGCTCTAAGTGAATTCCACGATGACACATTCGTAGGTTCCGGAAAAGCGGTCTTCATTGCTCTCCACCACTCACTCGGCGCACACCTAACGCCGACAGATGGAAAAATGACGCTCATACACATCAGCAACTTCATCGGGGCGAAAGTGTCTTAAATGGTGTTCGGCTCTCGATCGATACGTTTCCAGCAACTCGGGTGTGTTCAACAGGCTTAACAAGGTCCGAGCCAACTCTTCGCAATTTCCTTCCTCGCACAGCACGCCTGCGTCACCGATCGCTTCCGATAGTCCACCTTGCCTGCTTGCGACCGGGACGCAGCCGCAGGCAATTCCCTCCACTGGGACTACAGAAAGTGCCTCAGGCGGCTTCGACCGTGAAGGAATTACTAAAATCTGGTGTTTGTTCATTAGCTCAGCAAGTTGCGCTCCTTGCCTGACACCTAGAAAGCGAACGCTCTGGCTGATGCCAAGAGACAGGGTCAGTGCCCGCAAAGCATCCTCTTCCGGGCCAATGCCGACAATCGACAAAACAGAGTGTGGCCGCTCTTTTAATACTGAGTTAAATGCACATAGCAGAACGTCCACCCCTTTTGCTGTAACCAATCGACCGACAAAGAGCAAATCGCTGTTTCGCTCGATCTTGGGCATCCTCCTGAAAACCGCGCTCGCATATGGATTGTGGATAATCTTTGAAGGAGCAGTGATCGTGCTTGCAAGAAAATTGCTGACAGATAGGCAATAAGGCCGCCAAAGCAAACTGCGCTTCAGCCGATCCCGCCATATCTGGTACCCCTCTGGGCGGGCTAACGGGGTGTGATGGACTAGGACAAACGGTTTGCGCAGGAACACAAGCCAGAGGGGCCAAGCTAGCCGGAGTGACATGTTGCATTGCAGCACGAGGTCGGTCCGACGGATCTCACGAATCAAAGTGGTGCTGCTTGGGCACCGCACTACGCGAAATGGTTCCAGAGGTTCTTCACCCGTGCTGGGAGTACACGTGACAACAGTTACTGTGTAGCCTCGATGCGAGAACGTGCGCGCAAGCTGTTCGCTGACTGTTTCGATCCCTCCAATGCTTGGAGCGAAGGCATAAGATACGATTAATAATCGCTGTCTTAACCTGTCCATGCGATCATCTCTCCCCACAGTGCATAGAGTACGAAGTCAGTCCATAGTCTAGTCGATTGCAGCCACCTAGATCGCAAGAAAGCCCTCAGGTCTGCTGCCGCATCCTGGTAGATCCTATGTGAGAGTAGAGCCAACTACACCGTCGGTCTGGCCCGTTTTCATTTGGCGCTGTCCAACCACTCGCGCTGGATTTCCAAATGATATGGATCCAGCCGGTATGTCACGAAACACAGAACTGCGGGCCCCAACAACCGCGCCGTGACCGATAGTTACTCCGGGAGCCACAAATACATCCGTCGCGACCCATGCTTCCGCTTCGATAACGATGTTCTTAGCGAATAAGTCGAAGGTTGGGCTCCTGTAGTCATGGGAGCCTGTACAGACGTAGGAACGCTGAGATACAACCGCGCAGTCGCCGATCTCAATTTCTCCATAGGTATAAAGACGCACTTCGTCGCCGATGTGGCAATGATTTCCTATTTTTAGCTTCCAGGGATATGGGATTCTTACCGACGAGCGGATAACCGTGTTTTTACCAATCTTCGCACCAAATAACCTCAGTAGCCAAGCCCGCCACAAGTACATCGCTTGCGGCGACATAGCGAATAAAGTTGACTGGACCAACCACCAAAGTTGGACATACATCTTTGAGCGGCCACGGAAGCCGGGCGGAACCTTGAATCTATCCAGTTGCTGATACTTGCGCAATACAGGCACACCTTCCAAACACAGCATCCCGGCAGATTTTAGCTCCACACCACTGGCATTACCCATGATCGTTTTATCCCTTTTTCGACGCAATCTCCGCAAGAATAGAATCGCAACCTGAGCAACATGGCACGAATATCCTTCTTGCGAGGCAAGCACGATACCGCCAGAAGAAGACAATGAAAGCAAGCTGAATGTTGCCCCATACCTGGTATAACAGTTGTTCTGGGTTCTTTAGTACACGGCTGCGAATCTGCTGGGCGCCCCTGAGAACCAGAATTCGAGCAGCCATGTGAAGAAAGTAGATCGATCGCTTACCAACAGATCTCGGACCATGTGTATGCAAGAAGAGCAACACAGAAAGTGTATGATGTTGAACAATCCTCCAACCTATCCTCCGCTCTGGCTGGTGCCATACTCGCGCCTTCGGGAGAAATAGCACGCGTGAGTGACTCTTTACGCGCTGGTAAAGGTCGACATCTTCTACAGCAGCAAAAGGATATCGGTCGTCGAAGCCATTAACCTCCATATAAAGAGTCCGTCGAATTGCGAAGTTGCAGGACCACAAGTAGCCACCTGTTTCATTTGTCGGAACATAATCCGCAAAGCTGGATGCTTCCCCCTCCGCGCTGATGCGCCCTTCAAATACTCCAATATCGGAATGATCGAGTGCCGCGACTCTATATTCATTGATTAGGTTCTGGTCCGGAATGCAATCATCATCGAGAAAGATTAGAAGCTCTGCGGTCGCGTGTGCAGCTCCGCAATTCCGGTTGGCTGCCGGCCCGCGACGAGGTCCTTGTACAACCTGCACACAAGCCAGCTCCCCAAACAACGCCCCACTCGTCTCGGCAGCATCTCCGTCGTCACTAACAATAACCGAACACTCCGGGTGCGCATGAACATAAGGTATTAGCTGGCTCAGACATCGTCTGAGCAATTCACGTCGGTTTCGGGTGGGTATGATAACTGCAATTTCGAATAACGACATATGACCAGTCAAATCAAGATCCGGCTCAGCTCATACGGGATATCTTGCCACGTGGGTGTCTCGATGGTATGCTCGGTTTCAGTAGTAGTGACGAGCTAGACCAAGGTTGCAGCTTCGTTATCGAAGTTATTCCTTAGCCTTACTCGTCAGCCTAGCATCCAGCCGACTATCAGAGGAATAATCAGTCAGCGGTCTCCTTTTAGGCTCGAGCTGCATCACGTGAGAGGTTAGACCAGTGGGCTTCTTCGGGGTTCCCCTCCTGCCCGCGATTCCTTCAGGCGAAACAGCCCGTCCCCGCGGAAAGCTCACCCCACTGCTCCCACCGGAAACTCTTAAAACCTGCCTGCGACCAGGGGGTGAGGTTCCAATCTGCGGAATCGCGGGAGCCCGGGATAAATGCGCAGCTCCCGGCACACTGTTTGGTCTAATATTCATTGCCTTAGAAATAGAAGAACGACGCTCCAGATCACTGGAGCTTCCCGAAGCCACAATTAGCGGATGGTAAGAATTAAACTCGCTACTTGTAACTTCGAGCGATCTACCAACTGCAGATCCATCTTTCCAAATGCCTTTTGACTGGACGCGGGGCTTGAAGCTATCTTGCCCCGCACCCCAAGAGGAATCTCCACCGGATCCAGACCCTCGAATAGGGACGTTATCACCGGACGATGACATCGGCCGGGACGTGCCTATTCCAAAGTGGGCTGACGCCGAATCTTGGGCTTGCATTGCAATCCGACTGATCAGATAGGCGACAGTACAACCGAGAATCAATAGCGATGTCTTCTTTACTTTGCAGTTCATTGAGCGGTTCCTTCCTGGACCATAGCACTAGTGGAACGCCCGGCGGCCAACACCAATATGCGCTCGAGGTTCCCTAAGACCCTCTTCGCTGACCACCTGCGGCGAGCGTACTCACGCGCATTTCGACTATACTCCCGCCGATCCGAGTTGCGAAACTCGCGAATTCCAGCTAGCAGCTCTGCACCGTCTTCCGGTCCGACAACACTACCCGCCCTCGATTCCCGGATTATCTCCGCGATTTCGCTGTCCGCGTTCACAGAAGCTATGACTGGACACCCCGCTGCAAGGTAGGTGACCACCTTAGACGGAAAGGCGATTTCAGAGACCGACTTCCGCTGTGTTACCAAACACAAGTCACTTGCGGCAAGCAGCCCGCGGTAGTCCACAGGATCGAGAAGCGGCAAGAGACGAACATTTTCAAGCCCAAGTTCAGCTACCCTGCGTTGAAGGCGGCAGCGGACAGCCCCGTCCCCAACGAGCAAGAACTGTATCGATTTATCCTGGCCGTTGTATAGCGCAGCATCAACTATTACATCGAGCCCCTGTTTAACGCCCATATTGCCACTGTGTGTGACAACAAACTTATCCCCTATGCCATACCGCTGTCGAAATGCACTTCCTTCTCGGGATTCGATATCGAACAAGGATTCGTCTACACGCGGCTCAAGTAACTCGACCTTTTCATCTGGGATACCCTTATTAACGATGCGACGTCGCATGCCCTTGGTCAACGTGGTGATTAGGATGGCATGGTTGTACGCGGCCGTTTCAACCTTGTAAAGCAGTCTCAGCGCCCAATTCGGAAGCATTCCGAGCTCTGAAGCTGAATCGGGCTGAAGATCTTCCACATCGAAAATATACGGTACTCCCCAAAGGCGACTCAGTAGAATACCGCTTATAGCAAGACCTAGAGGCGGAGAGACAACCAACACAAGGTCTGGCTGCTTCAGTTCAACAGCTCTTATCATCGACGAAGCAATGAAGCTGGCCTCATGTAAGACACGCTTAAGAGAAGAAGGGGGATTTGGTATATAGGCATAGCTTCGAATTATTCTTACGCCATTGCGCTCTTCCTCGGCAGCAACTCTCCCAGAGTATGCGGGGGGTACCTTCCATTCCGGGTAATATGGAAAGGTAGTGCATACCTCTACTTCGTGCCCCAAAGCGGATAAATACTCCGCCCGGTACGTGCTGAACGCTCCGATGCCTGTGACTTCAGGCCAGTAATTGATGCTAAGAATCAAAACCTTCATTTGTCAACCATTTAGCTTCCATTGTAACTTGTTCCGTCAATGACACCAACGAAATTGGGTAGCTCGTACCGCTACTCCGCGGACGAAGCAGCAGAGTGCCCAGCACAAGCGTAATACACGTGGATTGTCGATGTCGTTTTTGCTTCCGCGATTAATACTTGCGCGACATCACGACGCATACTTTGCTGCTTCTTGGGAATGCAGTTTCTTCAAAGCCAACAAGCAATAGGCCGCGACAACAAGTATAGCAGCCGCAATGGAAACCAGCAGGAAGCGGGGAACCCCCGCATGTGCAGCCGAGTTTATCCACACATCAACAGTGTTGGAGGCATAACAATTGATGGAGGAGTACGAAGCCAGGCACGGGCCCGGCACATGCCATATAATGTTACGAAGGTTGCCGACTGCGCCTGCAATCATATCCAGAGCTTGGCCTCTTGTTATGGACCAAAGCATGGCGTCGTAGTCGTGCCTTCCCTGCGAATCGGCGAGGGCCATTCGAAAATGCCAGTTGCCGATAATCGAGGAAACACTGAGGATCGCACCCCATGCCAAAGCGCATCTAACTGCCATGCGGCGCCAGAGGGTCTCTTTCATCCACTCCCAACTTACACACGCTGGCAGAGCAAGAACTGGCGCAATTGTAACGAAGTGCCGCGGCCCCCAGCCCCATGCGCCGTACCAATTAGTCGCCATCTTCGAGTGAACAATTAGCCACATTCCCGACAATACGGCAGCGAACAACGATTCACACGGGTAAGCAGCCGTGAATCGGCGGAAGCAAACAACCGACAGCAGCGCGAGAGGGACATATAGGAAAACGCTCTTTCCGGGGCTAAACAGCAATCCCAGCATTCCGGTCGTAATATTTCCCGTCAGACCATTGCTGGAGGCATATTGACCCGATATTACCGGCGCGATGAGCCAGTGCCCAGTCCTGAGATGGTTGTAATAGGTCTGCCACAGCGCAAACGGAGCTAATACGGCTGTTCCCAT
>Ga0182016_10007952_pt1 | contig 10790 bp, 6 predicted proteins | sample 712S2MmetaG_FD_120491 | JGI IMG/M metagenome (GOLD analysis project Ga0182016, IMG submission 120491) | Permafrost microbial communities from Stordalen Mire, Sweden - 712S2M metaG | ecosystem: Environmental > Terrestrial > Soil > Wetlands > Permafrost | place: Sweden: Stordalen | collected...
CTCGAGGCGCAAATCGATATGATCCTGCATGTGCGGAGCGCCTGGCAACAGCTCGACACGGCTGCTCCATCGGCGCCGGAAGGACAGACCGAAGCGCCGGCTGCGAAAGTCAGAACGCCATATGCATCCGCGCACGAACCGGATGTTGAGCGGGTGCGATTCTCACAATCCGCCTGATGCACCGACGAGCAGACAGGGTTCAAGGCGCTTCTGTGGGGATTCGAGTGCCGGAAGATACTGTTTCATGCTAACTGCAACCAATCGCATACAAATGCAGACTGAGACGGTTGCTTTAGTTACTCCCTTGAGTTAGAAGGCAAGCCTTTGAGGGGCGGGAGAGGGAGTCCCGGATTGCCAGGGCAGGCCGCGCACCGCAAACGAGGAGCCAATGAAGGCGCTGGTTGTAGAGAGTTCGAGCACGATGAGATCCGTGCTGCGTCGCATCCTTTCCATGCGATGCTTCGAGGTTGCGGAGGCCGGCAACGGGCATCAAGCTCTGGAGGCCCTCAGTAGCATCGGTACCGCGGATCTCGTCCTTGTCAGTTGGATTCCCCAGGAAAGAGACGGCCTCGATTTCATTACTCGCCTGCGGCGCAAAGCCGCGCACGAATCGGTCGTCATCGTGCTGGCCACTGGAGAGCCAGGCGTGCGCGATCTGCAACGAGCGTTCCGGGCTGGAGCCAACGACTACCTGATGAAGCCCTTCACATCGCTACAGATAGATGAAAAGCTGGTCAGGTTCGGGCTAACCAGACAATCCAGCGCCAACTGTGACAGATGAGGCCCTCCTTGCCGATAGTATCCCTGTAAAACTGTCTCCAATAGCTATGGGGGATCGTCGAGAGGGATTTGCTTCGGAATAAGTGGCTATCCAGCGCAGGAGGAGTGCACCAATGAAAGCCCGCCAGGTTTGCGTGGTTCCCGAATATGGGGCCATTCTCATTGCTGCAAGACCTCATGCGCGAAATGTCCTTGCAGGCAATTCTGTCGAGACCAATGAAGCACGGATCGAAGGGCAAGCTGTGAATCATGCCACGGGGGCTCAAGGTGAATAAAGGCACTTTGGGTGGAATTGGCATTGCGACCACAGGGATCGCCGCCGGCTTATATCTCGACGGCGGCCATGTTGGGCAGATGCTGCAACCCACCGCGGCGCTCATTGTGCTTGGTGGAACGCTTGGCGCGGTGATGGTGCAGTTTCCCTTCGCGGTCGTGATGCAGGCGGCGCGGCAGTTGAAACAAATCTTTGTTCATGCTCCCGATCCTACCTCGAATTTGATCGATGCCCTGATGAGCTACGCGGTGAAAGCCCGCCGCAACGGGCTCGTATCTCTCGATCCGGAACTCGACTCGGTCAACGATCCATTTATGAGAAAGGCCCTGACCCTTGCAGTAGATGGGGTGCATGCTCCGCAATTGCGCCAGACGATGGAACTGGAGATGACCCGGCAAGAAGACAACGAGAGACAGATACCGAAGGTGTTTGAAGCCGCGGGCGGGTTTGCACCGACCATCGGCATTCTCGGAGCTGTTATCGGACTTATCCAGGTTATGCAGCGGCTGGATAACATCGATGCAGTTGGGAAGGGAATCGCAGTGGCTTTTGTGGCGACTATCTATGGCGTTGGATCGGCGAATATCTTTTTCCTTCCGTGTGCCGGAAGAATCAAGATGCTGATGGAGCGAAAGCAGGTGCTCCGCGAAATGATACTGGACGGAGTCATCGCGATTGTGGAAAGAACGAATCCGAGGGTGATTGAAGCCAACCTTGCCGTGTATCTGAACCGCACGCCTGCCGCCCCCGCAAAGAAACTGGTGGCGATGTGAGAAGGCGCAGGATAGTCGAGGAAGAGACGCATCATGAGCGTTGGCTTGTGTCCTATGCGGATTTCATGACGCTCTTGTTCGCTCTCTTCGTGGTTCTCTTCGCTTCGTCCCATCATGACAGAAAAACGATTCAGAGAGTCTCTGCCGCGGTGAAGAATGGGTTTCAGGACATGGGCTCGTTTTCACATGGCGCCACAATGCAGGATAGCCTGCCTGCCAATGTTCCCGGCGTTGGCGACCCGCTCACCCAAACAAAAACTACAGAAGACAATCCGGCCACTGCTCCCACGAACCAGGGGGTCGATGTTGCGGAACTGCGGAAGAATCTAAGCAAGGCTCTTGGCCAGGAACTCGAGCGCCAGGAGGTTGACATGCGAATGACCCCCGAGGGGTTCGTGATCAGCCTTCATGAGCTTGGATTCTTCGACAGCGGTGAAGCGCGGCTCACGCCGGGGGCAGCCGAAAAGATCAAGCGGATTGCGGCGGTGCTCATTCAATACGGCCTCGATATGCGGGTGGAAGGGCACTCAGACGATGTGCCGATTCACAATGCGGAGTTTGCATCGAACTGGGATCTGTCGACTGCGCGCGCAACAGCGGTAGCCATGATGCTGTTGAATGAAAGCGGTGTCGACCCCAAGCGGATCTCGATCGCCGGTTACGCGCAATATCATCCAACCGCGAGCAACGAAACACCTGAAGGCCGTAGAGCGAACCGGCGAGTCGATATTGTGGTTGTGTCTTCGTTCAAGCCGTCCGAACACAATTCCCAATGAGCTGGCGCAAACCCGGCTGTTTCCTTTTCATTGGCCCTCCACATGGACAAGTTTCTTGTTCGCCGCCCTTCCGTTCCAAGCGTGCCCTTCAAGGCGGTAACGATATTGGAGCCGGCGAGTGAAAATGCCGGGGGCGACAACTCCGTTGATGAGTTTTCGATGAGAAGAGCCACGCCGTTCCATTCCAGTCGCAAGGATTGTTCGTCAATTTTGAGCATGTTTCAGCGAATTCTACGACTCTCCGGCGATCCATTTTCCTGAGAATTGACGCAGCAACAGCGCCGGAAGTGAAATTGCAGCTATCGCAAGGATTGGCCCCCCAATTGCTCTAATTCACGATGAGAGCGAGTACCCTGCTCGTTCCATGCGAGTGCCCTACAGAGGATTTGGGAGGTACCCAAAACTTGCGCGATAGCGATCCAACAGGCCGGTCCACCAACGCGGAAGTGCCCGCCGCGATCGTCTCACTCGATCCCCGGGACTGGAGCGAATTTCGCCAGCAGGCCCACCGCATGCTCGACGACATGCTCGGGTCCATGGAGAATATCGGCGAGCAGCCCGTCTGGCGACCTATCCCCGACGAGGTGCGCGGACGTTTCCGTGAGGCTCATCCGCGGGATCCAGCGAGTTTGGCCCAGGTCCACGAAGAGTTCATGACCTCGATTCTGCCCTACGCGGCGCGCAATGCTCATCCCGGCTTTCTGGGGTGGGTGCAGGGCGGAGGCACCCCGGTGGGCATGCTGGCAGAGATGCTGGCCGCCGGCCTGAACGCCAATGTGGGCGGCCGCGATCAGATTCCTCTCGAAGTCGAGCGCCAGGTCACTTATTGGATGCGCACTCTTTTCGGATTTCCGCAATCGGCGTCCGGATTGATGGTTACAGGCACGTCGATGGCAAACTTTATCGCGGTTGTCGTGGCGCGCGATGCACGGCTCGGTTGCGATGTTCGCCGCAGCGGTGTCACTCAACAAGAACAGAAACTGACAGCCTATGCGTCGAAAGCAGTCCATGGCTGCATCGCGCGAGCGCTTGATTTTGCCGGCCTCGGCAGCGATTCGCTGCGGCTCATTCCCGTTGATGAACGGCAGCGCATGGACCTCGACGCTCTGGCCCGGACCATCGCCGCGGATCGGGAGGCAGGTTGCACGCCGTTCCTCGTTGTCGGAACCGCAGGAACGGTCGACACCGGCGCCGTCGACGATCTGGCAGGCATCGCGAAGCTTTGCGCGGAACAGCAACTCTGGTTTCATGTGGACGGCGCCTTCGGTGCGCTGGCCATGCTCGCGCCTGAACTGGCCCCGCGGCTCCAGGGAGTTGAGCAGGCCGACTCTCTGGCATTCGATTTTCACAAGTGGGCACAGGTGCCTTACGATGCCGGCTTCATCCTGGTGCGCGACGGCGAGAAGCACAAGCAGGCGTTTAGTTCTTCCTCGGCGTACCTCATGCGGGAGGAGCGCGGAATGTCGGCCGGTTCGCCCTGGCCTTGCGACCTCGGGCCTGAGCTCTCGCGGGGCTTTCGCGCTCTCAAGACCTGGGCAACGCTGAAGGTTTACGGGACCGACGCGATCGGCGCGGTGATCAGCCACTCATGTGAGTTGGCTGGTTACCTGGAACACCAAATTGCCGCAACGCCGGAACTTGAGTTGATGGCGTCCGTTGACCTGAACATTGTCTGCTTCCGCTTTCGCTTCGGGACTTCCGAAAATCCAGTGACAGATGATGTGTCGAACGGGCTGAATCGCAAGGTCGTCATTGAGGTGCAGGAGTCGGGAGCAGTCGCTCCTTCGACCACAATGCTTGCAGGCCGTCTGGCGATCCGCGCGGCATTTGTGAACCATCGGACAACCAGCGTTGAGGTGGACACGCTGGTCAACGCTACGCTTGCCGCGGGGAGGGCGCTGCGGGAAAATTTGGATTCGACGTTGAAGGGGACTCTGGACGAACAGGCTGATGGAGGGGTGAGGTCTCCCGCCCTTGCGATAGAAAAAAGTCGCAAGAACGGGGCACGGAGCTCTGTGGCGCATCCGACGGGGCGCTCATTGCAGCCGCAACCCGTGGATGCGTGCCCGGTTGGTGAGAAGGAATGGGAACCGTGGATTGAGTGCGAAAACAGGGTGCAGCAGTTGAGTGCACGGCTCGACGCGCAATCGAATCTGCCGATGGATACTGAAGCCGCTCTGCGCATTGAGCGGGCGACGCTGCTGGCGCAGATGGGCCGCAGTCTTGAAGCCAGAAGCGACTATCTGCGGGTGCTTGAATTCGATCCCGCAAATCGGTCCGGCCTGATCGATCTTGGCCGCCTTCTCGTCTCGGAAAGGCATCTCAAGGCCGCGCAAATGGTCTACAGCGAAGCGGTGAAGCATTATCCGAACGACATTGTTTGCAGGGTCAACCTGGGCGGCGTGTTGCTTGAGCGCGACGACTACAGGGGTTCGCGCGAGCAGTATCAAGCGGCGCTGGGCATCGATCCGGAATTTCCGCAGGCGCACGGGGGGATGTATTACGTGCTAACGCGCCTCGGCGAATTCGAAGCCGCGGCGTTCCACCAACGCAAAGCCTTCGGGCAAAAGAGCCTTTTCACCAATCCCTACCGCGGTACTGCGCCACCTATCCCGGTGCTGCTGCTGGTCTCTTCCACGGGTGGCAACACACCGCTGGAGAAGCTTGTGGACGACCGCGTCTTCCAGACTTACGTCGTCGTTGCGGATTTCTACGATACGAAGATTCCGTTGCCGGCACACCAGATTGTCATCAATGGCATCGGAGATTCCGATGCCGCGAAAAATGCATTGCTGGCAGCAGAGTCTCTGTTAGCATTCACGCAAGCGCCCGTGATAAACATCCCCGCTGCGGTTCGAGCGACCGGTCGTTGTGAAAACGCGGTCCGCCTGGCAAGCCTGCCAGATGTAATTGCCCCGACCACTGCCGCGTTTACCTACGTGCAGCTTGCAAGTGCAGATGGAACGGCAGCACTTGCGCAAAGCGGCTTTACGTTCCCGTTGCTGTTGCGAGCACCCGGCTTCCACATGGGCCAGCATTTTGTACAAGTGGACACTCCCGCGGATCTCGCGACAACAGTGGCCAATCTGCCAGGCGCGGGGCGGCCCGGTGCCGAACTGCTCGTGATTCAGTACCTCGATGCACGAGGCGCGGACGATTGCGCCCGCAAGTACCGCGTGATGTTCGTGGATGGCCGGCTCTATCCGCTGCACCTGGCCATCTCGCCAAACTGGAAGATCCATTACTTCAGTGCGGATATGAAAGATCGCCCCGATCATCGCGCCGAAGAAGCGCAATTTCTGGCCGATATGCAAAGTGTGCTCGGCGAAAAAGCGATGGCTGCGCTCGAACGGGTGCAGACAGCGCTTGGTCTTGACTACGGCGGTATCGACTTCGGCCTGAACAGGCAAGGCGAGATTCTGCTCTTTGAAGCAAACGCCACCATGGTTGTCGAACAGCCGGACGATGACCCGCGCTGGGATTATCGGCGTGCGGCTGTCGCGAGGATCCATGCCGGCGTGCGCGAAATGTTGATGAGGAATGCAACCGCAGTCTCGGGAAAGGCAGAGAGCCGTGTCGCTGTTTCCTTGGCGATTCCGGCACAAATGTAACCAACAAAAGCAAGGAATGAGGCGACTTGGGGTCACACACCGCAGTTGCACAGAAGGCCGGATTTGCCGATAAGAATGCCGGCGGCGGAGGTGTGTTCGGGGAAGGAATGAGGCTGCGCCGACTCGGTTCGATCCGGATTTTGCTTTGCTGCATGGCGCTCTCATGCGCCATGCAGGCGCAGCAGTATGTGTTCCACACCTACCGGCAAGCCGAGGGGCTCAAGAACCTTTCCGTCAACGCAGTCGCCATCGACCGCTACGGGTTTATGTGGGTTGCAACGGAGAACGGCGTCTACCGGTTTGTGGGTTCGGGCTTTGAACAGTACGGCCGGGAGCAGGGAATCGCTGAGCTGGATGCTCAGGACATTGTTGCCGACGCGAACGGCGTCATATGGGTTGGTACGGAAGGAAACCTATATCGCTGGGATGGCCGCCGGTTTTTGCCCGCCGGGCGGGATCCGATCAAGATGGATGAGCCGTGGCGCATGGCGGCCGAGGATGCGAGTCATTTGCTGGTCGTGGATCATCAGCGGCTCTACAGGCTGGAGCACGACGCCGCGGGGAACATGCTGTCCTACCTTCCGGTGATTCCAGGCCGCATGATGACTGCCATACCGGATCTCGGCCAGGTTGCGACGGTGAGCGTCGAGCAAGTGCCGAACAACGCCCGCCGCATCTGGATTGGTTGCGGCAAGAAGCTCTATTCCTTTCTGGATGCCGAACCCGGCCATCCGCTAGAGCAGAACGTCGTCCAGTTGACCCAGTGGAGTACGGGAAACGGTCTTCCCAAAGAGGAATGGCAAACCGTCTTGCTCGATCGTTCAGGCACGCTCTGGGCGGCGGGCAAGGACCATGTGATGGCGCTGCCCCGTGGGGCGAGCCGGTTTGTCGATCGCAGTATTCCTGGCTCCGATCCTGGAAACACCTATGGGCACGCCCCGCTGGTTGAAGATCCGGAAGGCCGCATACTGGCGCCCAGTGAAGACGGAATTGCCCGCTGGGATGGAACAGACTGGCGGCTCATCGGGCGTCAAAACGGGATGCAGCGCACCACTCACATCTCGGGCATGGTGTTCGATGCAGTTGGAGATCTTTGGCTCAGCAGCCGCGGAAACGGCGTGTCTCACTGGGTTGGCTATCGCGATTGGGAAGGCTGGGACGATGCGCAGGGATTGCCCTCGGCCATGATCTGGTCGGTGCTGCCGGTCAGCGCCGATCGCGTGCTCGTCGGGACCGAAAAAGGGCCGGCATGGATCAATCCCCGCACCGGAGAGGCAGGCAGTCTGTCTTCCGTTCGCCCCTGGACCTATGGGCAGGTGGATGTCATGGGCCTCGCGGCCGACGGGTCCGTATGGGCCACAACTTTCTCCGGAGCGGTTCTCCGCATCGATCCAAAGACAGGCAAGACCGAACAGACGGCAAAGCTCCCGTCCCTGATCGTATACGCCACAACGGATTCGACCGGGCGCACTTTTTTCATCGCCCGGCCTGGCATTTTTGTCCGCGACGCCGGGGCATCGAGAAGCGCGCCGCACCCCGTTCCGGCTGCGGATGCGGCACTGGGAGGGCCTTCCAGGGGCATCGCATCTTGCCAGTCCCGCAACGGCGCCAACTGGTTCATCGCCGGCAACCGATTGCTGCGCGAACAGAATGGCCAATGGACAGTGCCGCCAGTCGATGGGCTGCCCGCGCTGCGCGGATCTTTCCTTGCGCTCTCCTGCGCTCCCGATGGTGCGGTTTGGGTTTCAGGAGATCAGACAGGTACATGGCGCATGACTCCAACCGGCGATCGGCTCCAGGCGTGGCAGTTGGAAGCGCCTGACGATCTGCGCTCGCTGGCGGTGCTGGCTTTGCTGGTCGATCGCCGCAACTGGGTCTGGCTTGGGACCGATTCCGGCCTTCTGGTTTGGAATGGGAAGCTCTGGCGTCACATGACAGAGGAAACAGGACTCATCTGGAACGATATCGATCAAGGAGTGTTGAAGGAGGCCCCGGACGGTTCCATCTGGGTAGGGACCAGCGGCGGTTTAAGCCATCTGATCCATCCGGAACGCGCCTTCGATTCGCTTCCCCTGGACGTCTCGGTGACCGGAATTCGACGCAGAGACAGTCTCGACGCGACGGCACACCAGGTCACTCTTCCGTGGTCCAAGGTGCCATTGGAATTTCAGATTTCCTCCTCCGCCATGCGTAACCGCAGCGAGCTGATCTTCAAATATCGCATGGCCCCTTTGCAGCCGGACTGGGTGGAGAGTCATGACGGCAGGGCAGTCTTCTCGGGCCTGCCGCCAGGCGATTTCACACTGATGGCAGTGGCCTGCAATCCGGGACTGAATGCTTGTTCGGGCATTGTTGCCGTACAGGTCAAGATTCTGCCTCCATGGTGGAAGACCCGCTGGTTCACTGTTCTTCTTGTTGTCGCCGTCATTCTATTCTTGCTGGCCGCCGACAGGCTGCGCGCGCGCCACATGAGGGCACGCAGCCGGCGCCTGCAGAGCCTGGTCAGCGAGCGAACACGGGAACTTGAGGCCAGCCGCCAGCAACTCCAATTCCAGGCCACCCACGACGGGATCACCGGATTGTTCAATCATGTGGAGATTCTCCGAGTGCTGGCAATGGAGATGAGCCATGCACGGCGCTCGGGCAAGACCCTGGTGCTGGCCATGCTTGACCTGGACCACTTCAAGCGCGTGAACGATGTGTACGGACATCTGGCCGGCGATGAGGCGCTTCGTTCCTTCGCCGCCGCCATTCAAGGCGCAATTCGCGCATACGATCATGCCGGCCGCTATGGCGGAGAGGAGTTCCTGCTCGTTCTGAATGAAGTTCCAATTGAGGCTGCAGAACAGAGAATGGCCCACCTCCACGGCTTGATTTCAAACCTTGAAGTCCGCACAGGCGAGTTCGACTTCACAATCACCTGCAGTGCCGGTGCGACCGTCTTCGATCCATCCGACCAGTCAAGGAGCCTTGAATCCCTGCTCACGGCCGCCGATCAGGCCCTCTACGCGGCAAAATCCTCCGGCCGTAATTGCATTGTTTTTCGCGGCTCCGATGGCCTGGAGTCCGATGACGAATGCCCGTCCACGATGTGGACCCAGGACCGGCAGGGCAATTGACGCGATTCTCCATCTTTCAGGTCCTCCGCGTATTTCTCTCGTCGAACTCCCATCTTGACCATCCGCGCGTCTCCCGGATCGCATTCTCGACATTAGACCCTGCAAGGCCGGGAAATGGCTCCAGGAGGCAGTCCCACCATGCGCGCCAGCGAGTATATTGGTTCCTAATAGTCGAGGCGTTGCAGAGGTTCCAGCGGTAGGCCAAGTAACTTCTGCTTGAAAGCTGGAGGGACTGATTGTCCGTGGCAGAGTCGAAACACTGGTTGCAGAGATTGACCTACCTGCTCCGCGGAGGCGACCGCCTGAGCGGCATCGAAGACGAGGACACTGCCCGCTCGTTTCACTTGATCTTGAGCACATTTCTGGCTTGGGTTGTCCTCGCACTTGCGTTCTTGATTCCCTGGTTTTCCATCCGCAAGGCCGCTGTGGCGGCTATCCTGGGGATCCTTTGCGCAATGGCGACGGTGTCGCTGGCTCTGCTTCGGAAACGCCATAAACCCGCTGCCGCGGCCTTGTTTGTGTCAGTCTCATGGTGCGCGGTTGAGTTCTCTTCCTTTTTCAGCAGCGGAGTTCACAGCCCGACCTCGGGTTGGAGCTTTGTCCTGATTATCCTTGCCGGATGGCTTCTCGGCAGCTCCGCCGCGATCAGAGTCGCAACCGCATCGCTGTTGGTGTTGCTCGTCGAGGCGGTCCTGGAGGAGAATGGCCACTCCCTCCCGAATTATTTTCCGGGGGAGCCAATGGGACTGTGGATCTTGTATGTCATGTTCCTGGTTCTGGCGATCGTCCCCATTCTTGCCTTTCAGGAAGAGTTGCGCAGGCAGCTTTCCGCCTTGCGCGCCAGTGAGGACCGTTTCAGCAGCCTGTCCAATGCAGCAATTGAAGGGATCATGATCCATGAGAATGGAGTGATTCTCGATGCCAACATGGCGTGCGTACACCTCTTCGGTTACGACAGCCCGGAAGAACTGATTGGCCAGTATGGCCCCACTCTCTTGCTGACCCCCGGATCGCGGGAACGAGTTCTACAACAAATCGATGCCAAGGAAACCGGATTGCTGGAATTGACTGGTCTCCGCAAGGATGGCAGCACGTTCCCCGGTGAGATGGATTCGCGGCCAGTCAATTACCGGGGCCGGAGTGCAGTTCTGGTCGCTACACGCGATCTCACAGAGCGGATACGCGTCGAGGAGGATCGGAAGAATCTGCTGACCCGGCTAATCCAGGCTCATAAGATGGAGTTGATCGGTCGATTGGTCGGCAGCATATCTCATGACTTCAATAACCTTCTAACCGTCATCATCGGATCCAGCGAGTTAGCACTGGAGAGAGTGGAGAAAGCCGATCCACTCAGGGAGAGCCTCGAAGAGATCCACGGGGCCGGCCTGCGCGCCGCCGGGCTCACGCAGCAGTTGCTCGCATTCAGCCGCAAGCAGGTGCTGCACCCCCGCGTAGTC
>Ga0182016_10007955_pt1 | contig 10788 bp, 10 predicted proteins | sample 712S2MmetaG_FD_120491 | JGI IMG/M metagenome (GOLD analysis project Ga0182016, IMG submission 120491) | Permafrost microbial communities from Stordalen Mire, Sweden - 712S2M metaG | ecosystem: Environmental > Terrestrial > Soil > Wetlands > Permafrost | place: Sweden: Stordalen | collected...
ATTCGCAACCAGTACACGCTGGGCTATCGCTCGACGAAGCCGACTACGGAGCCGGGGTTCCGACGCGTGCAGGTGAATGCCGAGGCCAAGGGGATGGGCAAGCTGACGGTGCGGACCCGGACGGGGTACTTCCCGGTGCTGCGGCAGGCGAAGAAGGAACCGGCGGAGAAGAAGTAAGCGCAGACTCGGTCGGAGATCCCAGGAAGCTGCAATGTCGGCATCATCGAATTGATCCACATGGAATTAGCTCAATTCAGACAGCGCTGGGCTTTCTTGATATAAGCTGAGGATCCTTGGTATAGTTCGATGAACCCTATGAATTTCTTAAGATACATCAAGACCCAAATTAGAGTCTGGCAACAGAAGCGGGCACAACGTGCAATGCTGCGCCGTCTTTCCGGGGTCGCAGAAGAGATCGCACGTTCACAATGGGAGCAAAGCCTCAGTGCGCCCACGGAGTTTTACGAGCGCTGCTTCCAATATTTCCACGCCAACCTGCCGGAGTTTTTGCGCGAGCACCGCTTCTATTTTGAAGCCGAAGGACGCGGCTATGGCGAAAGAGCGTTCCATGTGCTGTGGTTCCTGTTGATCCGCGAGTTCAAGCCGGAGAGCTTTCTGGAAATTGGCGTGTTTCGCGGACAGACCGTCAGTCTGGTATCGCTGATCGCGCGCCATTTCAAAATTCACCCGCTCCTGCAAGGCGTCTCCCCGTTTTCCAGGACGAGCGACACCGTTTCCCATTTCGACGCTGGCGTAGATTATTACCAGGACACGCTCAAGAATTTTGCGCATTTTTCGTTACCTGCGCCGGAGCTCCTGGATGCCTACTCCACCGATAAAGCTGCCGTTGAACTGATCGCGTCGCGGGACTGGGCGTGTATTTACATTGACGGAAATCACGATTACGAGATCGTAATTCAGGACTGGAATTTGTGCTCCGCGCATGTGCTTCCGGGGGGGGTGATTGTGTTGGACGACTCCGGCCTGACTTCAAAATACGTGCCGCCTCTATTCGCCACGGGCGGGATTGAAGGGCCGTCGCGCCTGGCGAAGGAAATTGACCGCACGCGCTTCCGCGAAATTCTACAGGTTGGGCACAACCGGGTTTTTCAGAGAATCGCTTAGGAGTTGGCGTGCCGGGATTTATCCTCGGCATCGAGCTTTGGCATCGGCTCCCTTACGATAGACTGAAGCTGCCATGGCCGTCGCTTTCCCAACCTCAACCGCCCTTCGTACCGCCTCCGACATCACTCAACTTGTCGGACAAACGCCCATGCTGCAACTGGCGAGGCTGGCTCCTGAGCCGGCCGCGGCGGTGTTTGCCAAGCTGGAGTTTCTGAACCCCGGCGGCAGCATCAAGGACCGCGCGGCGCTGGGGATGATTCTGGACGCGGAAGCTCGAGGGCTGTTGCGGCGCGGCTCGAATGACCATCCGGGGTCCACGATCATTGAGGCCACCGCGGGCAATACGGGCGTGGGGCTGGCGCTGATCGGGGTCAATCGCGGCTACACGGTGAAGCTGTTTGTGCCGGAGGGGTTTGCCGAGGAGAAGTGCATCCTGATGCGCGGGTTTGGCGCGGAGGTGATTCGCACACCTGAAGACGAGGGTATGGCGGGAGCGATCCGGCGGGCGCGCGCGGCGGGGGCGGAGATTCCGGGGTCGTTCACGGCGCTGCAGTTTCAGAACCAGGCCAACCCGCAATTCCATCACGATACGACGGCGGTTGAAATCTGGGAACAGATGGAGGGCCGCGTGGATGGCTTTGTGGCCGGTGTTGGGACGGGCGGGACGTTCTCCGGCGTGGCGCGGTTTTTGAAGGAGCAGAACCCGGCTGTGGTGAATGTGGCTGTCGAGACGCAAGGGTCGATTTTGCAGGGCGGCGCGCCTGGCAAGCATCGGGTCGAGGGCATTGGCGTGAGCTTTGTACCAGAGACGTTTCATCGCGATGTGTGCGACCGGATTGTTGCTGTGAGTGACGAGGACGCGTTTGGGATGGTGAAGCGGCTCGCCTGCGAAGAGGGGCTGGTGGGCGGATCGAGCTCGGGAGCGGCGGTGTTTGCCGCGGTGGCGCTGGCGATGGAGCTGGGGGCCGGGAAGCGGGTGGCAGTGATTATTCCGGACTCGGCGGAGAGATATTTATCGAAGAAGATATTTGAGGGCGGGGTGTGATGGGGGATTTTTCCCTCCCACCAACTTTGTCATCCTGAAGCGTAGTCGAAGGGAACCTGCATTTCCAGTCGTTCCCTGGAGCGAAGCCAAAGGGACCTGCTGCTGCCTTTCGTTGTCTTGTAATAGGGCACGACTTCAGTCGTGCCGAAACCACCATTAAACGGCCGTGGGCTTCAGCCCCTGCGGAACCCACGCCGTTTCGGCCCATATCCCAAATCCGGCAGCCTCAAACCAAGGGCACACTCGGGAATTCCATCCGAAAACCGACTTGCGGGGAGTAATCTAACCGAATCTCGTTTCCTGTTTGCCGACTAACTAGGTGTTGACCAAGAAGATCATTTCAGTTGCTGAGGCTCACGAGCTCTAGGGTTGCTGAGTTCTGCGCTGTTTTCGCAGCTTCCGTTACTGCAGAGTGACTTAGGGGTGATAACGTTTCTCCAGTTCTTCGTCTGAGATGAGTGAAGCCGTGACAAAGACGTGCAAGGGATGGAAGCGGCTGCCTCCAGACCGAATCACGTCAGCTGTGCCTATTCGAATTGAGCCCCGGCCGGTCGAGCCATCGCAGCCCGAAAAACCAAGGCCAAACACTAGCCTGTAAAGGACTCCTTGCATGGCAGTGAAAATAACGAAAGAGATACCAGTACAGTTCAAGATTCGGTCTGCGAAGGAGATGACCCCTTTGGAACGCGGAACAGCCCTCGGGCTGCTAGCTTTCGGCGCGTCCCCAATGGTCATCGCATGGATTCGTCTGTTCACACTTGCACCCTTTGAGCTGAAGACGTGGGTTTACCTCAACCTATTTGGCCTTTTCGCGTTCCTTTCGATCGAGACAATTTCGTTGATATTGCTTAGGGGCTTCGGCCGAATCGATCTCCCCGACTCGACGATGCATTGGCTTGGCGGTGCAGCACTTGTCGAAGTTGGACCGATGGCGTGGTTTCTGATCAAACATATTTTTAGTTAGCCCTTATCGGCTAAGGAGCATAGGGCGCACTCTGTCAGAAAAATTCCTCTTGACATCAACTCCTGACAGGAGCATAATGCGAGTAGTTGAGGAGTGTTTTATGCGCATTCAGATCGTTGTGGACGATACATACAAGGAAATGCTTGAAAACCTCAAGCGCACTACCGGGCTCAATCAATGGCAGGACCTCTTCAGCGATGCGATCACTATGTACAACTGGGCTGTCAAGCAGCGCACGGAGGGCCGTATCGTCGCCTCAATGAACGAACAAGAGGAAAACTATCGCGAACTTCAGATGCCTTCTTTGGAGCGAGCGGCGGCGTATGCGAAGTACGGCGGCGAATTGGCTGTGTCTGCCGCAGGTTCCAAAGATCGCGCCATCTGAGAGTCTTCAAGAGAAGACGAGACGCGCCTACGTCTCATCGTCAAGCATCGGCACATCGGCGCTACGTCTCTACTCAAGAGCACTTTCATTACGGCTTTACCCAATCCCGAATGCCGACACGCGGACCTTCAACTGTCCAAAGTTGGCCGTCCTGAGCCCAAGGTCCTGAAAACGTGCAATTCGGATGTCAACCCACAGGGAACCTGGTGGGCCAGAAGTCTGCTTGTGGGAGATGTCACCAAATCGGTACTGGGAAACGCAAATGTGACCCAACAATCCCCTACGAACAAACCGCCGCAAGCCGCTTACCCCGAACCCTCGTCCAGGCCACGTCGAAGGACACCACGTTTCAGGACCAGAAAAGTAAAATCTCAAATCGTTGCAGATCGATACCGGCTACAGGCGCAAAATCGGAATAGATTGAAAAGCGGAAGAGCCCGACCTGTCCGTACCACCCGAAGGACACCCCCCTTTTCGCCCCATCCCAATGAAAATAATAAGGTTGCATCAATAGTCACGGAAAACACCTGCGAAGACAAACAACTTACGTCTCAGAGATCGTCGCAAATCACCCATTTTGCACTGGAAATGCAGCAGATTTGAACGCCGTCGAAGCCGTCATCCGCGAAGACAACGAATTCTCGGTCACCCCCCGCACCCGTCTCGAGCAGCTACTGCGTGATTGAGGTGTCGAACTTTGTGTAATTGTCGAGGTAATCTTTCAAAATCAGATAGCACTCGCATGAGGCCTTCGTAAGCCCAGGGACGTCGAGGATGCGAATTTCCCCGCGGCTGTATTCGATGAGTCCCTTTCGCTTGAGAATCCCCGCTGTCGTAGAAATAGTGGGACGCCGACCCCCAAGCATGTCTGCGAGAAACTCATGCGAAATCTTGAACGTGTTCACGTGCGCGCGGTCCGCGCAGATCAGCAGCCAGCGCGCCAGTCGCTGTTCGAAGGTATGTTTCGCATTGCATCCAGCGGATTGCATCGCCTGAACGAGTTGTGCCTGAACATAGCGCAGAGCCAGAAACTGAAAGTCGCCGCCAAGGCTGAACTCTCTCCTCGCATCCTCCACCAGGCAGCTATAACCATGGCCGGCAATCTGGGTGTAGACGCGATTCAGACTCTTTTTTGTTCCCATCAGTGCCGAGACGCCAACCACCGACTCATAACCGAACATCCCTACCTCGACCTGAGACCCATCCTTGAACGTCGTCGTCATCGACGCCATCCCCTCTTCGAGAAAATAGAGGCGATCGATTGGGTCGCCAGGGTTTTCGATTGCGTGTTTCAGTTCGAATTTCACCGGCCTCAAACCGAGGCGCGCAATGATATCCCCGTCGAGGGCATTCAAAAGAGTGTTCTTAAAGACTCTCGTGCGCAATGAATCGTCACCTTCAGACAAGACCCTACCATAATCGGCGGGCGTCGAGCTCAAAATGCCTGATAATGTTCTGGTTATGTCAGAGATCGTACAAAGATATTTATCCTTACGTCAGAAACCGTACAAAGATCGCAAGACGAAGCGAGTACGATTTTGTCGGGCCGGCAATCTTCGCTTTCGAGGTGATAAGCATGACCTTTGACCTCGCCGCTTTTTTGGAACAAGCTGGCGTGGGGCGAACACTCGTCCACTTGAAGCCCAAGCAGGTCTTCTTTTCACAGGGAAATTCGGCTGACTCCATCTTCTATCTTCGGACGGGCCGCGCAAAACTCGTCGCCGTTTCGCAAGACGGCAAGGAGGCCACCATCGCGCTTTTCTCCGCCGGGGATTTCATTGGAGAGGAGTCGCTGGCGAGCGTGGGTGGGCTGCATTTGGCCACTGCAACCGCCATCGTCGCCTGTACGGCGCTCAGAATTGCGCGGGATGAGATGATCCGCGTCATGCACGAGGAGTACGCCTTCTCCGAAATGTACTTGAGATATCTACTCTCCCGGAGTATGCGAACCCAGGCCGACTTGGTCGCTCAGCTTTTCGACTCCAGCGAAAGGCGCCTGGCGAGAATTCTCCTGATCCTCTCCGAATTCGATCAGCCGGGAGTACTGGAACACTTGGTTCCTCCCATTACGCAGGAAGCTCTCGCGGAGATGGTCGGCACCACCCGGTCCCGCGTCAGCTTCTTCATGAATCGCTTTCGCAAGCTCGGCCTTATCGAATACAACGGTCGCATCCGGGTCCATAAGTCGCTGCTCAACGTGGTTCTGCACGATAAATTCCCCGAAGCTAACCCCGAAAGACCTCCTGGTTCGGCTACCCCACGTGTTCGATCGAAGCCGGCCAGACGCGGCTAGAGCGGATCGGGAGAATTGCCCTGATTTCAACTGGTCATTTTCCAGTGGCGAAAATTAGTATTTGACAGTTCCGGTGCTACCACGTAGCGTCATGACACGCGCTACCCCTTTTCTCGGCCCATGCGAAGCCCCTCGGCAACGAGGGGTTTCTGCACGTTTGCGCTCCAATACAAGCACGAATCGGCGCAAGCGCGACGTCTTGATCCGGGCGGGTTTCCCACCCTTAGCCCCAGCCAAAAACGTGTGGGTGCCCCATCCTTCGATTTCTTCTATCGAAGGGTGGGAAACCACGGACCTTAACCGTCTGCCCTCGTCCAGCCCCGGACTCGTCCCGGCAAACGCCCATGTGATCCGATAATCCGCTACGAAGATACCGCCGCAGGCCGCTTACCACGAAGCCTCTTCCAGGTCGCGTCGAAGGATCCCACGTCTCAGGACCAGAAAAGTAAAATCTCAAACCGTTGCAGATCAATACCGGCTACAGGCGCACAATCGGAATAGATGGGAAAAGCGGAAGGGGCTGACCGGGCCGTACCACCCAAAAGACACCCCACCCCTCCCCCCTTTTCGCCCCATCGCAATGAAAACAAGGGCGTTAGTGGCAAAAAACGCCATTTCACCCCTCGAAACAAAGGAGTTACACCGCGGAGAATTGGGAGCTTTTCAGACTTTACGCCTATTCCCTCAGCGTCACCGTAATCTTGCGCGCATCGCCGCCAACGGAAGTAATCGCAATCTCGCCCGTCGCCTTTTTCTTGATGCTCTTGAACTTCTCGCCCCACTCCACCAGCACCAATGCATTCTCAGTCAGCAACTCGTCCAGGCCGAGCGTCTCCAGTTGGCGTTCGCCTTCCAGGCGATACACATCCAGGTGAAACAGCTTTACCGGCTTGCCGCCCTGCGTGCCGTCGTACTCGTGGATAAGCGTGAATGTAGGGCTCGTGACCTCGTCCGCTTCAGCCGCGTCCAGAGCCTGCGCAATGCCCTTGACCAGCGTGGTCTTGCCGGTTCCCAGGTCGCCGCGCAGAATCAGCAGTTGCGGCGGTTTCAGCAGCTTCGCCAGCTTGCGGCCCACTTCAATTGTGTCCGCCCCGCTTTTCGTTGTAAATTCGTGCGTGCGGACAGCCTCTGGTGGAACCGTTGCGGCGGGAGGAGCAGCGTTCGTCATCGGCTAGCCTCAATGGAGCACACACACGGCCTCGAATCCACCGGCAGCCCCTGCAACCAAACATAACCGTTCTCCCCGCGCGAATCAAAGCGAAAAGCCCGAGAAAATTGTTGAAGACTATCCGTAGCCAGCAAAGTATGCTCGTCGTGGATGCCGGCCGGGGGCGTCACAGCCAGGTCCGCGGCCAGCCCGTGCAGGTAGACAGCCGCCTCGACAGCCCTGCCCGCATCCCCAGGAAATTGCGCCAATAAGCCAGCCACCAGGCCTGTCAGCGAGTCGCCGCTGCCCCCCTTGGCCATCCCAGGATTTCCAGTCGTATTCACCGCAATGCGCCCGTCAGGATGCGCAATCAGCGTCCGCGCCCCTTTGAGTACCAGCGTAACGCCAAAGCGCTCGGCAAACCCACGCGCCACCTGCAGCCGGTTGGCCTGCACCTCGGGCACCGTGATTCCCGCCAGCCGCGCCATCTCTCCCGGATGCGGCGTTAGAACAACCGTCCGCCCCTTGGCCAGCTTGCCCAGCAACACCGGCTTGCCGGCGAGAATATTCAATGCATCCGCGTCAATCACTGCCGGAATCTTTGTCGCCGCCAACAGGCCTGTAACAAACTTGACAGTCTCCGCGTTCTGCCCAATTCCCGGTCCAATGGCCAACACAGTCATGCCCACCATCAGCGATGCCAATGCTTCCGGCGTGAGATTCTCAGCCGAAATGCCGCCAGCAGGACCTGCAATCAATGGCCATGTCATCAGCTCCGGCGCAACTGCGGACACTTGCGCCAGCACCGCAGCCGGAATGGCAGCCGTCACCAGCCCCGCTCCACTCCGCAATGCCGCCAGGGAGGTCATCGATGGCGCACCGGACCTGCCCACCGCCCCGCCCACCACCAACACATGTCCAAAGTTGCCCTTGTTCGCTCCCACCGCGCGCGGTGCCCTGACCATTTCCATCGCCGACCCCGCCCACTCCACACCGAGCTTCGACACAATGGCTGCTTCCGGCGAGCCGATCGGCGTCACCACCACCGGTTGGTCCCAACGGCGCGTCAATTGCGCAAACACGTGTGCCGGCTTGGGTGCTGTAAAAGTAATCACCGCATCCGCTGGAAATACTTCCCCCGCGGAAGCTGCCGAGGTAGTGTCGGCTGCCCAGCCCGAAGGCAAGTCCACCGCAAGGAATTTTGCGCGGCTCGCCTTTACCCACTCCAGAGCCGCAGCCGCCAACCCTTTCAACGGAGGCTTGAACCCCGTGCCCACGATTGCATCCACCAGCAGGTCGGCATGCAGAGCCTTGTTGTGCTCCGCCAGTTGCTCCGCTGTCTCCACCACATGCACTGTGCCCGGAGCCGCACTGGCCAACAGTTCGCCCCAGGCCGTCACCACATCCGGACCAAAGTTTTCCGGAGCACCCAGCAGCAGCGTAGTCACTTCGAGGCCGCTTGCAGCAAGCAGGCGCGCCGTCATCATCCCATCGCCGCCGTTGTTCCCCCTGCCGCATAGCACCGTCACCTTGCGCGCACGGGGAAACTGCTCCCGCGCAAACGCCGCAACTGCCGCCGCAGCCGCCCGCATCAAGTCGATCGACGCAACGCCGAATCGCTCCGTAGTAGCCCGGTCGCAAGCCTGCATCTCGGCAGCAGAAAGTACGTGCATGGCATCCATGGTAGAGCATAAAAGCAAGGGACTAGGGACTAAGGGACTAAGGACTAGCAATCCCGCGACTGTAATCTACGATTACGATCTTGTTTTTGCCCGATCTAATAACGACCAATCGCACGCATGTGCGGCGGAGTTCGGTCAATTTTGCCTACAACTTGGTGCGCGGCCAAGTCTGCTTCGAGTCCCTAGTCCCTTAGTCCCTTAGTCCCTAGTCCCTGTTTCACCTCAGCATCAGCACCAGAAACCACGCATTCAACCCCGCGATCAGCGCGGCCACCAGCCATGACAGCCCTTGCAGCCACGGTCCGTTCACAAACTCGCCCATCTTCTTTCGGCTGCCGGTGAAGATCACCAGCGGAATCACCGCAAAGCTCAGTTGCAATGACAGAATTACCTGGCTCAAGAGCAGCAGTTTTTCTGTGCCGCGCTCGCCTGTGAACGCCACCACGATGATGGTGGGAATGATGGCGATCGTGCGCGTAATCATCCGCCGCATCCACGGCTGCAGCTTGATGTGGATGAATCCCTCCATCACCACCTGGCCGGCAAGCGTACCGGTGATGGACGAGTTCTGCCCGCTTGCCAACAGCGCAATCGCAAACAACGTGCTCGCGCCGGCCGTGCCCACCAGCGGGCTCAGCAGCTTGTACGCATCTTCAATGGCCGCAACTTCAAAGTGCCCGCTGCGATAAAAAACTGCCGCCGCCACCACAACGATGGCCGCATTTACAAACAGCGCAACTGTCAGCGCCATTGCCGAATCGATGTTGGCCATGAAGATGGCTTCGCGCTTGCCTTCCTGCGTGCGCTTGTATTTGCGGCTCTGCACAATCGACGAATGCAGATAGAGATTGTGCGGCATCACCGTCGCGCCGAGCATGCCGATGGCGATGTAAAGCATCGTCGGATTGGTGATGATCTGCGTCGAAGGAATGAACAGGTTGCGCAGCGCCGGCCCATATTCCGGCCGCGACAGAAACAGCTGTACGCCGAACATGGCAATGATGGTGCCGATCAGCGTAATCACCAGCGCCTCAACCACGCGGAATCCCCAGCGTTGCAGAAGAAGAATCAGCAACACATCCAGCCCGGTAATCAGCACGCCGTAAAACAGCGGGATGTGAAACAGCAAGTTGAGCGCAATGGCCGAGCCGATCACCTCTGCCAGATCGCAGGCCGCAATCGCAATCTCCGCACCTACCCACAACCCGAAGCTGACCCACCGGCCATAGCTCTCACGGCACAACTGGGCAAGATCGCGCTCCGTGGCCACGCCCAGCTTCAGGCTCAGGCTCTGCAGCAGAACCGCCGTCAGGTTCGAGATCATGATCACCGACAGCAGCGTGTAACCGAATTGCGATCCGCCGGCGATATCTGTGGCCCAGTTGCCGGGGTCCATATATCCGACCGAAATCAGGAATCCCGGCCCCAGAAATCCCAGCAGCCGCCGCCAGGAAATCGGCGAGCGCGAGATCGAAACGCTCGAATGCACCTCAGGCAGCGAGGGCTCGGGGAGCTCGACGAAGGTTCTGGACTCAGTGGCCATAGTTGCGGGGGAAGAGCGCGAACAATGCTCCCAACACAAGTATGCCACAGCTTGTTAATCATGGTTAATATATTTTCTTACATTTAATTATCGTGAAACCTCCGGCCTTAGCCAAACCGCCTCCGCCGCCGGCCTTCCCAGGATAGAATTCCCCGTATTTAGCTCAATTGAAACGGTTTGATCGTAGTTCTGGCTGTTGACGCGCAGGCTCTTGCCCGGTCCGATTCCAGTTTTATGCAGAAAAAGAAGCAGTTTAGGGTCGCGCTCCTGCAGACTGGTCACGGTGTAGCGTCGGCCCTCCAAAGCTTCCGAAAGTGGCGTCTCCCCCCGCTTCTTTCGCTCCGAGGGGCTCACCGGCAGCACCGCATTCCCGTGCGGGCATGCGCCGCTTTCCCCCAGCTTCTCCTTCAGCTTCAACTCGAACGCCGGCGAAACCGCGTGCTCCAGCCGCTCCGCCTCTTCGTGAATCTCGTACCACTCCATGCCGAAGACTTCGCTCAGCATGCGTTCGATCAGGTGGTGCCGCAGTGCCGTCCGGTAAGCCGTTTCGCGCCCTGCCGCAGTCAGGCGGACAATCCCGTCGGCGCCCACTTCCACGAAGCCG
>Ga0182016_10007956_pt1 | contig 10787 bp, 8 predicted proteins | sample 712S2MmetaG_FD_120491 | JGI IMG/M metagenome (GOLD analysis project Ga0182016, IMG submission 120491) | Permafrost microbial communities from Stordalen Mire, Sweden - 712S2M metaG | ecosystem: Environmental > Terrestrial > Soil > Wetlands > Permafrost | place: Sweden: Stordalen | collected...
CGTATTGGGCTCGATGCGCAGCTTGCAATGCCCGTAGTTGCCCGAGCCGCCGGTCTGGCGAATGTACTTGCCTTCAGCTTCCGCCGTCTTCCGGATGGTCTCGCGGAAGGCAACCTTGGGCTCGCCCACATTGGCCTCGACCTTGTGCTCGCGCTTCATGCGGTCCACAAGAATTTCCAGGTGCAACTCGCCCATGCCGCTGATAATCGTCTGGCCAGACTCGTCGTCGGTCCGCACCTTGAAGGTGGGATCCTCGTCGGCCAGCCGCGAAAGAGCAACACCCATCTTTTCCTGGTCGGCCTTGGTTTTCGGTTCGATTGCAACCGAAATCACGGTCTCTGGAAAAGTGATGGCGCCGAGCGCAATCTGATGATGCGGCGGGCAAAGCGTATCGCCCGTCTTCAATTCCTTCAAGCCCACAACCGCGCAGATGTCGCCCGCCAGAATCTCCGAGATGTCCTCGCGCTTGTTGGCGTGCATCTTCACCAGGCGGCCTACGCGATCGGTCTTGCCGGTACGGGGATTGACGATGGTGTCGCCGGTCTTGAGCGTGCCCGAATAGACGCGGATGAAGCAAAGCTTGCCAAAAGGATCGTTGATGATCTTGAAGGCCAACGCAGCAAGCGGCTCACTGTCATCCGGCTTGCGGGTAACGATCTTGTCGTGATGCTCGGGATCGATGCCTTCCACCGGGGCCTTGTCGAGAGGGCTGGGCAGGTAATCGACAACCGCGTCCAGCAGCGTCTGCACGCCCTTGTTCTTGAAAGCGCTTCCGCACAGCACCGGGAAGACCTTCAGATCGATCGTCGCCTGGCGGATGCCGGACTTGAGTTCCGCAATGGTCGGCGTTTCGCCTTCCAGGAACTTCTCCAGCAACACATCGTCGGTTTCGGCGATGACTTCAATCAACTGCAGCCGGAAGGCCTCGGCCTTCTTCTGCAGGTCGGCCGGAATCGGCTCGACGGAAAACTCGGCGCCCATGGTCTCGTCGTGCCACAGAATCGCCTTCATCTCGATCAGGTCGACGACGCCCTTGAAGTTCGCTTCAGCGCCAATGGGAATCTGCAGCGCTACGGGCCGCGCCCCCAGCCGCTTGCGGATGGTTTCGAGAACGTGCTCGAAGTCGGCGCCGTTCTTGTCCATCTTGTTCACGAAGCAAATGCGCGGAACCTTGTACTTGTCGCCTTGCCGCCACACCGTCTCAGTCTGCGGCTGCACGCCACTGACCGAATCAAACAACGCAACCGCGCTATCCAGCACGCGCAGCGAGCGCTCCACCTCGGCCGTAAAGTCAACGTGGCCGGGGGTGTCAATAATGTTGATGCGGACGTCTTTCCACACGCACGTCGTCGCAGCCGACGTAATCGTGATGCCGCGCTCCTGCTCCTGCTCCATGTAGTCCATGGTCGCCGTGCCTTCATGCACTTCACCGATACGGTGCGTGATGCCGGTATAAAACAGGATGCGCTCTGTCGCTGTCGTCTTTCCGGCGTCGATGTGCGCCATGATTCCGATGTTCCGGCAACGATTCAGAGGTACGGTGCGAGCCACGATTGTTTTCCTTGCGGGCGATTGTCCCGCGGTTGAGAAGCAGCCGCTAGCTTCTAGCTGCTAGCTTCTAGCTTGTTTTTCCGGAACCGCGCTTACGGTCCCAAATCCGCTTAAAGCGTCGATTGTCAAAAGCTAATAGCTAGGAGCTAGAAGCTAGTGGCTGTCTTTCTACCAGCGGTAGTGAGCAAAGGCCTTGTTGGCCTCGGCCATGCGATGCACGTCTTCCTTTTTCTTCATGGCCGCGCCGCGTCCGTTGGCCGCATCGAGCAGCTCGTTCGACAGCTTGTCGGTCATTCCCTTTTCGCCACGGTTGCGGCCGTAGGTAATCAGCCAGCGAATCGCCAGCGAGGTGCGCCGATCCGGGCCGACCTCGATCGGCACCTGATAGTTGGCGCCGCCCACGCGACGGGTCTTCACCTCGAGCAGCGGCTTGCAGTTCTCCACAGCCTTCTTGAAGAGCTTGAGAGCGTCGTCGCCGCCGCCCTTCTCTTCGAGGGTCTTCATCGCGTCGTAAAAGATGCCCTGGGCCGTCGACTTCTTTCCGCCCCACATCATCGAGTTCACAAACTTGGTGACCAGAGTGGACCCGTACACCGGATCCGGCGCTACTTCCCGCTTCGCTATGTGCCCTTTTCTCGGCATAGTTCTCAAAGTCCTTCGCGCTTTCGCGCCTGCTTGTTACCCCAGTCCGGGTCCAAATGCTACGCCCCGGAACCGCTGCTATCGAAACCCACTCAGGTGGCCATTTACCAATACTTAAACGGCCGAATCTTGTAACAAAACCCTGCTAAAAACGGCTTCTTAACGCGTTTTTGCACGCAAAATGCGCGTTTTTGGCAGTTACTTCTTGCCCTTTGGCGCCGCGCCACCCTTGGCGCGCTTGGCCCCATACTTCGAGCGGCTCTGCATGCGGTTGGCCACGCCCACTGAATCCAGCGTGCCGCGAACCACGTGATACCGAACGCCCGGCAAATCCTTCACGCGGCCGCCGCGGATCAGCACGATTGAGTGCTCCTGTAGGTTGTGGCCGATGCCGGGAATGTAGGTGGTGACCTCAATCCCGTTGGTCAGGCGCACGCGAGCAACCTTGCGCAGTGCCGAATTCGGCTTCTTGGGGGTTTGCGTGTACACGCGGGTGCAAACACCGCGACGCTGCGGCGAGGCCTGCAGTGCAGGGGACGCCGTCTTGTACCGTGGGGCCGTGCGCCCCTTCCGAACCAACTGATTAAATGTAGGCAAACTGAAACTCCTTACCCCGTTAAAAACCCTCGAACACCCAACAAAACAGCCGCGCGCAAGCCCATCGGGCCATCCCTGCCGCTTTGCGCCATTTCTGCCAGCGCGCACGCGCACGGAAGCCCTATTGTTACTGCTTCGCGTCTGCCTTCGTTCCAATCTCAGACGAGAACCGGGACGGTGGCCGGTCGTTTTCCTGATCTTTCCCGGAAAAGCCAACTCCGTTTCGCCGCTTCCGGTCCGCATAGCCCTCCAAGGTGGAGAACGCGCGGACTCCGATGCGATTTGCCTCAACCCTCAGCAAGAAGAAGGCTACTTTTGAGGCATGTCTGGCCGGTCAACTTCACCTGGCCAGGAGTTCAACCCGTACCTTGTTGCCGTACCGGGTTGCCCTCACGCAACCATCGTTAAGACACACGGATGGGTGCGTTCTTGCGGAACCTTCTTACAATATCAAGAATTGCCGGTGGGGTCAAACGGATTTTGGGTAAATTGGTCGAATCCAGAGTCCTGTCCCGGGAGTTCAATCAAGAGTGGGCCTTGGACCGGAACCCCAGACCGCGCATCTCGGGAGTTGGATGGCGGGGTCGCTTGAACTACCAGGGGTTTTGGGGCCTGCCCGCCTCGGGTGCGACAGTCCATGCCTAATGCCCCGCAGGTTGATCTTCCGCTCAACCTCACCTGGCCTGTGGCTGATCCTCTACCGTGCGCAAAAGCTCCACCACCTTTGGCGCCGCGATGTGCTGGTAATCGGTTGACAGCAGCCCGTAGCTCTCGACCGCATCGTATTTCCGCCCGGCTCCGCTGGACTGGGTGCCATTCAGCGGCCAATAACTCCACGAAATGAGGGGATTCTCTTTGAGCAGGCGGATAAACATCTTGAGCCAGTCGGAATTCTCGCCGCAGTCAAGCGTCTGGCACGCGCCAAACTCGCCCACCCAAATGGGAGTCTCGGGTTCCGTGTGGAGCAGAAACAGAGAGCGCACTTCGTAGGCCTGCTTCATTGCATCCAGATTCGAGAGGTCCTGTCCCTTGACGTAGTAGGCGTGCGGTGAGTAGACCAGCCTGTGCGCAACAGGCAGAGTCACCGGCAGCTTGTCAAAACCTGTGAAGTTGGTTGAATACTCCGGACCTTCGACCATGATGAGCAGCTTTGGGTTGGCCGCCAGCACGGCCGCGCCGCCGCGCTCGGCCGCGGCGTGCCAGTCGAGTTTCGGATCCGGGCCGCCCCAGGACGCACCACTGCGCAGTTCGTTTCGCAGATCGGCCCCCACTACCCAAGGCTGATTGCGGTAACGGCGCGTGATGGCGCGCCAGTCTGCCAGCCACTTCGTCTCGGGGTATTCGCGGTTGTACCAGAGCCCGTTGCCATCGGTCTCGCTGCAGCACCAGTCCGCACGACTCATGTGGTTATCGAGGATCACCATGATGTGCGCGCGCCCCAATGCGGCGATGACGGCGTCCATGATCGCCATCGCATGTTTCCCTTTCAATTGCGGATTTCCGGCGACGGCGTAATCGGGCACCGCTGGATCATGCTCCAGCGTTTCATTGGCCCAGGGCAGCCGTACTGAATTCACGCCTATCTGCCGGATCTGCGTGACGATGGCTTCCAGCGGAGCGTGGTCGAGCCCGCCCACCACGAATTCCTTCTCGTCGAATCCGTACCAGTTGACAGACGTGAGACGCACAACATGTCCTGTGGAATCAACGATATGGCGGCCATCGGTGTGCAGAGGGGGTACGACGATTGCTCGCTGACCGCGCACAAGCGGGGCGCCAAAGGCCAGAACCAGCGGGCAAAGCAGCAACGCGGGAATACTTGCGAATTTCATCGGCACGAGTATAGGCGATCGGGCCCTTCCGGAGTGGAAACAGGCATTGCGATCCAGTCGCGCCTTGATCGGTCGATTTGGGAGCTATTCATCGGTAAACAGCTTGAGGCCTGTCGAAGCTCCGGAGTCGAAGTGGGCTGAGGGCCAAGAAAAAACCGGGCGCGGCGATCTTTCGATTGCCGCGCCCGGTTGAAGTTCCAATCTGCTTTTCCGCGTTATTGGATCGATTGCAGCGCCCAGGCGCCGTTGGTGACCATGAAGTTCGCCGTGCGCGTCGTAGTCAGCTGGTTGCCGGGATTGTGGGCAATTGCCACCAGCGCGTCAGGCACACCGGTCAGGTCAACGCCTTCGGTAAAGGTGACCGTCTTGATGCCGCCAACGCCGTCCTGCACGTCCTTGATGTCACGAGCCTTGAGGTGATTGGCCTGCACCGTTTCGACGGCGATGGAGAAGTCCTTGTCGGTCGGGCTTTGGGGGCGCCACTTGATCACGTCACCGCCGCTTTCCAGCTTCAAAACCTTCTTGCCGTCCGCGGTGAGGGTAAAGTCAGCCCAATATTTGTTGGGGTAAATCGTTGTCCGGGTCCAGTACTTGGCTGTCACACCTGCAACCATTCCATCGTTGTTGACGGTGACGCCGGCGCCGGTCGGCGCGGTTGCATCGTACTTGGCCTGGATCATGGTCAGTGCCTGAGCCTGAGTCAAATCCGGCGCCGACTTGCAGCCGGCCACTACCATTCCCGCTGCCATGATTGCCAAAGCCAGCAAAATATTGATTTTCGCTACTTTTTTCACTTTCCCTCCATTGGACTCGTTGAACTGTTCGAATTTACTCGACTCGCCATTTTTATCCTACTTTCCGCTGCTGTCAATGCCGTTGCAAGTGACCGCGCGCACAGGAGATGAAGAAACGATTCCATTTCCCCGGCGGCCTCGCAAAGAGCAGTCGAAAAGCCCCTTCGATTCGCTGGGCGGTCTACGTAGATGCGATGCAACCATGCGCTGGCGCGGCCATGTCACGGCTCGTCAATGCGCTGGCCCCGCGGTAATCCGGTTCAGGAGCAGGTCAAGAAAAGCTTTCTCGTCGGATTTGAGACATACCGAAACATTCGGCTCTCCCTGGGCGCGGCGGGTATATCCGGCATCATCCACTTCAAGCCGCATGGGCGTTGCCGGGCACAGGTCAGGGCGGATGGCGTAGGTGACGGCCACCGGGTCGAAGAGCGTGGGCGAGCGCCATTCCGCTGCGCCGGTCCACTGGTGATAGAGCAGCGTCAGTTGGTCGGTGAGCGGGGAGCCGTACGCGAGAATGGCGCCAAGCGCGGAACGCTCGAGATGAACCTGGGTGGAATCGAGCGGCATGACGAAGACCGGGACGCCGGAGTTGAAGAGCGCTCGTGCGCCGGCTGGATCGCAGACGATGTTCCACTCCGGCGAGGGTGGCCTGTGGGTATCTCCGGCCTTGTCGCCGTCGTAGCCGCGATCGACGCTGCCGCCCATGATGACCACGCGCTTGAGCTTGCGGAACGTGGCCGTGTCGCGCTCGATGGCCGCCTGAATATTGACGAGCGGACCGATGGCGATGAGGGTAATGCGGCCGGGATGGAGGCGAATCTGGCTGAGCAGGAAACTGACAGCGTCGCCGTGCTTGCGCTCGGGTTGCTGGTGCGCATAGGCGGCCTGGGTAAACACGTTCTTCGCTTCTGTGGCCGGCCCCGCCAACACCGAAACGTCGCTTCGGCCCACAGCGGCAAGATAGCGGTCTACAAGGCGCGCGCGCAGGGCGGTGTCGCCGAAGGCCGTTTCGACGCCAAGCAACTCGAGCTCCGGGCTGCGCAGGACGAGGGCCAGGGCGAAGGCATCGTCAATGTCGTCGCCGATATCGGTATCGAGAATCACCAACTGGCGGCCTGAGGCTGGCGCGGGAAGGGCGGGCGCGGGCCGCGCCCCTGGCTGGGTATGGACGGCGCCCGGCGCGGCGGCGGCGAGCAGTAGCGCTCCGAGAAACAGTGCGGGCTTCATGCGGCCCATTGTAGCGTTTGCCAGTTGTCAGTTGTCAGGGTGGTCTCTGAGGCTTGTTGCAGAAGGCCAGTGTCCGAACCGCAGGTCCCCCTTCGGTTTCGCGCGGGGCAGGATTTCGACTGCAATTGGCCTAAACGAAGCGAACCCCTGGGCTCGGGGTGCTGTTCAGACTTCCGGTTCGCCGGTCAAGCGCCCTCAACCGTCAGATTCCGAGATTCCAGGCTCGAAGCCGACATTCGGGGAGTAACCTGTGAGGGATGAAGCTTTTGAGCTTTCCCAGGCCGAGGTCGGTGCTCTCCCAGGTGCCCAGAGGCGAGGCTCCTGGGCACCTATCTTCAGTTGTTGTTCTCACTTCTCCCGGCACCTGGCCCACCCGCCCATCGCCTCAATGGGCCACCGGGCCGAAGCTCGACTCCCTGTTAGGATCTCCCCGACCAACATATTTCGCTTTTGTGGGGTATGGATAAACTGGTCTTGTAAAGTCCACAGGGATTGACGGATCGAGCGGCCACTCGATTGGGCCATGGTAGGAATCGCTTGGGTGAGCACCGACCAACACATCAGGTGTCTTGCCCTGCTCGACCCAGCTCTCCAGCTGGCTCACGTAGTCGATGGCATACGCTCCCGCGCCGCCGCTGCAGTGGTTCATGCCTGGGATCAAAAACAGCCGGAAAAAGTCCTGTGTTGACGCTCTGCCACCCATGGTCTTTTCCACGGTTTCGTAGTAGTCGATCATGGCCCCAGGCAAATCAACGGTATCGGTCGCGCCGTGGTAGACGATCAGTTTTCCGCCGGCTCCTTTGAACTTGCGGAGATCTGGATTCGAATTCTCGTACCAAGGCGCCAATCCGAGGCGCTTGTAGTCACGATCAAAGTCGAAGTCCGTGTATTTGAAGTTTGGACCGGCGGAATAACCCCACACACCGTATTTGAAGTACTGCTCGACTCCCCACGCCGGCCAAAAATGCTCCCAGCCTAGCTCCGAGCCGCGCAGGAAGCCTCCGGTCGAGATACTCTTGCCATCCGAGGTCATCGGCCCGGAGTACAGCTTGCGAACTACCTCGACCTGTGCCGGCGTCAAGCATCCGCTGGTTTGCCCCGGCTTGCATAGGAGTTCGGCGGGATCGAAGTTGCAGGCGAGCGGATCGCCGATGATTCCGTCCTTGACACCGTCATCCATGTCGCACCGCTTGAGTACAGCTTCATGGGTGAGATGAAGGGCATCGTGGTTCAGCAGAGGCTTGCCGTCATTATCCAGAAACACCCTGGCAATCCAGAGTGCCCGCATGTTGGCTCCGCCCTGGTCGATGTCTGGAGCTCCGGCAACGATGCCGTCGAAATCCCAGGGAAATCGCTGCGCCGCCATGACTCCTTGGTAGCCGCCGGTTGAGCAGCCGACGAAATAGGAATGCGCCGGACCCCTCTCGTAGTATCGCGTTGCGATTGCTTTTCCGGCCAAGGCAGATACATGAATGGCGCGAAAGCCGAAATCGACCTGCGCCGGCAAGTTGCCGTCGGCCCACAGCGTGTCGCCCCAACTGCCTTTGTGACCCGTGTCCGAGTCAACACAGGCGTAGCCGCCCCGCAGAGCCGAGTCGCACCGCGATGGGTCTGTCGAGCCGCACCAACCTCCGCACCCGACCTCCATGAACTTGCCGTTCCATTTCTCGGGCAGCAGCAAGTCAAACCCAACTTGTGGCTTTACATAACCGACGATCCGGCAATGTGAGGGTATTGTGCCGGAGGCGGGTATCAATTTGGCATCGGTGAGTTGGGTCGGCGCGTCCAGAATTCCCGAGAAATCCTGATTGGCCAGATCCTGACAACGAATTTCGGGAGTGGGATTGGGATTGGCCGCAGTTGCCGACACCGGCACTGAAAGCGATAGTGCGATGATTCCTAAAGCAAGTCTTTTCGGCGTCAACTTGAATTTCCTTTTCAGCTTTGATTCATCTAAAGTTTACCGCTCGTAGCTAGTCTTTCGAGGTCAAGCTCCCTTCTGCAAGTGAAAAGCTAATTGATTCGTCGCCTCCGTGGCGTCCGACGCGTTATCGCAAGCATCTCTTTAGATTTCTCCGATACTTCTCCCTCCCCAGGGACTTTCAGCGCTTCGATTTACGTTCTTGCCACTAGCCGTTAGCTTGACAGAAGCGGCAACATCGCGATCCGCCAGCATCGGCGGGTGGCCTCGGTCTCGACGCCCCAAAAACCACACCGAGGGTGTCCGGTCCCTCGCAATTGGGGACCGGGGATTGAAGAAAATGCCTCTTTCAGGATCGCTCCTCTGAAACGCCGCAGGGACCAAGAATCTTGTTCCGGGCGGTTTGTTCGCCAAGCTCGGAGGCCTACATCGATAAACGGTGCCTCTTACTTCATCGGAGCCGTCACCACGGCTACCAGCGAATCGGCGCAGCCGTAATAGAGGAACCATTGGCCGTGGAAGGCGACCAGGCCTTCGGCAAAGGTGGTTCCGGCTACGTACTGGCCGGTCTTCTCCCAGGGCCGCTCGGGCATGAGGATCGGATGCTCCGTCCGCGCAGCCACGCGGACCGGGTTGTCCGGCTGGAAGAGAGCCTCGCCGGCAGCGTAGGCCTCGGCGCCGAGTTTGGGATCGCCGCCTTTGACAGCGTTTTTGCCGTTATAGATGACCACGATTCCCTGACTGGTGAGGACGGGCGGCGGACCGGTCTCAGGGAATGAGCTGTCAAAGTGTTTGGGGCGCGGCCCCAGGAGCTCAAAGGGCGCGCCGTTTTCGTCCTCAAGTGGAGTCCAATGGATGAGATCGGCGGAGCGGGCGAGATGGATAGCGCCCTCGCCCCAGTACATCCAATAGTGGCCGTCGATCTGGGCGGCGATGAGCCGGCCTTTGGCGGGGTCGAAGCGGGAGACGATGCCTGCGGATTTGTATTTGAGCGCGGCATACTTTGGGCCGGCAAACTGGAAGGCGGTCCCCTGCTTGGTCCAGTGGAGCAGATCGGGCGAGGTGGCGATGCCGACCGTGACGGCGAGGCGATTCCACTGCGTGTAGGTGAGGACGTAGGTGCCGTCTTCCGCTTCAACGAGGCGCGGATCTTCATCGCCGCCGGGCCACTCGCGGAGTTTCTGATTGTCGTTATCGGGAAAGAAGACGGGCTCGGGACGGCGCGTAAAGTGGATGCCGTCGTCCGAGACAGCGAGGCCGAGGCGCGAGGTGTGGCCGCCGATTTCCATGGCGCCGGAGTCGTCTTCAGCGCGGTAGAGGACGTAGATTTTGCCGTCGCGAACAATCGCCGCCGGATTGAACGTGTGGAGCGCCTCCCAATGGGCAGGAGCTTTGAGGATGGGGTCCGTGAAGGTGGAGGCGGGTAGCGGCGCGATGACGGGATTGCCTTCAGCGGGCCGGGTGAAGGGGCCGATCTCCCACGGCTGCTCGGTTTGCGCGGTGAGAGGGACGCCCGAGAGAAGGGCCGCGGAGAGGGCGAGGGCAAGGACCTTGGCAAGGACTTTTATGGGCACGTCTTTAGTTCTCACTTGTGGTTTCCGGTGCTGGGGCTGGAGGTTGGGCGGCCTGGTAGAAGCTTAGCGCGGCATCGCCCTGTTCGAGCAGGCGATAGCGATGGAGGTTGCCGTAGCTCGGGTTGAGGGTTTGCTTGCGGCGGTGCTCGGCAATGACGATCGCCTCAGGAGCGAGAGCCCGCTGCGAAGCCGCACCGAGAAGATTCAACGCGGTGGTGTATTCTTCGCCCGCATCGTACGGCGGGTCAAGAAAAACGAGGTCGAAAAGTGCGCCCGACGATTTGCGTAAAAATTGCGCGACGTTGCTATTCTGAATTTTGAAGCCTGCGTTAATCGCGAGGCCGGCAAGATTTGCGCGCAGAATTTTTTGTGCGGCAGGCGCACGTTCAACAAAAGTCACGTGCGCGGCACCTCGGCTGATGGCCTCAATACCCACGGCGCCCGACCCGGCATAGAGATCCAGAAAAACGGCGCCCCCGATGCGCGGGGCCAAAACGTTGAAAAGCGTCTCGCGCAACCGATCGCTCGTGGGCCGGGTGGCAAGGCCGGGGGGCGCCTGAAGCGGGCGCGAGCGAAATGTTCCGGCGATGATGCGCATTGGTGATCAGGATACGTGAGGCAGGGGACAGTGGTCAGTGGTCAGAGATCA
>Ga0182016_10007960_pt1 | contig 10785 bp, 5 predicted proteins | sample 712S2MmetaG_FD_120491 | JGI IMG/M metagenome (GOLD analysis project Ga0182016, IMG submission 120491) | Permafrost microbial communities from Stordalen Mire, Sweden - 712S2M metaG | ecosystem: Environmental > Terrestrial > Soil > Wetlands > Permafrost | place: Sweden: Stordalen | collected...
ACGCCGTCATCGGCGGTGCGGCTGTCGATCACCCGGCTGTCCGGGTGCCTGCAGAAGGGACAGTGCACGCGACCAAACCTCCTCGCCGACATCCGTCAAGCATCCCCGCCGGGACACAAGTTCTGGATAAAACACATTGGTGTAACTACTAGATGTTGTGGTTACGGTAGACCACCACGGCTGGTCCCCGCAAGTGCCACGACGGGTGTGTCCTGAAGCGCTGACAACGAAGGGAAAGCGAACCCCAGACGGCGTGTCGCGGCATCCGCACCCGGCACCGGCACCGGCCTCGTGGCACGATCCCATGCAGGCGCGGCGGCTAGCCTCGCGGCACCCATAGGCGCTGCCCGGCCGTGATGTCGGCAGTCTTGAGCCGATTGGCCTGCAGCATTTCCTGGACGACGGTCCGGGCGTCGGCGTGCGGGTCCGCGGTCTCGGCGATGGACCACAGCGTGCTGCCCGGCTGGACGATGATCCGCTGGCCGGATCCGGTCGCTGCATGGGCCGCCGCCCGGCTGCTGGCCTGGGCCGCGCTGGCCCCCGCCACGAACAGCCCGCAGGCCGCCACGACGGCCAGCGCCGCTACGACGATCCGGCCTCGCCTGGTGAGCCGGATCCGCCGGGAGGGGACTGCCCCCGCCGCCCGGGGCGCCGAGACCGGCCGCCCCACCAGGACCGGGCGCCCCAGCCTGGCGGGCACTGGCCTGGCGGGCACTGGCCTGGCGGGCACTGGCCTGGCGGGCGGCGCTGCCCTGGCGATTCGTTCGGCTCCGGCCCCCGCAGGGGGCGCCGTACCGGTTACCTGCGGGATCAGGGACCCGGCCGAACTGCGCCCGGCAGGCAGCGGGCGGGACGACCGGCGGGAGTAGGGCTGGGACGCACTGGAGAAACGCTCTCCCCCGCCGGGAAAGACGCAGTCACCATCCGGCAGGACCGCCCGCTTGCTCGGAATCAGCGGATGTACGTCCCGCCGGGCTGGGGCACCGGCCAGGCGGGGCCGTGGCCCCCGTGATCCGCGGTCTGTATCCGCGGGGATGGCCCCCGACGGCTGCTGCTCCACCGGCAGAGCGCTCATGCCGACCTCCTCAAACGTTCATTCGAACAACTCTGTTCGATCGTATACCTGTTCGATCGAACGAACCTACGACATCTTTGTACCCGTCGGGTCTGACAGTTTGCCGACACGTCGAACAGATGTTTGAGATCGAGCAGCGCAGCTACTACCCTCGGCATCAGATAGGCAATAACCGGATTGGAAGGTCGACTGATGGACAAGGGCAGCACGGATAACAACGCAGAGGGGACGTCCGCCACCGTCGGCGACACTCCCCGGCCCAAGGGAAAACCAGGACGTAAGCCAAAGGGCACCGTTCCGCCCGTTGTCACGGTGACGCCGGAAAGGCCGGAGCCCGGCCACGTGCTGACCTGGCGGCAGCGCAAGGTGCTTCAAGTCATTCGCGACTCGGTGCAGAAGCGCGGTTATCCGCCGTCAATGCGCGAGATCGGCGAGGCAGTCGGGCTGACGAGCACGTCGAGTGTTTCGTACCAGCTTTCGACTCTGCAGGCCAAGGGGTACCTGCACCGGGACGCGGGCCGGCCGCGGACCGTCGAGGTCCGGCTCCCGGGCCACCCTGCCGTCCGCCCTGATTTCGAACAGGATGAGGAGGAAACCGCCGAGGCACCGGCTGGGTCTTTCGATATCCCGTCACAGGAAGCGGCGTATGTTCCGCTGGTCGGCCGGATCGCCGCCGGCGGCCCGATCCTGGCCGAACAGCAGGTGGAGGATGTTTTCCCGCTGCCGAAACAGTTGGTCGGCGAGGGTGAGCACTTTCTGCTTCAGGTCAGCGGTGACTCGATGATCAACGCTGCCATCACCGACGGGGACTGGGTCGTCGTCCGCTCGCAATCGGACGCCGAGAACGGTGAGATCGTCGCCGCCATGGTCGAAGGCCAGGGCGCGGAGGGCGAGGCGACGGTCAAGACCTTCAAGAAGAGCGACGGGCACGTCTGGCTGATCCCGCACAACCCCCTGTACGCCCCGATTCTGGGCGATGAAGCTACCATCCTGGGCAAGGTCGTGGCCGTCCTCAGGCGCGTCTAGCTCGGTCGGAGACTGCCTGCCGCCGGGCTGCTCGTCAGCCGCCGCCCCCGATGCGGGCGGTCATGGCCAGCAGGCGCTGAGCGATGCGGCCGCACCCCGGCGGGGTGCGGCCGCTTGGCAGCCGGGGCTGATCTGCCGGAACCGCCGTCAGCATGCTGAAGCCCGCAAGATGCTGCCGGAGGCTTCAGCCAGTGACCACGTTGACCAGCTTGGGCGCGCGGACAATGACCTTCCGGATGGACTGGCCCTCCAGGGCACGGACCGCCCCGACCGCGGCCAGGGCCATCTCGCGCAGGTCCGCGTCGCTGATGTCCGGGGGCACCTCAAGCCGGTCCCGGACCTTGCCGTTGACCTGGACCACACTGGTGACGGACTCGGTGACCAGCAGGGCAGGATCGGCGACCGGCCAGCCGGCCTTGGCCACCGACGGGTCGTGGCCGAGCAGTTCCCAGCACTCCTCGGCCGTGTACGGCGCGAGCAGGGACAGCAGCACCGCCAGCACCTCGGCCGCCTCACGGACCGCCGGGTCACCGGCGCCCGGACCGGAATCGATAGCCCGGCGGGCGGCGGTGACCAGCTCCATCAGCCTGGCCACGGCCACGTTCAGCCGGTGGACCTCGATCAGCCGGGTCACGTCGTCAATGGTGTGGTGGGTGACGCGGCGCAGAGCGATGTCGCCCCTCCCTGCGCCGGGCAGAGCGGAACCCGCCGCCGCGACATCGGACGCGAGCCGCCACGCCCGGCCGAGGAACTTCACCATCGCCTCCGGGCGCACGTCGGCCCAGTCGATGTCGTCCTCGGGCGGGCTGGCGAAGATCATGGTGAGCCGGATGGCGTCCACCCCGTGTGCGGCCAGCTGCTGACCCAGGTCGACGCCGTTGCCCAGCGACTTGGACATCGCCTTGCCGCCGTTGATCACCTGGCCCTGGTTCAGCAGCCGGGTGAACGGCTCGGTGAAGTCGACCAGGCCCATGTCGTGCAGGACCTTGACGAAGAACCGGCTGTACAGCAGGTGCAGGATGGCGTGCTCGACACCGCCCACGTACAGGTCGACCGGCGCCCAGCGGCGTACGTCTTCCGGGTCGAACGGGCCGCCGGCGTACCGGGGCGAGCAGTACCGCAGGAAGTACCAGGACGAGTCGACGAACGTGTCCATGGTGTCGGTGTCACGCTTGGCCGGCCCGCCGCACTTGGCGCAGGTCACGTTCACCCAGTCGGTCGCCGCGGCCAGGGGTGACACGCCCCTGGGGGCGAGGTCCTGCCCGCGCAGGTCCGGCAGGACGACCGGCAGGTCCTCCTCCGGGACCGGCACCTCGCCGCACGCCGGGCAGTGGATGATCGGGATCGGCGTCCCCCAGAACCGCTGCCGGGAGACGAGCCAGTCACGCAGCCGGTAATTGACCGCGGCGTGGCCCAGGCCCTTCTCCGCCAGGATGGCCGTGATCGCCGCGATCGCCTCGGCCTTGCCCAGCCCGTTCAGCGGACCGGAATTGATCAGCATGCCGTCGCCGGCCGTCGCCACGCCGGAGACGGCCGGGTCCGTCTGGTCGGTGGCCACCACGACACGCACGGGCAGCCCATGCGCCCGGGCGAAGTCCAGGTCGCGCTGGTCGTGCGCGGGAACCGCCATGATCGCCCCGGTCCCGTAGTCGGGCAGCACATAGTCGGCGGCCCAGATCGGGATCAGCTCGTCATTGACGGGATTGACCGCGTGCACCCCCAGGAAGACGCCGGTCTTCTCGCGGCCGGTGGCCTGCCGCTCGATGTCGGTCAGCTTGCGGACCTCGGCCACATAGCTGCGCAGCTCCTCGAGCCGACTGGGCTCACACAGCTCCTCGGCCAGCGGTGAGTCGGCCGCCACGACGAAGAACGTCGCCCCGTACAGGGTGTCCGGGCGGGTAGTGAACACCGTCACCGGCTCGTCGCGGCCCTCGACCGCGAAGTACACCTCCGCGCCCTCGGACCGGCCGATCCAGTTGCGCTGCATCAGCAGCACGCGCTCCGGCCAGTTCCCCTCCAGGGCAGCGGCGTCGGCCAGCAGCTGGTCGGCGTAGGAGGTGATCTTGAAGTACCACTGAGTCAGCGTCCGGCGGACGACTTCGGTGCCGCACCGCTCGCAGCGGCCGTTGATGACCTGCTCGTTGGCCAGGACGGTCTGGTCCTTCGGGCACCAGTTGACGTAGCCGTCCTTGCGGTAGGCCAGCTCACGCTCGTAGAAGCGCAGGAACAGCCACTGGTTCCAGTGGTAATACTCCGGGTCGCAGGTCTGCAGCCGGCGCGACCAGTCGAAGGAGACCGCGTACCGGCGGAACGATTCGGCCTGCGTCTCGATGTTCGCGTAGGTCCAGTCGGCGGGGTGGGCGTTGTTGCGGATGGCCGCGTTCTCAGCGGGCAGGCCGAAGGCGTCCCAGCCGATCGGGTGCAGCACGTTGCGGCCCAGCTGGAACCAATACCGGGCGATGGCGTCGCCGATGGCGTACGCCTCGGCGTGCCCCATGTGCAGGTCGCCTGACGGGTACGGGAACATGTCCAGCAGGTAGGCGCGCTCACGGGGGTCCGCTGGATCATCGCTCGCCCGGAACGGATCCAGTTCCGCCCACCGTCGCTGCCACTTTGGCTGAATCGCACGTGGGTCGTAGCGCTGCGCCGCCTCGGCGCTCTCCGCCGCTGTCATCGTTTCCTCACAACTCTTCGGTCCGGCCGCGTGCGTGTCATTGTGAATCTGGCCCCGTAATGGACGGCCCCGGCAATGAAAAGGCCCCTCGCGCACGAGGGGCAGCCACGCCGACGGAGCTCAGTCGACGTGGCTAGATAAGAGGCAGCCGGACGCCACGCATGCGCTGAGGATAGCGCATGTTCAGGACCACCGCGGGAGGGGGCCGGGGCCCGGGCCGGCGGCCGCGGCGGGGACGGGCGCCGGGCCGCCACCGGCCCGCGCCGCGGATCGCACGGTCCCGCGATGACCGCAAAAAACAGGATTCCCCGGAAAGGGCCATTGGCCGGCCTATTCTTCTGGTTACTAACGCTCCGGTAAAGGAACAGCGGGGCGGATTTTTATCGGACGAATTAGGCCCGGATACGCTTTCCGGCCGTGCCGCCGGGCGCTTTAGCGGCACGGGCCACGTCTGCTGGCCGGAAGCCCCCAGGGACGAGGTCTGCTCGCGGTAGACCTGGGCTGCTCCGCCGGCCAGGGCACGTACGGGCACCGGGGGCCCACGGACCTGGGCGCAAGCCTGGCCGTTGCCCCCCACTGGCGGCATGTCAGGAAAAGCCACCACGCGGTATTCATAGCCGACATTGCCACGCAGAATTAAAATTGACGCGGGAATCGGTGAATCCCCTAATGGCCCTTGACCGCAAATATTCATGCTCAATACAGTGAGGACGGCCGGTGAACCGGCACCGGCCGTGGCCGGGACGTAACGGGTATCCGGCACCTTGTTGGCCAGCGCGCCAGCAAGCCTGAGGACCTGTGGCCCCGGGCCTTATGGGCGCAAGCCCATAAGGCCCGGGCAAGCACAGGAATGCAGGCACGGCAATGACTGTGCTTACCGTCCGGTACGTGCGGTCAGGGCCTGAGGCGCACCTACTGCTTCCGGGGAAGAATGGGCACTGGGGTTACCGCTGGATCAGGGCGTCCAGCGGCAGGCACGGACGTCTTCGCGCTCCGCAGCCGGGACCGGCAGGCGCTCGTGACCACGCTGGAACGGATCGCCGCCATCGCTCCGCGAATGCCCGGCCGCGAGCGGCACAATCTGGCCTGCCAGCTGGGGCGGGAAGCGGTGCTGCCCGCCCCGTGGGCTGCGGTCGACGGTCGGCTGGGGGCGTCCGGGGGTGGCGCGTCGTGGCCTGTGGGCGTCGACCATCCTGACGTGCCCGGGGACGGGCCGGCCGGAGCTCGCCGGGCTGACCCCGGGGCCCGGGAGATCCGGGTGGCCCTGACCGCGGCGAGCGCGGATCAACTGGCCGAACGGGCCCGGCACGCCGCCGGTCTCGTGGACGTGGCGCGGGGCGGCCCGCTGGTCAGCGAGGCCGGGGTACACGTCTCCTGCGGGGCGGGCGGCCGGGTCGTGCTGGTGTTCCCCGGCTGGGCGGCCGACAGCGGCATCGCCACGCCGAGGGCCGAGGCCGCCACCCTGGCCCGGTCGCTGAGCGTGCTGCAGTGGCTGGACGAACTCGGCGTTCAGGCCGATGCCGCGGTAGGCCACGGACTAGGCGAGCTGGCCGGCCTGGTATGGGCAGGCAGCCTGTCGGCGGCGGAAGCCGCGCGGCTGGCCGCGCGGCAGGGCGAGGTGCGCCGGGGCCTGGCGGCCCGGCGTGGGGCAATGGCGAGGTTGACCGCCGACGAGGCGACGGCGCAGGCGCTGAGTGAGGCGTGCGGCCTGGTCATCGCGGCGTACGAAGGCCCGCGATCGCACGTGCTGGCCGGCCCGGCGGCGGGCCTGCGGAAGCTGGCCCGGCAGGCTCCGGCCGGCCTCAGCGTCAGCGTGGTGGAAGCAGCGCACGCGCTGCACACCCCGGCGATGGCACCGGGCACTGCCGCGTGGCGCAGCGTGCTGGCCCGGGTCCGGTTCGGGCCGCCCCGGCGGCGGCTGGTGTCTACGGTTACGGCGTGCGAGCTGACGCCGCAGGACGACCTAGCGGCCCTGCTGTGTGCGCAGCTCACCTCTCCGGTGCACTTCGGGGAAGCACTGCGGCTGGCCAGCGACGGCGCAGACCTGATCATAGTCAGCGCCGGGGACGCCACCCTCATGGCGGCGGCGTCCGCCAGAGGCAGGCCAGTCCTAAGTGCGGGCCCTCAGGTGCGTGCCTGGCCGGTCGGCGCGCCGCCGGCGGTGTGGGGCGAAGACGAGGCCACGTCCCTCGCTGCCCTGTTCGCAGCGGGCGCCCTGCCGGGCACTGTCCTGCAGGACCCCGGCGACGCGGAGCCGGTGGACATCTGGCAGGACCGGCCCGTGTCCCGTCCGCAGCCGGTCGTGGCCCCGCCGCCCGCGCCAGCTCCGGCGCCGCACCGGTTCGTCGAAAGCATCATGGCACACCGGCCTGGCGCTGGGCTGGAAGCCGAGGCGCGGATCTCCGTGCGGACCGACCCGTACCTGACCGACTACGTGATCGACGGGCAGGCCGTGCTGCCGGCCGCGATCAGCCTGGAAGCGATGGCGCAGGCGGCGTCGGTACTGGCCCGCCGGCCGATGCGCAGCGCACGGCGCGTGTCGCTGGGCGTCCCGCTCGTCATCGCCGACGCGGCCACGGCAGACGGCCAGGTCATTCTGCGGGTCCAGGCGCGGGTGCGGGGCAATGGCGTGGAGACGATCCTGCGGGCCGGTACCGGCGGCCAGACGGCCGAATGTGCGCGTGCGGTGTTCGTCGGCTCCGGCCCCGGTGCCGCGGGGACGACCCGGGAGACGGCCCCGGCTGGCCAGGAAGGCGCCGGTCTCAAAGAGGCCGGCCAGGACGCGGCCGGCTCGGGGTTCAGCCTCAACGCCGGGCCCGAAATCGTGGATGGGGCGGATCTGTACGGCTCGGTGTGCTTCCAGACCGGACGGTTCCGCCGGGTGGCGCTTGTATCGGGTAAGCCGCCGCGGTCGTGCCGGGCCATCGTCCGGGGACGGGACGAGGAACCATGGTTCGGGCCGCTGGCGATGCCGCCCAGGCCACTGGTCCTCGGCAGCCCGGGCCTGAACGACGCCGTGCTGCAGGTGGCTCAGGCGTGTGTGCCGGACCGCAGGCTGCGGCCAGCCGGGTGTGACTCGCTGACCGTCGGCGGCGATCAACTGCCCAGCGCCGTGGAGCTCCGGGTGTTCCTGATCGGCACGCCGGACGGCGAGTACGTCTGGGACATCCACGGCTACGACCTGGCCGGCCAGCCGGTGCTGGCCTGGATCGGGCTGCAGATGCGGGACGCGGGACCGGCGTCAGCGTCAGGACCAGCGGAGGCAGACAAGGACGCGGGAAAGGACGCGGGCCAGGACCCGGGACTGTTCGCGCCAGACCTGGAGCCCGCGGGGATCTCCGCGTAGCTCCAGGCCTACGGCTCAGGCCATAGCCGAGTCGTGCGCGGGCGGGGCCGTGCCGTCTCCGGTGGAGCCGTCCGCCGGGCCGGGCCGGGAGGGTGTCTGCGCTGAGCTCTGGTCCCAGGCAGCCGGCCGCTCGGTCCAGGTGGGCCGCAGCGGCATGCCGGACACACCCTCGGCGGTCAGCTTGGTCCCCAGCACCTGGTGCAGCTGGATCTGGTTCCGGTCGAAACCGAGCCGCGAACCGGCCATGTAAAGGCGCCACACCCGCGCGGTACCCGGCCCGACTTCGGCGACGGCCTCCTTCCAGTGCGCGTCCAGGTTCGCGCCCCAGGCGGCGAGCGTCATCGCGTAGTGCTCGCGGAGGTTTTCCTCGTGCCGGACCTCGAACCCGGTGTCGGTCATCAGCGAGATCAGGTAGCCGGGACCCTCCAGCTCGCCATCGGGGAAGACGTAGCGGTTGATGAACCCGCTCTTTCGGGCGGCAGGCTCGGTGTTGTCCGGGTGGGTGATGCAGTGATTCAGCAGGCGGCCCTCCGGCCGGAGCTTGCCGAGCAGGAACGCGAAGTAACCCGGAAGCTGCCGTACGCCGATGTGCTCGGTGAGCCCGATCGAGCTGACCGCGTCGAAGCCGGTCTCGCGGACATCCCGGTAGTCGAGGTGGCGGACCTCGGCCAGGCCGGACAGTCCGGCTTTCTCGATGGCCTCCTGGGCCCAGGCCGCCTGCTGTTCGGACAGCGTGGCCCCGAGCGCGCGGACGCCGTATTCCCGGGCCGCGTGCATGACCATGCCGCCCCAGCCGCAGCCGACGTCGAGCAGCCGCATCCCGCTGCGCAGCCCGAGCTTGCGTGCGACCAGGTCGAACTTGTACTCCTGGGCCTCTTCCAGGGAGGACTCCGGAGTCGGGTAACAGGCGCAGGTGTAGGCCATTGACGGGCCCAGCACCCACTCGTAGAAGCGGTTGGACACGTCGTAGTGGTGTGAGATCGCGTTCGCGTCGCGGCCTTTGGAGTGCCGCCGTCCGGTCAGCCACCGGCGGCCGGGGCTGACCTCCTGCGGCGGCGGAGCCAGCCGCGGGAGCAGGGTGCGCGGGCCGCCCAGCTCCCGGAGCAGCCGGAGACGCGCGGCCAGGTCGATGTCCACGGTCTGGGCCTTGGCCATCCGGGCCAGCGCGGTGTACATGTCCCCGTCCACGTCGAGGTGGCCGGACACGTACGCCCGGGCGAGCCCGAGCGCTCCGGGCGCCTGGGCCAGGTAGGACACGGCGACGGGCGACCGGACCGTGATGCGGACGGGGGCTCCCTCCGCGCCCGCGCGGCTCCCGTCGTACGCAACGAACTGGACCGGGGCGTCGGGTCCCGCGAAAGTCTCGAAAACTTGCGCCAGGGCCATTTTTTTTCCTCACTTTCCTCGATCTAACCGTGGGCCGGGTCAGGGCGAACAAGGCGGGCAGGCGGGTCAGCGTCCGCGGACGCACTTGTCGTACAGGCCCGGCAGGCGGCCTGCACCGTCGTATTCGCGCTTCAGCTTTTCGTGGGCCACGCCGTTGTAGAGCCGGTTGAAGTCGTCCTCGGTGTAGTAGGAGGTCGAATACAGCGACTTGTGGCCGCCGAGCGCGCCGACCTCGTTTTCGATCAACCGGTTGTGGTAGCCGTCCGGACGGCCCGGGGGCAGCGGCACGGTGCCCCAGAAGCCGAAGTTGACGTACACCTCGCCGGGCTTCAGCGGATACAGCGGCCAGTCGCGCGCGCCGCGTAGCCGCAGCGGGCACATCCAGACCGGGCTCATACCAACCTGGTCCGCGAAGAAGGTGAGGAAATCCGCGGCGCGGCCGACGGGGATCTCCACGTCCTGGATCACCGCCTCGCGGGCCGGGCGCTGCCTGCCCTGATTCAGCGCGTCGGTCAGGCCGAGGCGGCGGTCCAGCGCGACCAGCTTGCGGTACACATCAGAGCGCCGGTAGCGCCGCGGCCACAGGGCCCGGATCAGCGGCTTCTGCATCCCGAACGGCCGGGAGCACCAGAACCAGTCGGTGTCCCACCGCCACAGGTAGTCACGGATGGTCAGAAAGTCCTCGTGCGGCCCGCGGATGGAGGTGTAGTAGATGTCCCGGCCGGTGTAGTCGCTGCGCCAGGGCGCCACGTCGCTGAAGGCCCCGACGGTCAGGTAGAGCTCATCGGGACTGAATGCCACGCCGTCGACGAAGTCCGCACGGTGACCTTGGTAGCCGCCCTCGGCGGCAATCTGCGCGATGGCGGCCATACAGGCGCCCGGGTCGCGGAACGGGAAGTGGCGCAGGTGCACGAGCGGCCGGACCGGCTGCAGCTCGATGGTGAGGGACAGGGCGTAGCCCAGGGTCCCGTAGGAATTGGGGAAGCCGGCGAACAGGTCGCTGTGCTCGTTGCCCGGAGCCGCCGTGACCACCTGGCCGTCGCCGGTCAGGATCTCCATCTCCAGGACCGATTCGTGCGGCATGCCGTTGCCGAGCGAGGTGGACTCGATGCCGAGCCCGGACACCGCGCCGCCCAGGGTGATCGTCTTGAGCTGCGGGACGACCAACGGCATCAGGCCGTGCGGCAGGGTCGCGTCACACAGGTCCTCGTAGGTGGTCATGCCGCCGACGACGGCTACGCGGGCGACGGAATCGACGCTCAGCACGTGACCGAAGGC
>Ga0182016_10007962_pt1 | contig 10785 bp, 10 predicted proteins | sample 712S2MmetaG_FD_120491 | JGI IMG/M metagenome (GOLD analysis project Ga0182016, IMG submission 120491) | Permafrost microbial communities from Stordalen Mire, Sweden - 712S2M metaG | ecosystem: Environmental > Terrestrial > Soil > Wetlands > Permafrost | place: Sweden: Stordalen | collected...
CGTTAACTTTGCCAACACGGGAGTTGCCTGCCTAACAAACCAACAGGAGACAGTCCATGACCCGCGCCTATAACGTGATCGACGCCGACGGCCACATCCTCGAACCGCTCACATTGTGGAACGACTACATGGACCCAGCCTTCCGCGACCAGGCCCCGAAGGTCGTCCGCGACGCCGACGGCAAGCAGCGACTGCAGATCGGCGAGCAATTGCTGGGCAGCAAAAAGGGCATGGGCGCACTGGGTGCTGTCGGAGCACGCGACGGCACCGTTGTGGACGACACGATGGAATACGAACAGGGCCGCAAGGGCGGCTTCGATCCGCATGCGCGCATTCCGGACATGGACATGGACGGCATCGACGCCGCCTTCCTGTATCCAAGCATCGGGCTGTTCGCCGGAGCAGTACAGGATCCGCGCGTGGCCGCCGCGATGGCACGGGCGTACAACCGCTGGCTTGCGGATTACTGCAAGCCCTATCCGGACCGGCTGTTCGGTGTCGCCATGTTGCCGATGCAGTCGATCGACCTGGCGATCGAGGAAATGCGCTATGCGCGTGAGAAGTTGGGCTTCCGCGGCGTATTCCTGCGGCCCAATCCATACAACGGCAAGATGATCCACCATCCCGACTACGAGAAATTCTGGACGATGGTGGAAGAACTCGACATCGCCGTCGGCTTCCACGAAGGCGCCGCCAGCGGCATGGCGCAGGTGGGCACCGATCGGTTCGAAGAGCGCGGAGCACGGCACATCATCACGCACACCATGGAAATGATGCTGGTGTGCATGAGCGTGATCTGGGGCGGCGTGTGCGAACGGCACCCGAAGGTGCGCATCGCATTCCTGGAATCAGGTGGTGGCTGGATCGCCGGATGGCTGGATCGCATGGACCGGCACTTCGACGACAAGGGGTTCAACGATTCCGGCCTGAAGACCCGGCCCAGCGAGTTGTTCCAGCGCAATTGCTGGATCGCGTTCGAGCCGGTGGAGGGCAGCCTGAAGGTGCTCGCCGAGTATATCGGGCCGCACAAGATCCTATGGGCCACCGACTATCCGCATCCCGACGGCTTCTTTCCGGGTGCACCGGCGATGGTGCGCAAGCTGCTGGCCAACGCGTCGGCAGAGACGATACGGCAGGTGATGGCGGGCAGCGCGATGGGGTTCTACGGGTTGCATTAACCACATTCGGAACACCACGGCAGGCGCAACGGGCGCCTGCCTCCGGCGTTGCCGTGATGGAAGGTCTGTAGCCGGGCGTTGCGCGGCGCAATCGGTGCGGCTTGGCTTTGATGGGAATTTTCCGTTAGGCTCTGATCGCCAAGCTATGGCCGAACCGTGCGATTGGGAGCGAAAACGATGATGGAATTCAGCGGCAAGATTGCGTTGATCACGGGCGGCGGAAATGGCATCGGTCGTGCCGCTTCGCTCGGCTTTGCCAGTCGCGGGGCGAAGGTTGTCGTGGTGGACCGCGACCAGGCGGCAGGTGACGCCACCGCCGGCATCATCCGCCAGCAGGGCGGCGAGGCGCGCTTCGTCGCCGCCGACGTAACGAAGTCCACCGACGTGCAGGCTTATGTGAAGGCCGCACTCGACGCCTATGGCGCGATCGACTGCTTTTATAACAACGCCGGCATCGAGGGCAGCGTCGCTCCTACCGCCGAATATGACGAAGACATGTTCGACCGGGTGATCGCGGTGAACGTCAAGGGCGTGTTCCTTGGGCTGCGCCACGTCTTACCTGTGATGATCAAACAGGGACGCGGCGCGGTTGTGAATACCGCATCGGTGGCCGGACTGGTGGCATCACCCGGGATGCCCGCCTATGTCGCTTCGAAGCACGCGGTGATCGGGCTGACCAAGACGGCGGCAGGCGAAGTGGCGCGCTCCGGGGTGCGGGTAAACGCGGTGTGCCCGGGGCCGATCGACACGCGCATGATCCACTCGCTGGAGTCGATGTTGAATCCGGACGATCCGGGCAGCGTGGGCGCGCGCTACCAGTCCAACATCCCGATCGGCCGCTATGGCACCGCAGAGGAGGTTGCGAACGTCGTGCAGTTCCTGTGTTCCGATCTGGCCAGCAACGTCACCGGCGCGCATTACGTCGTCGATGGCGGCCGCACCGCGACCGGTGGCGCCGTCACCAACAACCTGGTGCGGTAACCGGCGATGATCACCGCCATCGTTCTGTACGACCTGCCATCCGAGATCGACCGCGAGGCGTGCCGCCGGCATTTCCTGAAGATCGCACCGGATTTCCTCGATGTGCCGGGCTTCGTCCGCAAGCAGTTCATCCACGACGTGAACGGCGGCGTGGCGGGCGGTTCGTATATCTGGAAGGACCTGGCATCGGCGAAGGCGTTTTACAGTGGCACGTGGCTGGACGGGATTCGTAAGCGCTATGGCTGCGAGCCACGCATCACCTATTTCGAGACCTTCGCCATCGCCGACCAGGCAACGCGCTACGCCGGCGCGCCCGCGGACTGACGCCGATGCACAAGACCGTGCGGACCAGGCTGTTGGAGATCGGCTATCTGGAAAGCGGTCCGCCCGACGGCGTGCCGGTCATCCTGCTGCATGGCTGGCCATCCGATGTGCATGACTGGGACGGCGTTGTGCCAGCACTGGCCGCAAGCGGCTGCCGCGTGCTGGTGCCGTGGCTGCGCGGCTACGGCCCAACGCGGTTCTTGAATCCGGCGACGCCGCGATCCGGTCAGCAGGCGGCGCTGGGAGCAGATGTACGGGACTTCATGGACGCGCTGGGCGTCGGCCCGGCGGTACTGGTGGGCTATGACTGGGGCGGGCGCGCGGCCTGCGTCGTCGCCGCGCTGTGGCCGGAACGCGTGCGCGCGCTGGTGACCATCAACGGCTATGCGATTCAGGACATCGCTGCATCCGGACAGCCGGCCTCGGCAGCGCAGGAACATCGCTACTGGTACCAATGGTATTTTCATACCGAACGAGGCCGTGCCGGCCTGGCACAGAACCGTCGCGACATTGCTCGTCTGCTGTGGCGGCTATGGTCGCCGAATTGGCAGTTCGACGATGCGACATTCGCGGCGACGGCCGCCAGCTTCGACAATCCCGACTTCGTCGATGTGACGATCCAGTCCTATCGGCATCGGTACGGCAACGCACCGGGCGATGCGGCCTGTGAGCCGCTGGAGCAGGCTTTGGCCGTGCTGCCGTCGATTGCAGTGCCGACGATTGTGCTGCACGGCGAAGCGGACGGCGTCGGGCCAGTGGGCGGTTCGGTGGGCCACGCCCGGCATTTCACGGCGCGTTATGAACGGAGGGTCGTGCCTGTCGCCGGGCATTTCCTGTCGCGCGAGGCACCGGACGCCGTCGTGCAGGCCGTCCGGGATCTGCTTGCCTGATCGGACACCGTCGCCGTACAGGCAACGAAATGGCACGTCCGGGAGATCGTCATGGCCGGCAGTCTCGACTGCTTCTTCTCGTTCGGCAGCACCTACACCTACCTGACCGCGATGCGCGCAGGGAGCGGCGTGTTCCACGATGCCGCGCGGCAATGTCGCCGGGCAATGGTTTGCGTGCCGGCTTCCGGCGGGTGGGTTCGCTCGCTGCTGGCGTAGCCGGCGGCTCCAGCTCGGTCGGCCTCGTCTCAGCGATCTGCTCTTCGAGGTCACCAGCCGCCCGCGTCGATACCAACCGTCGCAGCGGCCAGCAATGGCGGCAGGACTTACATACTATTTATATATGCCTGTGCGCCCAGCCACATCGAAATCATATATGAACATTGCTATCTTGACGCGCTCGGATCGGTGTGGCCCAGCGTCAGGCCGAGCGATCGGCAATGAGCGCCTGGCCGGAGACCACCATTAAAATACCGATCCCACAGAACCGCTCTGCCGTTGTCCTGTCCTGTCAGTTGAGGCCCCTAATGAACCTGCCGCCGATCGCGTGGCTCCGCCGCTGGTTTAGTCGTCACCCGTTTGCGGGCAGCCTATGCCTTGTCCTCGGTGCGTTTGCGCTTGCCCTGCCGATCAATCTTCTGCTGCAGGGCTCCGGATTCTCACGCGTATTCCTGGTCGCCGTACTGATCAGCGGCGCCACATACGGGCTCTGGCCCTCACTGTTCGCAACACTGATCAGCGTACTGATATATGATTTCTTTTTTACGACACCATACTACTCGCTGACGATGGACTCCACCGAGGACATCATCAATCTGATCCTGTTTGCCATTGTCGCCCTCATCATCAGCACGCTGACAGCCCGTGTCCGGCGCTACACCGTCGCGGCGGACCGGAGGGCGCTGACCGCCGAACAACTATCCGTATTCATCGGGGAGCTTTCCGAGGCGGTAACGCTGCAGGAGGTTCTGGACACGGCGGCAAAGCAGATGTCCGCGCTCCTGCACCGGCCCGTTGCCCTGCTGTTTCCGCAATCCGGCGAAGCGGTCGTAAAGGGCCGCTGCCCGGATGGCGCGGACCTCGATGCTGCCTGCCTCCTCGCGGTGTCCACGTGGGGGGCTTCGTCATCCTCCAGAGCCGGCCGGGGCCGCTTCGCCGCTGGCAGATGGATGTTGTACCCACTGCGAACTTCTGACGAGCACCCGGGCGTCGTCGGCGTCCAGGCCGTCCGCGGCGAACTCGGCGCCGATATCGAAGCCGATCCACTGCTTGACGCAATGGCGGAACAGATAGCCCTGGCAATCGAGCGCGTGGTGATGCGCGAGCGCCTCGTTGCAGCGCGTGTGCACGCCGAAGCAGAGCTTCTCCGCTCCGCATTGCTGGCCTCCGTCTCGCATGACCTGCGCAATCCGCTGGCATCCGTCGTCGGATCGGCCAGCGGGCTGGAACGGCAATGGCCGGTGCTCGAAGATGAAGCAAAAATCACCTTGGTCCGCACCATCCGCAACGAGGCCGAGCGCCTCGACGTATATATTGCCAACCTGCTCGACATGACGCGCATAGAGAGCGGTGTGGTCAGGCCGCGACGCGAGGCCATCGATCTGTCCGACGTGCTGGGCGCGGCCCTGGACCATGCAACGCGCGTGCTGGCCCGGCATCGGGTGGCGATCGATGCGCCCGCCGACCTGCCCTTGGTCGAGGTCGACGCAGTGCTGTTGCAGCAGGCCATCTACAACGTCATCGAAAACGCTGCGAAATACTCGCCGGCAGGATCACTGATCCGCATCACCGCGCGCGGGGATGACCACACCGTCCGGATCCAGGTGGTGGACGAAGGCCCGGGTATCCCCGAAGCGGAACAGACACTGGTGTTCGAAAAGTTCTACCGCGCGAGAAATGCCGGGCGCCAAGGCGGTATCGGCCTCGGTCTCGCGATCTGCCGCGGCTTCCTCGAGGCGATGCGCGGCAGTATCGCTTTGGCCAATCGGGACGACCAGCGTGGCGCGGCTGTTACCATCACGCTTCCGGTCGCCGCACTGCCGGCATTGTGCGAGCTTGAGACATCATGAAGACACAACTGTCCTCACCGCGCATCCTGGTTGTCGATGATGAAGCCGCGATACGGCAATCGCTGCGACTGGGATTGAGCCCAGATGGCTACGTGGTGACCGAATCCGATCGCGGCATGGGCGCCCTCGAAGCCGTGCGCCGTCGGGACACCGACCTGATCCTGCTGGACCTCGGCCTGCCGGATCTCGGTGGCCTCGAGGTTATCAGGCGCATACGCTATGCCCAATCGGACATACCGATCATCGTGTTGTCCACTCGCAGCGATGAAACCGGCAAGGTCGCGGCGCTCGATCTGGGCGCCGACGACTACGTCACCAAGCCGTTCGGCATCGAGGAGCTGCTGGCGCGCATTCGCGTGCTGCAGCGCCATCGCATGCAGCCTGCGGAAGACCAGCCGGTCATGGAGGCCGGCGAATTGCGACTGAACCAGGTCCACCGCACGGCGTGGATTCGGGGCAACGAGATCAATCTGTCGCCGCGCGAATATGCGCTGCTGCGGTTGCTGGTCGCGCACGCGGGCAAGGTGCTGACCCACGGCTTCATCCTGTCCCAGGTCTGGGGCACCGGTACGGATCTGCAATACCTGCGCATCTATATCCGCGCCTTGCGCCTGAAACTGGAGCAGGAGGCCGAGCGGCCGAGATTACTGATCACTGAACAGGGCGTCGGCTACCGGCTGCGAGTTCCGGATGCCGCCGAGTCTGTCCCGGTATTCACCGGCGCCGCATCGTCTGCCGCGTCTGCCGCCGTCCCTGCGAAGGTGTAGGACTGACGAGCAAAGCGCGATCCGCCGCTGCCGTACCTGAAAGTCAAATTCAGCCAGAGATTTCTCTAGCCGCCATGAACAAAAAACGAAACGCGCCCTGACCGGGGATCCTGAAGACCTGCCTGCCATTCGGTGCCATTGCCCAAATGTTGTGCGGCGAGTCCCTCATCCAACCATGCGCCGTCAACCAAGGGCTTGCTGGCGCGTGCGGGGCGTGGCTGGGCGACATCTCTGATACCGGAGGAAAACCGGTATCCCACCCGCCAGACGGTTTGAATATGCCCCGGCCGGTGGGGATCCGCCTCGATCTTGTTACGCAGCGACCAGACCACGCTACGCAGGCCGCCAACCGTATCGCTGCCGTCTGCTCCAAAAATTCCGCAACGCAGCTCCGTCGATGCAACCACTGCCCCGTCTGCGGCGACCAGAAGTTGCAACAGCCTGAATTCAACCTCCGAAAGAACAATCTCCCGGCGGTTGCGCCAGATCCGCCTGGTGACGAAATCAATCCGCAGCAGATCGGATACCACGCCTGGCATTAAGCCGTGCCGGACAAGCTCCTTGGTCAGCATATTCCGCAGCCGCGCGGCCAGCTCTTCGAGACTGAACGGTTGGGCGATACAGTCGTCAACGCCAGCATCCAGAGCATGGATGGCATCCTCGGCACGCGAACCTGGCAGCAGACCGAGTATCGGGACCGAAGCAACGCGTCTGATCTGCCTGATGAGCGCCGCGTCCTTGCCCGTCAGCAGGTCAGTCGCCACCAGGACGATGTCGGGAGACAACGCAGCCACCATTGCCTGTGCATGCTCTGGTTCCGGGAGGCCGGCGATATCGTAACCTTGGTCCGAGAATCTGCGCCGCAAGTACCGGTAAACCGCCGGATACCTGTCTATAACCAGCAGCTTGCGCCCTATGGTCTTCATGCCAACCCCTGGGGTTCCAAACTCGATCGGACGAGGTAGTCCGGCCACCGCACGCGGCAGGCCGGCCCTCAGAACGTGAGCACCGCATCGACGCCGATCGTGACAGCGTCATTGTCGCGTTGTGCGTTGAACGGGTGGTTGTCGGTGAACGCATGATCCCAGCGCACTTCCGGGCGGATCAGCAATCCGGAGACCGGCGCCGGCAGCGCGGGTTTCCAGGTGATGCCAAACGTCAGCGCGCCATAGGTGGTGTTTGATCCCGGCGCAGCATGGGTCAATGGCGCAAAGCCCTGCTGCGCCTGGACGTAGGAGTCGTTGCCTGGAAAGGACGCCACGAAGAAGTTGTGGTCGTCGCGCCAGTATTCTGCCCGTCCATTCAATGTGATCGTGTCGGTCAGTGTATAGGATGCGTATTGGGCCATGCCGAACCCGTTCACCGGCTGGCCGACGAAGCCATAACTATCGCGAACCAGGTTGGTCTCGTTGACCAGCGTGAGAGCGTCAGTTGCCTTCCAGGTGACGACGACATCGTTGTAGGTGCGCCACTGACCGTTCGCGTTGACGCCCAGCGGCGCTAACAGGCGCGTCGCTTGCTCTGGCCCGAAATGCGTCAGCGCCAGTACCGTCAGGTTGCCGTCCATCAGATTGAGGCCGAATCCGGCAACCCCGCCACCCGCGCCATTGTCGTCCCCCAGCGGTCCGAACGTGGTGTTCGCGCCGGTATCCGCACCAGCGTAAATGTCGAGAACGCTGGAGACATGCGTCGTCGCCAGCACGCCGGTGTGCTTGAACGGCAACCCGAACTGAAAGATGTAGGAGTGCGAGTAGAACGGGTTGCTCGATGGGTCGATGGATTCATAGCCGAGTGGCGATGGGTACTGACCGACCTTCAAATCGATGCCGCCCTCCGTGAGCCAGGGCAGATGGGCTAGCGCGTCTGCCTCGACGATATCGAACTGGTAGCGCTGTTTTGGATCGACCCGGTTCAGCTCGCCGAGAAACTGCGTATACCGCGCGTCCGAGCCATACAGCGCCTGTAGCTTGAAACCCCATTGATAGCCGGAGTCCTTCGGATCGAGCGGCTTGTTCGCGGTTACCAGGAGCTGGTTGAGCTGGAACTGATTGGCGTGGTCGGTGAAGAGCTGACCGAAGTTCAATCCGTCGGCGGGATTGCTCGGATTGCCCATAATGCCTGCGTCCAACTGTGCCGACAGGTGGATGCCATCAACCCAAAGGCCGGGTGGCGCGGCGTCATCGGCGGCCGCGGGTGCGGGCGTGGGCGTGGGCGTGGGCGCCGTCGCCGGCGGGGTCTGCTGCGCCCTGGCTGCGAGCGGCCCCGTGGCTATCAGACCGGCGGCCAGGATCCACGTTGCTGCACATACCATCCCTGACGGGTGCGAAAGTTCTGTGGACTGCATATTCATATTGACACCGTAATTTTATAATCGATGACCGACCGTTGCGAACCAGCGCCGTAGGCGTGCGTTGTGTTCGGTTGGATGGTGGCTTGCGGCGTGTCAGCCGATGCTTGTCATTGCATGGCCACCGCCGCCGGCAATGATAACGGCGCTGACCCAAGGCCAAAGGCAGCTATGCGACCGATCTGCGCATTTGCTTCCGCGGCCGGAGCATGAGTACGAAACCTCTGATCGTCGTATCTGCAGCCTTTATCCCCTGTGGACAAGCTTGCATGCTTGGCATGCTCTTCCTTCACAAACCCCTCCACGCAACTCACAGGGCACGCAGTGCACCCTGACTTACCCGGTGAAAGCTATCGACCGTTCCCATATAAACTCAATATATAATCGATCTATATCCGCATAGAATTGATATATACGTGGCCTGACTCAGACCGCCGGCATGAATGCCGAGCGTCACCTTGAAGAGACGGACACCAGGACCCGCTGATGCGGCGCCATGCCCGGAATCATGACGCGTCCTCGCCGGCCCCCACAGGGTTGGCGGCCTTGCTGGAGACACGGCACACATGTCGAACCCGGGTGAGGTGCACCCGACCTGGGCCGGAATGGCGCGACCCGGATTAAGCTCGCGGCGCCAATGCCGTGTCGAGCGATCGCTCCACCACCGGCGGATCGGCCACAGCGTCGATGCCGATGCCAACGAGTTCGATCGGCCAGCGATCCGGGTCGGTTGGCGCCGCCGACAAGGTCCAGCGGGCACCGACCATCTGGAGCAATTGCGGTTGGGCCGTATCAGATAGTACGACCGTGCCCTTCAGGCGCAGCAGCGACGCCGGCATGGCATCGAGCGCGGCCGCCAGGCGAGGCGCATCGAAGCAGGCTTGCCGCCGGTAGAGGATGCGGCCGAAGGTGGCTTCATGCGACGCAGCGCTTGCACGCAGCCGCGACCGCGCTCGCGCTGGCGGCGGCACGCCGGCGATCACGTCGGCCGGCAGGCTCGCATCGACCGCATCGACGATGCGCAGTTGCGGCTTCACCGCAGCGAGTGCCGCGCGGGCGGCGGCGAGACCGGCGGCATCGACCAGATCGATCTTGTTCAGGACCACGATGTCGGCGGCGCGGATTTGCGTGCGAACGGTGTCGCCGACACGGTTGTCGCCAAGCAATGCTGGCAGGCGCGCGGCATCCGCCAGGACAATGACGCCGGCGAGCGCGAGCGATGGCTCGACCAGGGCGATCTCGGCGATGGCCCAGGGGTCGGCGACACCGCTCGCCTCGATGATGATGTGGTCGAACGGTTCGGCGAGCACGCGCATCAGGGTATCGATGAACCCGTCAGCCAGGCTGCAACAGACGCATCCGTTTGTGAGGCGCAATGTCCTGCCGTCGTGCCCGGCGATGAGGCTGGCATCCACGTTCACCGCGCCGAAATCGTTGACCAGGACGGCGGTGCGGCCTTGCGCGGTTGCCAGGAAGCGGTTGAGGAAAGTGGTCTTGCCGGCGCCCAGGAAGCCGCCGATCACGGTCAGCGTGCAGTGCGGCCCGGACGCCGCCGGTATCATGGCGTGCTCACCCCGGCGCGGGCATGACGGCACGGCCACAACGACGCCGGCATCACGGGACGGTCACCACGTGTCGGATCATGGCGCGGTCACCGAGCGCCGGCATCATGCAGGCGGGGCAGCGAAACACCGGCCGCCCAGCACGGTTCCCCAGACCGGGATGTCTTTCAGGTGCTCTGGCGCGACGGCGAACGGATCGTCTTCCAGCACGGCGAAATCGGCGAACTTGCCGGTTTCGATCGAACCGACGAGATGATCCATCCGCAGCGTGTAGGCCGCCCCGAGCGTCACCGCCCGCAGCGCCTGCGCGACGGTGAGCCGTTGCCCCGGCCCGAGCAAGCGCCCGGACGACGTGGTGCGGTTCACGGCGCACCAGGCGGTAAACAGCGGCCCGAGCGGCGTGACCGGCGCATCCGAATGGATTGCATAGGGCACACCAAGGCGTTCCGCGGTCGCGGTCGCATTCATGCCGGCGGCACGCTCGGGGCCCATGGTCAGTTGGTAATGGGCATCGCCCCAATACCACAGATGGTTGGCGAACAGGTTAACGCAGACGCCGAGCGCCTGCATGCGGCGGAACTGTGCTTCGGTCGCCATCTGGCAATGTTGCAGTGTGTGGCGATGATCCGGCCGCGGCGCGGCAAGTTGCGCGCGTTCGATGGCATCGAGC
>Ga0182016_10007963_pt1 | contig 10784 bp, 10 predicted proteins | sample 712S2MmetaG_FD_120491 | JGI IMG/M metagenome (GOLD analysis project Ga0182016, IMG submission 120491) | Permafrost microbial communities from Stordalen Mire, Sweden - 712S2M metaG | ecosystem: Environmental > Terrestrial > Soil > Wetlands > Permafrost | place: Sweden: Stordalen | collected...
CGTATTTCTCGCCCTGCGCCCGGAGATGCGTCTGCAACGATGGCGCGCGTATTTCCGCAAGGTGCCCGCGCCTTATTTTTTCCACGCGCCAGGCGACTATGAAAAATGGCTGCCTAAATGGGGTTTTAAGATCAACCATCTAAGACTGGCTCCCAAGGATGCAACCTACGCGGGCGAAGGCGGCTTCGCCACCTGGTTGCGTACCACCTGGCTGCCTTACGTGCAGCGCGTCCCGGAAAACCTGCGCGAACACTTCATCGCCGCGGTCGCCCGCCGCTACGTGGCGAAGCACCCGCCGGATGCCGAAGGAAAGGTCCATGTGCGCATGATGCGGCTGGAAATTGAGGCCGTTAAAGCAATGGCGAATGATGATCGATGAAATACGCATCAATTGTCATTAAGCCGGCCATTTTTGGCGCGTTTTGCGGTTATGCCAGCCGGCAGCTTACTGCCCCAAAATATTGGTCAACGCCACAAATTGTTCCAGGCTCAGTTTCTCCGCGCGTTCCTGCAGCGAGATGCCGAGTGCGGCAAAGGCGGCCTCCAGTATTTCCCTTGGCCATTCCTGTTTTAGAAGCTTCAACATCATTTTGCGGCGTTGAGAAAAGGCCAGCTTCACAACCCGCCTAAAGATTTCACGCCGGCTTCCCGGCAGTAAGGGCGCCTCCCGCCGCACGAGGCAAACACACGCGGAATCCACGTCCGGCGCAGGAAAGAAACATCCGGAAGGAATCTTGAACCATCCCTGCGGCGCGAAATCCAGCTGTACCAGCAGGGTCAGCACGCCATAATCATCGTCATCCGCCCGGGCCATGAGCCGTTGGGCGACCTCGAGTTGGAGCGTGACGACCAGCATGCTGGGTGAGCGGGGGCCGGTGGCCAGTTCCACCAGGATTGGCGAAGCCACGGAGTACGGCAGATTGGCCACGAGCTTCCACTGATGCCAGTCGCGCCGCTCCTGTCTGAGGAAATCCAAGGCATCTGCATGCAGCAGTTCGAATCGGGGAGGAGTGAAGGCGGCGAACCGTTCGCGCAACAACTCGACCAGCCGGAAGTCCTTTTCGATGGCCAGCACTTCGCCCGTCCCGGCCAACAGCAACGCGGTCAGGGGGCCAAGGCCGGGGCCAATTTCAAGGACTTTGTCGGCCGGGCTCAATTGGGCGGCCGCGACAATGCGCTCCAGTTGGTGGGTGTCATGGAGGAAGTTCTGGCCCAGGGATTTCGTGAGCTGAATGTCCCGCCGGTCGAGCAGTTCGCGCATCTCGGAAAGTTTCATGGCGGAGAAGCAAACCACGAATGGACGCGAATGGACACGAAATTTTGCCGGCACCAGGCGGTTTCCCCGGCCCAGTGGGGTGCCGACTCAAAAATATAACAAGTTTGACTCCATTCAATCAGGAAACTAGATTCAAGCCGATGTTGGCTGCTGAAACCAAAGTTGCGGGTTCCCATTCCGAACACGCTCCCGACTCCGAGTCCGCCTGTTCCTGGAAACGAACCATGGAATCGGTGGAGCCATTCCTGAAGGCGGTTACGGAACAACTGATGCGTCAGGCTCATGATTTCGACCCGCAAATCGTACCTTACGCCGAGCACGCGCTCAATAACGGAGGGAAACACCTCCGGCCCACGCTCGTGGCCCTGGCGGCCAGCTGTTTTAACCGGCCCACCGACGCTCATGTAAAGGCGGCCGTCGTCATCGAAATGATCCATCTGGCGACCTTGATTCACGATGACGTGATGGACGAGGCGGATATCAGACGCGGAAGCCCCACCGTGGCGGCCAAGTGGGGGAACGAAATCGCGGTGCTTTTCGGCGATTGTTTGTTTGCCCAAGCGTTAACGTTGGCGGCAAGCTTTCCCACCACCGAAGTCTGCCGGGCGGTTTCCCTGGCCACCAATACCGTTTGCTCAGGCGAGATTTTGCAGACCCAGCAGCGCCGGAACTTTTCGGCCTCCCGGCGTGACTATTTCCGCGTAATTGAGATGAAAACGGGTGAGCTGTTTACCTTGTCTTGCGACTTGGCGGCGTTTCTAAGCGACGCACCGTTGGCACAACGCGCCGCCCTGCGCGAATTTGGAGCCGCCGTGGGTACGGCCTACCAGATTTATGACGATTGCGTGGATTTGTTTGGCACCGAGGCGGAGGCGGGAAAGTCGCTGGGCACCGATCTGGCCAAAGGCAAATTGACGTGGCCCGTTCTGCTTGCCTGGGAACGGGCATCGGCGCCAAACCGACGCTCGTTGGAGCAACTCATCGAGCAATGGGAGCCGAAAAACCTGCTGGCGATCAATGCTTTGCTCCATCAATATAATACCTTTGAGCCGTCGGTTAAGGAAATTCAGCGGTTTTTGGATCAAGCACGGCGGGCGTTAAGGGTGTTGCCGGAATCGCCGGGATATGCAGGTTTGGCTTCTTTGGCTGATTTTCTGGCGCAACAAACCAGCACTTTGGCGGTTCAATAATCATGCTAACTATGTCAGAACCTGCCACCGCGTCCGACCAAAATGCGCCCAGCAGCGAGTTGGAAGGCGATTTGGTGCGTCGCGCCCGGCATGATGATCTGGCCGCTTATGATGAGTTGGTGAAGCGATATCAGGAACGCATTTACGCCACCATCTACCATATGACGGCCAACCACGAGGATGCCAATGACTTGGCCCAGGAATCCTTTATCAAGGCGTTTTCGGCGCTGAAATCCTTCAAGGGCGGTTCCAGTTTTTATACCTGGCTCTACCGGATTGCGGTGAACAAAACGATCAATTTTCTCAAACAGCGGCGTAATAAGCACCATATGAGCTTGAACGATTTGGACTTCAACGCCGAGCACGATCCCGATTTGGTGGCGCTGATTTCTGACAAAACCCCGCAGCGTGACATCAATTTAAGCGAGCTGCAAAAAAAATTGAACGAAGCGCTTCTCAAGCTGTCTGAACCTCACAGAATGGTTGTGGTTTTGCATGATGTTCAGGGTGTTTCGCACGAGGAAATCGCGGACATCGTCGGCTGCAATATCGGGACGGTTCGCTCGCGGCTGTTTTACGCGCGCCAACAGTTGCAGGGTTATCTGGCCGAATATATCAAGAATTGATGCGACATGAGCGAGAACAACAATAACTTTCAACAATTAAAGCAGTTACTGAAGCTCAAGCGGCACGAAATCCCGCCCCCTGGTTACTTTAATCATTTTTCCGGGGATGTCATTTCCCGACTCCGTGCCGGAGAGTCGGGGCAGCCGGAAGGTCTGTTTGAACGGCTTCAGTCGGAGTCATCATTATTGGCGTTTTTGTTGCCCGTTTTTGAAGCGCGGCCTGGAATAATTGGCGCGCTGGCAACAAGTTTGTGCCTGCTTTTGTTGATTGGGGTTGTCTGGGCGGACCGGCCCGACGCAACTTTCAATGAGATGGCGGCTGTTCAGCCCTCACCAGCCTCACCAGCCTCACCGCAAGCTGACCCAGTGCTCGCCTCGGTCGTCCCGGCGGCGGTCGCTTTGGAACCGGCGGAAAGCTCCGGCATCGCGGTTAGTACCAATCCGCTGACCAGTTTGCAGCCCGTGGCCTCGTTTTTTGGGTCTTCCCCCAATCCCTTGTTCCAACCGGCCGCGTTTATGGCGCCGGGACGTTAAATTTCACACCATTCTCGCTCAAAAATATTCAAGCTCATTGCGGTGCGCGCTTGTAACGCCACCGCACTTTTCATTTAATTCTGTCAGTGCCAACCAAAGTCATTGCCGTTGCCAATCAAAAGGGAGGCGTGGGAAAAACCACCACTGCCGTCAATCTGTCCGCCTGCCTTGCCGCCATCGGTCAGCGCGTGCTGCTTTTTGACCTGGACCCGCAGGCCAATGCCACCAGCGGCGTCGGCGTGGAAAAGATCGCCGGCGCAAGTGCCTACCAGGTACTGCTCGGCGAGGGAAGCTTGTTGGATAAAATCAAACCCACCATTTTTGCCGGACTGGAAATCATTCCCAGCGAGGTTGATCTCTGCGCCGCCGATTTGGAACTGGCACGGTTGGACAACCATTTGCACCGCGTGGCCAAATCGCTGAAGGTCGTGCGCGACAGCGGGCGCTTTGATCTGGTTTTGCTGGACTGCCCGCCATCTCTGGGGATTTTATCACTCAACGCCTTTGCCGCCTGTGACGGCATTCTGGTGCCGCTGCAATGCGAGTACTATGCCCTCGAGGGCATTTCCATGATGAATCAGGTGCTCGATCAATTGCGCGCCGCGGGCGTGAATCCCTGCCTGGACATTTTTGGAGTGGTAATGACCATGTTCGACGGCCGCACCAAGCTGTCAAACGAGGTGGTGGAGGAAGTTCGCAAATTACTCGGGCCGAAGGTTTTTGAAACCGTCATTCCGCGCACCACCCGCCTGGCCGAGGCGCCCAGCTTTGGCAAACCGATCATCCATTACGACAAATACAGCACCGGTGCGGCGGCTTACCAGTTGTTGACTCAGGAAATCATGGCTCGCCTGGGCGGCACCACGTCAGGTTGACGCTCTGAAACCAGCCCGGCCCGGCGAATTTTTGTCATTTGTTATTCGGCAATTTTGTTTTTTAATAGTTCATGCTCAAGCGCACCGCTCTTTACAGCGCCCATAAAAAACTCGGCGCGAAGCTCATTGACTTTGGCGGCTGGGAAATGCCTGTCCAGTACACCAGCATCACCGATGAACACCTGGCGGTGCGCACGGCCGCCGGCATTTTCGATATTTCGCACATGGGGGAGGTCACGGTCAGTGGGCCCGGCGCGTTGGACTTCCTCAACCGCACCCTCAGCAATGACGTTCGCAAACTTGCCCCCGGCTCGGGCCAGTACACCTTGATGTGCAACGAACAGGGTGGTGTTATTGACGACCTTTACGCTTACCGGCTGGCCAGGGACGCATTTTTCCTCATCGTCAATGCCTCGCGCATCGCCACCGATGTCGCGTGGTTGCAATCCCAGGCCGCGAATTATCCCGGCGGCCAGCTGGCACTCACAGATGCCTCGCACCATTACGCCGCCATTGCGGTACAAGGGCCCAAGGTTCGCTCCTTCATCGACGGATGCATCCCGGGAGCATCACAAGCAGTGATGCCCTGCGCCGCAGTCAGCCGCTTGAAAAAGAACCAGCTGGCTGGGTTTTCGTTCGGCGATTGCAATCTCCTGGTAGCCTGCACGGGTTATACGGGCGAAGACGGCTTTGAAATTCTCGGACCGGAAGCGGCGGCACTAAGCTTGTGGAACAAGCTCTTGTTGGTAGGTGCCCCGGCGGGCATCAAACCGTGCGGACTGGGTGCCCGCGACACGCTGCGCACCGAGGTGTGTTATCCATTGTATGGCCACGAGTTGGACGAGCAAACCACGCCCATTGAGGCCGGTGTCGGATTCTTTGTGGCCTTGGACAAGGGCGATTTCAACGGCCGGGCGATACTCGCCGCGCAAAAGGCGGAGGGGGTTGGCAAGAAACTCGTGGCGTTTAAGATGCGGGACAAATCCGCGCCGCCGCGGCCGCATTATCCCATCTGGGTAAACGGCGCCCCGGTGGGCGTGGTCACCAGCGGCACCCAAAGCCCGTCGTTAAATCTGGGCATTGGTCTGGGTTACGTGCCGGCAGACAGCACCAAGCCGGGCACGACCATTGAAATTGAGATTCGCGGCCGGCGCTGTGCCGCCATCGTGGTATCCAAGCCGATTTATCCGGCAAAATAAACCAGGCTTTGGAATGCCGCCAGTCCCGGGAAGTATTATATCTTTAATTAAACGAAGTTGTTCAGCCGCTGGGTGCGTTTTGACGGTGGCCCTCTCCATCTTCCTCCGCACCGGGCGGCGGCGGGGCGGCCATTTCAGTTTTACCATTGGCGCGGCGGCGGAGTTTCCTCTATCTTCGAATCATTATGACTGATCCGCGTTATTCCAAATTGGCCAGCTTGCTCGTAAATTATTCCACGGAACTCAAAAAGGACGAACGCATTCTGTTAGACATGGTTGACGTGCCCGACGAATTTACCGTCGAACTCATCCGCGCCGTGCGGGCGGTCGGCGCGACGCCGTTCGTCGAGACGCGCCACACCCGTGTGGGCCGCGAACAATTGCTGGGCATGACCGAGGCGCAGGCCGCCGATGTGCGCGACCTCGAAATGTTCCGCATGAAGAAAATGCAGGCCTATATCGCCATCCGCGGCGCCGATAACATGAATGAAAACTCTGATGTGGCGAGCGACCGGATGCAAATGTATTCCAAGGTCATCCGCCCGGTGCAGGATTACCGGGTCAACAAAACGCGCTGGTGCGTATTGCGCTGGCCCACACCGAGCATGGCCCAGGCGGCCGGCATGAGCACGGAGGCCTTTGAAAATCTGTTCTTTGACGTCTGCACGATGGACTATGCAAAAATGGGCCGGGCGATGCAGCCGCTGGAAAAACTCATGGCCAAAACCGATCGGGTGCACCTGAAGTCGCCAGGTACGGACCTTTCCTTCAGCATCAAGGGCATCGGCGCGAAAATGTGCCAGGGCGACCGGAATATTCCCGACGGCGAAGTGTTTTCCTGCCCGACCAAAACCTCGGCGAATGGCGTCATCCAGTTCAACACGCCAACCTTATACTTGGGAACCAAATTTGAAAACGTGCGGCTGGAACTGAAGGACGGCAAAATCATCAATGCCACGGCGAACAATACGCGGCGGCTGAACGAAATCCTGGACACCGACCCGGGCGCGCGTTACATCGGCGAGTTTTCGCTCGGTTTCAATCCCTACATTCTCACCCCGATGTGTGACATTTTATTTGACGAAAAAATTGCCGGCTCGCTGCACTTCACGCCCGGGCAGGCCTACGAGGATTGCGGCAATGGCAACAAGAGCGCCATCCACTGGGACATGGTGCTGATCCAGCGCAAGGAATGGGGGGGCGGCGAAGTCTGGTTCGACGGGGAACTGATTCGCAAAGATGGCATTTTTCTGACGAAGGAGTTGAAGCCGTTGAATCCGCGGAATTTGAAATGAGCTGACGGTGTGATGGCCGGTTTCATCATAAAAATCCCTCCTGGCTGGCGCAGGTAATTATCCCGCCTACCGCGGGCACACCAGCTGGAATTCGTCTTCCCCGATCCACCCAGATGCTCCGGCAGCGCGAACAAAAGCATACCTCCCCCGCGTCCGGAGCTGGCGCACCGGCTCCCCCGCAGCCAAAGTGGATAGGACCTCGCCGCCGTGCGTGGGAGTTAACCGCAACGGGGCATTGCTCTTTAGGATGAGCCCAATTTGAGTCCGGCTGACCACCCCAAAATTCGCGGTCAGACTGAATAAAAAAATCCCAAAGGCCAGCGCCGCCAGCAATTGGTGCCAGCCGGCCTTCCGCCAGTGGAAAATCCCCGGCAATACCAGTAACCCCAACGCCAGCCAGAGCGTTGTTCCCGCCAGCCAAACCCACGCGTTCGGCGGCAGCCAGGTCGAAACCGTTTCAAACCACTTAAGCTGTGGTGCATCCACCTGGACCACCTGCCGCGCAAATTCCAGGTTTGCGGTGGCGCGCGCGTCCGCTGGATCAATCCATCGGGCTCGTTCCCACGCCAGGATCGCCGCGCCGGCATGGCCCCGCTGCCACTCCGCCAAGCCGAGATTCACCAGGACGCCAGCGGACGGCCCGGCTTCCACCGCCTTTTCAAAGACCGCCGCGGCTTCGGGGAATTGTCCCGCGCGGCTCAATTCCATCCCCCGGGCAAAAAAATCATTGGTGGCCGCACGACCGGGAGCCGTAAGACAAACCAGCAGCGCCAATGCCACCCAGACGCCAAGCCGGTCGCAGCCGGCCATGAAATACACCGGTGTCTTCACAGTTTTTCCTCCAGTTTTTGCAGCACCGATTCGACTCCGGCGCTCAGGGCCAGCAGTCCCGGCGACAGGCGGGGGTGGATGGCAAACTGGGCGTCGGCGGCCGCGAACACCTGCCGGACGGTGTCGGTGCCCGCCCCATTTTGCGCGCTCGCATCCAGTTGCGACAGCACATCGGCGCAGACCATGGCCCGCGCGTCCGCCGGAAAATGCGGCGCCACCGCAATGCTCATCGCCCGGGCCGCGTGTTGGGCGAAGGCCGAAGCATCACCAGCGGTCAGGGCTTTTTGCAATTGTTGCTTTTCCCGGCGCAGCGCGCGGCGGGCCTGGGCGCGGCGCAGAATTTCGGGATGCGCCGCCAGATACCGGCGGCGGCGGTCCCATTGCCATAGCGCCAGAATTCCCGCCACCGGCGCCAGTTGCACGCCCACAAACCAGGTTTGCAGCTGCAGCGGTTTCAAGCTCCTCACTGCTTTGCCTGGCGCCGGTGCGAGCGCGCTCAATTTCACGCGCGCCCCGGCCTTTCCCCCGTCATCCATCACGGGCTGTTCCACGGGCAGTCCCTGCCCCACCACCGTTACGGGCTGCGGCGGAACGGTCAAATCCACGTATTTTTCCGTGACGGGGTCAAAATAGCAAAAGGGAATGGCCGGGGTTTGGCGGGCTTCATCGGCAAGCGGAATGAGGGTGAAACTCGTGGCCGGCGGCGGGTCCACAATGATCTGCCAGTCGCGGGAGGCCGGAGCCGCCGGCGGCACCAGCCGCGTGAGTTCGCCTTCGCCGTGGAACGACAGGCTGAGTTGGACCGGCTCGCCCACTTGCAGACGGTTCGTGGCCAAGTGGGGCGGATCTTGGAAAAATTTCCCAATCGAGCCGGTGAAGCCCGGCAATTCACCCTCCACCGGCAGCAACCGCACGTTGAGTTCCACCGGATCGGAAACCAGCAGGACATATTTCGGCGGCCCGCCCTGAAAGTTCACCTGCCCGCTAATGGAAATCGGCGCGCTGAATTCACGACCGGCGGTGAAACCCTGCGCCGTGAATTCCAGCCGGCCGGCGGCAATCGGTGTCACCGTCATCTCACATATCAACGCCGGTTTTAGCTCGCCGTTGTGATTGATCGTTTCAATGGCCTGTCGCATTGCCGTCTTGTCCACCATCAAACCGTCGCCGCGCAACTCAATTTCCCGGAGCGCCTCAATCTCGTTGCCCGGTCCCACCGGCAAAATGACTCGCGCGTGAAACGGCTGGCCGAGAAAAACGTTGGTCGCCGACACTTCCAATTCAAGCCGGCGGGGGGCCTGCAAGCCCGGGATTTTTGCGTCCACATCCAGGCTGGCGGCCGGCACTTCCACCTGCACCCCCGCCACCTTGACGCTGAAATTCGTGATCGTATAGTGACCTGCCAACGGCGCCGCAACCTCATAGACAAAGGACGCGAGCGGACGATATTGATTGGCCTGCATCAGCGTGATCTGCCCGCTCTTCTTCGCGCCAAATTTCAATTCCGGCGGCCCGGGAAGCGCCTCCGGCCAGTCAATGGAGGATTCGGTGGCATCGACATTCACCCGGTAAAACGCCTTCCCTCCGGCCGGCACCAACGGTGGATCAAATGCGGCCGTGGCCGTGACCGGGGTGGACACATCCACCATCGGCTGCGCGACTTGCAGTTGCAGCTGGCTGCCCGGCGGTATGCGAGGCGACGTTTGGGCGTTGACTAGAAACGGCGTTAACCACAAAAAATGGATAAACCCGTTGCGGATATGTTTCAAGCTCCCCAAGGCGCCGCGCCACCCTCCCAAACTTGCGCGTAGGGTGTGGCCTGCTGAATGTCGGATGTTTCCCATTCTCACTTCACCAATTGCGTCCTTTCCGGTCCTTTGGCGGCGCGCCTTCCTTGTCGCTCATCTCCAGACGGCGGGTGCCGTCAAGGGAGAGGCCGTTCAGCAGTTGAACGGCCTGGTCCGGTGACAGCGGGATTTTCATTTGATCCCCCTCGCGCCCGGCGTTTTCCTTCTGGCCGGTCAAGGATTCGGGCTTCAAACCCTCGTCCTCGTCCTCGTCGTCACCCGTGGTGCCGGGCGGCGCGTTCGGGGCGGGAATCTGGCCCTTGATCTTACTCAACAACTTGCCCAGATTCTGCCGCTGTTGGCCCATCATGCCCATCATCGCCTGCATCTTCCGCAGGCTGTCCACCAGCTTGGCGATGCCGCGATCCACAATTTCCGCGTTGTGCGCTCCATTGGTGTCCGCGCCGTTGAGCTCCGTCACACCTTTAAAATCCTCCGCCGCGCGCTGCCATTGTTCCAGGGTTTTGCCGTAAGTCTCCATCGCCGCCGACACGGCCTTTTCCGCTTCCCGCAAATCGTGCCGCGCACCCCGGCCCTCAATATAGGCTGCGATCAGCCGATCCAAATTATTTTCCGCCAGGGCGGATTCCGATTGCTGGATCGCCCGCTCGCCAGCGGCCAGCGCGGTGTCACCCTGAACGGCTGCTTTTTGCGCGTCCGGCCCCTGTTTCAATCGTTCCAATCCCGCCCCAAAGCGCGCGTGCCCCACGTTGTACAAGGCCGCTGGCCGCACCTGTTCGTCCTGCGTAGCCAGGGCTGCCTGAAACATTTTCTCCGCCTCCGCAAATTTTTTGGCCGCGAGCAATCCGGTTCCCGCATTGTAAAACTCCCGCGCGTTGGCGGGAACCATCACCTTGGTTTCGGCCCCCGCCAACTTTTGGCAACCCAATACCAGGGCGAAGGCCAGGGCCAGGCTCCCGCCAAATATTCTCCTGCTGGCAGAAGTGCTCATGATGCCGGAACCTGTTTTCGCCGCGTGCCAATCAGCGATTCCACCACCATGGCCGCCAGGGCGACGGCCAGCGGCCAGTAAAAATGGTCCATGCCGCTTTGCCGCGCCTGCCGCAATTCGCTGGCGGCGTCCAGCGCATGCATGGCTGAACGAACCTTC
>Ga0182016_10007964_pt1 | contig 10782 bp, 8 predicted proteins | sample 712S2MmetaG_FD_120491 | JGI IMG/M metagenome (GOLD analysis project Ga0182016, IMG submission 120491) | Permafrost microbial communities from Stordalen Mire, Sweden - 712S2M metaG | ecosystem: Environmental > Terrestrial > Soil > Wetlands > Permafrost | place: Sweden: Stordalen | collected...
AGTCTTGCACCTTCCCACAATGCCGTCCACGACCGACCGGGTGACTTCCATCTGCAAAGTCTTCCAGTCGATGTCCATCCACTTCAGGCCCAGAACCTCGCTGATGCGTAGCCCTGTCGTAGCTGCCACAATGCCAATGAGGCGCATCTTCTGCGGAAGTTCCAGCATGAGCGCCCGGAATTCCGCCGCTTCCAGCGGCTCCGTGACTCGCGTCCGTTTCGCACTCTGGCGCACCGCAAAGATCGGGTTTTCCCCATCGTTGAGCCAGCCGTAACGGATTGCGTGTTGGTAAACCTCGCTCATGATGCCCTTTATCTTCGCCTTGGTTCCGTTCGACAGATCGTCGATGGAACCGAGCCAACGCTCCACTGCCACTGCTTTAATCTCCCCGAGACGGTAGCCGCCCCAACGGGGGACGATTCTCGCCTTCAGGTAGACGCCATAGGTCTGCTTCGTTTGGCGAACCTTCCGCTCAGATTCTTTTTCCAGATCCAGTTCGATCATTCGGTAATGCTCCACCAATTGCTCGAACGTCCCCGGAACGCCCTCTGGACGGGAGGTGTGATAGTTAACGTCGAGGCGCAGTGTGGAAACAGCCTTCCATGCTGCTGTTTCCGTGGAGTATTGCTTCACTGAGCCCACTACAAGAGCACGCATCTTGGGTTTCCCTTTGGCGTCAATATCCCGCCATCGGTATACCCAGACTTCCGGCCCCTTCTTGCGTTTGTGCCGGCTGAAAAAACCGTGTTGATACCGTGGTCGATTCAAGAGATATTCCTCTCGTTCCGACCCCGATGGCTATCTAATTTTACCGCTTCTTGCTCCAGCCATCGAGAGAGTTCTGAGAGACGAAATCGCCATATTTTTCGCGGCCCCCTGCCGATTGGGTGAGCGGGTAAATGGCCCTTACGGGAGAGCGCAAGGAGCGTCTTACGGGACATGGCAAGAAATGTTGCCGCTCGTTCCGCGTCCACGTAGGATTCCTGTTGCAAAATGGTGAACGAATCTTCCATGAGGCACCTCAACGGGGTGCACGAAGAGGCAAACGGCACCCAAGAGTAAGCCTAGCCAGGGAACAGGACACGTAGCGCGGACGATTTATCCGAGCCAACTCCAAATTGTCCGAGATAAATTCACAGAGCAGCAACGCCGCTTGAGACCCGCCCTCTATCAACGGATGGGTCAGTATGAATTGCGACTGGAATCACAGGTCCCAGATCGGGGTATACATAGACGGCGCAATACGCGTTTATGGAGACTGATTCTGATCAAACATTGACGACGTAATCGCTTTCGGCCAGAAACGTTCGCGCGGAATATCGCCTTAGGCTAGTCGGTGTATCCTGAATGGCAACTACTGCCCTGCAGGACCGGTCCCTATGGCAACGACGACTATCGAGGCCCGCTGCAATGCCCGCCCTACTCGGCTTGCATTCGTCCTCGCCAATGCCGATAGAGGTCAATTGCTCAGCGTCATTTCCAGAGCGACGACACTCTGGGGCGGTCGCTTCAATCCAATCGTCATTTTGGATAATGCTGGCCGCACGATGGTCGGCAGGCACTACACCTTGACACCTCCTAAGCCCCATCTGAAACTGCAGGCGGACCTTCTAAATGCATTCGATCCCGATCTGCTTATCAATTATTCGGGAAACCCACTGCCGCCGGAGTTATCAACATGGGCTCACCGGACGTTTCCGGCCGATCAGCTTGATTGGAATCCCACGGGCAATGCTGCGGCTCGATCCTATTTCGTCGATATCCGGCCTCTTCTCGACGATTTGTGGGAAAAAGAGTTTCGAAACGTGGCGATGCCGCGCTTTAAATTGCAGTTCATCGAAAAGGCGGAAGCAGAGGCATCGCCAATGTTGGCGGCGCGCTTCGGCCTTTATCCGACCGAAGATTATTACGAATTTCTGAAGAAGAACTTCGGAGCCGTGGCAGTTACATACAACGCCGAATTGCGCGGGGCACATTGGCCTGGCGACTTTCAAACACCCCTTGGATTCACGGGTGCATACTGTCAAGCGCGGCGGCAGATCGTGGATTCGCATTCGTTCTTCTTATTGAACCCTGATGATCCCTTCGATCTGGTCGATTATTGGAATCTTCGTGCGTCCGGGAAGATCCTGTTTCCCCTGACCCTGCAGGACTACAAGGACTGCGCAACTCCGATCTCTGATTTTGCAGCGGCCGCCTTGTATCCCGGGCGCGCCCTGGGCTTCCTCACAATAATCAAGGCGGCAAGCATAACCGACGAGCAGATTGAAGAAGTACGGCAGTGGATCACAGCGGGGGGCTTGTCGAAAGCGCCGGTCGGCACGATGGGTTGGGTTCCACAATATCGTCGCGGGAATTACGGTGCAGCGGATGAATTGGAAATCGAGCAGTTGACCTGCTTTGAGAGCAACAGCGTCGGTGTGCTGGTGGATGGGTACGGCCGAATCGATGGCGCGAAGCCGGCGTTTCTGAAACAGGGCGATTATTTTTCGCATTGGTCGATGGATTTGTCCCTTCCCACGTTTAGGGACCCGAAGGGATGCTACCGACTTCCTTGGCTCAATTCAGGGTGCGATGGCCTGGTCGCTCGGCATATTGGATTCTCGTCGCAATTGGATGCGTCGCGTGTTTCCCGGGTCGGGATCGTGACAAGGCATGACGGCGATTCGAGCCATGTGCGGATTTCACCGATAACGGCTATTCAGGCTGTGGAAGCCTTCCTTGAAGGCGTCGGTGTGACTTACCACGAGACGAGTGCTCCGGGATTGGCGCTTACACGAATAGTTGAAATGATGGGAACGCTTCACACCTGCGAGATTTTCCAGAATTCCGCAATTCGCGACACGCTGGATGAGATGTCGAGGGGCGATCCAAGGACCGTGCGTTCGGTGGGTATCGCCATAGTGCAGGCGCTGAAGGATTTCAAGCTTTTCGGTAACCCTCTTTCGGAAAAGAAGAAACACGAGCATTCGGCGCGCCTGATGAAACGGGCCATCGATGCAAAGGTATTCAGGGTTGGCCTCGTGTTCCAGTGCTCCGTATGTCATAAGCGAAGCTGGTATGCGACGACGGAGTTCAGCGATACCTATACCTGCAAAAACTGCTTTTCGCAGGAACGCACGCCCTATGTGCACGAGCTTGAATGGTATTTTGCGGCGGACGGACTTTTCCGCAGCTCGAACAAACTCGACGGAAACATAACGGTTCTGCTGGCCTTATCGTTTTTCAATGAGATTTACAAGTATGACGGTCTTCAATATGCGCCATCATTCCTCTATGAGCTGGGTGGAGAACCGCACGAGATGGACTTCGCTGTTATAGCCGCTGAGTCGCATCGGTCAGGTGTCGATATGATCTTCGGAGAGGCAAAGTCTGACGCAGCTCTGGATGAGGCGGAACGCGCGAAGCTCAGAGCATTCGGCCTACAAACGAGCGCTTATATCTGCTTCTGCACTTTAGCCGAAGATTTCGATGTCGCTGACAAAGAGTATTTCAAGGAGCTTTATGAGGCTGGCGTCAAAATCATCATGCTGCCGAAGTTGTTCCTCGAAATGGAGAGCTTCGAGTTGTCCGATTTTGTCTCGAAAAACAACCCCGGCCGAAGTCCTACCGAAGCCGATTGGCTGATGAGGCTGACGATCATCAGAACGCTTGGCGAAGAGTTTGCCAAAAAAAATTACATCTGGATTTAGGGCGCGCATTCGCCCTGTCATGAACCCTCACTGCGGTGGAGCGCTCCGCCGCTTGTGCCAGCGCTATGGGATGCGCGGCGTTGCTTTGGAAGTCTCAGCAATGGTGGGTGATCTCACGAGACTTGATCGTCGAAGTCATCCGTTCCTGCCCCATACTCAATGGGAGGGACGATCAAGCTGAAAATCAAGGTGACGGTGCCCAATCCGGCTGACTAAAGCATACGTGACGAGGCCGTCACCCACAGCGCCGCTTAAGGATGCATACAGTCGCGGCTCTGTCTAGGGCCTACAATCTACGCAAGGGAGTTAAGATCATGGCGACCGAAGAGATTCTTGGGATAGACATCCACGACGCGATTATGAGGCTGAGACGGGCAATCGAAAATGACCGGCTGAGGGTCAATTCGCCCATTACGGTTCGTGCGCTTGAAAAGGTTAGCTTTGGCGCTGACGGCAGAATTGACCCGGTTACCGTCGGGCCGGAGGCCCGCGCACTAGCGCGCGGCTATATTGGTGCTCACCCGGATGATTGGGCTACTCGTTGACCTCCGGCTTCCGCACACAAGATAGCTGCGAAGTGGATTGAGACACGTTACTGAATCCCAATGAAATCTTTGTCAAGCCAGTCCTTCAGCTCCGGCCACCAAACGCCGATCACGTCCGGATCATCCTCAACATACCCGTCTTGTTCAAGCCGCCGCGCCGGGATGTCTTGGATTGGACCCCAATACGGGGCGGCGAGGATGCCCTTGGGAACCATTATGTTCTCGGAGATGCTGTCCGTGTTCCCATCCACCACCTCTTTGCCCACCCGCACCCAACCGTGTCTCCAGGAATGTATTCGCTTTCCTTTTGCGGAGAAGTAAGTTGCTGTGCCGGTCACGGCATAACTATTGAATCCGAGATGCCTCAAGGCCAGATTTAGAATCTGTGGCGAACTGAAGACACATGTCCGAGCGTCCCGCCACATTTTCGTCTACCAGCTCCGCTACTCTGTCCAAAAGAGCCGCACGCTTCACGGGTGTAAGCACCGCTGATTTGTCCATCAGGGAGGCGGAGGGGCGTGAGCGGGAGTCAGACTCCTTTTGTGCCCGGATTCTTGAGATAATGCCCTGAAGCGGCGGCGGCATCTGAGAAACGTATTCCTCCACAGAGGCATTCAGGGCCGGTGAAATTTCGCGCTTCTTCCCCATAACAGTTCCTCAAAATCCCGAAGCGGGATGATTCTCTGTCTTTATGGTAGCTGGTTATTAGCCAACATCCAACGTGGTTGGGTGGCCGGTGCCTGCCAGTTTGCATAATCCTCTCGATTCACCGAGCGAGTCAGAGTAGTCTGTTGGAGTGAAAATGTGTGAGGGACAATTCAGTACGGAGACAGTGGCCCTATTGCATGACGCCTACGCAAGGGAGGGGTGGTCAGCATCCGAAACCTTCGATACATATAGCTGCTCAATCTGCGGGCGTGCCGGACTACAAGCGAAGAATCACGCGGGCGTCTGGCATCCCGAACCCCACTTTCCACTACCGCGCAAGCGCGTGAATCCCTCGGGTAAATCGGGCTACTACAAGCGGTGAGGCGCTAACGTGGTGTCAACGCCATGCCTCTGCCTTTACTGAGCGTTGACGTTCACACCCGAGTCAATGGTGGAGTAACTAAAGGCGGGGAGATTGTCTCGTATCCTCATTTCTACCCCCTAATAATGCAAAGACGCTAAATGCAAGGATGCGCCACGCGCGACCTTTGTCCACTTCCGCGCGGCGGAAGGTGCCCTCCGCGTTGCTACGGGCCGGGCCTTCGGGCAAGCGCGTCCCCCGCCAAACGATAGAACGTGTTTGTCAGGTGCCACGCCCACCACTCGTCCCTACCTTCCACCGCTTGGTCGTTCTGCTCTGTCTGCCTGTGGGTACGTTTTTTCCTTCGCTTCGCTCTCGGGTGAAAGATGGGATGAGGAGGCGCCGGTGGACCGATACTGGTTGCCTGCACAGGGAGGAAAACCATGGCGAAGAGCGAACTATTGGGAGTAGTCGATGATCTGCAGGACAGCTACGAAGCGGGTGAAGGAAACATCACAATCGGTATTGATCTCGGAGACCGCTACAGCTATTGCTGTGTCCTCAGCGAAGAAGGAAACGTCCTGGCCCAAGGCCGGATTCGTACCAATGCTGAAACGCTGGAGAGATACTTCAAAGACATTCCACCCTGCCGTATTGCCATCGAGGCAGGAACACATTCGCGATGGATTTATGAACTGCTGTCGAGTTGGAAACATGATGTCACCGTCGCCAACACCGGCGCGATCAAAATCATTACGTCGAATAACAGGAAGAGCGATGAAGTAGACGCGCAGATGCTTGCGCGTCTTGCTCGTGCCGATCCCAAACTTCTTTCTCCCATTCAGCACCGAAGTGAAGTTGGATATGAAGACGTAGTCTGCATGAATGCACGCGACCTTCTGGTCCGCACCCGAGTCAAACTGATCAATGCAGTCCGCGGAATGGTAAAGAGTTCTGGCGGGAGATTGCCTACGTCGAGCACAGAGTATTTCGTTGCCAAGGCAGCTCCATGTATTCCGGTAGCGCTCCGGCCAGCGTTGGCTCCCCTGATAGAAAACATCGCACGACTTACAGAGCAGATCCGCGAGTTCGATAAGCGCATTGAACAGATCGGACGTACGCGCTATCCGGAGACTGCGCGACTTCGACAAGTCAACGGAGTTGGTCCGGTTACCGCTTTGAAGTTCGTTCTAACGATTGGTGACCCTAACCGATTTCACCAATCTCGCGATGTCGGCCCCTATCTGGGGCTTGTTCCGCGTCGGCATCAGTCTGGTGCTGTAGACAAGCAACTGCGCATCAGTAAGGCCGGTAACCGGCAACTCCGAGTCTTGCTGGTTCAGTGTGCCCATCGAATACTCAGTCGCTCAGGCCCGGACTCCGATCTCAAGCGTTGGGGAGTACACATTGCAACACGTGGCGGAAAGAGTTCAAGGAAACGCGCCGTGACTGCGGTTGCACGAAAACTTGCCGTGCTGCTGCACCGGCTATGGGTTTCACGCGAAACATATCGACCGTTATTCAACGCAACGGCCATTCAATCGAAGCCTGCGGCCTGAAAAGATTTCTCTGTTCATTCCGTTTTGAAAAGAGGAGACCAGTTTTGATCGACGCCGTGTTCCCGGTGACTGCGAGTTTTTTGGTGGCTTTCGAAGCCGAGTGAAAGAGAGCAGCACCACTGATACGAAGGAGCCCAATCTGCACCTGGCTCAATGGGAGCCAACAAGAGTGCGTATGGAAGAATTGCAAATCAGTTTACGAACACCAGCGTCGAAAACAACAAGCTAAAGCAATTCGGAAGTTTACCTAATTTCTTCTTTTATCGAGCACCCCCGCTTCCTGCGCTTTATGCGGGCAAGGGATGAACCCGTCAAGGCTGAACCTTCGGCTCGCTGCGCTCGGCCTTGACTGAACCCTCCCTTGCCCTCCCTGCGCTTTTTTCATGAAGCGGGGGCACTCAACAAAAGAAATTTGTTTGACCTGAGTGCGCCTCCTCATGGAAGAAAAAAACGCCCCCCAGGGCAGACAGAGGCAAAAACAATGGAATATCAGGACAACAACAGCAGCAACGGCAACAGCGCCTTCACCGCCAGCAATGGCTCAACCAGCGGTATCGCCAGCAACACGGCTTCCGACAGTAAAAATCGGAAGCCTGCGACCGCACAACAGCTTGTGCGCGAAAACGTGCAATACCTCATCGAGCAGTTAGAGGCGGGGCACAGCGAAGCATTGACCGCGTTTCTGAACGCGATGGCTCATTTCAGAAATTACAGTTTCGGTAATGTCCTGCTGATAGCGAGACAAAAGCCACAGGCCACGAATGTAGCGGGCATGTGGGCATGGAACCAGCTTGGGCGCAGGGTCAAGCGTGGCGAGAAAGGCATTGCCATTCTTGCGCCGATGGTGGCGAAGGCCCGCAAGGACGAAGCGAAGAACGACAGCGAGGACAATAACAGGCCCTCACTGCTCGGCTTCCGCAGAGTGTATGTGTGGGACGAATCGCAGACCGAAGGCGCACCGTTGCCGGAACTGGACAAGGTGACAGGCGAAGCGGGCGTGTATTTCGACCGTTTGCGCGAATACCTGAACGCACAGGGAATCACGCTCGAATACAACGAGAGCATCGCGCCCGCTCTGGGCATGGCTTTCGGGAACACCATTCGCCTTTTACCAGGGCAGACCGACGCGGAAACCTTCACCACGCTCGTTCACGAGCTAAGCCATCTCATGCTCAAACATACGGAGCGGCGCACGGCGACAACCAAGACCGTGCGCGAGACGGAAGCCGAGGCGATAGCTTTCGTGGTGGGTAAGGCAATCGGGCTGACCACATCCACGGCCAGCGCGGACTATATCAGCCTGTATCACGGCAATGCGGCCCTGCTGACGGAAAGCCTTGAAGCCGTGCAGCAGACCTCAGCCGTCATCCTTGCCGCAATCACGGTAGAAGAATCCGTCTCGCAGGAAGTTTCTCAACCAGCAACGGAGGCAGCGCCCGAACCCAAGCGGGCGCGGCATTCCCGCACACAGACAGCCACCACGGAAGCGGCCTAACCGCCGCTTCCATCACCACCGCAAGCAAGCGCGGACAGGTGAGGTGTGCCTGTCCGCATGACCTCCATGCACCAGCAAACCGAAATGGAGAATTATCATGCAGAAAACCGTTGCAGTTACCAATGAATACCGCAACCTGCCCCTTGCGCAGTTGCAGGAATCCCCCACTAACCCACGCCGCCGTTTTGACGAGCACAGCCTGAACGAATTGGCCGCGAGCTTCAAATCGCAAGGCGTCTTACAGCCCTTGCTTGTCCGCGCCATCAGCAATGACGAGTACGAAGTCATTGCCGGTGCCCGCAGACTTCGCGCCGCGAAGCTGGCCGAACTCGCGGATGTTCCCGTCCGCGTAGTCGCGTTGTCGGATTCAGATTGCGTGGTCGCGCAGTTGATTGAGAACATCCAGCGCGAGGGAGTGCATCCGATGGAAGAAGCGTTGGCTTTTGATGCGCTTTTGCGGCTGGAATCGCCACATTACGATATTGTAGCCGTGGCGCAGAAGGCGGGCAAGAGTCCTGCGTTTGTGGCGCAGCGGCAGCGTTTGGTCGAACTGATACCGTCCATCGCGGAAGCATTTCTCGCGGACCAGATCGGTGTAGGCCATGCGCTCGAAATCGCCAAACTGCCACAAGCACAACAGGAGAAAGCATTCGATGCCGCGTTCCGCACGGTCTGGAATGGTGGCAAAGATACTCGCGTGTTGCTGCCATTGCGCGATTTTACAGCGTGGATTGAGCAGAACATTTTGCTTTCGCTCGATTCCGTGCCGTTCGATAAGAACGATACAACGCTTGTGCCCGAGGCGGGAAGTTGCGCCGAGTGCCCCAAGCGTACAGGTTTTAATACCTTGCTCTTCGGGGAACTAGGCAGTCACCATGACCAATGCTCGGACGCGGCCTGCTACAACAACAAACTCGGCAAGTTTGTTGAACGGCAGATCGCCGAGAAACCGAAGCTGGTACAGATCACCACCAACCACGGAACGCGCGGCGACGGTGCCGTACTCCCACGCAACCGCTACGTTGCCCTGCAACTGGCAAAGACGGCGAAGGCCAAACAGCCGCTCTCGCCTTATCAGAAGCCATGCAAACACATGGCCGAGGCGATTGTAGTAGACGGCGCGGAGCGCGGGCATATCGCCAAGATATGCGCGGAACCGAGTTGCACGGTCCACTTTGCAGACCGCCGCGCACCCGACCCGGCACAACAGGCTAAGGAGCGGGAACAACGCCGCAAGGAACTTGAGAAACACAAACTCGAAACCACCGTGCGGCACCGCACACTGGCCGAAGTGCTCAAGAAAGTTGGCTCACCGCTTGAACGTGCAGACCTCGTGCTGGTAGCGAATGCCATGCTCGACAGGACAGAGCCATTGCGCCGCGAGACACTGGCACGGCGGCACAGGATGGTCGATGGTACAGGCAGCGAAGTCACTTATCCGCAAGTGCAAAAGGGTCTGGCCCGACTCTTGCGGCAACTGGACGAGAGCGGCCTGTCCAAACTGATTGTCGAGATTACCTTGCTCGGCAATGTAGAGTCAGCCGCGCAGGACGAGACGGATGCACTGACCACCGCAGCCAGACGGCATCGTGTGGATGTTGCCAAGGTGCGCCAGAGTGTTGAAGCCGAGTTTGCCACCAAACAAGCGAAGGCCGCAGCGAAGCAAAAGAAGACAGCACCCGCGAAAGCATCGAAGGCCGCATAAACACTGTGTTTCTTGGTAGGCGTCCGGCATAACCCGGACGCCCTTTCTTTTTCTCTATTCCCGTTTCTTAACTCGGAGAATATGTCCTCCTCCGAGATCAAAGCTACCGTCAGGTAATTTTCTCCCCTTAATCCGAACGGCGTCTGGCGGAATCGCGGCCTTTTCCAAAATCAAGTTGCCCTGCTGGATAATTGTTTTCTCGGCAGTAGGCACAATGCGACGAGGTTCGGACCGGTCGTTCAAAATATCAGTTCGCACGTATCGGCACAAACGAAATAGTGCGAGTGGACCACCGTAATGTCTCCAGTCAAACGCTGATTCATGCAATCCAGAAGTGCGAAGCTCTATTACGCCGTCAATGACGAATACCCGATTCCGCAGCTCTGGGTGAATCATCCAGGTTGGAGCAAACGGGGCATGAGAAAATGCGTTTCTGACCAGCCGGGCAATATGGTATGCAGTGGTCACGTCATAGTCGGAAGCTTTCCACGACTTCGGATCAACTGCACTGATGCACTCCCGTATGGCACGATTTATTTCCTTCTTTGAGGCTCTTATGGCCTTGGGGAGACCTGGTACGACTGCTTCGATAGCATCCTTTGCAGCTACAGCCATAGTCAATGTTGCCGACTGTTGGATAAGCATTGCCGCATAGTCAGCTTGATCTTGGCGAAGTGCTATTTCTTCATAGCTAACTTCATGCTGGCCGTGTGTCCATACAGTTGGCAGATCAAGCGGCTGACGATTGCGAGTCGTGGCGAGCCGCACTGCGGACGC
>Ga0182016_10007965_pt1 | contig 10782 bp, 9 predicted proteins | sample 712S2MmetaG_FD_120491 | JGI IMG/M metagenome (GOLD analysis project Ga0182016, IMG submission 120491) | Permafrost microbial communities from Stordalen Mire, Sweden - 712S2M metaG | ecosystem: Environmental > Terrestrial > Soil > Wetlands > Permafrost | place: Sweden: Stordalen | collected...
ACGTACCTACTAAAGCTTATAAAATCTTTTTAGATTTTTGCAAAACATTATTATGTTGTTAATGTTTATAATTTAGAGTTTACCGAATAATTTATCAGCTTTAGTAGATACCACGTACCTACTAAAGCTTATAATTTAAAGATAATAAAAAAAATTATGGTAAAAATATTTCCATATAATCCTTATTTACATCGAATTGTTGTCTACAATAAATACATTTCTTTTGTGGTAACAATTGCATACATGATTTACACATAATACAATGTTTGCACGTTGTTAGTAATATATTTCGTGGATTTGTCATACATATAACACAATTTTTACCATCTAAATCTATTTGGGCACCGTCTGGCAATGGTTTACGATTGCCACATCGACAAAACATTTTATTACCAAATACAACATCACTACATATCTCACATTTCCAATCACCTTTTCTTTCAATCGAAGATGATGATACTACCGAAGGTGATGATACTACCGAAGGTGATGACTCAATAGAATTAATTACACCAGTATTTTGTGCAATTATTTGATTTGTTTGATTTGTTTGATTTAATTGTGGTCTTTGTGTTTTACATTTAGCGCATTGATCTTTACTACCAAATATTATGAAATCGCATTTAGGACACCACCAATCATTCTTCTTTTGACCAGATTGTTGTACATATGGACCAGATTGTTGTGTTTGTTGTGGTTTAAATTTTCCACATTTGGGACACGAATTTTTGGATTTAAAAACCAAATATGAACAACCAGGACAATTCCAATCACTCATTGATTAATTTTATATTTAGTTGAATAAATTAATTAATTCTGTCATATAAATTCAAATTTCAATTTTTAATTTTTAATTTATAAATTTAAGAATAAATAAATTAAATTCTTTTGTATGTATTCGAATTAATTATTCCATTAATTGTACTCGTTGTATTTATAGCATTTTCGATGGATGTATATAAACGATTATCAAGTAGATCCTTTTTACCATGTGTTTGAATTAAGTAGTCGTATATTTCCATTATTAACCAATTTTCTCCACGAACCATATATTTCCATTTTTCACCTTCATTATAAAGAGGTAATTTCTTATTATAATCGATAGTTTTATCATACTTTTCATATTTACGCAAAATTCTTACATATACATTTCCATCTTTTGTTTTTGTTACCAGTAGCATAGTAAAATAGGCATCTCCTTGTTCTTGTTCTTTTAAACTATTTAAATTGTCGTATTTATCATTAATAGTTTTCAATTGGTTCATCAAATTGACTGCCTGTTCATAACTCATGAATAATTCATTTATGCGACCACTTTTTTGTATAACACCGTGATATTTTATTATATGATCATATATGTCGTATGCTTGCTTTTGTGTTAATTTTCTAATACAACAAAAACCTGAAGATAAATATTTCGATTCACATACACAAACTTTTACTGTTTTAAAGAAAAATCCCTCTGAAATAAGATATACTGCATAATCTGCTTCTTGTTGTTTATTTGTTAAATTAGTAACATCCCTTTTAATTGAATCTTTAGATCCGTCCTCAACAAGTGTATTTATTTTTGATTCGGAACTAGAATCGGAATAAGGAGGCGGAAGTTGTGATGCACTCATTAAAATAAAATATATTTATATGTATATGTATATGTATATGTATATGTATATTTGTTAAATATTTAATTAATATATTAATATATTAATTATGATAAATTTCAATTTTATTATGTATAAATATGTTTAATTATATTTAATTATGCCACAAACATATTCTGATGATAAGTACATTTATTCAGTCGATATGATGTTTACGTATCTGTATTTAAACAAAATGAAATCAGAAAAATATCCAATTAATAAATTGCTTGATAATTTATCACATCCCGGATGGGGTGATCCAATAACAAATGTTTCTTATTCTCCATATAACGTCTTAGAAAATCCCATTAAATATAAGGAAGATTATGACAGAATACAAAATGCTGATCTATCATATCCAATCATAATTAATGATACAGGTAATATCATTGATGGAGTTCATAGATTAACCAAAGCAGTGCTCTCAAATAAAAAATATATTAATTGTTATATATTTAATAAAAAACTAATGAAAAAATTTATTATCGCCAAAGCAAACAAGTGGGACTATGTCGATAAATTGAAGGTATATCAATTTATGGTATTGTACATCGAACGGTTCGGTCTAAAAAAAAATAATAAAATACCAAATTAAAAAGTTGATTTTATTATTATCATGAACCCACATAAATTATTTTCATATATTGTAATATTTTATTTTATTTAATGGTATATGATGTTGTAATTATTGGAGCGGGAATCGCGGGATATTCTGCTGCATTGATGTTAAATGTTTATGGTATTAAAAATATTGTAATAATCAGTAAAAGAGGAGGACACATATTAAATACTCCGATGTTGTATAATTATCCAGGAATAAATGAATTTATGACTGGAAAAGAATTTTATGATAGAATTGATAAACAAGTTTCTGATTGTAAAATTGGTGTAATAGAAAAATTTGTTACATCAATATCTCGAGCATCATCGGGCGATTTCATCATTGACATCGATGCGGTTGAAATAAGAACAAAAATTATATTAATTGCTACAGGACTTGTTTGCCAGAAACCGTTTATTCCAGATTTTGATAATTACAAGCAATCAATTCATAGTTGTATCGCGTGTTCAAACCTAGACTTAAATGAATATATAGATAAAAAGATTGTTATTATTGGAGGTGCAGATAATGCTTTGGAAACAGCTCTCCAATTGAAATCTAATCAAATAACTATTATCAGTAGGAGTGATATTAAAGCGACACCAACTTTAATTAATCAAATTGATAAAATTAATTATGATTATAACAATAATATTAAAATTATTACTCGAAAAGAAATAATAAAATTACATGGTGAATCCATTATCTCTGGTAATAAACTAGTTGGTGTTACAACAAATGATGGTATATATTATGAATGTGATATTATAATTTATGCAATTGGTCACAAGCCATCAATTAATTTCGCTAAAAATCTCGGAATAGAAACCGATGAAAAGGGATATGTAAAAATTAAAAATGGGACTGAGACAAATATTAAAAATATTTTTGCATGTGGCACTGTTTCGAATGATAGATATACAACTACGAGTGCAACTGTTGGATTTGGTGCAATGGCAGCAACAGATATTTACAACAGAATTAATTTATAAATATCAACCACAAATCATATTATTATCTGTTTTTATTATAATATGATAATACAAGTAACAAACAATAAAGATGATGATAAACATATTATTCCGGGATCATTGCGTAGCGCAATAAATGACGCAAATAATTCTGGAGACAAATTATCCATCATAACATTTACCCCAAACGTAAAAAAAATCAGTTTAAAATCTGAACTAACTATTGCGACGAATATTAAAATTTTGGCAAATGATTTGTGTTTAGTTATCAGTAACAGTGTTGAAAATAAAGAATCCAGACATTTTCATGTTACAAATTATTATGGTATAGAATCAAATGTTTTGTTAGAAATAAAAGGTGTCAACTTATTTTATGGTAGTCTTGTCACCTTCGGTAATATCAAAGAGTCACAATATGGTGGATCAATATATGTTGAACCAGCAAATCATACTTTAGTATTAGAAGATGTTATAATTAAAAATAATACTGCTGTTTATGGAGGAGGCATTTATACAGCAGGTAATGTTATTTTAAAGAATTCTAAAGTTGTTAATAATGTTGCGATAAAACAAGGTGGAGGTATTTGGGCTTATGGAAGCGTCACAATGTATGATAGTTACGTTGATTATAATTCCGTCAGTGAAATAGCAACTGCTAACTTCGGTGGAGGTATTATTATAAATGATGGTGATTTAGTTATGCAAAATAGTTCCGTCAGTTTCAATAATGTTAATTACTCGGAAGATCAAAATAGTCCAATTCCAAATCCCTTCGGTGGATCTGTTGGAGGCGTCAATGTTATGAACGGATCAATTTATGCTTCAAATAGTAATATAAATAATAATTCTGCTTTTTCATCTGGAGGAATTGAAATGGGTGTTGGTAATGTCAATATATTATCCAATAGCTCCGTATCATACAATAAATCATATGCTGCCGGTGAAGCTACAGGAGGTGGTGGTATAGTAATTACCCTTGGTAATGTTGTCGTGCAAGATAGTGAAGTTTCACATAATGATACTAATGGTATGTTTTCTGGTTCAATCGTATCATTTGTTGGAAACGTCAGTGTTCTCAACTCTGAAATATGTTATAATACAAACAGAGGTCCTGGTGGAGGCATTGCATCCAATTTCAATAGCACAATTACAGTGTCCGATAGCAAGATTAATAACAATACTGGTGCTTCTTTAGGGGGCGCCATAGTAAATTTTTCAGGGCCTTTAGGACAAATATTTATTAATAATAGTGATATTTCGAATAATGAGATAACTAACTATCAACGAATTGGACAAACTATTTTAGCATTTTTGAAAGTTATTTTAGGGTCTGTAGATAAAAGTAATTTAATGATAAAATCAATTCCAAACCCTGATAATACTGGATCAAAAAAATTAATTAATGCTTTAGAAATGTTACAAGCAAGAGCATTAGATACACAAGCCAAATTAAATACAATTAAATTAATTGATTTATTCGCGACAGGAGGTGGTGCTATTGCCACGTTGTTACCATGCCCAATTGTCGTGACTAAATCTAGATTGACAAACAATTGTGCTACAAAACGTGTTACAGATTTAAATCCATTATTTACTGGTTATGGTGGTGCCATTTTTTCAGTTAATTCGTCTGTCAGTGTGCAAGATTCAGAAATTTTATCAAATACGGCAATAACTGGTGCATCAGCTATTTTCAGTAATCATACTTTAATAATCCAAGATTCTGTTGTATCAAAAAATAAATTAGATAATCAAATTAATCAAATTAATCAAGATAATCAAGATAATCAAATTAATCAAGATAATCAAAATAATCAAGATAAAAAAACAGGTACAATATATAATGGAGCAAAAGGATCACTGAATATTATTTCGTCGGATGTGGAATTTAATAAAGGTGGGGGTATCTATACTAACTCCAATTTTGTTGATATAGATTCAAAAATTAAAAACAACAAACCCTATAACGTAATTATTTATTAGTTTTCATCTAAAATATAAATTAATTTATTTATACAAATAAATCAATAACTGTGTGCTGAACAGATAAGATCTCCTTCGATGTTCATACCACTTAACACAGTCATTGCACCAGTCGCATTTTTTATTTCTTGATTTGAAACATATCCTTTTCCGACAAACATACCGTCTTGTGGATCAAATGTGATGTCATTTTCCAATCTTCCCTTATTTTTAAGATTTGTAACATTTTTTATTCTAAAATGACCGTTTGCAAGTCTCATCAGCAAAACATTGCTGTTGCTTACATCATCACTATAATCCAATGAATATGTCTCTCCAACTTTAAAATCATTTGCGTCATATTCTTCGCCGTAAATTGTAATTGTCAAATCATTTTGAATAGTCGATGTCGATATCGATGTTGTTGTCGATGTTGTTGTCGATGTTGTTGTCGATGTCGATGTTAATTCAGTGATTTTACTTGCGAGCATTTTGCTTGCTGTACTTTTTCCGTTATCATTATCGTAAGTATTCAAAGCAGAACCATATTGTTCTGCTGTGATTCCCGAAATTTTCTCTTTAATAATACCCAATCCGCTGTTCCTCCCATTGTCCGATTCAAAAATATTTAGAAATTGCACAACAACATTTCCGCTAATTGGTTTAATTTTCTCTTTGATAATGCTTACACAACTAACTCTACCGTTATCGCTGTCATAATTTGTCATCATGGAAATCAGATCGTTAGGATTAATTACAACAATTTTACCACTAATAACTGATAGTGCAGAATTTTTTCCATTATCGGTTTCGAACAAGTTAAGAAGTGTGACCAAATTCAACGAACTGATTGGACCAAGTTTGTTTTTGCTGTTTATGATACTCAAACAACTCACTTTGCCATTATCACAATCATACGATTCAATGATATTCAAAAGATTCGTATCAAGAATGGGAGTTACAATAGACCCAACAAGTGATCCAAGAGTTGAATTTTTCCCATTGTCACTATCGATTTGTTCAAGAACAGTAGTGAGAATAGCTCCGTTCATTCTTTTTTTGATAAAATTAAACTAAATTAATAGTGGTGTATACAATGAAAGTAAAATATTATGTATTGTACAACATAATATAACATTCAACTTTTATAATTTTAATAAAAAATTGATTAATTTTATTGCAGATATATTTATATAATTTTTAACTTATTTTGATAAGTCTTTTTAAATAAATTTAAATAAATTTAAATAAATTTAAATAAATTCAAATTATTGTATGTTTACAATATATCAATCTCAATCTGATGATATCCCAGGTATAATCAGAAGTATAAATAATTTTGCTCGTCAAAATGATGTATCAGATCTGAATAAAATAGATATTATGCTTGATAATATAATCAAAACCTACACATATAAAACATTTTATATCCCCTATGTACACCATCATGTTTACAAACATATATGTCAACAAATAGGTGAATGTATAATTGAAGACGTCGGTAATATTTTTGATGGATATACAAAAGTAGATTATTTATTAGATTTAATATCTAATTACGTTAGCACGAATGGAAAAAGAACATTTATATACATATTATTATTTATTAAATTAATGTCTCCATACGAACTAAATGGTTATATTCACCGCAAAAAAATCACAATTGCAATGATGATGCTGTCGAACCACAAAAATTACATGAATATAATTATTTTCGAACAACTAATTAAGAAATTAAATAATTATAATGATCTCACGATTACAGCAATTACATATCATCAAGAAGAAGTAGCGTTATTATTATCAAAGTATGATACAGTTTTTTGGGAAAACAATTTAGATTTACTTCTTGAAAAAGCAGTTAATAAAATTTTATTGAACGTTGTAAAATTGCTAATTAATAAAGGTGCAGTTTTACAAAATGCCATGTCGTTATGTTACCATAATGTAAATAGTGAAATATATATCGAAATGTTAAAGTGTGTTATTCCATGTATAGCTGATATTAATAAGATAGATAGTACACATTATCCATATGAAACAATATTACATACAGCATTATTTTTTAAATCCGATATTATAAAATTATTGTTGGACAATGGAGCAGATCCTAATATCAAAAATCATTATGATGATACAGTTTTTCATACTTTGATTAGATTCTGTTCGGTTGATGTACTTAGGCTAATGTTGCCGAAATGCACTGATATTAATGCTGTAAACAAATCAGGTCATAATTTATTATTTGACTTGAGAGATAGTGATATTGAAAAAGCAGAATTGTTAATCAAAAAGGGCATTAATTGTAATATAACTAATATAAATGGAGATACATTACTACACACATATTGTCATCTAAAATATTATAAATTATTTGATTTAGTTAGCAAACACATGGCTTCTGAGTACATTAATAAAATTAATAAAAAGGGAGAAACGATATTACACATTGTTAAGATTAACAATGAAATTGATATAAATAATTATGTCAAAATAATGAATATTATTAATGAAACAACAATCAATACTCCAAACAACAAAAATTTATTGCCCATACAGACAGCAATAAAATTTAAAAGATATGATATTGCTGAAATTCTTGCAGAACGAACAACAAATCTTAATATTGGATGCAAACTATTTGGGTCAACACCGTTACATTATGCTGTACAACATGAATTGGAGAAAGTTGTTGAAACATTATTAAAAAATAGTGCCGATCCATTTGCACTGGACAATAAGAATCAGTTTCCTTTGTATTATGCATATAATAACCTAGTGATAACTAAACTTCTCATATCAAAAATGAATGAAATTGATGCCAACAAAATATATATATATGAACATAGTATTAAGATGTTAAATGATATAAGTAACAGAACTCATGTCATTAATGGAGATAGTTTTTATACATTTTACCTCGAACTATTATCTGAAATTATTATTTCAAAAAATAAATTTACGAGTAAGTTCAAAAATGAATTGACACGTGCATGCATTAACAGTTTATTTTCGCATAGATATTATGATTTTGCATACGAAAAATTTAAGACTGTTGTTGAATTTGATAAAATTATTATAGAAAATATAATAGCCTATTTTAATAATAATGGTTATGTACCTACTAGTTTACATTATATTTTATTAAAAGTGAGTAATAAATACCAAAATAAGTGTCTAATAGAAATGGTTTTGATTTTAAGGGGAGATATTGTCATTGATAAAGCTAAAGAGATTATTGACCAAAAATACCACTATTTACTCAATACATATTTTGATTCGGAAATAGACAAACAACAAATATACAAAAAAATGTACAAAAAATATAGAACAGCATTATTGCTATCTACGATTATTTCATATCACGATGAATATTTTGCATTTAAAAATGGAATATATTCTTTGTGGGACTATTTACGGTTACTAGATCCCAGGAATATGTCTACTGTAACTAAAGAGACAAAAACAAAACGATTCTTGAACATAATGGAAAAAATTCCTTTAGAAATACAAACAATGATTTCAGAATATGTTATTAATCCAGAAATTACATCAGATGGTGTTGTTAATCCATTTTTGATTGATATATCACTAATTAAAATACTGGAAGATATTTGATGAACTAAGTAAATTAAATAAAATTAAATAAAATTATTTTAAGGTGAAAGTAATACTCCTTTCACTTCCAATGACTTCTTGTTTCTTGTCAAAAGAACAATATTTTGAGAGTTTTGGTTCATAATCAAACGGAACATACCCGTAGTCAACATAAATCGTTATAGTCTTCAGCTTCGAGTACATGAACCAATAGTACAACACGTTGTCTGTGAAACTTTCAAGACTGTTTGCGTATGAACCTTCGTATTTTACACGCAGATGTTCTATACTTGTCAATTTAAAAAATCCAGACAAAGTCAATCTGTCTCTTCTTGTTCCGAAAAGATCGATATGACGAAATTCTGTGATAGTGGAAAGATCAACAGTAATCATTTGTGATGTTTGAATTTAAAGCAATGAAGTAAATATGGAAACGAGTTCTGTGTTATGATTAATATCTAAAGTTAATAGAACATTACAATCGTTTATTATTATCAATTTTTTAAAAAAATTGATTGATCAATTGTCTTAAAATCTTTTTGTCTAAATCAAGTAGTTAAATAAATTAAGTTTTTATTTAATCCATGGAAAAAATCATATCAATTGGGTCAGATATTGTATTGTTACCAGTTGCTGCAACTCTTTGTGCATTTTCAGTATATAAGAACACAAGATATTATTTAGAGGGAACCAATAATAGTGATGAAGTGTATAAACATTATTTGCATCAACAGAATACAGAAGGTAAAGAACATGATATACCAATATTATTCATCAATGGTGCAGGTTTTAACGATACACAGTTTTTGTACGGTAAATACTGCCTATCAAAAAATCATAATCTAATATTTTCTTTTAATTATGATGGAATGACTGGAATTTTTGCGGATAACAATAATGGAATTGATGATATCGCTGGAAACGAATTACGAAATAAAATTAATTCGATAAAACAATTAACAAACAAAAATAAAATTATATTGATCGGTCACTCAATGGGTAGCATGATTGCAGCATTTTATACCGAAAATTATAGTAAAGTAGATGACATAAATGTCATTAAGGTCGTTTCAATCGAATCACCATTCGGATCGTCTCCTCTTTTGAACTATATTCATCAAAGTGTACATCCAACTATTGTGAAAAAACTGAACTTGAATTCTAAAAGACATATACAAATGAGTAATAGTTGCGAAGGAGAAAAATTTAGGGGAGAACTGAAAAAGAAAATGGATGTATCTTCGACTGAATATTATTGTGTTTGGTCGGAGAATGATTATGCTGTTTCCGGTTCCAGTGGATGCATAACAGATAATCCTGATAGACAATTTAAACGTAACTATTTCGGTCATTATTCATCGATGTTATATGGTGAACTATGGTCTCAAATTGATAAATGGATTACAATCAAAAAATCACTATAATAAATTTTAAATATATTTTCAAAGTTAATTTACAATACACTACAATCAAAAAATCACTATAATAAATTTTAAATATATTTTCAAAGTTAATTTACAATACACTACAATCAAAAAATTGATTTATATAAATATCTGTATGGTTCAATGTATTTCGATATTATTATCATGTTTTTGACAGTTTAATCGTCTTAAGGCTTCAACAAAACTTCATAAAACAAATATGTCTGTATCTGTTACAATTATCAAGAAAATTTCCATCATGTTCAAATATTTTGAAGAAAGATGGGGTGACAGACTCGCCATTATTATGGCTTTTTCATCTTTCATTGGCATGGATACTGCACCATCACATGACAAAAATTTGCTGGCAGAATTCTTTCTCTTTCTGAAGGATGACCGTCATACTGAAATAACAATGTTTTCAGAGCGGTTCTCAGAACTTTTGGAAACATATTTTGCACCTTTGGCGATTGCGTTCCAAGAAAATACTAAAAATATAGATTTTTTGGTTGACAATATCTCTGACGAAAAAAAGAAAACTGTCATACGACAGAGAATTGATTTAATCCAGCAAGAAATCCACG
>Ga0182016_10007967_pt1 | contig 10780 bp, 6 predicted proteins | sample 712S2MmetaG_FD_120491 | JGI IMG/M metagenome (GOLD analysis project Ga0182016, IMG submission 120491) | Permafrost microbial communities from Stordalen Mire, Sweden - 712S2M metaG | ecosystem: Environmental > Terrestrial > Soil > Wetlands > Permafrost | place: Sweden: Stordalen | collected...
CGGCCGTGCTGGTCGAGGTAATCCTCGTCGCTGTAAACCAAGTCCGGCTCGGCATCCTGGACGGTTTCGGCGATGCAGGCCAGGGCGTGGGGCGCGAGCAGATCGTCCTGGTCGAGGAAGGCGAAATACTCACCGCGCGCCAATTGCGCGGCTTGGTTCAAAGCGCCGGGGATACCGAGTTGGAGGTTGGAGCGCACGAAGCTGACGCGGGGGTGGGCGGCGGAGAGTTGGCGGAAATATTCGCCGACCCAGTCGGCAGGCGAGGCGTCGTCGCAAACGCAAAGCTGCCAGCCGCCGTAGGTCTGGGCGAGGACGGAGTCAACGGCAGCTTCCAGCCATTCGCGCCGAGGCGTGAATACCGGCATAATCACGCTGATCAGCGGGTCGCGAGCGCGCTCTGGTTCTGGGGGGGGGGCTTCGGAATCCACCCAAAGTCGATAGCGATCGGCGGTGAAGTGCGGATTCACCAGCTTCAAGTACAACGGGTGAAACGGCGAATGCAGCAGCAGTTGTCCCAGGCGACCCTTCCAGTCGCCCAGAAAGCGTCCTGGCCATTGCAGGGTGCGCAGGAAGCGGCTGTTTTCGATGTCGAGCAGGCGCCGTTCCAACTCGGCATAGTGGCGGACCGCTTGTTTCTCGCTGGCCTCGATTTGGGCGAGGGCTTCGTCGAGGAGACTCGTAATCGCCTGCAACTCGGCGGCGGACGGCGCAGAATCCCGGCGGCGGAGCAAGTCTTGCAGGTCGGCCACTGCCCTGCGCAGATGTTTAGTATTTGCCGCCAGGGTGCCTCACATTATGCAGGCGCGGCCTGGTGTCCCGCGTAGGCTTCCAGAACGCTGCCTACGGCGCCGTTGAGAATCAATTCTCCGTGGTCGAGCCAAATGGCGCGGTCACACAACTCGCGAATGATAGCGGTGTGCGAGACGCATAGGATGGTCTTGCCGGCCTTGCGAAATTCGTGGATCTTTTCGATGCATTTCGCCTGGAACGTGGCATCGCCAACTGCCAGAATTTCGTCGACGAGCAAAACTTCCGGGTCGCGATTGATGGCGATCGAGAACGCCAGGCGCATGGTCATGCCCGTCGAGTAAGTTCTCAGGGGCTCGTCCATGAACTCACGGATACCGGCGAATTCGACGATGCGTTCGTAGGCCGCGGCGGTCTGGCGGCGCGAAAGACCCAGCAAGGCGGCATTCAGCCGGACATTCTCGCGTCCGGTAAGGCTGGGATGGAAGCCCGAGCCCAGTTCCAGCAAGGCGGTTACCTGACCATCGACGTGCACGCGGCCCTCGTCGGGCCTGGCGACTCCCGCCACCAGGGTCAGCAAAGTACTCTTGCCGGCCCCGTTCCTGCCGACGACGGCAAGGCTTTCGCCGCGCTCCACGCGGAAGGAAATGCGCTTCAGGGCGTAAAAGGGGTCGTCGTGCTGGCGCGTGAAAAATCGAGTGACGTGGTTGCGCAACAACATCTGCCCGGCGTGCCGTGTAAACTTCTTGGAGACGCTCTGAAATTCAATCACGCTCATTGCCGTTCACAAGTGATCGGAAAACCGCGGTTTCAAGCCGCGAAACACAAGCAGGCCAGCGGCCAGCATAAAGAGCGAAATGCAAGTCAGCTTAACCAGCAACGCGGAGCCAGGGCTAACACCATCAATCAGGATATCGCGCATCGCCATCACCAGGGCGGCTACGGGGTTGAGTTGATAGATCGCTTTGTAATGAGCCGGGATGATGGCGAAAGAATACACCACGGGCACAATCCAAAATAGGACGGTATTCGCCGACTCCACGAAGTAGCGCATGTCGCGAATATATACGTTCAGCGCGGACGTGATTAGTGAAAGACCGCACACAAACACAACTTCCAGGCTCCAGATCAGCGGTAGTAAGATCCAGTGCCGATTAGGCAGTTTTCCAAACACGAATGCAAGAACGATAAGAAGGCCAATTTGAATCAATAAGTGAACGCAGTTAGAAAGCACGGCTGCCAGGGGGATAATTTCGCGAGGCGCCGGCACGCGTTTGATCAAACCGGCATTATCGACTAACGAGGTTGTGCCGGAAATCCAAGCAATACTGAAGAAGTTAAAAGGTACGAGACCACACATCACAAAGAGGGCCCACTGCGGATCGGGACTTCTAAGAATGCGGGTGAAGACGAACGTAAGTACGCCCATCATCACTAAGGGATTCAGGAGCGACCACAGCACTCCCAGTGACATGTTCCGGTAGCGGATCTTGAAATCCTTAACAATCAGATTGGATAGGAGGAAAAGAGAGTCGCCACGCCACATGATCGGAGCCGCATCGGAAACTCCCGATTGTAGCACAGGCTATCGCTGGTAGAGTCTTAAGGCAAATTGAGCTAGACTGAATCGTTGCAGCCCTTTTGGCGACGCTTTCCGGGCCCGTGCTGCCGCCATTTCTTCGCCGTGCCGACTTACCCTAAGCTGTGTCCTAAACTGAACTCGCCACCGCCAGTTGTGGCCGGAGGGGGAGATCTGCCATGAGCGAAAGCGAGCGGTTGCACGAGCTGTCGTTCGATTTATACGAGCGCTACGCCGTGCTGAATCAGATTGGCAGTTTATTCCGGCCGAAAGAGACTCCTTATCGCGTGTTGGACGTTGGCGGCCATACAGAGGCCTTTTGGCCTGGATTTCCGTCACTGGCCGGAGCCATGATTCCCGACGCGCAAGCAACGGTCATCGATGTGATCCCGCGGTCGGAATTGCAAAGGTACGTGCGGGGATCCGGAACGCGGCTGCCGTTTCGGGATGGCTCGTTCGATCTGGTTTGTGCCCTGGATACCCTGGAACATATCCCGGACGATCAGCGCCCCGCATTTCTAGCGGAATTGCAGAGGGTCACTCGTGACGGCTTGTATGTCGCGTTTCCGTTTAATTCAGCGAGTAACCGCTGGGCGGAGTCTATCGTTGTCGAGTACACGAACGTAACACTGCGGAAGCCCGTTCCGGCGTTGTTGGAGCACCAGCAGTTCGGGTTGCCGGATCGGGATCGGGTCAGAGCGCTGTTATCGAGTAAGTCACCTGCGTTGGTGGAGTTCGCGCAAGGCAACACGGACGTGTGGTTGCTGATGATGTTGACTTACCATACTCTTCGTGAACCCGGAACGGACTTCGTTCTGGAACTCAACCGGCGGTTCAATCAGGTTTACGCATCACAGGATTGGGGCGGGCCGAACTACCGTGCGGCGTATCTGGTGTCGAAGTGCCGTACCACGGCGGATTTGGAAGCGGCCCGGGTGGCCTTCGGAGGTGGTGGAAGCCGGGCGGACCTAGAGAGCGTGCTGGCGTTTTGCCAGCTGTTTTTGAACATAGGCCAGATGGGCCGAGTGACTGTCGACAAAGATCGGCACATCCGCAACTTGACGGGCGAACTGGGAGCGGCGCTTCCGTACAGAAAAAAATGGGAAGCGATCGCCGCGGCCTTGGGATGTCTGGAGGCCGAAATATTAAGCCGTTCGCCCCTGAGCGGTAAGCAGGAATTGCAAGATTGGCCCCTGGAACGTTTGTCGCACATGCGGGAGGTAGTTGAAGGCGGCCGTCTGCACCAGCGGGATGAACAGTTAACGCAGATTGGTGAACAACTCGCCGACATTGCGCACCAATTGAGGAGCATTCAACACAACAGCAGGGAAGTCCAAGGCAGATTCGACAGCCGGATGCGCGATTTGGAAATCGGGTTGGTCACCAACCGGCGTGCGGTCCAGGCAATTTACGATAGCCGGATTTGGAAGGCATTTCGGAGCGCTGGCGGTTTGCTGCTGCGGATGACAGGCCAGCGTCCAGAACCGCCGCAGGGGCCGGCGTGGGCCACTGGGGGAAAAGCTAAGAGCGGCGAGCCTTTCCCCGCGGGCGCCCGCAGCCCCGTGGACGATTTGGTTGGGCTGGTTTGCGACAACCCCGGCCCGCAGCAGGTTCTGCCCGCGCGTGAGGTAGTGGAAATCCGTGGCTGGGCACTGGCGAAGTCCGGCATCAATCGAATCCTGGTTCAAATTAACGATGAAGTTCCCGTAGAGGCGTCTTACGGAACCTCACGGCCGGATGTGGGACAAACCTATCCTGGAAATGGGGGCGCCGGACAATCCGGCTTCCGTTTTTTCTGGGACACGACCGGCCTTCAAGACGGCCCCGTGGCGGTGCGCATCACGGCGATGACCAAAAGCGGGCAGACTCGTGAAATCATCTGCCACGCGACCATCGATTCGAAGACGCCGCCGGGTTACGGCACATGGATTGAGCGCAACGAGCCGGCCCCTGACGATCTCGCGGCGATGCGGCGTGAGGCTCAACATCTCTCGAACCCGCCCCTGATCAGCGTAATTGTACCTGTTTATATGACCCCGCCGAATCTGCTTATCCAATGCATTGACTCGGTGATCGAGCAGACTTATTCGAACTGGGAGTTATGTCTGGCCGACGATGGCTCGCGTGATGAAGCGGTCGGTTCGATCCTGGAAGGCTGTGCGAGGCGCGACGCCCGGATCCGGGTGACGGTGCTGGAGCGGAATCGCGGCATCTCCGCAGCCACCAATGAGGCGGCGGGGCTGGCGAGCGGAGAATTTATCGCTTTTCTGGACCACGACGACGAATTGGCGCCTTTCGCGCTGCAAGAGTTGGCGCGGGAAATTCGGGAACGGCCGGAAATCGACCTTTTCTATTCGGACGAGGACAAGATCGATGAGGAAGGCCAGCGCTACGATGCCTTCTTCAAACCCGACTGGTCGCCGGAACTGTTTCTTTCGTGCAACTACATCTGTCACTTCGCGGCCATGAAGCGCTCGCTATGGGATCGGCTGCGCGGCCTGGATTCGACGTATAGCGGGGCGCAAGATTACGAATTCCTGTTGAGGGCCACTGAACATACGCGGCAGGTCCGACGTATTCCGAAGGTCTTATATCATTGGCGTGCAGTGCGCGGCTCTACTGCTCAGGCCGTGGACGAAAAGCCCGAAGCGAGCGCGGATGGCCGGCGGGCTCTGGCATCCCATCTGAAACGGGCGGTTCCTGGCGCCGCGGTGGATGAAGTGAGCGCATGCCGGTATCGCGTGCGCTATCCGATCCACAAGGATGCTCGTGTCAGTGTTCTGATTCCCACGGGCGGAAACAAAAACGTGTACCGCGCGGTGGAAGAGGTGCTGGAAAAAACTTCTTACAAAGACTACGAGATCGTGTTGATCGATAATTCGCGCAATGGAAAGGTGGAAGAGTTCGCGAAGCGGCTGACATTGAAGAATGCGCCTTTACGTTATTTCGACTGGCGCGCCAAGCCGTTCAATTTCTCGGAAATGAACAATGTGGCGGCGCGGACCTCGGATGCGCCATATCTGCTGTTCCTGAACGATGACGTTTCCATCATCGCGTCGGAGTGGATGAGCGCGATGCTGGAACTCGGACAGCAGCCGGCGATCGGCGCCGTGGGCGCGCAGTTGTGGTATCCCAACAATTCCATTCAGCATGCCGGTGTGGTGATGGGGCTGTATGGCAATTGCAGCCACGCATTCAAAGGACTGCCGATGGAGATGCCGCATTACTACTTCGACTTTCCCAATATCATCCGCAACTGCAGCGCAGTCACAGGGGCGTGCCTGTTGGTGGGGCGCGATAAATTCTTTCAGGCCGGGGGCTTCGACGAGGTCAATCTGGCGGTCGCTTTCCAGGACGTGGACTTGTGCCTCAAGTTGTTGGATCTTGGTTATCGCAATGTCTTCACGCCCTACGCGAAGCTCTACCATTATGAGTCGGCCACTAAGACGGACAAGGACAAGATACCCGATCCCGTCGAAGATGCCTTCATAAAGAACAAATGGGCGAAGTACATCAGCGACGACCCCTACTACAATCCGAACCTGGCTCGCCGGAGAGAAGACTTCAGCCTGGCGATAGACTAAGTCCTGGACGGCAATGAGCTGGATCGGGTGTATCGACGGAATCAACGGCGCGTGTGTATCCGGATGGGCCGCTGACGACGGCAAGATCGAGACACCGGTGCACGTGGATATCCTCGTGAACGCGCAGCGCGTGGCTCGCGTGACTTGCGACATCTTTCGGGAAGACCTGCTGGCAGCGGGCATCGGCGATGGCCGGAAAAGCTTCGTTTTCGATCCCGGTCCGTACTGGCTGGCGGGCCGCAATTGTCTGGAAGTTCGCTACGCCGGCACGGAAACGATGGTGTCGCAAGGCCGGGGCTATTGGGTGAAACGCCGCGGAGGAATTGCGGATCCAGATGCGGCGCTGTTGGCGGTGCTGGAGGCATATCGCGAGTTCAGACCTGAAGATCGCGTTTGCCTGGAGGACGGCGATGCCGGGCGATGGGAGAAAGTGTTGTGCAACGCTGGTGTCGTCGTGCGGCAGGTCAGGGCAAAAGCCGCTGAGCCTGCCGATGTATTGGTGGCGGAGTTCGAAAGAGGGGTGTTGAAGAGTCTGATATGCCAGGTGAAGGAAGGCGGCGTCCTGGCTGTTAGCGCCCGCGAAGGGCCACGTACGGCGGAAGAGATGCGGCAGGCCTTTGAAGCTTGCGGGTTGGCCGACTTCAAACTCGAATCGATTGTATCGCAGCCGGATGGAACCCGGCGCCTCTTTGCGATGGCGACGGTTGGAGACGAGGAATCGCGGACATCGGCGGAACCGGCCCTAGTGCACATTCATGTGCCGAAGTGCGCGGGTACTTCCTTCCGTGTCATGCTCGAAGCCGCCTTCGGATCGCGGCATGTTGGCCTGTATGTCAACGACACATACTTCGTTTATGACGAGGCCGACCTAAGGAGCTATGTGCGGCAGGAGGCTCGCCTGCACGGATTCAGCTCGCACCATGTGCGCACCTTCCCGCAATGGCTGGGCGGACGGCGCATGCTGTATGTCACCTTCTTGCGCGATCCCATCCAGCAATTCATATCGTACATGACGCATATTCAAAAGCATTATGGGACGATTACTTCGCAAAGCCTGTTGGAGGCGGTACCCGCAAATGCGCCTCAGTTGACTCAGCGCGAGTTTGCGCGCTGGTTGCTGACCAGCCGCCGAGATATTCCATTCCGCGAAAACCACAACGTGAATTTCTTTACGCGCCACAGTGCGCCGGACGCGGCGGATCGCCTAGCGGCGGCGAAAGCGCAACTGAGCGAGTTCTTTTTCGTCGGCATCACCGAGCGCATGGAGGAGAGCGTTCAGAAGCTCGCTTCGCTGGCGCGCGAAAGCGGTGTGGAGTTTCCTTCCGGACATATCCCATTTGCCAATACGTCCGCTGACTATCGTGGCGACTTAGGCTGGATTCGCGCCGACGACGAAGTGGGCGCGCTGCTACTACGATCGGTGGAGCAGGACCGCCAGCTCTATGACTGGGCGGCGGCCCGGCTGTAGTCTGCTACTTCTTCTCGCTGCGGAACTTGGCCCAGGCGATTTGCGATTTTCCAACCTCGAACAACAGTTTGAGGGCGTTCACTTTTTCTGGCGGCACCAATTCGCCCGCCAAAAATTGGCGCAGTGCTTCGGAGCGGCGCAATTTGCCGGATGAAGTGCGCGGCAGCGTGCCTGGCTCCAATAATTCGACATCGCGGGGCTTCAGAGAGAGGCCCGCGAGGATGCGGTGATTGATCTCGGCGATGATGTCTTCTTCGCTGCGTTTGGTGCGGGAATCTTTTTCAGCAAGAATGATGAGCTGCTCACCTTCGGTTTCGATCATGGTGCTGACGGCGACGGTGCAGCCCTTGCGCACGCCTTCCACATCAAGCAGAAGTTCTTCCATCTCCTGCGGCGCGTAGTTGCGGCCGCGAATGATGATGAGGTCCTTTGCGCGGCCGGCGATGTAGAGTTCGCCTTCGTGGACGAAGCCCAGGTCGCCGGTATCCAGCCATTCGCCGTGAATCATGTTAGCGGTCAGTTCGGGGCTTTCCCAATAGCCTTTGGTGATAGACGGTCCTTTCACCCAGATCCGGCCTACTTGCCCTTCAGGCGCGCGTTCGTCCTTGTCGTCGAAAATAGCCACCTCGACGCTGGGAAGGGGGCGGCCCACCGAAACGATGCGGCGTCCTTCGCCGAGATGCGCGGTGCCACCGTTCCAGAGGCCTTCGCGGCTGAATTCGGTGAAGCGCGGCAGATCGTCGAGTCCGGTAAAGGTGACGCCGAGGCCTGCTTCGGCGAGGCCATAGACCGGAGTCATAGCGTTGGCTTTGAAACCCCAACGGGCGAAGCGTTCTGCGAAGCGCTGGACGCCGTCGGATTCGATGGGCTCGGCGCCGTTTAAGGCGGCGCGCCAGTGGGAGAGATCGACGCCTTCCATTTCTTCGTCTTTAATTTTGGTGGCGCAGAGGCTGTAAGCGAAGTGGGGCGCGGGCGAAATCGCGGATTTGTAACGCGAGAGCGTCCGCAGCCAGATGGCGGGCTTGGCGAGGAAGGTATCCGGCCCCATGTAAGTGACGGTACCGGGATAATACATGCCTAGATACAAACAGCCAACAAGGCCCATGTCATGGTATAGAGGCAGCCAACAAACGCAGCCATTATCGACTTCGTCGGCGCCGCGATAGACCAGGCACTCCTGCATCATGGTCAGATTGGCGAGGAGGTTGGTGTGGGTGACCATGACGGCCTTCGGTTCCACCGTCGTACCGGAAGAGAACTGCAAGAAGGCGGGCTGATCGGGATCGACATCGACGGGCTGCCAGTTGGTGTTGCCGGACTGGAGATCCTTGGCTTCGAGAACCTCGCGCAGCGATTCCACGCCCACAACACCAGGACCGATCAGCTTGCGAATGCGGCCTTCGGTGATCAGGTATTTCGCGCCGATCTTGGTCAGCATCCTGCGCAGGCGCGCGAAATATTCATCGAGCTTGCCCAAGCGGAAGGGAGGATAGAGAGCGGCGGGAATGCCGCCGGCGAGCTGGACGCCGAGCAGGGAATCGAAAAATTCGACGGAAGTGGAAAGAATCAGGGCCACGCGATCGCCGCGCTTCAGCCCGCGAGCCTGCAGGGCCGCGGCAGCTTTTTGAGCGCGATGCAAAATGTCCTGGTAGGGATAAAAAGTAGCTTCCTCGGAAGGAGCGACGAAGCGGGCGCCCCAGCGGGTGCAGCTTTCCAGGTTCAACAGAATTTCGGGCAGCGTGGCGCCTTTTAGCGACAGACTGCTCATGCTTGCGGCTCCTGCTCACAGACGCGGTCGGCGATCATCTTCACCAGGTCCTGCACGGTCACCAGTTCCTGCCACTGCTCCAGACCGAAAGCGCAGCCAAAATCCTGTTCGATGGTAGTCACCAAAACCACTTGCGCGAGAGAATCCAACTGAAGCGCGTCTACCAACGAGACGTCGGGACCGATAGCCTCGATCTGTTCGGGCGTCAGGTTCAACTGGTCTTTCGCGATCTTCTTCAGATGCTCCAGAATTGTTTCTTCATTCCATTTGACTATTGTCGGTTCAGGCATGGGGCCTCCTATTATGCTGAGCAGGTTCGCCGACCCGCTCTCTCTATTATGTTTTATCGCTGCCGGCTGATACGGTCTGTTCGAGAAGCGGGATCACTAAGGGATCTTCCTGCTGGTACATCTGCCGTATCCAGTCGGCGTACTTGCGCTCCAAAACGGAGCGCCGCACTTTCTGCGTGGGAGTGACCAGTTCAGGGTCCAGCATGGCTTCCGCATTGAGGAAGCAGAATCGTTTAGCCCGCTCAAAGGACGAGAAATCTGCTTGATGACTCTCCAACTCCTGGCGGAAAAGCGCCACCACGGGGGGCGCCAATAGCAATTCATCATAGCTGGTGAAAGACAGGTGATGCTGGGCGGCCAGGTGGGCGACGTTTTCCGGATGGGCGACGATCAGCACGCTTACGAACTTGCGACCGTGGCCGACGACGAGCGCTTGCTGAATGTAGTGGCTGCGCTCGAGGGCGTGTTCGAGGGGGGCGCAGGCCACATTCTTGCCATTCGAGAGCACCAGGATCTCCTTGCGGCGTCCGGTGATGGTGACGTTGCCTTCGGCATCGATGCTGCCTAAGTCGCCGGTATGCAGCCAGCCGTTTTCATCGCAAGCTTGGCGGGTGGCAGCTTCATCTTTGTAATAGCCGAGCATCACGTGAGGACCGCGGGTGAGGATCTCGCCATCCTCGCTGAGGCGTACTTCGATGTCGTCCAAGGCGCGGCCGACGGAACCTAGTTTCTCGCGGCGATACTCGTTGAGGGCGATCACTGGCGACGTTTCGGTCATGCCATAGCCCTGCAAGACCTCAAAGCCCGCCGCGCGGAAGAATAACTCGACATCGGGATTGAGCCAGGCGCCGCCCACGACGAAGTACTTCACTCCGGCCAACTGGCGATGCACTTTGGGAAAGACCAGAACATTCGCCAGGGGCGCCAATATGCGGGAAAGCAGTCCAGCGGGCTCACCGGTCATGCGGGCATTGGTGCAGGCGACGGCGTCGGCAATCAGTCTTCCCGCGATGGCCTGGCGATGAGACGCGAGCAGGGCGATTTGCGCTTCGACGGCCTCCTGCACTTTTTCTAGGACGCGCGGGACGACGCCGATGATATCGGGCTTGTGGATGGGCAGCAGCTGCTTCAAATCGTGAGGGTCGCCGTAGGCGATGCACACGCCTTCGTGGAAGTATCCATAGCTGAGCATGCGCTCGAGGACGTGGGGAAGAGGAAGCACCGATAGAGCCTGGCGAGCGGTATTGGAAGGAACGCGAGCCAGACTGCCGCGCAGGTCGGCGACAATGTTGCCGTGCGACAGCATCACACCTTTGGGCGTGCCGGTGGTGCCGGAGGTATAGA
>Ga0182016_10007970_pt1 | contig 10777 bp, 11 predicted proteins | sample 712S2MmetaG_FD_120491 | JGI IMG/M metagenome (GOLD analysis project Ga0182016, IMG submission 120491) | Permafrost microbial communities from Stordalen Mire, Sweden - 712S2M metaG | ecosystem: Environmental > Terrestrial > Soil > Wetlands > Permafrost | place: Sweden: Stordalen | collected...
ATGACGCGATCGTCGGAGGACGCCGTGGCCGAGGTCGTCGCCTGGCTGCAGGCGGATCTCGAGCGCGCGCCGTCGCTCGGCGAGCTCGCCGCCCGGGCCGGCCTGAGCCCGTACCACTTTCACCGCACGTTCAAGCGCGTCGTCGGCATGACGCCGAAGCGCTACGTGGACTCGTTGCGGATGCGCGCGCTCAAGCAGGGACTGCGGGAAGGCCGCGGCGTCGCCGACGGCGTCTACGCGGGCGGCTTCGGCTCGAGCAGCCGCGTCTACGAGCGGGCCGACGCCGAGATCGGGATGACGCCCGCGCAGTACCGCAAGGGCGGCGAGGGCGTCACGGTCACGCACGCGCTCGTGGAAACGCCGGCCGGCCGTCTGATGCTCGGCGCGACGGACCGCGGACTATGCTTCCTGCAGTTCGGCACGTCGCGCGCGCGCCTGCTCGACGCACTGCGAGCCGAGTATCCGCGCGCGACCCTGGAAGCGATGAAGGAGCCGGTTCACCCGCACTTCGCGCGCTGGGCGGCCGAGATCCGGCGCTACCTGGCGGGTAAGGAGCCGTCGCCCGCGATCCCGCTCGACCTGCAGGCGACCGCCTTTCAGGCGCTCGTATGGAATTATCTGCGCACGATTCCCTACGGCGAGGTGCGGACGTACTCCGACGTCGCCGCCGCCATCGGGCGGCCGTCGGCGCGGCGCGCGGTAGCGGGCGCGTGCGCCGCAAACCGCGTCGCCCTGCTCGTGCCGTGCCACCGCGTGATTCGTAACGACGGCGGCCTGGGCGGCTATCGCTGGGGCGTCGCTCGCAAGCGGGCGCTCGTGGCGATGGAGCGCTCCGCCAAGGGCGCTTAGCTCAGTGGTCGGCCGGCCAGTACTCCGGCATCGAATGACCGCGTAGGATCGCATCCGCGTCGACGGTTCCGCCGGCCTCGAGCGTTCCGCGCACGATAACGGGGCGCGTCGGCGTCAACAGTACGACGTGCCCGGCCTTCATCGCCGCCGCGGCGTCGACCACGAGCGTGCGCCCGGTCCGCAGCGTCACGTCGACGGTCGTGCCGCGCACGGCGTGCACGGTCCCGTAGTAGACGTGCATCGTCTTCTCCGCGGGGGGCGCGGCGGTGTCGGCATACGCGGCGACGCTAGCGGCACCGGCGCACGCGACGGCCAGTGCGATCGTACGGTACGCGCTCATCGTTTGTGCGCCTTTCTGCCGGCCAGGAGTCCGAAGATTTGTAGTTGCTCGTTGCTCGCGACGTAGACCTTGCCGTTCGCAACGGTCGGGACGATGTTGGCGTTGCTGTTGACGGCGTGCCGCCACGTCCCGGCCGGGACGCTGAAGATCGGCTGCGAGAGGTTGGCCGGGTCGTAGGCCATGAGCGTTACCGGCGTGCCCGGCTCGTAGTCGTCCGACGACTGCGGGCGCTGCACGAACCAGATCACGGCCGACCCCGAGACCGTACCGTTGGACGAGATCACCGGCAGTGTGCCGCCGTTGTCCGGGTAGCCCTGCACCGCGCCCGAGCCGGTCGAGTGCTCGAGGGTCAGCAGCGGCTGATTGCGGCCGACGACCCATTCCCCGACGCCGTTGCCGCCGCCGGTCACGACCCGCGGCTTGTTGTCGCCGCCTACGAAGTAGGCCGGGCCGCACCAGCACCCGCCCTGGTTCACGATCTGCAGCACGTCGTCGGGCCCGCTCGGCGCGTAGCCGCCGAGGTGGTCCTGGTTCATGACGAAGAGCCTGCCGTCTTTGCCGCCGGCGACGGCGAGGTTCCGAAAGCGCCCGGCCTGCTGCGGCAACAGCATGAGGCCGCCGGAGCCGAGGTCGGCATCGTAGCCGTCGAGCTGGAAGTAGTCTTGCGGCGTGAAGGCCGAGAGCATGTGCATCAGGTCGCCGGACAGCTTGACGACGCTTTCGGGACGATTGCCGCCGCTGAGCGAGGGCTGGTACCAGTCGCTGTTGCCGGTGGAGAAGTAGACGTTCCCCTTGGCGTCGGCGGCCGGCGCGTAGCCGGATTGCCAGATCGACGACAGGTAGTAGTCGACGGTCGACGGCGAGAGCGAGAGGCGGTCGGTGATGTGGGCGTTTTGCGGAGCCAGCGTCGTCGCGTCGTAGCGGACGATGGTGCCGCGCGAGATGTCGGGGTCGATGTCGCCGTTGCTGCCGAAGGTCACGTAGATGCTGCCGCCCGACTCGAGGAGGCCTGCGCGCTGCAGCTGATACTTCGGGTTGAACGTCCACGTCTTGCCGTGCTGGAGCGGCACGGTGAAGCCGATCGGGACCGGCGTCACGAGGTCGTTGCCGTTGTTCAGGGCGACGGCGTGCAGCGTGAAGGTGTCGGAACTCGACTGGAAGGTGTCGGCGACGACGTAGAGCGCGTTGAGCGAACGGTCGATCGTCGGCGTGCCGAGGATGCCCATGATCGGGTAGACGTTATCGTCGCCGTTTTTCCAACTGTCGGGCACGGCCGTGCCGAACGAGCGTTGCCATAGGATCGCGCCCGAGTCGGCGTCGATCGCGTAGAGCGAGTCGTTCTCGGTCGCGACGTAGACGACGTTGTGGTTGCCCGATCCGTCGATCGGCTGGTCGAGCAGCACGAGCGGTTCGGCGTCGACGCGTCCGTCCAGGACGACGGTCGAGAGCATCCCGAACGTGGACGGCCGCACGTTGGACGTCGTCAGTTGCGTCTCGGTCGCGAACCAGCCCGTTCGCAGGGAGTCGCCGTGGTACGTCGTGACGTCGGCGGCCGCCGGGCGTACGACCGCCAGCAATGCGACGCCGACCGATGCAGTAAAGAGAGCCGATCGTAAAGACACGCCTATCCAAACCTCCTGATGTGGGCCGGTTCGCTTTTCGCCCGGCCGTCGCCTACGGCTGGGGCTGCCGCGCCACCGCGATGGCCTCGATCTCGACGCGCGCGCCGAGCGGCAAGCCGGCGACGGCGACCGTCGAGCGTGCGGGCGGCAGCGTCTGGAAGTGCTCGCCATAGACGCGATTCACGGCCGCGAAGTCGGCCATGTCCACGAGAAAGATGGTCGTCTTGACCACGTCGTCCAGCGATGCCCCCGCCGCCTCGAGCACGGCCGCAAGGTTGCGAAGCGCGCGCCGGGCCTGGACGGCGACGTCACCGTCAACGAGCGCGCCGACGGCCGGGTCGATCGCGACCTGGCCGCTGCAGAAGACGAAGTCCCCGCAGCGTAAGGCTTGGTTGTATGGGCCGATCGGCGCTGGGGCGTCGGCGGAGAAGACTTTGACGGGGCTCATCGATTTCGATTCCTTTCGGCCGGCGGCGGCCTAGTCGCCGGCCGCCGGGTCGACGTAGATCGGTTGCGACGCTACGGCGCGTTCGAGTTGTTGCGGCGTCATGGACGTTCGCACGGGCACGAACGGGCGCGGCCGCGATGGGAAGGTAAAGCAGTCGGGCACGAGCGAGTTCGCCCTGGTATCGCTGGCTGCGAGGCGTCCTAGCGAGAACACGTCTTCGACGAACTGCAGGATGCTTCCGAATTCGTACTGGACGTGCGACACGTAGTTCTGCTTCGAGTACGCCGAGATCACGAGCAGGGGCGTGCGGAACCCCAGGCCGTCGTAGTCCTCGTACGGCGGTGCGACGTGGTCGTAGAAGCCGCCCCAGTCGTCCCAGACGACGACGATCGCGGTGTTGGACCAGTACGGACTCTGGCCGACCGCGTTGACGACGGTCGAGACCCACTGCTCGCCGAGCTGGTTCCCGGCGCCCTCGTGGTCGGACTCCGCGTACGCCGGAATCACCCAACTGACCGAAGGGAGTTTCCCGGCCGTTATGTCGCTCAGGAGCTTCGTATTGGGGGAGACCACGTTTTTCTTCCACTCGGGGCCGTTGCGGATGTGGTCGATGGCCTGGTAGCCGACCCAGTTGAAGCCCGGGTCCTTTTTCCGCGGCGCGTACAGTTTCCACTTGAGCCCGGCTTGGTCGACTTCGTCGGACAACGTCGTTTCCTCGAAGCAGGCCGGCTCCGTTGGGCCGATCGTGCGGCCCTGCGTGATCGTGTCCACCTGCGAACCGCAGCCCCACTTGCCCATCGGGATGTCCACGGCGGCCTGCGCTTGCGCGGCGATCAGGTACTGGTGGCCGACGAAGCTCGCGTCGAGGTGGGAGGCGAAGTTGTCGTCCGCGAGCACGTACTGTTGCGCCAGCGAGAAGTACTGCTGGGTGTCGCTCGACGGGACGTAACTGTACATCGGCAGCGTGCCGTACTGCTGGCTGCCGCCCCAGGTTTCGAGATCGAACGCGTCGTTGCGGCAATTCGTCCCGGGCAGGCTGCCCGTGCCGTCGCAAGCGGCGACGAAATCGCTGAGCCGGTGGTTGATGTCGAACCCGCCGCCGATGGGGATGGGCTGCAACGGTACGGTCTGGCCCGTCGACGTCACGCCGCTCGCCACCGTATTCGCGCCCGGGTATCCTTGAAATAGGTTGTCGAACGAGCGGTTCTCTTGCACGACGATGACGACGTGCGAGAAGACGCCGAGGCCGGGTCGCGAGACCGCTGTGGCCGGGCCGTGCAGGTGAGCGGCCGCGAGCGCGGCGACGCTCGCAATCCCAAGGGCATTCATAGCTCAGCGCTGTGCTTCAGGAGTGCTGCCGGTCCGGCCTCTCGCGAGCGCAGGCAGGTCGCCGCAACGTGCGACGCCGTACCGTGTGGGCGCTCATGACTGACGACCTCGAACACTTCGACCGCGTCGCTCGCTGGATCGACGCGTACTATGCAGATCCGCTCCGTTACCCCGTCCTGTCGCGCAACCGGCCGGGCGAACTCACGAGGGCGCTGCCCAAGAGCGCGCCCGAGGCGCCCGAGCCGTTCGAGCAGATCTTCGCCGACTTCGAGCGCCTGATCGTGCCCGGCATCACGCATTGGAACCATCCGCGTTTCTTCGCATACTTCGCGATCAGCGCGGCGCCGGTCGCCGTGCTGGCCGAAGCGCTGACCGCCGCCCTCGACGTCAATGCCATGCTGTGGCGCACGTCGCCGGCCGCGACCGAACTCGAGGAGGTCGTCGTCGATTGGCTTCGGCAACTGCTCGGCCTGCCGGGGCACCTGCGCGGCATCGTCTACGACACCGCGTCGATCAGCGGCTTCACGGCGCTCGCCGCGGCGCGCGAGTCGCTCGGCCTCGGTATCCGCGAGCGTGGGATGGCCGGGCGGTCCGATCTGCCGCGGCTGCGGGTGTATCTGACGGAGCACACGCACTCCCACATCGAGAAGGCCGCGATCGCCCTCGGAGTCGGGAGCGAGAACGTCGTGCGGGTGCCGTGCGACGACGGCTACGCCATGGACCCCGGCGCGCTCCGCCGCGCGATCGCCCAGGACGTCGAGCGGGGCATGCGCCCGCTGTGCGTCGTGGCCACCGTCGGGACGACCGCGACGACGTCGACGGATCCCGTGCCCGCGATCGCCGAGGTCGCACGCGAGTTCGGCGTATGGCTCCACGTCGACGCCGCCTACGCTGGGCCGGCCGCGATCGTGCCGGAGTTCCGCGGCTTGTTGGCGGGTTGCGAGCATGCCGACTCGCTGGTCCTCAACCCGCATAAGTGGCTGTTCGTCCCGATCGACCTCTCGGTGCTGTACGTGCGCGATCTCGACATCGTGCGCCGCGCGTTCAGCCTGATCCCCGACATCCTCGTCACGCCCGAGAGCGGCGTGCGCAACTACATGGACTACGGGCTGCAGCTCGGGCGTCGCTTTCGCGCGCTCAAGCTCTGGTTCGTGCTGCGCCGCTACGGCGCCGAGCGGATCCGCGAGCAGCTGCGCGGCCACGTCGCCCTCGCGCAGACGTTCGCAGAGTTGGTCGCGGACGAGGACGGCTGGGAAGTCGTCGCGCCGCACCCGCTCTCGGTCGTGTGCTTCCGCTACGCGCCGCCGGGGCTGGACCAGACGCGGCTCGACGCGCTCAACGCCGCGATCGTGGACCGCGTGAACGAGACGGGCGAGGCCTTCCTCTCGTCCACCAAGCTCGGCGGGCGCGTCGTCCTGCGGCTGGCGATCGGCAACGAGCGGACCACCCTCGACGACGTGCGAGTCGCGTGGGACCTGCTCCGCGATGCGGCGCAGCAGGGTGAGCGGGCCCCTGTGCGATAAACGGGCGGACCATGCTCAGTCTTCACCTCTCCATCGGCATTCTGCTCCTACTCACCGCCGTCGCGGCGATATTCTGGAAGCCGGCGCGCACCTACGTGGTGTACGTCCTCGTCGTCCAGGTGCTGCTCGGCGCGGGCCTCCTGTTCTCGGGCAGGCCGATCAAGCCGCTCCACTACATCCTGGCGATCCTCGTCGGCGGGCTCTGGCCGATGGCCAACGTCTTCGAGAAGCGGGGCCGCCCCGCGGCCTGGGCGATCGGCGCGTGCGTCGTCGCCGTGCTCGTCCTCGTCGAGGTCTTCCGGATCGGCTGGAAGGCCGCCGCCGTCGGCGGCTAGTTGCTCGCGGCCTAAGAGCCGCCGCCGATGATCTGCTGCACCGTGTAGACGATCGCAAGCACCCCGACGACGACCACGGTGACCCAGGACACGACGTTCGCGAACAGATTGTTGCGGAATGCGCCCATGACGCGAGGGCGGTTGACGATGATCAGCATCAGCACGAGTTCGAGCGGCAACACCAGCCCCTGCACGACCTGCGAGTAGAACGCTACTTGGAGCAGGGGGATGCCGGGGATGAGAATGAACGCCGCCCCGACGACGAGGCCGACGGCGAAGAGCGAGAAGAAGACCGGCGCTTCTGAGAAGCGGCGCTCCACCGCCGCTTCGAAGCCGAAGGCCTCGCACACGAAATAGCTCGTGGATAGCGGCAAGACGGCCGCCGTGAACAGGCCTGCATTGAGAATGCCGAACGCAAACAGTATCTCGGCGAACGATCCCGCCAACGGTTGCAGCGCCCGGGCCACGTCGACGGCCTGCGTGACGACGATCGGGTGGGCCGCGTGGTGTTGGTTGTAGACGAAGATGGTCGCCGCGTTGGCGATGATCATGAAAGCGGCGACGATGATGCCGAGGACCGAGCCGTTGATGACGTCGATGCGCGCGGGGAGTAGTTCCTCCTTACGCGTGCCCTTCTCCACCACGGCCGCTTGCAGATAGAACTGCATGTACGGCGAGATGGTGGTGCCGACGAGCGCCACGACCATCCCGAGGTATTTCGGATCCTTGAAGTCGAGCGTCGGGATGAAGGTTCCGGCGGCGACGGCATGCCAGTCGGGATGCGCCTGGATGCCGGAGATGATGTACGTGACGTAGATCAGCGAAAGGACGACGAACGTGCGCTCCACGATCTTCGCGTTGAAGCGCAACACGAAGAGAAAGACGATGAAGACGGCAGCCGGGACCGAGATGTAACGCGAGACGCCGAAGATCTCCGAAGCCGATGCGATGCCGGCGAACTCGGCGGATGTCGTGAACGTGTTGAGGAAGAAGAGGCCGGCCATCGTGATCAGCGTGATCCGGACGCCGAAGTTCTCGCGAATCAGCGCCGCGAGACCCTTGCCCGAGACGACGCCCATGCGCGCCGCCATCTCCTGGACGACGATGAGCGCGACCGCGATGGGGATGAGCGTCCACAGTATTTTGTAACCGAACTGGGCGCCGGCGAGCGAGTACGTCGCGATGCCGCCGACGTCGTTGCCGGCCGAGGCCGTGATGAAGCCGGGCCCCAGGATGCCGACGAGCATGAGCACCGATTGCCACAAGCGCGCGCGCCTGCGCCGCCCGAACCGGGCGAGCGCTTCTGAGTTGTGCTGTTCTCCCTCGGCCACGGTCCCCGCGCTTCCGTCAGCCCGCCGCCGTCGTCTTCGGCGGCTTGGGGCGGTGCCGCGTGAACCGCGGCAGCGACGTGCGCATCTTCTCGGGAATGATTGCATCGATCGCGTCGTCCACCGTGACGATGCCGAGCATACGGCCGTCGTTGTCGACGACCGGGCACGCCATCAGGTCGTAGCGCGCGATCAGGGCGGCGACGTCTTGGGCGCTTGCGTCCGGACCGATGCTGACGATGTCGGTGTCCATTAGCTTGTGGATGAACGCCGTAGGCAGCGACAGGATCAAGGTCCGCAGCGAGAGGACGCCGATGAGGGCGTTGTTGCGGTCGACGACGTACAGGTAGTAGATGAACTCGGATTCCGGCGAGATTTCGCGAATCTTCGAGATCGTCGCCGAAACGGTGCGGTGCGCGTAGATCCAGACGTAGTCGGTCGTCATGAGTCCGCCCGCCGTGTCCTCGTCGTACTCGACCAGATCGCGCAGTTCGCCCGCCGTTGCGGGCTCCATCTCGGCGAGCAGTTCGCTGCGTTGGTCTTCCGTCAGTTCGCCGAGGAGGTCGGCGGCGTCGTCGCTGTCCATCTCCTCGATGATGTCGGCGGCCCGCTCCGTGCCGATGTCCTTGATGATCGCCTGCTGGGTTTCGGCGTCGAGGTGCTCGAACGCGTCGGCGGCCGTTTCGTCGTCGAGCGAGTGGATGACGCGCGCCGCGTCCTGCGCCGACAGCTCGCGGACGATGTCGGCCAGATCGGACGGGTGCAGGCGCGACAGGCGCCCCTGCGTCACCGACAGTTGCACGTGCTCGGGGTTGACCTCGCTAATCGGCGCGACGTTGTCCCATGCGATGAGCGAGCGCGGGATGCGATCGAGTAGCCCGGAAGCGACGCGCCCGGCCCCAAGCCGGCGTAGTAGGCCGGTGAGGCCGATGTCGGCCGCGACGACGCGCAGCGCGTCGCCGGTGTACGCGACCTCGATATCGTTGATGCGGACGACTTTGCGGCCGTCGATGTCGACGATCTGCTTATCGAAGAGATCGTCGATCAGGTAGAGGCCGTGTTCGGGCTCTTCGGCGGGCGCGTCGGGGGCCACGGCGAGCACGACCGTGCCGTTGTCGTCGATGTTACGAATGGTGGACACCGGCGCGAGGCGGCGCCCGTAGGTCGTATTGACGACGAGCGCGTCGATCCGGGGGAATGTATCGCCGGGGCTGCCGACGTGCAGGTCGGCGACTTTCCCGACCGGCCTACGGCCGGCTCCGTCTTCGACGACGGCCTGACGCCCGACGATCTGCGACACGAATCCGTCGTGGAAGCTCACGTTGCTCACCCCCTCCCGCCGGCGTGACGAAGCGCCCGCCCGGTCCGGCGGTGGCTGTTCTACCGCCCTACGGAGAGTCCCGCGGGGACGGCGAGTTACGGCACGAGGCCCGGCCCTCCGTCCGGATGCTCCTTGCGCTCCTGCCTGACCGTCGCTGCGAACCAGTCGTGCAACGCACCGACGAGCGACGAATCGCGGCTCTTGAACACGATGGTTCCGCCGTCCTGAATGTCGGAGTAGCGGATCGTCATCCGGGCGCTGCCGTCGTGCAGGGTCGTCACGGCCTGCAACTTGGCGCCGGGGGCGGGCTGCGGGTAGTCGCCCCGAGCGTAGGCCGCCTCCTCCGTGCGTAGTTGCGAGCGGATCTTCGCCACGAACGTGCTCTTCTGGCCGTGGGCGACGATCGTGATGTTGCCGCCGTCGAGGGTCTCCTGATAGATATGCAGCGACGGATCGAAGGGCGGCAGCGTCGGCCGGGTGTCCGGGCTTGCGGCGACGGCCGTCGCCGGCGTCCAGCACAGCGTGGCGAGGGCCGCGAGCGCTCTGATGGTTCTGGTGGTCACAAGGCCGTCCGGTTCGACGCCGGGCGCGCGCACCTCCCGGCGGCGTTGCCGTGCAGTCGAGCCGGGCCCGGCCGCGAAGCAAGCGGCGATGGACGTGCTTGAGGGGGCGATCGAGACGGCGCGGGAGGCCGGTGCGCTCCTGCTGGAACGGGCCGGCGGCGAGCTCGACGTCCGCGAAAAGGGCTTGCGCGGCGACCTGGTGACCGAGGCCGACCGCGCCAGCGAAGCGCTGATCGTTACACGGCTGCAGCGCGACTTCCCCGGCAGTTCGATCGTCGCGGAGGAAGGGGGCGCCCACCGCGGCACGGGCGAGGGCCGCTGGATCGTCGACCCGCTCGACGGCACGACCAACTACGCCCACGGCTATCCGCTCTATTGCGTCTCGATCGCATACGCGCGCGGCGGCGAGTTGATCGCCGGCGTCGTCTACGCCCCTGCGCTCGGCGAACTCTACGCCGCGCAGCGCGGCGCGGGGGCAACGCGCGACGGCAAGCGGCTGCGCGTCTCCGCCGTCGGCCGCGTTGCCGACGCCATGGTCTGCACCGGCTTCATGCCGGCGCGCTACGAGCGTAACTCGTCCCGTTTTGCGGCGCTGTCGCGCAAAGCGCAGGCGGTGCGGCGCGACGGGTCGGCGGCGCTCGACCTCGCCTTCACCGCCGCCGGGCGCTTCGAAGCGTTTTGGGAGTTCGATCTGCACGAGTGGGACGTCGCGGCCGGTGCGCTGATCGTCCGCGAAGCAGGCGGGACGGTGACCGCAATCGACGGCGGGCGCTTCGAGCCGATCGGCGGGTCGATCCTCGCGACCAACGGCTTCGTGCACGACGAGATGGTCGCGGCGCTGAGCCTAGCCGGCGACTAGAACAATCCGCGGCGCGCCGGCGGGCGTTGGGCGGTGGTAGGCTTCTCGCAATCCAACCCCACCGGAGCGTGCCGATGCTCGCCACCATCGTCCTGGCTGCAGCCGTTGCGGCAGCGACGCCGAGCCCTTCCCCCGCCCCAGCCGGGAGCCCGGCAGCGACGCCGCTGAAGCAGATCGGGCGCGTCGTCGTCGGGCGCAGCGCGAACCTCGTGGGCAAGGCCGCCGCGGCGTCGTCCGGGACGATCGATCAGGAGCAGATC
>Ga0182016_10007972_pt1 | contig 10776 bp, 9 predicted proteins | sample 712S2MmetaG_FD_120491 | JGI IMG/M metagenome (GOLD analysis project Ga0182016, IMG submission 120491) | Permafrost microbial communities from Stordalen Mire, Sweden - 712S2M metaG | ecosystem: Environmental > Terrestrial > Soil > Wetlands > Permafrost | place: Sweden: Stordalen | collected...
ACGCATCTCCGTAAAGAAGCCGACCTGTCGCGCCTTTGCAGCTTGTTCAAGAGTGATGCTACTCCTCAGCGTCGTTTCGAACGCGCAGCTGACTCGCCGCTCGATGTGATCCGTTATGAACGAACCAAAGAGGGTGTTGACCTGATCGCGGACTCCACGCGGGATGTCCAGGTACGAACCTTGGTTCAACGCCGCCGGCGCGCTTCAAGTGGGGATCGTTCTTCGCCTCACGGAGCCTCGGAAGCTGGATCTGCGCCATCCCCCCATTATAGGTAAGGTTCCACCCAATAAACTAATCTCATGCGATATCTCTCCATTGGCCGAATGGTTGTCACCGGCGGCGCAGGTCTCATCGGCAGCGCGCTCGTCTGGGAACTCAACCGCCGCGGCTTCGACAAAATCTACGTCACCGACCGGCTCGACCGCACGGAGAAATGGCGCAACCTGGCCCCGCTGCGCTTCGAGGAGTATTTCGAAGGCGACGACTTCGCAAAACTGTTGGAAGACGATCGGGACCTGCCCAGCGACATCCACACCGTCTTTCACCTGGGCGCGTGCTCGTCTACCACGGAAACCGACTCCGCCTACCTGGTCCACAATAACTTCGCTTACACCAAGAAGCTTGCCCAGTGGTGCTTGCGGCGCGACGTCCGCCTCATTTATGCATCTTCCGCAGCCACTTACGGGTCGCTCGAAACAGATCTTTCGGAATCGCGCGACCTGCAAACCCTGCGGCCGTTGAACATGTACGGCTACTCCAAGCAGATGTTCGACCTGTGGGCCCAAAGGCACGGCTATCTGGACCGCCTGATCGGACTGAAATACTTCAACGTCTTCGGCCCCAATGAGGATCACAAAGGCGACATGCGCAGCCTGGTGAACAAGGCTTATTACCAGATTCGCGAGACAGGCAAGATACAGCTCTTTCGTAGCTACCGCCCGGAGTACGCCGACGGCTGCCAGCGCCGCGACTTCCTGTATGTGAAAGATGCCGTGAAGATGACCGTGCACCTGGCCGAACTCGACGTGGCCGGCGGACTCTTCAACATCGGCGCGGGCGAATCACGAACCTGGCTCGACTTGGCCCACGCGATTTTCAAAGCCCTGGGTCGCGAGCCGAACATCGAATTCATCGACATGCCGGACTATCTGCGCCCCAAGTATCAATACCTCACCTGCGCTGTGATGGACCGCCTGCGCGCTACCGGATATACCGCGCCAGTCACTTCTCTCGAAGACGCCGTAGCCGATTACGTGGGCAACTATCTGGAGAAGGACCATCGTTTGGGAGATTGACGGGCATATACTTATGGCCTGATCCCATGGCTCTCACTCCATCCCTGGTAAAAAGTACGGTAGTCGCAGCGCTGAGCGGTCTGCTGTTTGGTTTCGACACGGTGGTGGTCTCCGGCGTCACCGGGGCGCTGACCGTTCATTTTGCCCTGTCGCCCAACGCGCTCGGTATCACGGTCGCGAGCGCGTTGATCGGAACTATCATCGGCGCTCTCACGGCCAGCATCCCTGGAGACCGTCTGGGGCGCCGGGACAGCCTGCGCATCATGGCTGTTCTGTACCTGGTCTCGGCCGCCGGCTCCGCATTCGCCTGGGATTGGTATTCCCTCCTGTTGTTCCGAGTCCTGGGCGGTCTCGGCATCGGGGGATCGTCCGTGCTTGGACCGATGTACATCGCCGAGATCGCGCCAGCGAAGTGGCGCGGCCGCCTGGTCGGTCTTTTCCAGTTCAATGTTGTGGCGGGCATCCTGGTCGCCTACCTCTCCAACTTTCTGCTGGGCCTGGCGCACCTGGGCGATCTGGAATGGCGCTGGAAGCTGGGCGTGGCCGCTTTCCCCGCGGTGTTTTTCTTCCTGATGCTCTTTACGATTCCGCGCAGTCCACGCTGGCTGGTGCAGAAGAATCGGATCGACGAGGCGCGCCAATCCCTGACCTTGGTTGGTGAAGAGAACATCGATGGCGAAATCGGCGACATGATCCGCGTGCGCGAAGCAGAGCGCGCTCAGGGGGAGGGAAAGCTATTCACCCGCAGCCACCGCTTACCCATCTTCCTCGCTGTTTCGATCGCGGCGTTCAATCAATTTTCGGGCATCAACGCGATTCTTTATTACCTGAACGACATTTTTGCCAAGGCCGGCTTCAATAAAGTTTCGAGCGACTTACAGGCTGTGGCGATTGGCGCGACCAATCTGCTGTTCACGATGCTGGCCATGACGCTCATCGATAAAGCCGGACGCAAGAAGCTTCTGCTCATCGGCTCCGTGGGAACTGCGTTGGCGCTGGCCGGAGTGGCCGCGATTTTCCTTTCCGGCAGTCATGAGAATCTGCTCGTTTGGTTGTTAGTGGGATATATTGCGTTCTTTGCTTTCTCGCAGGGCGCGGTCATCTGGGTGTACATCAGCGAGGTTTTCCCAACGGATGTTCGAGCGAAGGGTCAAAGCCTGGGCAGCTTTACCCATTGGGCCGTAGCCGCTGCGACGTCCTATGCGTTCCCCGTGATTGCGGCCAAGTCCAAGGGTGGACCGTTCATCTTCTTCAGCGCGATGATGGTGGTTCAGTTGGTCACTGTGGCGTTCATTTACCCGGAGACTAAGGGGGCTACGCTGGAGGAGATGAGCGGGCGGATGAATGCGGGTGTGTAGGATTCCCTGACGGCCGAGATCCTCCCAGAGGATGAGTCAGGGCGCTCCTATGCGCGGCGCTACGGGGCGAAAGGGCAAAGGATCGCACTTGGCCTTAGCGGGGTGTTCGTCGTCGGATTTATCCTGTCCCCGGACAACCGGAATAAAGGCGGATTTCTCTCTCCCGAGAACGATCTTATAGTCCTCGCGGTGGCTGTCGGTCTCAACCTATGTTGTTACGCGATTGGCTATGCGATTGGTGCCGGAAGGGACTTCTCTAAGAAACGATCCCGCTAAGGGCCTCACGCAACCGGGCACGGACTGGGCGCTTTGTCAGCCTATCGTGAACGCCGGCGTTTGGGCGCGCCAGGCATCTGAGCGGCCTCGGCGAAAACCCGAAGCGCGCGGTTCACCGACTCGCTATCGGGAAACATGTTGGCGAGGTCAGGCTCAATCAAAACCAAGTTCGTCCCAGCGGTCGCCCGGCTATAGTATTTCCCGCGCACCCCTCCCTTCAGCTTTGAAAGGTCGTATTCCTTTCGAAGCCCACCGCCGTCTTCAACTGCCGATGCCTTCTTCATATTGTCTTTGCTCAGTCCGCGTTGCGGGGCGCGCGCTAATCATTCGAATCCTCTCCTGACGTTCACAGTGCGAAACGAAGACTAGGTTCCCCTCCATTGTATAGCCCACCGTGACCTGGCGGGTTTCGTCTAACGAATGGTCAGGGTCCGGAAAAGTAATGGCTAGCGGATCGAAAAACACCGATGCCGCGTCCTCGAACGTCACGCCGTGCTTCTTGAGATTCGCCGCCGCTTTTCGGACGTCCCATTCAAACGTCACGACACCAAGCTTAGCCCACCCTCCACTCTGCCATACTCCAATGATTGCCGCCCGTCCGCCCCCTGCGCTCGCTAGGAGTCTTCGACGCCACCATGCTCGTCATGGGAGGCATCGTCGGCTCGGGTATCTTCATCAATCCCTACGTCGTCGCGCAGCAGGTGCACACTGCCCCGCTCATCCTGGGCGTATGGTTCTTCGGTGGCTTACTTGCACTCGCCGGAGCCTTCATCTGGGCCGAGCTTGCCTGCCGTCTCCCCGGCGCCGGCGGGCAATATCTGTATCTTCGCGAAGCCTACGATCCCTCGGTCGCATTCCTCTATGGATGGGTTCTGTTGCTGGTCACGCAGACCGGAGGCATGGCCGCAGTCGCCGTCACCTTCGCCCGCTACACACGTGACCTCACCGGCATTTCCGCGAGCGACGGCGCCATCGCCGCAACCACCTTGCTCGCCTTAACCGTCGTGAACTGCTTCGGAGCGCGCACCGGAAGCAACGTACAAAGCGCCTTCATGCTGCTGAAGTCACTGGCGATCGCCGCGCTCATCGTTGCCGGATTCACCCTGCACGGGCCGCTTCGCAATACCGCGCCTGCGCAGCTCAGCACCGGTCGCAGCATGCTCGGCAATCTCGGAGCCGCCATGATCCCGGTCGCCTTCGCTTACGGAGGCTGGCAGACTTCCAGCTTCGTGGCCGCGGAGATGAGGCATCCCAAACGCGATCTTTCCCGCGGCCTCATCATGGGTGTCATCGGTGTGATCGTGCTTTACCTCAGCGTGAACTACGTCTGCCTGCATGCCCTCGGCCCCGCCGGTTTAGCGGCCACGAAAACACCCGCCTCCGCAGTCATGCGCGCCGCGTGGGGTGAAACCGGCGCGCGGTGGCTGGCTTTCGGAATCGCCGTCTCCACCGTCGGATTTCTTAGCCAGGGCATCCTCACCACACCGCGCGTTTACTGCGCCATGGCGCAGGATGGGCTCTTCTTCAAGAGCGTCGGTTGGGTCTGGCCTCGCACGGGCGCACCGGTCGTCGCCATCGTCCTGCAAGGTCTGCTCGCCACCCTGATCGCCGTCGCCGGACGCTACGAACAAATCCTCAACTTCACCATCTCCATCGACTTCACCTCCTTCGCCGTCACCGCCGCCGCCATCTTCGTGCTGCGAAGGAAACAGAAGGAAATACCCGAATACCGCGTACCGGGCTATCCCATCGTGCCCGCATTCTTCGTGCTGGCGTGTGCGGGCATCGTGGCGAGCACGCTGATCTCCTATCCGGGAAACAGTTTGATTGGCTGGGGAATTCTAGCAGCGGGTTATCCCGCATACCTCTATTGGAGCCGCCGCAAAACCGTATGAAAAACCGCCACTCCGATTACATGCGCTGGGCCAAGACGTTCAGCAGGGCCCGCTATAACCTGGCTACCAGCGGCGTGGGTCCGTTTCCGATGAAGGACTTACCGTTCGATCTGCAACAACTTGAGATCAATGGCCCGAGCACTTATGGTTATACGCCCTTACAAAGCGCACTCGCCGGCAAGAGCGAAGTAGATCCGGATTGCGTGGTGGCCGCGGCTGGAACGTCCATGGCGAATCACCTGGCCATGGCGACGTTGCTGAATGACGGCGATGAAGTGATCATCGAGGCGCCGGCTTATGAACTATTGGTTTCCACCACCCTTTATTTCACCTCGAACGTGAAGCGGTTTGCGCGTCGGGAGGAAGAGGGATACCGGCTGGACCCGCGGGAAGTGGAACGCGCCGTTTCCAGCCGGACCAGGTTGATCGTGTTGACTAATCTGCATAATCCGTCGAGTGCGTTCGCCGGGGAATTTGAACTGCGCGCGGTCGGCGAAATCGCGCGAAGCGTTGGCGCCCGTGTCCTGGTCGACGAAGTCTATCTCGATGCGGTTTATGAAAACACGCCCCGCTCCAGCTTTCACTATGGGCCGGAGTTTGTTGTCACCAGCAGTCTGACGAAGGTTTACGGACTGAGCGGCTTGCGCTGCGGGTGGATTCTTGCAGAACCCGATCTGGCGCGCCGCATGTGGCGGTTGAACGACCTGTTTGGGTCCATCCCCGCGTTTCCCGCCGAGCAGTTGAGCGTCGCGGCTCTGGAGAATCTGGCCATCATCCGCGATCGTGCCCGCCGCGTGGTGGAGGTGGATCGAAAAGCGCTCGCCGAATTTCTCGACCGGCGCGCCGGGATCACCCGCCCCCATACCGATTGGGGCACCACCGCATTCATCGGGTTGCAAGGGGAGAGCGTGGACCTGTTGCTGCAGCGCCTGAGAGACGAACAGGAAACAACAGTGGTCCCCGGTTTGTTCTTCGATTCGCCCCGGCACTTCCGCATCGGAATGGGAGTGGACTCGGAGATGTTCCGGGAGGGACTCCGCCGGTTATCCATCGAGTTGGATAAGATCGGATCATGCGCGGGCTAGTTACAGGACTATTGTTAGGCGGATTGATTCTTGGCGCTGGCTGCAGCAGGAAACCGGCCGCTTCTCTAACCGGACCCCAGGCCGTGGTGCTGCTGAAGGATGGCGCCAGCTTCGCCGGAACCGTAACCCAAAGCTCCCCCAGTCAAATCACGCTCACTGCTCCGAATGGCGAGACGCGCACGTATCAGATGAGCCAGGTGGATTCGGTGCAATATTCCACGCCGCAGCCGTCCGCCTCAGCCATTCCAGCGCCCGAAACGCAAGGGCCCACCCCCGTCTCGACACCCACGGCACCCGTTGCAACGCCGTCAGTGGCCCCCGTGCCGCCACCGCCGGCCGCGGCCGTGATTCCGGCGGGCCGGATTCTCGCCGTGCGCAATGACCAGGCGATCGATTCGCATTCGGCCGCCCCCGGCCAGTTCTACCAAGGCGTGATCGCGCGCGGCGTGACAGACACTTCTGGTCATGTGATCATTCCTCGAGGATCCCAGGCCAGCCTGGTTGTGCGATCGGTGCGAGCGCAAGGAAAAGTGGAGGGTGAATCGGAGCTTGCGCTCGACCTGGATTCGGTGAGCATCGCGGGCAGGCGTTATCGTGTGGAGACTGCCGATATTGTCGAAAAGGGGCGCGAAGGGGTTGGTGCGAACTCACGCACAGCGAAGTTCGTTGGCGGAGGCACGGTGCTTGGAACAATTCTGGGAGCCGTGGCGGGCGGCGGCAGGGGAGCAGCTATTGGAGCCGTCTCGGGTGCGGCCGCGGGAACCGCAACCCAGACCGTCACGAGAGGCAAGGGCGTGCGGGTTCCTGCCGAAACCGTGCTCACCTTCCGGCTGGAAGCTCCTGTCCGCGTTGTTGCCGAGCCCTGAATCAGATGCATGTCAGTGGTGCAGGACCGGGCGGAGGGCATGCAGATCCACCCCTTGTACCGATCGCCAACGCACCTACTGCGAACGCGCCCGTCTCCACCACTTCCAGTGCGCTCTTGGGCTTGCCTGTGTCGGCGCTCCTTGGTGGGGACGACACCGTTGGATCGTTACTCCAGCAAATCTCGTCCGGACCGGTCGCGCAATTGATCGCGGGAATTCAGACCAGCCATCCAACACCGGACCCGGCCGCCGCGACAAGCCTTTTACAAACTGCCGCTGCCGCAGTGGTGCAAGGCAACGCTCCAGCAGCGCTGGCCGCGCTCACAGAATTGGTTCAACGCAGCCCGGAACATGTAGAAACGCTCTCTGGCGAATCCTCTCTCTCGCCGATTCGCGCGCAGGTGCAAGATCTACTCACCCGAGTCACGGCGACCGCCAAGGTGGAAGCGGAGGTGCGGCTCCAGGCCGCTACGCAGGCAGTTGAATCGGCCAAGCCACATAGTGAGCACCCGGGCGACTGGAATCCAAGGGAGATTCTTCCTGTTGCGGAGCAGCTTATCGATTCCGGCCGGCACTCGAATATCCTGCTGGCCACCGACCTGTCGCAGGCCGTGATCAACTACTACGGCGGATTCGAGATTGCCACGCCCCGTCCCGTGTACCGGGGCGAACGGACGGGCTCCGCGCAACAGGTCGTTCGATCTGCCACCGCGCCCTGGGCGGGCGCTGCCGGCGGGTTGACCGAACTACTGGGGACGATGTGGCGGACGAGCCCCATCCTGGTCTTGTTTTTCTTCTGGGTTGCTCTCGGCCTGATGGCTTTGATCGCCGCGGGAATCGACTTATGGAGCGTCGACCTTTCACTGGAAGTCTGGGGCGCCGGTTCAGCCGGCTTACTCGGTTTTGGCACTTACCGAAGACTACGCGTGCAAAAGCAGTAAGCCGCCCAGGCTGTTCTATTCCGAACGCAGCATCTCGACTGGATCGATTCGCACCGCATGGATCACCGCGGGCAGCGCAGCCAGCAGCGCAGCGAGCAGGATGGTTAGCGAAGGAATAGCAAGTACACCAAGATCGGTGGCCTTGACTTCGAAAAACAACGACTCGACGTATCTGGCCGAAGTGATGCCGAGCGCAACGCCGGCGAGAGCGCCCGCAACCACCATCGAGAAGACGTCAAGCGTCACCAGACGGGCGATTCCGACCGGTTGAGCGCCGACCGCGATGCGGATGCCGATTTCGCGCCGCCGCTGCAGTACCGAGTAATCGAGCACGCCGTAGAGTCCGACGCCCGCGAGCAACAGCGCAACCAGTGCGAAGAACAGAGCAAGCATCGCGAGCAGCCTTTCGCGAATCGTCTGCACCTGATTGATCTCAAGCTGCGTGCGGATGTTACTCACCCGAAACCCGGATTGGGCTTGCGCTACTTCCCGGCGCAGCGCGGCTGCCAGCGAAAGCGGGATTGCTCCGCCCGTGCGTACGATGAACGTAGCCTCGTCCAGCGGCCGGTCGCCGAACGGCACGTAAGCGACGGGCGGGATCGGCTCGCGAATCCCCCGGTACCGCGCGTCGCGCGTGACGCCGACAATCTGAAAAGGCATGTGGGGGCCTTCATCTTCCTCCTCGTTGAAGATGCGTCCGACGGGATCTTCGTGCGGGAAGTAGCGCTTGACGAAAGTCTCATTCACGATCGCAGCGCCCGGGTAACCGTCGGTCGGACGGAAGTCCCGCCCGCCGGGAAGGGGGATCTTCATCGTTTCCAGCCAGCCGGGGGAGATACTCAGGAAGTAGGTCAAGTCGTCACTGGGTGGCCCTCCATCGACGGAGACGGAATTGTTCCAACCATTCCCGCTGAGTAGGGGAAAGCTGGCGATGGCAACCCTCTCAACTCCCGGCACCCCGCGTAGGTGTTCGGCGATCCGGCTCCAGGCAAGGGGAGGTTGAGCCGGGTGCGCGACGGTGTCGAGAGTCAGTAGCCGTTCGGTGGAAAAGCCCACTTGCTGATTGGACAATCGCTGGAACGTTTGCACAAACAAGCCGGCGACGAAAAGCACGAGAAAGCAAAAAGCGACCTGCGCCGCAATGAGTGCATGCATGGAACGGCGCCGCGCGTGCGGATCGTCTCCACCTTTCAGGGCGCTTGCAGGCTGTATGGACGAAGCGCGGAGCGCGGGCGCGAGACCAAACAGAAATGTTACGGCGATCGTGAGGCACAGGCCGAATCCAGCCACCCGCCAGTCCGCGGGAAGAACCAGACGCGCGGGGTTATCCGGGGGATTGATCATGCTGACGACGAACGGCGCGCACCACCATGCGAAGAATCCGCCGGCGATTGCCGCAAACGACCCGAGGACGGCGCTCTCCAGAAGGACCAGTTGGATCAAACGCCAACGCCCCGCGCCGATGGAGACGCGCAGCGCCATTTCCCGGGAACGCGCGGCGGCTTGCGCCGTCATCAGATTGGCAACGTTCATGCACGCTATCAACAGCACCAGAATCACCAGTACACCGAGTGCGGCCAGCGGAAGGCGATTGTCACTCTGCATCCCGGAGACGCCCGAGGGCGAAGCGCCGAGCATAACGGTCTGGTGCAGGTAGTTCTCGATGCTTTGCCGCGACATATTCGTGAAGCCATTTGCTCTGTTGCGCTCGAAGGCCAGAGAAATCGCGTTCAGGCGCTGGCGGAGTGGTTCGACCGCGACGCCGCGTTTCAGAACCACCAATGTCCGGTGCCATGTTGAATCGGACCGGCTCACGGAACGATGCATCATGGTGGGAAGAAAGATATCTACCATCGTGCCGGGCTCGGTACCAGTAAACCGCTCCTCGGAAACGCCGATGATTTCGTAGGTGCGCTCGCCCAGGCGGAAGGTTTGTCCGATTACTGTTCGATCCATCGCGAAACGGCGGTTCCAGTAGTCATGCGATAACACGGCATAGGCGTGGATTCCGGGTTCCCGATCATCGTCTGGGGTGAATAAACGCCCCAGCGCGGGCTTGATCCCGAAGGCGCCGAACATCCATCCCGAGACATATTGGGTCTGTGCCTTCTCCATCTGCTGATCGGACTTGTAAGTCAGATCCATTCGCGCCGTATAGGAGACGGCGACTAACTCCGCTTGGTCCTTCACTGCATCCCGCATTTGGTGGAACACTGGATACGCCCAACCATCAAAGGTTCCGGGCTTGCCGTCAAACCCAATCTGCTCTCGATATAAGTCGTAGAGCCGTTCCGGGTTGGCGATGGGCAAAGGCCGCAGCAATAGAGCATCGATCAACCGGAAAGCCGACGTACAGGCGCCGATGCCCAGCGCAAGAGACAGGATCGCCGCGGCGGACGTCACTTTGCGCTTCATCAGTTGACGCCAGCCGAAGATCATGTCGGCGCGGAGCGAATCGAGCCAGGTGATGATCTTCAGGTCGCGGCTCTGTTCGCGCCGGCTTAGTTTCGGACCGAAGGCGCGGCGCACTTCGCCGGGGTCGCGGCCCTGCGCAACGCCTTCGGCGATGTGCGCTTCGAACTCTTCGTCAATTTCGCGGCTTAAGCGATCGCCGCGAAGTGCGTTTCCGAAGCGTGACCACAGGGACATATCGGATCTCCTTATTCCGAACGAAGCGTTTCAGCGGGGTCGATTCGCACAGCGTGAATTACCGCGGGGGCTGCCGCCAGAAGCGCTGCGGCAAGAATAGCCAGCGAGGGCAGAGCCAGCATGCCCGCATCCGTGGCCTTCACGTCATAGAACAATGGTTCGATATACCTCACCGACGACATGCCGATCGCCAGTCCGCAAATCGCGCCGAGCACGACCATCGAGAAGACTTCGACAGTAACCAATCGCACGACGCCTGCGGGCCGTGCACCGATGGCCATACGAATGCCGATCTCGCGGCGGCGCTGCAGCACGGAGTAGTCGAGTACGCCATAAAGTCCGATTCCCGCGAGCAGAAGCGCTACCGCGGCAAAGAAGAATGCCAGCATGGCGAGCAGCCGTTCGCGAAT